>Ga0209472_1002373_pt1 | contig 10589 bp, 5 predicted proteins | sample GraSoiAngelo_130_FD_185887 | JGI IMG/M metagenome (GOLD analysis project Ga0209472, IMG submission 185887) | Grasslands soil microbial communities from the Angelo Coastal Reserve, California, USA - 14_0929_02_20cm (SPAdes) (version 2) | ecosystem: Environmental > Terrestrial > Soil > Grasslands ...
CGAAGTTTTCCGCCAAAGGATTCAAGACGGAAGCACGTAGCGGCATCGCACTGACTGTAGGAGCGACAGAGGTTTTGGATCTGACGATGAAGGTCGGCACTGCTGTCGAGACGATTCAGGTGACCGGCGAAGCCCCCGCCGTGCAGCTCGCCACCTCGGACATCAGCGCCGTGGTCAACGCGACCACTGTCCGTGAGCTGCCTCTAAACGGCCGCAGTTGGACAGACCTGGCAACACTACAGCCCGGTGTTGATGCGATTCACACCCAGCCCGACTTTGCGGCGGGCACCGATCGAGGAAATCGCGGTTTTGGACAACAGTTGACTATCTCCGGCGCCCGGCCACAGCAGAACAACTACCGTTTGGATGGCGTCAGCCTCAATGACTACGCCAATGGAGCACCCGGCAGCGTGCTGGGAGGGAACCTGGGCGTGGACGCGATTCAGGAGTTCTCCGTCTTGACCAGCAACTACTCGGCGGAGTACGGCAAGACCTCCGGGGGGGTGGTTAACGCCATTACGCGCTCGGGGACAAATCAGATTCACGGCAGTGTGTACGAGTTTCTTCGTAATAGCAAACTCGACACCAGGAACTTCTTCGATGTGGGTGGTGTTCCGCCCTTCAAGCGCAACCAGTTTGGAGGAGCGGTCGGCGGACCAATCCTGAAGAATCGAACATTCTTCTTTGCCGACTACGAAGGAATCCGGCAGTCGTTGGGCATCACGACGGTTGCGACCGTGCCGTCGGCGAACGCGCGCCAGGGGATTCTTGTCGGCGGGAACGTGACAGTAGATCCGAACGCGGCGGCTTATCTCACCTTCTACCCTGTGCCTCTGCCCCAAAACACGAACGGCGACCTTGGACAATTCACCTTCGCCGGACAACAGGTGGTCAACGAAAACTTTCTTACCGGCCGTGTGGACCACAGATTTTCTGCAAAGGATAGTCTGTTCGGCTCTTACATGTTCGACAGGACACCCTACTCGGCTCCCGACGGGCTGAATAACGTTGAGTTCGACACATTGACTTCGAGGCAGTTCGTTTCGGTGGAGGAAACCCACATCTTCTCGCCACGCTTCGCGAATTCGTTCCGCATTGGCGGCAACCACGAAGCGGTAAACAATAATCAGAGCCTGAAAGCGATCAATCCCGACGCAGCCCGGATCGATCTGGGTGTTGGAGGCGCTGCGTTTGCGGGTCGCAAGGCGGCTCAGGTTCTTGTCGGCGGTCTGAGTGACTTTACGGGAGGAGTTGGAGGCAGCCCGACCTATTTTTACCATTGGAATTCGGTCCAGCTCTATGATGACGCCTTTTTCACTAAAGGAACGCATTCCCTCCGTTTCGGTGTCGCCGCCGAGAGGATGCTGCTAAATGTGCTGGCCGATACCGATCCAAATGGAATCTGGAACTTCGATAATCTAGCGGGATTTCTCCAGAACCAGCCCACGAAATTCCAAGGCGGAATTGCCAGCACGCTTTCGCCGCGTAATCTCCGGCAGACTCTCTTCGGTGCCTATGTGCAGGACGACTGGCACGCGCGCTCGAACCTAACGCTAAATCTCGGCTTGCGCTACGAGATGACAACCGTGATTTCGGAGACAAAAGGCAAGCTCGCAAATTTGAGGAACATCACAGATGCCACGGCTCATCTAGGCAATCCCTTTTTCGGCAATCCCACATTGAAGGATTTTGAACCGCGCGTCGGTTTTGCATGGGACCCATTGCGGAACGGAAAAACCGCGGTGCGCGGGGGAATCGGGATGTTCGATGTGCAGCCACTGCCTTATCAGTTTCCCCTCCTGACCACTCAGGCAATTCCATTTTTTTCTTATACCGTGGTTAAGGATCCAGCGGGGCTATGTGCATGCGCAGCTCCCTTTTTCAACTTTGGCGGCCAGGATGTCACGTTTTCGGCGAATAGATTGCGAACAACGTATACCGATCCGAACCCCAAACGCACATACGTGATGCAGTGGAATCTCAATGTGCAGCAGCAGCTCACCCCGAGCCTGGCGGCAATGGTTGCCTACGTGGGCTCGCGTGGTGTGCATCAACCATTCCGGGTAGATGACGCCAATCTGACCATTCCAACCAAGACCTCGGCTGGTTATGTATGGCCATTCGATTCAAGCGGGGCGCCGCTGGATCCGATCAACCCGAATTTCGGGTCAATCCGCGGAATGTTTTATAAAGGTGGCTCATCCTACAATGCGCTCGAATTGCAACTCGCCAAGCGCATGAGCCACGGCTTTCAAGTTCAGGGCACCTACACCTGGAGCAAGAGCATCGACACCAGCTCAGCGTCGGTTGCGGGAGACACGTTCGGCAATTCGATCTCCAGTCTTGACTGGTTTGACTTGAGATTGAACCGCGCCCTCTCAGATTTCAACGTTGGCCGCACCTTGGTTGTGAACGGCACCTGGGAACTTCCGACTCCCAAGTCTTGGTCCGCGCCGGCACAATGGGCATTGGGCGGCTGGGAACTGGGACTTATTTTCACGGCCAGTGACGGGGTTCCGTCGACCCCGACTTGGGGAACAGGCTCAGACCCAGCAAATACCAACAGCGGTGACGATTGGGCTTATGTGAACCGACTGGGCGGCCCCGGCTGCAAGACGCTTACGAACCCTGGAAGTGTCCACAACTACATCAAGAGGGACTGCTTCCAGGTCCCCACCGCGCCGGATTTGGCGTTCTGGAGCGCGAACTGCAACCCAAACCCGCCAAGTTTGGTGGACCAAAATGGAAACCAGATCACGATTAACAATCCTCAGAATCCGGCATTGGACGGTGCAGGTTGGCTCCCGGCTCTGCCATGTTTTAATTTGCGCGGTAATGCCGGACGCAACATCATCAACGGGCCGGGTCTGACGTCTCTGGATTTCTCCTTGTTCAAGAACAACTACATCAAGAAGATCTCCGAGAAGTTTAACGTGCAGTTCCGCGCCGAGATCTTCAATATCCTCAACCACGCGAACTTTGCCCCGCCAATCACGCCCACCAACACGGATATTTTCGACGGGACGGGAAACATATCAGGCGGTGCAGCTTCACCCACTGCGGGTCTACTCACCAAGACGACCACCAGCTCGCGCCAAATTCAGTTCGCGTTGAAGGTGATCTTCTAGCCAGATTCGCCAAAGGTGATGTGTGGATAGAAAAGATCGACGCGCAGAAAGAGGACGCGAAACCTGCCCCCCATGCCTCACCCGGCGGAACTGGTTGCAGCAAGCAGCATGGATTTCCGCGGCTGCAGCATTCCCCCGGATCGCGATGGCCGCCGCCCAGGACGTCAGTCCGGCCGTTAGCTCCGTCATGGAGAAGCTCAGCTCATACTTGGCGGGGGCCCGCAACCGCGCGCTGCCCGACAATGTAGAGCGGGAGACAAAGCATCACATCCTGGACACGATCGCTGCCATGGTTTCTGGGTCCGACCTGCCGCCAGGCCGCATGGCGATCCAGTTCGCTCGCTCCTACGGTGGCGAGAAAATTGCCACGGTAGTCGCCTCCCAGATCCTGTGTGGACCCATCGAGGCGGCATTTGCCAACGGCGAGCTTGCTCATTCCGACGAAACCGACGACGATTTCACCACGGGAGGAGCGCATCCTGGATGCGCCGTGGTACCTGCGGCGCTGGCTTCAGGAGAGCAGTTCGGCATCACTGGTGCACATTTCTTGCGTGCTGTCGCGCTTGGCTACGATATCGCGATGCGGGCGATGAAGACTGTCGGTCCCGGGATGAAAGAAACACACAACCTGGTGGGAACCATGGGCGCGACGGCTGCTGCCGGCTGCGCCGCGGGTCTAAATGCCCAGCAGATGCGCTGGCTGCTTGATTACGCCGCCCAACAGGCTGGCGCCGGCATCGGCGCGTGGCGGCGCGACACTGATCATATCGAGAAGGCATTCCTGTTCGGCGCCATGGGGGCACGCAACGGAGTCAACGCTGCCATGGTGGTTCATTCGGGCTGGACTGGCGTCGACGATATTCTGTCCGGCCCCAACAATTTCGTGGAGTCTTACAATACCAAGGCTGATCCAGCAGGCCTGATCGACCAACTGGGTGAGGTCTATGGGGTGACGCTGACGACCCTCAAGAAGTGGACCACGGGGGGTCCCATCCAGGCGCCGCTGGACGCACTTGAGAATCTGCACAAGCGCAAGCCCTTCCAGGCGGACCAGGTGAAGCAGGTGGTGGTCCATGTCGCCACCAGCGCAGCCTATACCGTCAACAACCGCGACATGCCGGATATCTGTCTTCAGCACTTGGTCGCGGTGATGCTGCTCGACAAGACAGTTTCCTTCCACGCAGCCCACGAGAAGGCGCGCATGCAGGACCCGGCGGTGCTCCGCGAGCGCGCCAAGGTGCAACTCGTCCCCGATGAGGAGTTGGAAAAGCTGATACCGGTGCGAGTGGCCATCGTTGACGTTACGCTGACCGACGGCGCCCACCTCAACGAACGTGTCGAACACGTGCGAGGCACTCCTGAGAACCCCATGACTCGCGACGAGGTAGTTGCGAAGGCGCGAGAGCTGATGACGCCTGTCCTCGGTGCCGCAATATGTTCGAAGCTGATCGAGCGCGTGCTTGAACTCCAGAACGTGAAGGACATCCGAGAACTTCGTCCCTTACTTCAACGGACCTGATCGGGCGAGACAGTCCGCCACTGACAAGCTTCGCGGGGAGCAAACAAGCTTGACGCGACATTGGCAGGAACCATGTGAAACCATCTGATTCATTCGAGAAAGTCCAAGCAAGTGGAGCTGGCAAGGCGCAAGTTTTCCCCCTGAATTGGAGGCGAAAGTCAGTCTCCATCTTGGTCTCCCTTGCTTTTTTAATCGGCATTCTGGGATGCATTCAAGTCGAGGCGCAGCTTCGAGACAGAACTCTCTCCGGGAGGGTTACATCTCCGTCCGGCGCCCCGGTCCCCAATGCACGGTTGGTTCTCAAGAACACCAGAAGTTCTGACATAAGATCGGTAACGGTCCACAACGATGGCGCGTACCTGGTAGCCAAGCTTTCGCCAGGCACCTACGAAATTACCGCTTCAGCTCAGGGCTTTGCGGATGTTCACACGACGGTGGCGATAAGCGCTGACGGCAAGCCGGTGGTAAATCTCGTAATGCAGCCAGGGGGCGCAGCCGAAGCAGGTAAGGCACATGTTGGCTCTTCAACCGTGAAAGGAGACGTCACGACCAGTGTGAGTGAGCTGCCCCTAAATGGGCGTTCCGCCTCCGATGTTGCGGCACTGGAGCCCGGGGTAGCAACCGCGCGCACGCAGGCTTCGGGTCAGGCGCAGCGAGGATTTGGGACGGAAATGACGATATCGGGAGGTCGTCCCCGGCAAAACGACTCCCGACTCGACGGTATCAGCGTCAACGACTACTCCAATGGCCCACCCGGCAGCGCCCTCGGCGTCAACCTGGGAGTGGATGCGGTGGAGCAATTCTCGGTGCTGACCAGCAACTACCCCGCGCAGCACGGCCGTTCCTCGGGCGGCATCATTGGTGCGTCAACGCGTTCAGGCACGAGCGAGTTATTTTTGGTGATTACGAGGGCCTGCGTTCGTCCTTGGGGGTGACGCAGGTGGATACGGTGCCGTCGGCGGCTGCGCGGGCAGGCAACCTCTCCACCGGGCAGATCAAGGTTGATCCAACTGTCCTCAGTTTTGCGACCGCTTTTTATCCTTTGCCAAACGGCGCTCTCCTGGGAGCGGGGGACACTGGGATTTTTACTTTTTCGGGTCAGCAGGTCACGCCCGAGAATTACTTCACGATCAAAGTCGATCACAAAGCGTCGGAACAGGACGCAATTTCCGGTACCTACATGTTCGATACCGGGACGGTCAGGCAGCCCGACGAACTCAACGACAAGCGGACTGGATACGATTCGCGGCGGCAGGTGTTCACAGTTAATGAAGAGCACACCTTCAATCCCCACTTTCTCAGCTCCTTCCGTGTCGGAATTAACCGGGTGGTCACAACAACAGGTCTGACCTTCCCGAGCGGGAATTCACACGCGTCTGATCCATCTTTCGGCACCGTGCCCGGAAAGAACGCAGCCGGGGTATCAGTAACGGGGCTGACCCAGTTTTCAGGGGGATTGGGATCGCCGTCCAATTACAAGTTCCATTGGACCTCAATTCAAGCGTATGAAGACCTCTCTTTAAACAGAGGGAAACACTCCGTGAAGTTCGGCTTCGGAGTAGAGCGGCTTCGGGACAACATCCTGGGTGTATCCGATGCGGGAGGTGTGTTCTCCTTTAACTCCCTTTCTGATTTCCTAACAAACGTTCCCTTCTTTCTGAGTGCCGCGATTCCCAGTGCAGTGACTGGGCGTGGTTTTCGCCAGACCATCCTGGGAGCTTACATTCAGGACGATTGGCGCTGGCGACCGAACGTGACGGTTAACCTCGGTTTGCGCTATGAAATGGCGACGGTGCCGACAGAGGTGCAGGGAAAGCTGACCACGCTTCGGAACATCACGGACGCAACGCCTCACGTGGGTGATCCGTTATTCTCCAATCCCACGCTGCGCAACTTTGAGCCGCGAATCGGACTATCCTGGGACCCGTTCAGCAACGGCAAAACCGCGATCAGCGCGGGATTCGGTATGTTCGACGTTCTGCCGCTCCCCTACCTTATTCAGTTCAACGAGCTGTTTTCGGCGCCGTTCTTTCAGTTGGGAAGCGCTACCAACCTGCCGGCCGGATCGTTTCCGAGCGATGCGTTTGCGTTCGTATCCGGTGCTTCAAACGCCCGCCAGGCATATTTCGATCCCCATCCGAAACGAAACTACGTCATGCAGTGGAATCTCACAATCCAGCGCGAACTTGCCAAGGACTTAAGCGCGATGGTCGGTTATGTGGGTTCACGCGGATTGCATCAACCCTTCCGAGTGGAGGACGTTGATATTGTGGTGCCGCCCCTAACTTCCCAGGGCTACCTCTGGCCGTCACCGGCAGGTAGCGGAACACGGCTGAATCTGAACGCTGGGCGAATTACTGCGGGATTCTGGTCCGGCGACTCGTATTACGACGCTCTTGAGGTCCAGATCAAGAAAAAGATGGGACGAGGTTCCCTGGAAGGCTCGTACACCTGGGGCAAGTCCATAGACACTTCTTCCGGCAGTCTAGTAGGGGACGAGTACTCGAATTCGATCTCTAGTCCATTGTGGTTCGACCCGAGATTGAATCGTGGACTTTCGGACTTCAACATTGCGCAGAACCTGGAGGTCAACTACACCTGGGAAATCGGCACGCCGAAGTGGGCGTCCGGAATCAAAAGGTGGGCGCTAGGGGGATGGCAAATTGGGGGTGTGTTTGAGGCCAGCACGGGCGTTCCTTTTACTCCAGGTTTCGGTGGAGACGCGCTCGGGGTGAAAAGCACAGACCCAAACATCGATGTTCCAAACTTGATTGCCGGGCCGGGTTGCGGTTCGCTGGTGAATTCGGGGAATCCCGTCAGCTACATCAAGACGCAGTGCTTCGCGGTACCAAATCCCATTACACTTCGCGGCAACCTCGGCCGGAACACACTCATTGGACCAGGATTGGTGAACTTCGATTTCTCCTTATTCAAGAACAATTACATCAAGAGGATCTCGGATCGCTTCAATGCGCAATTTCGGGCCGAGTTCTTCAACATCTTGAATCACCCGAATTTTGCCCCGCCCTTGGACAACCGAAACATATTCGACTCGGCGGGAAACCGCGTAGCCAATGCAGGGCTCATTACATCAACCCAGACGCCATCGCGGCAGATCCAGTTCGCGGTGAAGTTGATTTGGTGATTTGCGAGGCAAACATGAGAGCTAGTCGACCAATGCTTCTCTGCGCTTTGCGGAAATCCTATTGCTCGGATAGACAAGATTGGGTGCAAACATGAAAAAATTGGCGGCAGTTTGTATCACAGTGTTGATCTTTGGATGTTATGCACTATCGCAGGACGATGCCAGCGCACCTAAACGAGCGCCCTTGCTCCTGGTCCAAGAAATTCCCTTACCGAACGTGGGAGGTCGCATAGATCATTTCACCTTCGACGCAAAACGCAAGCGCGTCATTGGGGCCGCTCTCGGCAACAACACGGTCGAAGTCGTGGACACGTTTTCAGGCCGCGACGCGCATAGCATCACCGGCGCCGCTGCGCCACAGGGACTGGCGTACGTGAGTGAACTCAACAAGCTTTTCGTGGCGAACGGTACAGACGGAAAGCTCAGGATCTACGATGGAGATTCGTTCAAGCTGCTGAATACGGTGGACATCGGGGAGGATGCCGATAATGTGCGTTACGATCCGGCAGAAAAGCGAGTATATGTCGCCTATGGCGGAGACGAGGAGGGTGGTATTGCAGTCATCGATGCCGCAATCGGCAAGCGCCTAGATGACGTCGCCAAGCTCGACGCGCATCCAGAATCTTTCCAGATTGCCGCCTCAAAACCAGTGATCTACGCGAATATCGCTACCAAAGCGAAGGTTGTGGTTATCGATCGGAATACCCATAAGGTCACGGATTGGCCTTTGAGGAACGGGAAGGCGAATTATCCTATGGCGCTGGATGAAGCTGATCACCGCCTCTTGGTGGTGACCCGAAAGCCGGCACAACTTGTAGTTCTCGACTCTGATAGCGGGGCGATGGTTGCCAGCGTTCCCTGTGTCAACGACTCCGACGATCTGTACTATGACACGGTCCGTAAACGTATCTATGCTCCTGGCGGCGAGGGTTTCATCTCTGTTGTCCAACAAATCGACCCCGATCATTATCAATCTCTAGCGAAAGTCCCGACCACAATTGGAGCACGCACGGGTCTGTGGTATGAGAAACGAGACCGGTTCTATTTGGCTGTGCCCGCAAGCTCCAAGCAGGGTGCTGCATTATGGGTGTACGCTCCCGAAGATTGAGTGAACGCCATGAACAGGCCTTCTCACATCTGGTTGGCTGCTATCGTCCTGATTGGATACACCGCGATTGCACCTTCGCAAGAGGGTGGAAAGCAGCCGTTTCGGCTCGTCCAGACAATCTCATTGCCGAATGTGAAAGGCCGCCTGGACCACATGGATGTGGACGTCAAGCGCAAGCGTTTGTTTGTTGCGGGCTTGGAAAACGGCACGCTTGAGGTGGTAGATCTGCAGGCTGGGAAGTGGGTACGCAGCATCCCTGGATTCGAAAAGCCGCAAGGTGCATTGTACGTTCCGGAGCTCAACAAGCTATTTGTGGCAAGCGGGGATGACGGGATGCTCAGAGTCTTTTGGGGCGACACGCTCGATCTTCTTGACCCGATCCAGCTTGACCGTGGGCCCAACCGCGTCGTCTATGAACCTCATTCTAAACTTGTCTATGTCGGTTACGGTGGTAAGGACGCAGGGAAGGACTACGGAGAGGTTGGAATCATCGACGCAAAGAAAGACAAGCGCATCGGCGATATCAAAGTTGTGGCCCACCCCTCTGAGCTTTTGTTGGACAGGTCGGGAACGACGCTTTTTGTGTTCATTGCCATTGCCAACCAGATCCAGGTAATCGACACGAACAAACGGCAGATAGTTTCGACTTGGCAAGTAAGCAGCCAACGCCCAGGCGACGCTGCCTTCGACGAGTCGACCTCTCGCCTGTTCATCGGCACCCGCACTCCTCCCGAAATGATTGTCATGGACTCCAAGTCGGGCAAGGAAGTCGCTCACTTTCCAACCGCGGACGGGATGGACGGCGTCTATTTTGATGCGCCGCGGAAGCGTGTATACGTCTCTGGGGGAAGAGAGTTGCCGTCCGGCTTTGTTTATATCTATCACCAGAAGGATGCTGACCATTACGAGAACGTGGGGAGTGTGACAACGCGGGGAGGTGCTGGCACCTCTCTCTGGTTGCCCGAACTCAATCGCTATTACGTCGCTGCTCCAGCGAATGAAGGAGCAGTTGCGGCGATTCTGGTATACGCACCCCGGGATTGAAGGCTGAAGCCTCGCGCCTTCCCGCGCCCCGCGATCTCTGGAAATGCGCCGATACCAGAATGCAGCAGATTTAAGCGGGCGATTCGCAATTCGATTGCCCCAAAAAGTACGAATGTTCCAGGAGATCTTGGGAATGGAGCGTCTAAGAAAAGCAAAGCCAGTATTGTTGGCCATCGCTGCTGTCTGTGGCTTGCTTGTAACGGTAGGAGGGGGAGCCGAAACGCCATCTGCCGCGCGACAAGCGACGATCGCGGCATCGCCTGCCCATCAATCGGGGAAAAGCTCAGGGCCTGCACAGTCGTCTCTTGATTTTGAAACCTACCGAACTCGCATCGAACCTATTTTCCTCAAGCAACGGCAGGGCGGCGTGCGCTGCTACGATTGCCATTCGGTGTTAGCCACGCGTTTGCGGTTGGAGCCGCTGTCGCCAGGAAATTCCGCGTGGACAACAGAACAATCACGCCGGAACTTCGAAGTCATCTCTCAGTTAATTACGCCCTCCGACCCGCTGAAGAGCCGCCTGCTGCTGCACCCTTTGGCACAAGAGGCAGGCGGCGATTCCAGCCATACGGGAGGCAAGTTCTGGGCTTCGCAGAGTGATCCGGAGTGGAAAATACTTGCCGATTGGGTCCGCCACAGCACCGA
>Ga0209472_1002375_pt1 | contig 10586 bp, 9 predicted proteins | sample GraSoiAngelo_130_FD_185887 | JGI IMG/M metagenome (GOLD analysis project Ga0209472, IMG submission 185887) | Grasslands soil microbial communities from the Angelo Coastal Reserve, California, USA - 14_0929_02_20cm (SPAdes) (version 2) | ecosystem: Environmental > Terrestrial > Soil > Grasslands ...
GCTCACCACGCCGGTGCCGCGGGTGAGGGTCATGAACTCGCCCTGGAAGCCGATCAGCCCGCGCGCCGGGATGCGGTATTCGAGGCGCACGCGGCCCTTGCCATCGGGTTCCATGTGGAGCAGCGCGCCCTTGCGCCGGCCGAGCTCTTCCATCACCGCGCCCTGGGTCAGCTCTTCGACGTCGACGGCGAGCAGCTCGTAGGGCTCGCAGCGCACGCCGTCGATGTCCTTGTACACGACGCGCGGCCGGGACACCGCGAGCTCGTAGCCTTCGCGGCGCATGTTCTCGAGCAGGATGGTGAGATGCAGCTCCCCCCGCCCCGAGACGATGAAGGTATCGGTGTCGGCGGGGTACTCCACCCGCAGCGCGACGTTGCTCTTGGTCTCGCGCTCGAGCCGCTCGCGCAGCTGCCGGCTGGTGACGAACCTGCCCTCGCGCCCGGCGAGCGGCGAGGCGTTGACGAGAAAGTTCATGGTCAGCGTCGGCTCGTCGACCTTCAGGAGTGGCAGCGGCTCCGGGTTTTCCGGATCGCACAGCGTGGCGCCGATGCTCACCTCCTCGATGCCGTTGATCAGCACGATGTCGCCCGCTTCGGCCTCGTCGACCTGGACGCGATCCAGGCCCTCGAATTTGAGGACTTGGTTCACCCGCGCGCTGAGCGGACCGGAATCCCCGAAAAAAATCGAAACATTTTGCAGCGGCTTGACGCGTCCGCGGTGGATGCGTCCGATGCCGATCTTGCCGACGTAGCTGGAGTAGTCGAGCGAGCAGATCTGCAGCTGCAGCGGGCCTTCGGGGTCCTCATCGCGCACCGGCACATATTCGAGGATGGCCTCGAAAAGGGGAGACATATCCTTTCCAACATGCTTCGCATCCCTCGTTGCCCAGCCCTGCAGCGCCGAGGCATAGATCACCGGGAAGTCGAGCTGCTCTTCGGCAGCTCCGAGCTTGTCGAACAGATCGAAGGTCTGGTTCACCACCCAGTCGACCCGGGCGCCGGGGCGGTCGAGCTTGTTGATCACGACGAGCGGCTTCAGCCCCTGGGCGAGCGCCTTGCGCAGCACGAAGCGCGTCTGCGGCATCGGCCCCTCGACCGCGTCGACGAGCAGCAGCACGCCGTCGACCATGGACAGCGCGCGCTCCACCTCGCCGCCGAAATCCGCGTGCCCCGGGGTGTCGACGATGTTGATGTGGGTGCCGCGGTAGCGGAAGGCGCAGTTCTTGGCCAGGATGGTGATGCCGCGCTCGCGCTCTAGGTCGTTCGAGTCCATGACGCGCTCCTGGATGTGCTCGTGCGCGGCAAAGGTGCCCGACTGCTGCAGCAGTTTGTCGACCAGCGTGGTCTTGCCGTGGTCGACGTGGGCGATGATGGCGACGTTGCGCAGGGCGCGCGGCATGGTGCACCGAATCCGAAAGGGTCGCGCATTGTACGCGAGGAATTAGTTAAAATCCTGCCTCTGTTGCTCCCCGCAACCAACCCCCTAATTTACCTATGGACAAGGAACTTCTTTCCAAGACCGCCGCCGCGATGGTGGCGAAGGGCAAGGGCATCCTCGCCGCCGACGAGTCGAGCGGCACCTGCGAGAAGCGCTTCAAGTCGGTGGGCGTCGAATGCACCGAGGAGAACCGGCGCGCCTACCGCGGGCTGCTCTTCGGCACGCCGGGGGTCGAGCAATACGTCTCGGGGGTGATCCTGTTCGACGAAACGGCGCGCCAGAAGGCGGCCGACGGCACGCCCTTTCCCCAGTACCTGGCGGGGAAAGGCATCATCCCCGGCATCAAGGTCGACAAGGGGACGGTCGAGCTCGCGCTCTCGCCCGGCGAGAAGGTGACCGACGGCCTCGACGGCCTCGCCAAGCGCATGGCCGAGTACTTCCAGATGGGTGCGCGCTTCGCCAAGTGGCGTGCGGTCATCGCGATCGGCGAAGGCATTCCGACGCACGCCTGCCTGTACGCCAACGCGCATGCCCTGGCGCGCTACGCGGCGATCTGCCAGGAGGCTTCGATCGTGCCGGTGATCGAGCCCGAAGTACTGCTCGACGGCGATCACACTGCCGAGCGCTCGGAGGAAGTGCACGAGGCCACGCTGCGCGCAACTTATGCAGCCCTGGCCGCGTACAACGTGTCGGTCGAGCATCTCATCCTCAAGACGAGCATGGTGGTGTCGGGCAAGGACTGCCCGCGGCAGGCCGGCGTCGACGAGGTCGCCGAGCGCACCGTGCGAGTGCTGAAGCGCACCGTCCCGGCGGCGCAGCCGGGCATCGTGTTCCTCTCCGGCGGCCAGTCCGATGAAGCCGCTACCGCGCACCTGAATGCCATGGCGGCGATGAAGGGCCTGCCGTGGCCGCTGAGCTTCTCGTACTCGCGCGCGCTGCAGAACCAGGCGCTGAAGACCTGGCGCGGCCAGCCCGGCAATGTCGGCGCGGCGCAAAAGGCGTTTTTCCACCGCGCGCACATGAACGGCCTCGCTGCGCAGGGAAAATGGCGGGCCGAGCTCGAGAAGCAGGCAGCATAAATGCTTTTATATGAATCGAGGATAAAAACCCTGCCGCGCATCGGCCGGGGCAAGGTCCGCGACATCTACGCCGTCGGCAGCGACAAGATGCTGATCGTGACGAGCGACCGGCTCTCGGCATTCGACGTCGTGCTTTCGGATCCGATTCCCGACAAGGGGCGCGTGCTGAACGAGATGGCGAGCTTCTGGTTCGAGCGCTTGCGCCACATCGTGCCGAACCAGCTCACCGGCGTCGACCCTGAATCCGTCGTCACCGAAGAGGAAAAACCCCAGGTGCGCGGTCGCTCGATGGTCGTGAAGAAGCTCAAGCCCCTGCCGATCGAGGCGGTGGTGCGTGGCTACATCATCGGCTCGGGCTGGAAGGACTACCAGAAGACCGGCAGGATCTGCGGCATCGAGCTGCCGAAAGGCCTGCGCCAGGCCGAGAAGCTGTCCGAGCCGATTTTCACGCCGGCCACCAAGGCCGCGGCCGGGCACGACGAGAACATCAGCTTCGCCGAGGCGGAGAAGCTGATCGGCAAGGCGCTAGCCGCCAAGGTGCGCGACACCAGCATCCGGCTGTACAAGGAAGCCGCCGACTACGCGATGAAGAAGGGCATCATCATTGCGGACACGAAATTTGAATTTGGTTTAACGCCTTCCAATGACCTGGTTTTGATCGATGAAGTCTTGACGGCGGACTCGTCACGCTTCTGGCCCGCCGATTCGTATCGCGTCGGCATGAGCCCGCCTTCGTTCGACAAGCAGTACGTGCGCGACTACCTCGAGACGCTCGACTGGAACAAGACGCCGCCCGCGCCGCGGCTGCCGGCCGAGGTGATCGCCAAGACGTCGGAAAAATACCGCGAAGCGCTGACGCGATTGACGGGGAGAAAGCTTGCATGATCGGCATCGTGATGGGGTCGAGCTCCGACTGGGACACGATGAAGGCCGCCGCCAAGATGCTGGAGGAATTCGGCGTGCCCTACGAGGCGAAGGCGATGTCGGCGCACCGCACGCCCGATCTCGTCGCCGAGTGGGCGAAGGGCGCGGCCAAGCGCGGCCTGAAAGCCATCATCGCCGGCGCCGGCGGCGCCGCCCACCTCGCCGGCGTGGTGGCGGCGCATACGACGCTTCCCGTGCTCGGCGTGCCGATGCCTTCGAAGCATCTGCAGGGGCTCGATTCGCTGCTTTCCACCGTGCAGATGCCGAAAGGCATCCCGGTGGCGACTTTTGCCATCGGCGAGGCAGGCGCGGCCAACGCCGCGCTTTACGCCGTCGCGATGCTTGCGCTGTCCGACAGGAATCTCGCTTCCAAGTTGACGGAATTCAGAACCAGACAATCCGACGCGGTCAAAAAGGCCGAGCTGCCGAAGCCATGAAGCCAGAGATCCGCAAGGCCGCGGAGATCCTCCGCGCCGGCGGACTCGTGGCCTTCCCGACCGAAACGGTGTACGGCCTCGGCGCCGATGCGTCGAACGCCGGGGCGGTAGCGCGTCTTTACGCGACCAAGCGCCGCCCGGCCGATCATCCGGTGATCGTCCACTTCGGCTCGAAGGAAAAGGCCTTTTCATGGGCGCGCGAGGTGCCCACGGGGGCGAGACAGCTTGCGGAGCGTTTCTGGCCGGGCCCGCTTACCCTGATCCTGAAGCGCTCTGCGCTCGCCAAGGACTTCATCACCGGAGGGCAGGACACGGTCGGCCTGCGCGTTCCCTCGCATCCCGTTGCGCGCGGGTTGCTGGAAATGTTTCAAGGCGGAATTGCCGCGCCATCGGCGAATCGCTTCGGGCTTGTGTCGCCGACCACCGCAGCGCACGTGCGCGAGGACCTCGGCGACGACGTCGACCTGGTGCTCGAAGGCGGCCCGAGCGAGGTCGGCATCGAATCGACGATCGTTGATTTGTCCACGGGAGCTGCCTTGCTGCTGCGGCCAGGAGCGATCTCACGCGGGGATCTCGCGCAGCTGTTGAATGTGAAAGAGGCACGCTTGTCGTCGCCGCGTCATTCCGGCGGCCTCGAGCGCCACTATGCGCCGCGCACGCCGGCACGCCTGGTGTCGACTCACGATCTCGACAAGGAAATTGAAAAGCTCAAGCAGCGAGTGGCGGTGCTCGCGTTTTCACGCCCGGATGAGCGCGTGGACTACTGGCTGCGCATGCCGCGCAACCCGGAAGGCTACGCGCGGCGCCTTTACGCGGCGCTGCGCGAGCTGGACACGGCGGGCTGCGAGACGATCCTGGTCGAAGCGCCGCCCGACGCGCCCGAATGGGCCGCGGTGCGCGATCGCCTGCAGAAAGCCTGCGCTGCGCGGTAAGATACCTTTATGAAGCTGCGCATGATTTTGTTCACGCTGTTCATCGCCGGCTGCTCGCACGGAGGCGGCACTGCGATCAGCAGCTCTTCCGCGGGGCTCAGCGTGCAGGCGACCGGCTCGAGCGCAGCGGCTCTCATCGGCCTCGGCATCGCCGGTGCCGTCATTTACCGCTCCGAAGCAAGCGGGACCGAGAGGGCGCCCGAGCTCGCGCCGGTGCGCAAGGTGAACGAGCAGGACTGCACGCGCCCGATCGAGGATCTCTCGGCCAACTTGAAGTGCCGTTAGACCTTTAACGGCCCCGCTTTACCGTCTTCGACGACGAAGGAAGCGAGCGTAAAGCACGGCGCATCGCGCCGCTGCACGGTCTGCATCGCGCGCAGGTCGGCTTTCCATAGTTTTGCATCGAGCTCGACCCGGACGTAGCCGCGATAACGGCTGTCGGCGTACAGCACATGCGGGTTGTCCGGCAGGTATTCGTTGATGCGCTCCTGCGGCCAGCCCTGCGAGGTGATCGAGGTGCCGACGAATTCGCTCGCCACCACCGCAGAGCGCGGATCGGCGAAGTCGGCCTTGAGCTGGCAGACGTTGAAGGCGTGGATGTCGCCGCCGATCACGACCGGGTTTTGTATCTTTCTTGCCGCTATCGAATCGAGCAGGCGCTGCCTCGCCGCGGGATAGCCGTCCCAGCTGTCGGTCCAGGCGCGCCGCCCGGGGCCGGGCAGCTCGTCCATTTGCGCCATCCTGGTCTGCTGCGCGATCACGTTCCACTGCGCGCGCGAGGCGGCGAGCCTGCCGTCGAGCCAGCGCTCCTGCGCGCGGCCGAGGATTGACCGCGCGGGGCTCGCGAGGCGCGTGCACTCGGATACGTCGACCGTGTTTGAGCCGCCGCGCCACCCGGGACGGGGGCAGGCATGCCAGGAACGGTATTGCCGGTCATCGAGCACAAAGAAGCGCGCCAGCGTTCCCCAGTCGACGTGGGTGTAGATGCGCATGTTCGGCCCTTCGGGCCGCATGCGCGGCGGCAGCGGCAGGTGCTCGTAGTACGCGCGGTAGGCGGCCGCGCGGCGGCGCAGGAACTCCTCGCGTCCCATGCCGTCCTCAGGCCGGTCGTTGGCGTAGTCGTTGTCGACCTCGTGATCGTCCCAGGTGACGATCCACGGGCACGCGGCATGCGCTGCCTGCAGGTCCGGGTCGCTGCGATAGAGCGCGTGGCGCGCGCGATAGTCCGCGAGCGAGTAAGGCTCGGGCGCGTCATGGCTGCGGACGAGGTCGCTGCCCCAGCTCGACTCGTAGATGTAGTCGCCGAGAAACGCGACGAGGTCCGGCTGGTCGGCAACGATGTGGCGATAGGCGCCAAAAAATCCCTGCTCGTATTGCTGGCAGGACGCGAACGCGAAGCGCAGCCTCTGCGCCGGCGCCGCCGCCGCGGGCGCGGTGCGCGTGCGACCGATCGGGCTGCGGGCGTCGCCGGCGGTGAAGCGGTACCAGTACCAGCGATCGGGCTCCAGGCCTTGCACTTCGACGCGCGCGGAGTGGGCCCACGCCGGGTCGGCCGTTGTTTCACCAGAAAAAATGACCTGGCGCATCGCCTCATCCGCGGCCACTTCCCAGCGCACAGGGATCTCGAGCGGCTCGAGGCCCATCAAACGCGTCCAGAGAACGACGCCCGACGGGCTTGGATAGCCGGAGGCGACGCCGAGCGTGAACGGGTACGAGTCGAAGCTGACCTTGCGATCGGTGGCGCAGGTTGGAAGCGCCTGCGAAACACCAAGCGCTGCGAGAACTTCCAGGAACCTGCGGCGGCCGATCATGGTGGGAGCATATCCGGTCCCTGTTTCAGGGTGCTGACCAGGCTCCCGCAAATTTTCCAGGCGCCTTCCTGACACCATTCGTCAACCTGGAATAAATCCCCGCCGTGGCTTGTTTTACGTTCCCAGGAGTACCTGACGTGACGGCAAGCCCTCGAGCCGGGACGAACCCAAGCATGTCCGCTGCGGAGGCCGCCCTCCACGAATCCTCCGTCTCTTCCGCTTTGGTCTCCATCTTTCGCGGCAAATTCTGCGACGCTCTTCTGCCCGGCCGCGGCGCGCTGCATTTCGCCGCCGACGAAATCCTCTACGACGTGGGCGACAGGAACCGTGTCGTGTTTTTTGTCCGCAAAGGTTTCGTCAAGATCGGCACCCTCACTCCCGAGGGTCGCGAAGTTATTTACGATATCCGCAAGGACGGCGATGTGGTCGGCGAGCTTTGTGCCTGCCACACCCCGCGCCGCGATCGCGCCGTCGCCCTCGAACCCGCTGAAGCCATTCGCGTCCCGTACTCTGAAATTGTTGACGCGCTGCGCGGCAATCCCGATCTCCTCGTCAAGCTCCTCGAAATTTTCTGCAACTGCCTCGCCGACGCTTACGACCAGATCACCACTCTCGCCTCGCAGGATCTTCCCGGCCGCCTCGTTCAGGTCCTCCTCGGTCTCGCCTCCAAAATCGGCCGCCCCGCCGGCGAGGCTGTTCAGATTCCCGCCTATCTCACCCAGGAAGAGATTTCCCAGATGGTGGGCGCCCGTCGCGAGCGTGTGTCCACGGCCTTGAATTCTCTCCGGCGCCGCGGCCTGCTGGAATATTCCAGCCGCGGCCATCTGCTTCTTCATGTCGCGGCTCTGCGCGACTTCGCCCCTTGAGGGAAGTAGATTTCGAATGTTACTGGCGTAACTGACATCTGCTCTCCCGAGTGCTATCAGCTTTTCCGTGCGATGGCCGGATCCGCCCCCGTCTGGTCGTAGCGTCTGACTGAATTCACCCATCGTGGAGGTTACGCAATGAAACGTAAATTCACCTGCACGATTGCTGTCCTTATCTTTGGCGCATGCGCCATGCTTTATTATGCCGTGTGGGCGCAGCGCAATGCTGCTGCGTTCGCGGATGATTCTCAGCGCCGTTCCGGATTCGACGCCGCCGTCCTGCAGAATTCGCTCCAAATGGTGGAAGACGGAAGAAAAATCTTCCGCTTCGACACTTTCGGCGACGAATCCTTCTGGGGAGACACGCTCCACCTTCATCAAGTGCTGAATACGCTGCCGCCCAGCACCGCGCTGGCGTTGGGGCTGAAAATCGACTCGCACGCGCTTTCGCCTTCACTCATCGAAGCGATCAAACAAGGCAAGGTGAATCTTGGCGATCCCGCGGTGACGCGGCTATTGATCAAGCAGAACTCCGTCCTCGGCGTGGTCGGCTTCTTCAATGGCAACGGCACGTTGCGCTCCGTCGGTCTCACTTGCGCGCTTTGTCATTCCACCGTGGATGATTCCGTCGCGCCGAATATCGGCAGGCGGATCGACGGATTGGCCAATCGCGACCTCAATGTGGGCGCGATTGTCGCCACCGCTCCCAACCTGCAACCCGTCGTGGACCTGTTGAAACTCGCCGATGCCGGCATAACCGTGAGCGACGTTCTGAAGGTCCTCAACAGTTGGGGTCCCGGCAAATTCGATGCCGAGTTGTTCCTCGACGGCAAGGCCACGAACCCGCAGCAGGTCACCAACGGCGTGGTCACGGGAATGAATGTGCCCGGTGCCACGTTGATTCCCAATGCCCGTGGTTTGGCGGGCCACAATCTGCATACGTGGACGGGCGGATGGGGCACCGTGACCTACTGGAACGCATTTGTGGCCGTTGTCGAAATGCACGGCGTTGGCACGTTCTTTGATCCACGCTTCGACGATGCCGCGCAGTTTCCCGTCGCGGCGGCCGCCCACCTCGGTCACATTTCCGTCGATCCCGATCACGACCAGGTCACCGGCAAATTGCCGGCTCTGCATTTCTTCCAACTCGCCTTGCCGGCCCTGAAACCTCGCCCGGCTATCGACTTCGATCCCGCTGCGGCCGCGCGCGGCGATGAACTCTTCAGTGGCAAGGCCAACTGCAATAGTTGTCACCATGAACCGCTCTGGACCGAGCCGGGCTGGAACCAACACTCGGCCGATGAGTTGAAGATCGACGGCTTTGAAGCCGATCGTGCCCCCGGCCACGCCTACCGGACCATGAACCTCGCGGGGCTCTTCGTCCGCGAACGTGGATTGTTCATGCACCCGGAAAACAAAGGCGGTTTCTACCATGACGGCCGTTTCAAAACGCTGCTCGATGTGGCCAACAGCTACAACGATCGCTTTAGCCTCGGTCTGACCGACCAGGAGAAGCACGACCTAGTTGAATATCTCAAGTCCCTTTAAGGGCGATGGACTGGACCGAAGGAGCATGAAATGATTCGTTCGCAATCGCTAGTACTTCCATTGTTTGCTGCTGTGCTCTTGCTAGCGGGCACGACGGCATCTGCGCAGTTGGCGGCAAATCAGACGAATGGATTTGGCAACAGCCGGCTGGTTACTTTCACCTATCTGCAAAACTTCGACTGCGTTGATCAGCCGGCGCTGGATCTTGACTTCAACAAGATAAAGGCGCAGTCCGATCCGAACGAGATGCAGACTCCAATTTGTCAGCCGGTGACGGAACCTACTCAAGACCCAACCGGCGGGGACATCAAGCACACTGCGCATCTCTACGTGTTCGTTCCGATGTTCTCCGTTGACAATGATCAGAACCCGAACGACGCGATGCCATGTCCGAATGGAGGAAGACCTGGCGAGCTATGTGGTCCGGCGCTGGGTGCCGCGTTAATCAGCGCGTTCGGTTTTGTGCCGGAAGCTTGGAAGACGCATCCTCTGGTTGCCACGCAGTGTCCCGACCCCAACCACCCGGTGCCTGGCACCTGTACCATGCACGCTTCTTCTGTCGATCTGTCGGTGACGCTCGCAGCGCTGGGAAAAGCCGCTAATCCTCCGACAGGAAACATGTTCGTACCCACCCCGAATCACGATCATGTAGTGGACAACAGCCGCGTCGACACGGGTCCGATCTGGTGGGAGGTGCGGCCTGTGCTCATCATGGACCAAAGCGACTGGCCGGCGCCGGATGGAAGCAGCGGCATTACTTCGGCAAAGGCAATGGATGACGCCGAGGCAGCGGGACGCGCGATCGAGGTCGGTTCTAACTTCTTCCTGTTCTTCAGTTCTAGCCAAGCGACTTCGGCCGCGTCACCGCATTCTGGACACGCAATGCCATGAGCGTGATCGCTCACTGCCGCTGCTTCGATCCGAGCAGCGCATGCTTCACGACGCTGTCCGGCACGGTCTCCCCGTGTCGCAGCGTGAAGACCGTCTTCCGCCTCAACCCGAGATCGAGCTCCACGACCACGTGACTGTGGTCGCGGGCCATCCGCCAGGGGCGGGATGACTTCGGCCCGCCGCCCGTCACGGCTCGCGCAGCGGTGAGCACGTCGTCCGGCGGGTCGGCGATCGCCGCCAGCTGCCTGCAGGTCACGCAGCGGCGGGACGGCTGCTCCAGGTCAGCCGTGCACACGTTCCGGCCGCAATGGCCGCACGCCGCGCGATGCCGGGCGCAGGCGTCCTTGCCGCACACTGGACAAGCCTCGACGCCCTTCGGCGAGAACACCTGGCCGTCCACGTGGCACTCTTTGCGGTGTGCCGCACAGGCGTGCGAGCCGGTTGCGTCGACCAGTGGCTCGAGGTGGGTGACGCAATGCCGGAGCCCATCCTCCACGCACTCGGCCGAGTGGCCGGCGCAGACGAGCTTCCCGCACGACCCGCACGCAGCCACTTCATCGGACGCGAAGATCGCTGCCTCCTCCTGCACGCAGCCCGCCCGATGCTGCCCGCAGACCAGGCGCCGGGACGTGTCGGTACGGCGCAGGTGTGGCGAGCAGTG
>Ga0209472_1002378_pt1 | contig 10584 bp, 10 predicted proteins | sample GraSoiAngelo_130_FD_185887 | JGI IMG/M metagenome (GOLD analysis project Ga0209472, IMG submission 185887) | Grasslands soil microbial communities from the Angelo Coastal Reserve, California, USA - 14_0929_02_20cm (SPAdes) (version 2) | ecosystem: Environmental > Terrestrial > Soil > Grasslands ...
CACCGACGGTCGGAACTACATCCTCGCAACGCCAAAGTACTACGATGTAATCACCGCCGAGCCTTCAAATCCCTGGATCGCCGGTATCGCGAACCTCTATACCCGGGAGTTTTATCAGGTCATCAAATCGAAGCTTAAAGACGACGGGATCTTTGCCCAGTGGTTCCATAACTACTCCATGTCGCCGGACGATCTCCGGATGGTGTTTCGCACCTTCGTTGAGGCGTTCCCCTACGTCTCTCTCTGGAGCATGAAAGAGAGCGATTTTCTCCTCGTCGGCAGTAAGCGGGAGCAGGTTTTTGATTACGCGGCGCTAAAGAAGATTTATGACAACAATCCGACCTTGCGATCGGACCTCGAATATTTGGGATTGTCGGATATCTACGCGGTTCAGGGTTTTTATCGGATGAATCGGGATAGTTTTCTCGCCTTCTCGAAAGGAGCTGACATCAACACCGATGACGGGGCGCAGTTGGAATTCTCCGCGCCGAAGAATCTGCGTCGACCGACCACCGAGCTCAATCGAAGGATTATGACGCCCTATCTTATCGACTCACCGCCGTGGTTAAAATCAAAGCCGCTGCCGATTCCAGAAGCGATGCACCATTACTATATGGCGCAGTCCTATCTGGCCAGCGTGAACCAGAGTCGAGCCTTGAGCGAAGTGGAACAGGCGATTCGATTGGACCCCACAAACCCGAAGTTTTATCTGTTACAGATGAAAATTCTTCTGGACCAGGATAAGAGCTCGGAAGCGGCCAAAGCGGCGTTTGCCGCTTTGCAGCGCTCGCCCGAAACTATTTCCGACGTCCTCGGAATGAGCGACGACTTTTATCTGCCGGACGCCAAGGCCGTATACTCGAAGGTCATCGAAATGGGTAGCCGTGAGGTGCTTCCCTACCTTGGATTGGGCAACATCGCGCTTCATTCGGGAGACCTGAAGGAAGCGGAAAAGTGGTTTGAACGGGCCCGGGCGCTGCAGCCGGATCATCCCGCCGTGCTCTTGGCGTGGGGCCGCCTGACCGCCGCCAAAGGCGATGCGCGAGAGGCCAAGGATTTGTTGGAGAGGTCCAAGGCAAAGGGAGAGGACTCCGTCACGATTTACTCGGAGCTGGCAGCCGTATACGCAAAGTTGGGGATGTGGGAAAAGGCCGCTGATTCTTATGAGCAAGCGTTGCGTCTGCGCCGCCGAAGAAACGACTGGCGGCTCGCCTTGGGGCAGGCCTATGCCAAACTCGGCAAACTACGGGAAGCTGAGCGCAAGTATCGCGAAGTCCTCGCTTTTAGTCCCGACGACGCCGATGCTTGGAGGGCTCTCGAAGCGATTGGAAAACGGTACTAAGTTCTCTTTGTATCTAACTGACGAAGGCCTTCGGCAAACCGAGGGCCTTTGCATTTTCACGGAACCAAACAGCCTTTGCAGTTCCTGAGCCGACCCTTTATTCTGTCGGCAGTGAATGCCATCAGGAGGTCTGTGATGTTGAAGGAGAAAATCGGAGTCATCGGCGCGGGGAAAATCGGTTCCGCGATCGTGCGGGGAGTGATTCGCGCTGGTCTCGTGGCCAAAGATCAAGTGATGGCGAGCGATGTAAGCGACGCGCTGCGGCAGTCCATTGCTAAAGATCTCGGGATCAAAGTTACGTCGGACAACGGCAAAGTGTGTGACTTCGCGAGCATCGTGATCCTTGCGGTCAAGCCTCAAATCGTCCATTCGGTGGTCAAAGAAGTCGCCAAGAAGCTGGGCACAGCAAAGCTCTTGGTTTCGGTTGCAGCGGGCGTTCCTCTTGCCGGGATCGAAGCCAGCTTGGCGCAAGGGGCTCGGGTGGTGCGAGTAATGCCCAATATTCCTTGTGTCGTGGGAGCCGGGGCATCCAGCTATGCTGGAGGGGCACACGCGACGGCAAAGGATCTGGAAAAAGTCGAGTTGATTCTCAACAGTTTTGGGATCGGCTTGGCCGTGGAAGAAAAGTATTTGGACGCCGTGACGGGGCTCAGCGGTAGTGGACCGGCGTATGTCTTTCTCTTTATCGAGTCGCTGGCCGACGGTGGAGTTCAGGTCGGTCTGTCCCGAGAGGTGGCGCTCAAACTGGCGCTTCAGACTGTATATGGCTCCGCGCGGATGGCGCTCGAAAGCGTGAAGCACCTCGGGGAGCTGAGAGACGAGGTTACCTCACCGGGTGGCACAACGATTGCCGGACTTTACGCGTTGGAACAGCGCGGCTTTCGCGGTGCGGTTATGGATGCGATTGTGAGTGCGACTCGACGATCGCAGGAGTTAGGCAAGGGGTCTTAGCAAAATATCGATTCTGCTGAGTCTGGCAAACGGATCGTAAATACGGCTGTGCCTTGCTGGCATATTGGCGTTGGACGGCAAAGGAACGATGAAGATTCCCAGATCTTTGACACTGGCCGTACTCGGTGTTGTCGCCACGTCATCAGGAGGCGCGGCTGCACGTCCTTGCAAAACAGATCCACGGGTACTCGGAGACTGTTTTCGGGTGCACGGCCGCCTCGGTTTTTACAATGGAAACCCAAGCTTCAGAATCTGGCGAATCGGCACAGACCGTATCCTTGGCGTCCAGGATGATGAAGCCCCGATTGTCCCCGATAATGTCGCCACACACCTATCAACTCACACGGAGATCTTTGCCGATTTCGTTGTTTGTCCATTCACTGTCGATCAACCGGGATGGATGCGGAGAGTGTGCATTGAATCAGCGGAACATATTGTCGTTCGAGAGCGATGACACCACCGGACGTCCAACCGCGGCTTGAGCCGAGACGCGAGTTTTATTCATGGGCAATTCTATTTTTCGTAGCGGCTCAGCGGCATAACGTTATGCCTGATTACCTCAATCTGATAAGAGAAACCCATGCCGATCATTTCCACGTTTTTCGGAATTATTATTCGAATGTATTTTGGCGATCATAATCCTCCACATTTCCATGTAGAATTTCAGGGCGAGAAGGCCACGTTTGACTTTGACGGTCAGCTTCTTGCTGGAAACATCTCCTCCGGGACAGCCCGGAAGCTGGTGCACGACTGGGCTCGTCGTCATCGATTCGAACTCATGATAAATTGGAGAAACATTGAGAAAGGACGCCCACTCAATCGAATTAAACCGTTGGAGTAATTTATGAGTTATCTACCACAAGTAGTCGGAGCACGTCATGTCAGCGGATTTATCGTTTCAACTCGTTTCGATGACGGAACGGAGAAGCAGATCGATGTATCTCAGTGGTTCAAAGGTCCAGTCTTTGAACCTCTTAAGGACCCGAAGCTTTTTAAGAAGTTCTTCATTGAAGGGGGAACGCTCGCTTGGCCGAACGGTGTGGATATCGCTCCTGAAGCTTTATACGCTTCCCGTGAGTCAACAAAGAAGAGGCATAACAAAAGGATGGAGCGAACGCGAAAAACACGTCGCTCATCCTAGGCGGTTAGACGCCGGACGGTCAAAACAATGAGGACGCTCCAGACCGCGAGCCTGGTGCTCGTGATGTTGATGCTGCCGGGGTGTCGCATGTACACGTCGGTGGGCCAGACCGTGGAGTACCCTCCTGGCTCCGACTATCGCAGCGCGCAGTATCATCTGGTCATTGGGGTAGACGGCGCGCGTGGGCGCGCGTACGTCGATCGAACGAGCAAGAGCCTCCACGTCACCATCTGGAAGGGCGAGACCAAAGTCTTGGAGCGAGAGTATCGTCTCGCGGCGGGATCGCTGGAGTGGAATGTGACCTGGAACACCCTGGAGGACCTCCGGATCACGTTCTTCGAGTATGGCAAGCCCGTGCCTGGGAAAGAGCAAGCGGGTGACGTAACCAAGGTGCCGCGGCAGGTCTTCGCGGTCGCCTTCACCTTCCATGAGACGGCGAGGTCGTTCGTCGAAGCGCCCGCGCCCGTGGACGTAGTCGATCAAAGGACGCGAGGCGCCGCCCGAGAGAACAGAAGGTACATCGTGGAGATCTACTTCGAGGACTCTGCAGACAACGAGACCCGGATTCTTCGGGCGGTCGCAAATCTCGCGGCGGGCCACGGTCTCCAAACCAGAACGCTGCAAGCGGGCCTTATTGGCCGGCTCGCAGAATGGTCAGCGACGGACTTCTCGCTCGCCGTCCAGCGTTACGATTCTTTGCGCCAACTTGCGGTCGAGATCGACGACTATGGGGGGCGTCAGCGTGCTACAGAGTTTGCCGCCGAGCTTCGCGCACTCCCCGGTGTCGCGCGGACACGTCGCTTCGCATCTGTAAACCTGAGAGCGCGTCCGCAAGATCCGGACGCAACGATCCAAGTCGTGGCACCCATCGCCAAGGAGCACGGCCTGAGTCAGATGGACGGGAAGCGCATGTTCACAGTTGCGAAGTTCGGGACACAAGGGCTACAGGTCACCGTGGACTTCTTTGAATCGGACGGCACGATCAAAGTCTCGATGGAGGATTTCAGCTGGCACACTGAATTCGCAGAGATCGAGCAGGCTCTCAGGGCGGGACTCAGCGCCGATCGTGACGGTCATGGCCATTTCGCTCTCTAACCCGCCGCTAGGGCCGACAGCGACATTCGGTGATGGATGATTCCATTGTTGATTGCGGCTCGGCGTTGTATCGCAATGAGAGGAGAAGTCTCGCATGTGGGGAAAACGTCCAACTCAGAATACACTCGAACCACCGCCCATCGCACAAGCAAACGCCAATGCGGTTGAAGTGTTGCGGGGTGGGCCGCTCCGGGCAGTCCACAGCAATTGACGCTGAGAACGACCTGGCAAGACGCTGGCGCTTGGGGTTTGATGTTGGTTGATATTGCGCGTCACGCGGCACAGGCATACGCGAACGAGGGTCAAGATCCAGAAGTAGTTCTCGCGAGGATTCGGGAGCTCTTTGATGCTGAATGGTCGCAGCCCACTGATGCACTCGAGGACATTACTCCTAAATAAGGTCGCACGGTCTAACCACTAGCGTGGAGCGGACAACGAGAAAGGTTATGGCTATTATTCGTACCGTTCGTCGAGACGCCGCTCGCGCTAATCGTTAGCCTGAAATTGAACTGATTTCTCCTTGAATCAAATCTGCCCAGCGATGTTCTCTAGTGCTATTATGATTACGACGAACTCATCAATCGCGACAATACCAGCCTCGACATCTTCTGGCTCAGAGAGGAGAGTCTCCAAGACTCTGACAATCTTTCCGATTCCGATGCTCTCGCCCAGGAAATCGTCGACGACCTGGAAGCGCCCTCGCACAATTCCGCGAAATCGCCGCGGATTTAAGAGCGAACCGTGGTAAGGATGGCGAGTTGTAGAAGTCTGCTGCAGGAATTTACAGGATAATGAGTAAACGGTTTTCAACAGCTTTCGTGGAATTCATCAAGGTTTGGGGTCTACTCACGTTGATCGTCGTTGTGGGGTTCGTGGTTACCTACCAGTATGTGGGTGCCCCGCCGCCGAAGGTCGTTCGAATCGCAACGGGCGCGAAGGACGGAGCTTATTATGCCTTTGCCCAACGGTACGCGCGTCTGCTGGCGAACGACGGCATTTCCCTCGAAGTTGTTTCGACCGCAGGGTCCGTGGAGAATTTCGACTTGCTAAAAAAGGGTGAAGTGTCGTTAGCGCTGGTGCAGGGGGGCAGTGCGACGGATGACGATAAGGAACGCTTGCAATCCCTTGGAAGCCTGTTTCTCGAACCCGTTTGGGTTTTTACGCGCAAACAGAAAACCATTAAACGATTTTCAGAATTGAAAGGGAAACGTGTGGCGGTCGGCGTTGCCGGAAGCGGCACTTATCTCCTGGCAGTGCAGCTACTTTCCGCCGCCGGGATCACGGAATCAAACGCGACATTGATCCAGGGGGATCCGGCACAGGCTATTCCTTCGGTGTCGCAAGGTAAGATCGACGCTGCATTTTTTGTCGCCTCTCCTGAGGCGCCGATAATTCACAGTGCTTTACAGGAACCGACGATCGAGCTTTTCAACTTCGACCGGGCGCCTGCTTACGGTCGTTTGTTTCCTTTTCTAACTCCGGTGACTCTCAGCGAAGGGGTGATGAATTTAGAGCACAATATTCCGTCCCACGACACCACACTCGTGGCGGCTTCGGCCAACTTGGCCGCTCGTAGAGAGCTCAACGTGAGTCTGATTCCGGCGCTCCTGAAGGCCATTGCCAGAGTACATCAAACGGGAGGCGTGCTGGAGCAAAATCGGCAGTTTCCATCGGTTGACTTCGTGGATCTCCCTCTGAACGAAGACGCCTGGCGCTATATCACGAACGGCCCGTCTTTTTTGTTCCGATGGTTGCCCTACGGAACGGCCGTGCTCCTGGACCGTCTCAAAATACTAGTCCTACCTTTCTTGGCTTTGTTGATCCCATTGTTTAGAATCGCACCGCCACTTTATAGGTGGCGGGTTCGTTCGAAGATTTATCGCTGGTACGCGTCGGTTCGCGAAATTGACTCGATGGTCCAGAAGGAGGCAATTGCCGGCGAGGCGGAACGGGTCATCAATCGATTGGAAGAGCTTGAACGCGAGGTCGCTTCTGTCTCGGTTCCTCTATCCTATGCGGGGGAATTGTACCACCTGCGGCTGCACATCGGCTTCCTGCAAGAAAAACTTGAAAAGCTTGCAGGCCAGTCGTCGCGACCTGCTGAAAAAGCGTTTCCATTGAAATGAAATGCTGAGAGGCAAAATTGGAATCCGGGCTAGGTTTCAGGGCAGTGACTGCCCATAACGCCCTATAGGAGAAATAGACATGGAGCAACAGAATGGTCAGAAAAAGCTGGCCGTACTAATCGACGCAGACAATACTCCGCCTTCAATCATTGATGCATTACTCGCAGAAATCGCCAAGTATGGTATTGCGAGTGTCCGGCGAATCTACGGTGATTGGACCACCCCTAATTTGAGGGGGTGGAAGGATGTTCTTTTAGAACAAGCTATTCAGCCCATTCAACAATTCCGATATACAGTCGGCAAAAACGCGACTGATAGCGCACTGATCATCGATGCGATGGATTTGCTGTATACGGAGAAACTTGATGGCTTCTGCATCGTGTCGAGTGATAGTGACTTTACGCGCTTAGCATCGAGAATTCGAGAGGCTGGCCTTATCGTGTACGGCTTTGGCGAAAAAAAGACTCCCAAAGCCTTTGTGGGTGCCTGCGACAAGTTCGTTTATACGGAAATATTGCGCGAGGATGAACCGACAGGTCCACGAGGAAGGAAAACCACGACTGACCTGAACCAGGATACGACACTGGTTAATCTCTTGAGAAATGCCGTCGATTACTCCGCGAGCGAAGACGGATGGGCCTATTTGGGTCAAATCGGGCAATACGTTGCAAACCAGGCTCCAGAGTTTGATCCTCGTAACTACGGTTACAAGAAGCTCGGCGATCTGGTTAGAGCAACTCAGCTTTTCGATGTAGATGAACGACGTTCCGCCGATTCACCAGGGATATCGGTTTATGTGCGAGACAAACGAAAGAAACAATCAACAACTACAGTTTAGGGTTTCCATTCCGCTGACTAAAAATTAGATGAAATTTTGTGCCCGCCTCGCCTATCAATTGCGCGGTGAGCAAAGAGCAGCGGAATATTATCGAAGGGACGGTAAAAAAATGAGTGAAGAACACAAACACGATCACGGGCATGATCACGGCCACGAACATGACCGCAGCCACGAGCACGGGCACGAAAACAGCCATCAGCATGGACTTGGCCACGGTCATGATCACGGGCATGCACACGATCATTCGCACGATCACAAGACGCGCTTTCATGACCCGCAGCATGCCGCTGAGTTTGACCGCCGGACCTCGGAGATCCGCGACGATCTGGCCGAGAAATTGGGCGATATGCTCGCGCTGCAAGGCGATGAACAGATTCTCGACCTGGCGACGGGCACCGGTCGAGTAGCTCGGCCGGTGGCGAAGCGGTTGAAAACTGGCCGGATCATCGGTGTCGATCAGGCTCTCGCCATGCTCGATGTCGGACACCAGCACGAAGATCCGATTCGTGCTTACTATCAGGGCGCCGGTGAGGCCGATGCTGTGCCTTTCAAATCGAACTCCTTCGACCGGGCGTTTGTCTCCTTCAGCCTGCACCACTTCGGCAACCCAGCGGGTGTGGTTACGGAAGTGCTTCGCGTGCTGAAGAATGGCGGTAGGTTTGTCGTGCTCGATCCGATCATCGAGGAGGCGAAAGACTCAGTGGATGTCGCGCTCGAGACCAAGATCAATCAGGTGTTCCGCCGGACCCACGGCGACGATTTTCGCTTTCACACGGCCAGCAGCATCCAACGCTTGCTGACGAAAGCGGGATACCGCATCCCCCGCATCAACATTCTATCTTACTCCTTTAATCAAGAGGGAATGGATGGGATTCCCACGGGGCGTCACTGGCTGGAAGTTGCGGAAGAGGTGGAAAAGGAAGCGCCGGAATTGGCAGAGCGGCTGAAAAAAAACTATTTCACATGGCACAGACACGACGACCATGTGCATGTCAAAGGTAGTTTCTCTTACGGCCTCTTCTGTGGGGTGAAGCCGGAATGAACGGCTCGACTTCGTGCTCGTGTTTCGTGTTCGTGCTCGTTGCGGATTTCACGGTCACGTTTCACGGGCACGATCACGAAGGTCGCGCGTCTCGCGTTTCGAGTTCAGAATTTCGGGTTTCGAGTTGTTTGTGGAGAGAGGATTATGACTTCGAACAAAGCCGACTTTCGCCAATTCTATCGTGATGCGCATGCGGTGACCTGCCTCACCGAGCGGGAGAAGATGCTTATCGGCCTCGCCGTCGCGATGATGCGGCTTTGCGATCCGTGAGTGGAGCGCCGCCTTGCGGACGCAAGGAAAGCTGGAATGACTGAAGAGGAGCTGGATGCGGCGCTGGATGTGATTGCTGCGGTGGACGCGGGAGTTTTGCAGTCGCTGAATCAAAGGATTAAACAGCGAAACGCAAAATGACTTCGAGCCTAGTTGTCGGGGCCGAGCTTTGGATCTAATGGGCGCCCTCTCAACCGTTGAGAAAAGAACAGGTGCTCCGACAAAGCTCAGCATGAACGGAAGAATATCAACGGGATTAAACCTTGTACCGCTCGCCCTGAGCAGGTCGAAGGACGGACATCGCCTGATGCTGGCGTTGTGGATTGCGTGGCTTTTCTTAGTTACACCGGCAACTCTTTATGCCGAGAAGCTTCGCGTTTCGTACGCATCGGTCACCGGCAACACGGCGGTCATCACCTACGTCTCGCAACGAGCCGGACTGTTCGAAAAATATGGCTTGGGCGTCGAGATTATTCTCATCACCGGCGGTCCGGCGGCGGTGAGCGCGCTTTTGAACGGCGACGTGGATCTGGATTTGCGAGCGCCCATCGCCGCCGTTCAGGCAATGGCTCATGGCGCAAGGCTGACGTTCTTACTCTCCCAGTCCAACACACTCGAATATGACATCGTCACCCGGCCTGAGATCAAGGATGTCAAGCAGCTGAAGGGCAAAAAGGTCGGCATCATCCGATTCGGCGGAATTTCAGAATTGATGGTTCGCTACCTGTTTCAAAAACTCGGCTTGGACGCGGATAAAGACATCGCTATTGTTCAGGTCGGCCAGGCCCGTTTCGCGTCGCTGGAAAAAGGCGCCATCGAGGCGACGGTTCTTTCCTCCGCGGAATCCGCATACGCGAAGCGAGTAGGATTCCGAGTTCTCGATATGCCGACCCTGCCGTTCTTCGGCAGCACCGTCGTTACGACACCGGCCATCGTCGGGAAGAAGGGCGACGCGCTGATGCGCTACATGAAAGGCTATCTGGACGGAGTGCGTTTTTTTCTCAACGACAAGGAGCGGAGCTGTCAGTATATAGGAGAACTGCTGCGTACTAAGGATCGTGACATGATCGAGCTGGCATATCAAAGTAACCCACAACACCAAATTGGCAGAAAACCATATCCGGATATGACGGCGGTGAGAGCAACGCTCGACGTCATGAGCGCACGCGACCCGCTGATCAAAAAACTAAAGGCAGAAGATCTATTTGCTCTCTCGTACTTGTCGAAGCTCGATCAAAGCGGCTTTATCGATCAGCTGTATATCGCGAAGTAAAGGGGTCACGATGATGAAAGTGTGCGCTCGCCTGCGATTCAACGTTTTTCTCGTTCTTTCAGTTTCGCTGATTACCGGGAGTTCTTGGGGGCAATCACGACCGACGGCGATTGTCAGCGGAACGCTCATTGACGGAACGGGACGTCCGGCTCTCACAGATTCAGCGATTATCATGCAAGACGGCAGGTTTATCGCGGTTGGAAAACGCGGGGAGGTCTCTCTACCCCAAGGTGCGGATGTCATCGACGCGAAGGGCAAGACGATCCTGCCGGGACTCATCGACGGCCACTGCCACTTGCGCGATTGGATGGGCGAGCTTTATCTCCACTTCGGCATTACAACCTGCCCGACCATCTCCAACAATCCGGTGGACTGGGTCCTCGCCCAACGGGAAGGCATTCGCAACGGAACCATTCGAGGGCCGCGCGTCTGGGCCTCTGGCAACGTCATCGACGGGCCTTCCCCCGCGGGAATGGGCGCAAACCGAAGGCAGCGTACCAGCGTTA
>Ga0209472_1002379_pt1 | contig 10576 bp, 7 predicted proteins | sample GraSoiAngelo_130_FD_185887 | JGI IMG/M metagenome (GOLD analysis project Ga0209472, IMG submission 185887) | Grasslands soil microbial communities from the Angelo Coastal Reserve, California, USA - 14_0929_02_20cm (SPAdes) (version 2) | ecosystem: Environmental > Terrestrial > Soil > Grasslands ...
CCAGCGTATATTCTGTCAGTTGCCTCGTCCACTCCTATACCGATCGTTGACTTGCCGAGCAGAACAGATGTTACGATGGAGTTAGTCGAAGCATCGATTACGTGGACCGAATCCGAATTTTTAGTTTGCAGCTGCACATCTTGACCGGATACGGCATACAGCATATTGGTGGCTGAATCAATCGCTAGCCCGAAAGGTGCCGGGGGGGCTGCCAGCAACCAGTCTGCGTAAGTAACGTTTGCGGTGACGGTGTTGGTAGATCCATCTATCACGAATATTGTGGTATACCCTGAAGTGGTGGTGGGCGAAGTAAAGGCTGCGTATATCTTGTTCGTTACATGGTTGACGGCTATTCCAGCACTATTGCACCTAGTGGTGTCAGTTCCGGGGGCGCAATTAACGGGTAATCTGGCCACGACGGAGTAGGTCGAGCCGTCCATCACGTCCACAGCAGGAACGCGGTATTCCTCAACATAGACTCTGTTAGTCACAGAGTTGACAGCGATCTGTGCTGGGCTGCTGGGCAAGATAACACTAGCAACCTGAGCTAGAGTCGTCTCATCTAAGACAGTCACCGTGCGAGATGTATCGCAACAGTATATGCTTGCGTCCGTTACGAATATCTTGTTGGTTTGCGGGTTGACCGCAAGTCCGTAAGTGTAGGAGTTGCCCAGCGTTTGGGACGTCGCCACCACTTTATTGGTATACCCATCTATCATCACTACAACATTCTTGGCAGAGTCGGCTACGAAGATCAGGTTTGACAAGGCGTCTACGTCAATGCCACTGGCAATGGGGTTCGGCAACCCCGTTCCTATGGGGATGGTGGCTACGACTGTCTCCCCACGTACCGGACTTACAAAAAAGGTTGCGGTGAGCACAACGAGCAACGGTAGAAGGACTGTTATTGTCTTGGGGAATCTTCGCGGGTTGAGAAAATTCACCGTTTTTGTTATGCGTATCATGAAACGCTTGCTCCTTTCCATACTCCGCTCGCTCGAACCCAGATTTTATTGTTAGTTGTATCGACGACAACAAGCCCGTCGGCTGGGTTGTCGAAATCCGCATCGCTAGGCGCGCCAGCTTTGACGAAGGCTTGAGCGAATCTACCATCGGTCTTCGGACCTGGATTGAGTCCCCAATTGTCTCGTATTCGTGCATTGCGGGTGAGTAAGATTGATGCGAGGGTTGTCGTACCGATGAACTCGTTTCTTTCAATCCTTGTCCCATCACCCGGCTGAAGCTGAGCCCCACTGACCTCAACGACTGAATAGAGAACGTTGGCAGGTGTAATCACGACATCGTCAACGAAGAGATTATCGAAGAACTTCGTATTGCGCATGTTATAGTCCCCAACTGGGAGAGTTCTCGTCGTTGCGTCTGGCAACGATATGGTAACTGGTGATCCGCTTACGATCCCGTTTTCGAGATAGATGAAAGACCTAGAGTAGTTATTGGGATTCTGCTGTTGGGAAATATTACGGACAGTGTTACCTTCGAAAGTAACGTTCCTGTGATATCCGTAGCCGGTTCCAAGTCCAACCAATCCGCCCTTGGCAACGATATTGTCCTCAAATTTCAGATCGAACGCTGAATCAAAGTCCATCGGGGAGTCACAGGAAACAATGATGTTATCGTGGATGTTCACATGTTGGCATGGCGCCGTTACTCGGCCGGGAGCGAATGCTGGTCCGCCTCCAGTTCCGCCTAGGTCGATAATGTTATGGCCCACATCTACACTCCCAATAGAGTAGATTCCAATGCCCCCGCCGGCTGGGGGTCCAGCTAGACCATCTAGGACGTTCCCGGTCACGGTTGCTTTGAGAAAGATATTGTTTGGGCTCTGTCGTTGGAGAACGTAGTGGAGATACTGCTTCCCAGAAATCGTTCCTCCAATCAGATACGATTTGTTTCGGGAAATTGTGACATCATAGACGGCGGCCGTTCCGTTCTGGGCGTAGACGGTTGCTGCGCGGTATAGGTTTGTGAAATATGAGTCGTGGACGCCTATGTTTCTCATCGTGGTCGCATTGTATGCACCGAACTGAATTCCATCTTGTATAGCATTCTGAACCCTACATCTGGTGAAGTGAACGTTACTGATGTTCGAAGAGTTGGCGTAGACCCATGCTACCATTCCGTTTGAATTGGAATAGTTTTGTCCGTCCATGATAACAGAATCAACATCGACGTTTGAAGAATCGACGATGGTCAAAGCACTTGAGTGGTTGTTAGTCGGCATGAGCACTGTCCCTCCGATCACTTCCACGTCAGTGGCGCCGCTTACTATGACCGGACCATAATTCAGTGGAAACCCGGAAATTGGCGTTATCAACCCCAGTATCTCTAGTATGGTGTACGAGGGAATTAGGATCGCATTCGAGAATGTGAAATTGCCCTTGAGAACCACCTTTTCTTTCCAGGTCCGACCGGGAGTCAAGTGGTCCAATGCGCTCTGGATAACGAGATATGCGTCAGTACCGCTGTAGTCCATTGACCCTGTGTCGCAGTGATAAGCAGTGATTGTCCCCGAAGCGTTCTCGACGATGTAGCTTGCTGGCGCTACATCGCTTGTCCCTACAGCATGTGCAGCCGGAATCAATGATTCTGGAACGGTGAGACTTGCCGCTCCAAGTCCTCCTGCCACGGCTAGATTTCGAAGAAACCTCTTTCGTGAAATTCGGTCCTTCGGTTCCTCGATCTTCACGCTGGACATTTGAAAACCGCGGTGCGAGGTGACACGCGCAGACAATATAAAAGGAATGGTCACGTTCGCTAACATCTGATTCACGGTGCAGGAGATCTTTCAAAGATCGTCTCAAAGACAATTGCTTTCTAGTCGGAAATGGACAATTTGCGGTGGTCCTAGGGACTATCCGTCTTACGCCTTGGTTTACACTCCGGGCAAGGGAATCTTAGATTGCTGAGCAGTGGAAGCGTGCTGAGAGACGAGCAGGTTTTGCAATGGATACGAAAGCTGTGATTCCCGCCTCCTGGATGGGAATCAGGCTCTTGTCTATCAATTAGGAGCAGCCGAAGGAGATGCTGCCGATCTTCGCGAGGGGTCTGAAGGGGGCCTGTGTTTGAAGCCTATCGTTCAACTGACGTTCGATCAATTGTACTCTGTTGTACTCTGTCGGGTCCGACTCCAAACTGCGACGAAATTCAGGGTCCGATATTCATCGGGATTGTAAAGTCTCGTTGCGTCGACCAGGTTGGGCGTCCGCATAAGTGCAAGATAGTCCTTCGCTCGGAGTTTCCCGAACTGACCAGATGATAGGATTGTTTCTCACGAAGCGCCGTGCCCAATTCCTCCGTGGCTCTTTCCATACTGGTGAGGTCTATGGAGCCGTCTACCCGGCTGGGCGTTCCGACGGTTAGAAAGGTCGAATATGTGTGGGTGGTTTGAGAAATATCGTTCGTTGCGGTGAGGAGTCTCTTTTTTACCGCTTTTTTTCGGCATGCTGTCGAGCTGTGGCTCTTATAGGGGTGCTCTGCCTTGTTGTATCTGTTCGAAGCTCTTTTCATCGATGTCTATTCCTACAGTTTTGATTCCCTTTGATGCGAATGCTGCAGAGGTGCAGAGGCCGACTTAGCCCATTCCGATTACTGATATGAACCCCAGTGCGGGTTTCATACAAGGCCGGAAGTTGAGTGAGTGATAGTAATCTGTTCAGAGAGAATCGTCTTCTACGCGTGGGCTTTGCGTCTCGGAGAGAATCTTTCAATTGTTGCCTTGGTAGAATGACCCTGTCAGTGTCCCGCTTTGATCGGCTTTGGCGCGGGGGAATTCTTAAACTGTCGAGTTGCGAAGGCATGTCCAGGTAAGAGCTGGTTCTAGAGTGTTAAGGAAGGCCGTGATTCCCGCAGCAGGGATGGGAACCAGGCTGTTGTCGGTCACCAAGGAACAGCCGAAAGAGATGCTGCCGATCTTCGCGAGGGCTGTGAATGGAGACTTGTGTCTGAAACCCATCGTGCAGCTGATCTTTGAGCAGTTGTACTCTGTTGGGTTCCGAGACTTCTGTTTCATCGTCGGGCGGGGAAAGAGGGCGATCGAGGATCATTTCACGCCCGACCTCTCATTTATTTCGAAGCTTGACAGTAAGGGTCTGGACGGTGCGACCGAGGAACTGCGAGCCTTCTACAAGATGATTGACGATTCGACCCTGGTATGGATTAACCAGCCTGCTCCTCGAGGTTTCGGGGACGCGGTGTTGAAAGCAAAAGGTTTCACGGGGAACGACCGTTTCCTAGTCCATGCCGGTGACAGCTATTTCATATCGAAAAATGCTGAACACTTACGCAGACTCGTACGCATAAGCGAGGAGTACAAGACAAGCACGTTGTTCTTGTCGAAGGAAGTTCAGGATCCGAAACGATTTGGGATCGTGGAAGGTGAGACTATGCCCAATGGGCTCGTGAAGGTGAAACGTCTCGTCGAGAAACCAGCGGAGCCGGCCTCGAAACTGGCGATCATGCCCGTCTACGTGTTCGACCCGGTAATATTCAAGGCATTGGAGTCGACGAAGACTGGGTTCGCTGGCGAGCTCCAGCTCACTGACGGCATCCAGAAGATTGTAGACTGGAACTTCAACGTTTACACGACCCCGGTTGATCCGAAGGAAGCATGGCTGGACATTGGTTCGCCAGATCTTTACCGGGAAGCCCAGAATTTGTCTTATGAATACTCTAGAGAACCCGCGTCCTAGAAGGTATTCCGGTGATCTCGCACTAGGGTTGAAGGACCAGATTATCAACCAGGACCTTGATGCGATCAGAAAATCGATAGATCCTAGCGCATTCCAAGGGAAGGGTGTCCTTGTATCTGGGGGATCGGGATTCTTGGGCAGCTGGATCTGCGACACCCTCATCGGGTTAGATTCGAGAATCATCTGCCTGGATAATCTCTCTACAGGGGTCTTCGAGAACATTGATCATCTGAAGACTGTGAAGAGTTTCAAATTCGAAAGGGCCGATGTCTGCACGTATTCCAAGAATCCAAAGGTTGACATGGTTTTTCATCTCGCGAGCAGACCGGCTCCTGAAGATTATCAGAAACATCCCGTGGAGACAGCGTTGGCGAGTGCTACGGGAACGGATAGAATGCTGGACTTAGCCAGGAAGAATGATGCCCGAGTCTTCTATGCCTCGTCAAGCGAGGCTTATGGCGATCCTGAGGTTTTTCCAACCCCTGAATCGTATGAGGGAAAGGTCGATCCTCTCGGACCAAGATCGTGTTATGAAGAAGGGAAACGGTTCGGCGAAGCCTTGTGCAAGGCATACCACGACCAGTACGGGCTTGATGTTAGGATTGCACGACTCTTCAACAGTTACGGACCCAGACTTAGAGCTGAGGGCCTTTACGGGAGGGTCATCTCTAGATTCATACTCCAGGCCTTGCGGGGAGATGACATCACTGTGTTTGGTGATGGTTCTCAGACAAGATCGTTTTCTTACGTGACTGACACGGTCTCCGCATCGCTCCTATTCATGGGCTTGGATAGATCGTCGGAGATGGTTTTGAACATCGGCATGAAAGAGGAGAACAATATCCGTGACTTGGCCGAAAGAATAAAGGCCATAGCAGTCTCCGATTCTAGTGTCCGCTTTCTCCCGCTACCGGCTGGGGATCATATGAGGCGTCTCCCAGACACTGCGAGAATGGAGAGACTGCTGGGTTGGAGCCCGTCGCTCCGACTTGAGACAGGATTAGACCGGACCCTAAGATGGTTCCGCTCCCAAAAACCCTAGTTCTTCCAGATGGAACGCTTATACCCGGATCCGTAAGGCGTCGCTGTTCGATAAGTGCATTGGCAAGGCTTTCGAATCGGCCAAGAACCGCGGTGGTTCTATCGGGGGGTGAAGGTGTTCGGCTGAGACCCATAACGTCAGACTTGCCCAAGGGTCTCGTTAAGGTGGGGGGAAAGCCGCTTCTTCAGTGGGTTGTTGAGTGGCTCAAGGCAAACGGGGTTTCGAATATCGTAATAGGCGTTGCCTATCTGAAAGAGCAGATAATCGACTTCTTCGGGGATGGAGCGCGCTTTGGCGTGAAGATACAGTACAGTGTCCACACTGTTCCTGGAGGAACAAGTGAAGGCTTTAGTCTAGCAATAAGCCGTTACGTTGACGATGAGACTTTCTACGCCCTGAACGGCGACCAGATCACTGACCTCAGACTCGATGAGATGTTGGCGAAGCATTTGAAAAGCGGTACCGTGTCGACCATCGCAGTAATTCATCCACGTCTTCCTTTCGGTCTGGTCAAGGTAGACAAGCATGATTATTGTCGGGGATTCTTGGAGAAGCCAGTATTGAAAGATGTTAATATTTCCACGGGAATCTACGTGTTTCATCACGAGATCGTGAAGCATCTTCCTCGAGTCGGTGACGTTGAGAGAACAACCTTTCCTAAACTTTCAAAGGCGGGTAAGGTAGCCGCGTTTAGGCACCGCGGGTCGTTCATTACGATTAATTCCTTAAGGGAGCTTGAAGATGCAGAGAAACGGTTGAGAAGTCAGGCACATTGAACGTTCTCGTTACAGGCATCACAGGATTCATAGGATCACGACTTGCTACAAGATTGGTGGAGCAGGGAGACAATGTCTACGGATTGGTCAGACACTCGTCGGAGAGAGAGCTAAAGAGAATAGAAAAGATCATCCCAAAAATCCACCTTATAGAAGGCGACCTGGTCAGATTTCACTCTGTTCTCTCTGCGGTAGAAACCTCCGATCCTAGTATTGTCTTCCACCTTGGAGCACTGACTCCGGTCCGGCTGTCGTTTGACGATCCGTATCCATACATTGGGATCAATTTTGATGGAACCGTGAATCTTGTCCATTCGATTCTTAGGCAGTCGCCGAACACGAGACTGATTGCGGCTTCTACTGCAGAAGTCTACGGCTGGCAACCGAGCGGCCGACCTATCGCAGAGAGCGCACTCCTCAACCCAGCGTCGCCCTACGCGGTGTCGAAGGCGGCTGCGGATCAGTATATCCAGATGGCGAATCGGATTTACCACCTGCGAGGAACGGTGATGAGACCCATCAATAGTTATGGAAGGGTCGGGGAGAGCGGCTTCTACGCAGAGTATTTGATCTCAAAGATGTTGAGCGGAGAGACGTGTTATGTCGGTTCGCCTGAGTCCATTCGCGATTACATGTTCGCGGAGGATCATGTCGATGCTTACTTGGACGTCGCGAAATCCGAGAAAGCAATCGGCGGGGTCTACAATGTGTCACCAGGTAATCCAGTTACAAATGCAGAACTCGCCAAGAAACTGTCCGGATTGACAGAATTCAAGGGAAAGCTCGTCTTTGGATCTTATCCTCCAGGCTATCCGCAACGACCACAAAGCCAGGATCCGGCGTATCTCGTCCTAGATAATGTGAGAATCACCGAAGAGGTGGGATGGCGGCCCCGTTACACCCTCGACGAAGGATTGAGGCTTACCGTCGAACTCTGGAATCACAAATCGCACTAGTCTGTTCCAACATCGGTCTTCATTCCACTTTTCCGTCATTCCTTTGACGCCTCTTGATTGGCCGTAGGGGTTCGAGAATCGTGAAGGCGCTTCCCAAAATAGGCGCGGGAAAAATGTTGCAGAAAGGGGATTGAACGGGGACCAGATTCTTTGACTAGCTTACGGGGTCGAGAGGCCGGGAGATCTGCCTGCGGCTCCGTTCACGCCCGCCCATCCTGCGAACGTAGTACCCGTAAGGGAGTTGTACCAAAGTGTGCCGTCGGGACCCGTAGTTAGCACGTATAGAGTTGAGCCCACTATCGCTGCGCCCGGAGTTCCTGATGTTATCCCGCCGGCGCTAGTCCACGCTGCGTCCCAGGAGCCACCGGAAGGTTTGGCTTTTTCGTAGAGATGGTTATCGTTCCCTTGCACGAGGAGGTGGAGGGCATTTGCAGAGTCTATGACGAGGGTTGGTGCGACGGGTGTAGCTCCAACTAGTGAAGTATAGGTAGACCAGACGCCCGCGAAGGATAGGGTGGCGTACCAGAGGTTTTCCTCTGTCCCAACCACGACAATGTGTAGCTGGGTACCGTCGCTGACTACTGCAGGTGTGGCAATGGTCTTGTCGGGGACTGGTGATCTGTTGGAAGTATCCCAGGCGGCTGCCCAGGCTCCGGCAGTGAAGGCCTTGTGGTAGATCTGGTTGTCATTGCCTCTGACCACGAGGTCTAGTCTGCTCGATGCAGGTGTTGCGGCCAGGGCTGGAGTGGAAGGACTGGATCCCTGCAGGTTGGTCCAACCTGCTACTAACCAAGTGCGCGCTGTCAGATCGAAGGTTGTATAGAAGATCTGCCCCCCAGCTCCTCTGACGACGACGTGCATAATCGTACCTACGACGGCGCAAACAGGCTGGCCGATTGTGACACCAGTTGGGTTCTTGTCCCAAGCGGCGGCGAAGGATCCAGGGGAACCGGAAGTGAATGTCTTGTGGTATAGGGCATTGTCCGTGCCTCGGACAAGAAGCTCAGCGGTGCTCGTTCCCGATACACAGAGTGATGGGGATGAGGGGCTCTGACCGCCGAGGGCTGACCATGCGCCCCACGCGTTGCTGATGAAGGGACTCCAGTAGAGGTTACCGTCGGTACCGCTGACAACTGACACCAGGGAGGTTACTGCTGCTGCCTGTACGGCAACGTTACCGCCCTGAATATTCTCAAGCAGAGTGTTTCCAAAGGCATCATCTACCAGAACACATGTGTTCGGCGGACTAGATACACTGCTAGTAGAACAGGCGGAGGATGTTGGATAAGATAGGGGAGTACTTGGACTCGCGGCCACCGCCGTATAGGTTATGGTGAAAGCCATACCGGAACATGGGCCGATGCCGCCACACTCGTTGCCTCCCGAACTCTCTATTGTAGTAACCTCAACAGCACCTGGACCGTTGGGATATCCCACGGTACACGCGCCAGTGCCAGCAGGGGGTGCGGATGAGCCATTGACACAGATAGATGTCAAGGATGGGCTAGCAATCAAAGGGCCGAGAGCAGCAGTTCTAGGGTTCAAAAATGCACTATCGGCTTGAACCATGATGTCGAATCCGCCCATTGCGTCGGAACCCTGAACAAAGACGCCGACGGTGAAGTTCTGACCGGGAGTAATGGGCCCAATGGCAGCCGCGCTGGCAGGACAGCTGGTGGCCGTTGCGGAAGCGGTAATACAGACGGTACCAGTGAGGGCGTGAGCCCTAGGGATTACGGTTGAACCTACGAAAATCGAACCAACGAGGAGTAGCGGGAGTAGGAGGATGAAACGCTTATTCAATCGACAATTCAGCTCTCTAAACGTCCACCTACGGACTCCACTCATATTTAGCTTTAACGCGCGACTAATTCGCTTGCGGCAACCGAGAGCCATCAGCGGATATGAAGAGCCTAGCCGGGTTATCCAAAGCTATAGGCAGAGCACAACCTCGCTGAATTCCCGTCATAACGGAAAGAGTCCGATAATATGGCGATCCCGGGACCCGTGAAGTCCTATCCCCTATGGCGTTACACTCAACGATCATTTAGCGTGGGATCGGGCTGAACTCGATCATTTAGGTCGGCATGTTGCTGAAAATGCTCCGATTGTCTACAGCAACCGAGTAGTTCTGGTAAAATGAACCTTCATTCTTTCTCTTCATTCTTCCTCGTACTTGGCTGCTAGCCAGTCGAACGCTTCCGAGGACTTGCTAAAGTCCTTCTCATCATGCTCAACATAATCCTGATTGCGGCTGCGCGAAACGAACCATCCAACGATTGAGGCTACAGTGAAAGGAATCGAATAGATCAGCCATGACTGATAGGCGATCGCAATGGCAGTTGTTGCAAAGGCCGATAGGAAGCCGAGCATCATCAGGAAGAGAGAAAGTAGGGAGTGCACATGAAATACTGACCTGCGCAATTATTTATCGATAGTGGAGTAGGATGGGATAGAGTGTTGAGGCGAGAAGCTAAGTCTCGCTCGACAGACGTCCCGAAGATCGGGAGATTCAGCTAATTATTTTTCGACAGAAAAAAAAGGGGGTTTGGGGGGATTTCTCAGATCCCCCTTGCTGCGTCTAGGATACTACTGCGAATGCGCCGGACTTTGAATTGCTCGCGGAGTAGACTGTTCCCGTTGCCCAGTAGAGTGTTGCTGTGAAGGTGAACTTCTGGTTGGCGAAGCTGCTCGGGATGGGCTGGTTGAAGCTGATGGAGAGACTTGACGTGTGGAGGTCCACCGGGACCGGTGTCAAGCCAGGGGTAGAGTTGACTCCTCCACTCGAAGTGTTGACACAGGTAACGCCGCATGTGACATCGAACGTGTTTGACGGATTTATTGTGGACGCGCCCACTATCCGGACCAGCACCTCTACAGGGGAGGACAATGGGTTCGTCACAATGGCCGTCCAGCTCTGAGTGCTCGCGCTCTTGGCCAGACTTAGGTGGTGTGTCCAGTGGAGTTTTCCAGCAGTGAAAGACGGAGCAGGAACGACGGTGAACGGCTCGCACGCGCTCGTCACCGCGTTGTTGTTGCTATCGCCGCTGTAAACTGCGTTGAAGCTGTAGCTCCCTGCAGCGGCCGGCGTCA
>Ga0209472_1002382_pt1 | contig 10566 bp, 10 predicted proteins | sample GraSoiAngelo_130_FD_185887 | JGI IMG/M metagenome (GOLD analysis project Ga0209472, IMG submission 185887) | Grasslands soil microbial communities from the Angelo Coastal Reserve, California, USA - 14_0929_02_20cm (SPAdes) (version 2) | ecosystem: Environmental > Terrestrial > Soil > Grasslands ...
CTTTTCAACAATTTACAGGCAACCTAACCCTTACCTAACCAACTGTCTGGCCATTGGAGACCCTTTCTCTGGATGGCACCAGTAGGATTAAGCATTTTCCTCGAGGCAGTTTTGAAGACTTTTTTGACGGATTCTTAGGTAATCAACCGTCTTGCCTTTCGAAATCCTCAAGCGTAATACGCTATATTCGGCGGAGATGGTCTAACTCGGCAAGGCGTCCTGTTCCCACGGGAAAATGCGGGTTCAAATCCTAGCTCTCCGCTCCAACCTCCACATGGAATCGGCGCAGTGCCGGAACTGGACCAGGAGCGTTTGCCCTGCCGTCCACAAAACCAGGTGAACTCCTGCAGATAAATCAGCTTTGGTTGAGCATTGCCTAACCACTTTCGCGCCCTCAATACTCATTTACTGAATCCGGCTTCCAGGCTCGCCCGCCAACTTTTTCGATAGTCTCCGCACTCCTCTCCCGGAACTCGCCAATAACTTGCGAATGAGGGACTTACAAGTTGCCGCCAGCAGGATTCCGTGTATTATCTGGGCATACGTTACGTCAGGAAATCCGCCAGGGGCGACCTTTCCGAGACCAAACGGGAAATCCAGTTTCTCAGGACCGAGGAGCGCGCTCACGTGAGCCGAGGCAGTTTACTACTCAGAATGGAATTGCGGAGCAATCCTGAGATGCTCTGCGTGGTGCGAAACGCAGTGGGAGAACTCACCGCCAAGTTAGGATTCTCCGAGCCGGATTGCCGCGCCGTGGTTCGTGCCGTCGACGAAGCGCTGACCAATATCATTCGCCATGCCTACCTTGGTAACCCAGACCAGCCTATCGACGCCTCCTTCCACCGGATTGACGCGCCTAAAGACAGCCAATCAGGAGATGCTCTTGAAATCGTGCTGGAAGATAGCGGAGTGACAGCGAATCCAGAGAAGATGTGCGGGCGCGCGCTCGAGGATATCCGGCCGGGCGGATTGGGCCTGCACTTTATTCGCGAGTGCATGGATACGGTAGAATTTAGCCGCGACAACGGCAGAAATCAGCTTCGGCTAGTGAAGTTTTTGCATGTGCAGGCGCCTAAGAAAGGCGCCTGAGGAGAATCCATCTTGCAGATTGCCGCACGCCATTTGGACAAGACCACCATTTTTGACATTTCGGGAGACATCGATCTCGCGACGTCACCTCAACTGCGGAAGGCGCTGTTGCGCGAGCTTCGCGAACTGAAAATGCCGCGCGTGGTGCTCAACCTGGGTGCCGTTCGCTACATTGATAGTTCCGGAGTGGCGTCGCTTGTGGAAGGCCTCAAAGCCTCGCGAGACGTGGGCTCACGCTTGATCTTGTTCGGCTTGAATAAAACGGTGAGAGAGGTTCTGCAACTTTCCAAACTGGTGAGGATTTTCGAGATTTACGAAAACGAAGCACAATCCGTTGCGCCCTGAGCCTGCTAGATCCGCAAATCGAGGAAGCCCGGCGAGAGCAATGTGGAACTGACGACGCAAATTGGAGAATCAGTTACCGATGGGCTTGCGTATCTGGGGGCGCTGACCACGCTGGGGACCCGGGCCGCTTATTTCACATTCGTCGCGCCCTTCCAGGGAAAGCCGCTGCGCTTGCAGCGCGCCATTTCGCAGGCCATGCAGACCGGTGTCGGGGCATTGCCCATCCTTTCCCTCATAACGTTTTTCATTGGGCTGATTCTGGCGCTCCAAAGCGCTTATGAGCTGCGCAAGTTTGGCGCCATAAATTTCGTCGCCAGTGCCGTGGCAATTTCCATGACGCGGGAACTCGGGCCGCTGATTACCGCGATCGTGGTCATCGGACGGTCCGGCTCGGCGTTCGCCGCGGAAATCGGCACAATGAAGGTGACGGAAGAAATCGATGCGCTGGAAACCATGGCCATCGATCCGATTCACTTTCTGGTGGCCCCGAAATTCACCGCCATGATCGTGATGCTGCCGTGCCTGACAATCTGGGCGAACTCCATGGGAATTCTCGGCGGCGCGCTCTTTGGCGTGACGCAGGCCGACTTCACGTGGTTCCGTTATATTCAGGCCTCGCTGGACGCCCTGTTTTTGCGCGACATCACCACAGGCTTAGTCAAAAGCGTTATGTTCGGTATAACCATTACGGCCGTGGGATGCCACGAAGGGCTGTCCACCGGCGCGGGCGCGGAACAAGTCGGGCGATCAACTACGCGGGCCGTGGTAGTGTCCATATTCCTGGTAATACTGGTGGACCTCGTCTTTACCGCGCTCTTTTTCTTTATGAGTGAGAGGTAGGATTTCGGATTTCGCCATGGAGCAGAGCAACAGCGCAGCAGTTGCGATGATGGAGTCGGAAGCGATGATCTCATTGCGGAATCTTCGTGTGAGTTACGGCGAGCGCGAGATTCTCCACGGCATCGGTTTTGACGTAATGCGCGGCGAAACTCTGGTGATTCTGGGCGGTTCCGGTTCCGGCAAGAGCACGCTGCTGCGCACGCTGGTGGGCCTCGAAAGGCCGAGCTCCGGCGAGATCTGGCTCAAGGGCAAAAACATCGCGGCGATTTCCTCCGAGGAGATGGACGAAATCCGGAAGAAAATTGGTATGTCGTTTCAAGGCGGCGCGCTATTCGGCTCGATGACCGTTGGTGAGAACGTGGCGCTACCGCTGCGCGAACATACCAAACTCGAAGATTCGACCATCGAAATCATTTTGCGGTTGAAGCTGGATCAGGTCGGTTTGTCGGGGTACGAAAACTATATGCCGTCGCAGTTGAGCGGTGGCATGAAGAAGCGCGCTGCGGTGGCCCGGGCGTTGGCCATGGATCCTGAGATTCTATTTTTTGACGAGCCTTCCGCGGGCCTGGACCCTATTATTGCTGCCGGCGTGGATCAGCTGATCCTTGAGCTCAAGCAGGCGTTTCACATGACCATTATCGTGGTCACGCACGAACTGGCCAGCGCATTCCTGATTGCCGACCGCATGGTGCTGATCGACAAGGGCAACGTGGTAGCTATCGGAACAACCGAAGCAATGCGTTCGAGCACGCATCCGCGCGTGCGGCAATTTCTCGACCGCATTGCCGAACCGGCAGTCTCCGAAGAATTGGACTATCTGCAAATGCTGACGGAAGAACACCGCCATCCGGGCCGTTAAAGGCGGGGAAGAGAGGTGGGTCATGGAAGCGAAACGCGAACAAGCCATGGTGGGATTGTTTGTCCTGATCGCCGCGGCGGTATTGGTGGCCACTGTTTTCGCGCTTACCGGCGCGTTCGGGAGCGCAGCCGCGACGTACCGTGCGGATTTTCCGTTTGCCGGCGGATTAGAACCGGGCGCGAGCGTGCGCTACGCGGGCGGGCCGAAAGTCGGCCGCGTCGAGAAATTGCAGCTGGACCCGAAGAATCCTTCGCGCATCGAAATCACGTTTAGCGTGAAATCCGGCTTGCCCGTCAAAACGGATAGCCACGTAAAGATCATGAGTTTGAGTCCGCTGGGCGACAATCATCTGGAAATTGTTCCGGGAACAGAAAAGGCCGCGATGGCGGCGACGGGTACAATCCTGCCTTCCGACCCTTACGTGGACTTTAATGCGCTCACGGCAAAGATCAATGACATTGCGCCACAGGCACAGCAACTTCTCAAGACGCTCAACGAACGTGCGGGTGATCTGCAAATAACCCTGGCCCGCGTTAACGACCTGCTGAACGATTCGAATCGAGCGAACCTGGCCGGGACGCTGGCCGAGACTCGCGGAATGATTGCGGAGAATCGCGCCCCTGTGAAGGCGACGGTGCAGAACTTAAATTCCGCAACGAAAAAGCTGGAGCCCCTGCTGGAGGATTTGCGGAAGACCTCGGCGCAGGCCAACGAGGCGTTAAATCATGTCGATTCCTTGATCGGAGAGAATCGCGACGACGTTCGCCAGGCGGTAATCGAATTGCGGCGCTCGCTCGCTACCGTAACCGAACTAACCGGGCGGTTGGATCAAACGCTTGACGTTAACTCCGAGAACATCGATGAACTGCTCGAAAATCTGCGTCATGTGAGCCAGAATCTCAAGGAATTTACGTACACCATCAAGACCAGGCCTTACACGCTCATCCGATCGAATAACCCGCGCGAGCACAAACCGGGGGAAAGGCAGTGAGCCAAGTGCGAGGTGAGGTGGAGCCCCGATACTTGAAAAGAGTACCTATCGGATTAGAAGGAAAATGTCGTGGAACGGCTAGACGTGCTCTGTTCACGGCCGTCGCGCTGACGATTGGTTTGCTGAACGGCTGCGGCGCCACGCGCCCGAGCAAGTATTACCAGCTTACCGTTCCACCCGATGCGCCTGCCGTCGAAAGGGCGGACGCTGTTCCCGTATCGTTGCTGCTGGGCGGACTGATGACTTCGCATTTGTATCGCGAAGATCGCATCGTCTACGGCAACGGTCCTGAGCAGTTAGGCACTTATGAGTATCAGCGCTGGGCGGAGCCGCCGGCAGAAATGATTCAGGAGGTCTTACTGCGACACCTGCGAGCGTCGGGCCGCTACCGCGCTGTCCATTACCGGCGCAGCAATGTGAAGGGAGACTTCGCCCTCCGCGGGCATCTTTATGATTTCAAAGAACTCACTGGATCGCAGATGTCGGCGAGAGTCACATTCGATTTGGAAATGCGCGACCTGAAAAATGGGGCGACCGTTTGGACCCACTACTACACCCACGACGAACCTACTGCGGGGAAAGATGTTCCGGCAGTCGTCGCCGCGTTGGATAAGAACGTCCAGCGTGCCGTGCAAGAAATTGTGGGAAGTCTGGACCAGTACTTCGCGTCCCATCCCGTCAAATAGCGTAAGACGTCCCGTGCGCTGCCGTGCATCAGCGCCGGCCACACCGTTAAGCCATGCGCCGAAGCGCGAGCAACGTTATGTCATCCTCCAACTCGCTTTCCCGTCCACGGTAAAGATGCACGCCCTCGAGCAACGCATGAGAAAAATCATGTAGCACCAGCGGCTGAGGCAATTTGAGCCGCGTACTTTCCGCAAGTCGTAAAAACCCCTTGGCACTGAGTTGCTCGCCCGCTGGCGAGCGGACCTCAGTTGCGCCATCGGAAAACGCGAGAATCATGTCGCCGTGGTTCAGCCGCACGCTTTGTTGATTGTAGGTTTCGCCCGTGATGTATCCCAGCGGCAAGCCCTCCAATCCCTCGCCCAACTCCAAGAACTGCCGCTCGCGCTCGCGCCACAGAAGCATTCTCGGGTGCGCCGCATATGCAAAGTTAAACTCACCGCTTGTCCCGTCAAAAGTTCCTGTGACGACCGTAGTCAGGCGCAGAGGACCTTTCGATTTTTCATTGGAGAGCGTAAAGGCGTCATTGAGCGCCGTGAGCAAACCCGCCGTGTCTCGAACGTCTTGGAATTTATGCAGAAGGTGATGAACATGCCGCGCTACGCCGCTGGCCGTGTAACCATGACCAACGCAATCCGCGAGGACCACGCGGGCGAGATTGTCGCTGCAAGAAAATACGGCAGAGAGATCGCCGCCTTTGTCCCCTCCTGAAGGCACGGCGATGACGTCGCTTTCTAGTCCCGCAAGCTCCAATGAACGGTGCGCCTCTTCATTGCCGGCCCACAGTTCCATGCAGCCAAAGGGCCGCATCGCGGTTTTCGTGCAATCCGATTGTTCCGGTTCGACTCTCTTGAACTTCATGTCCACTTTGATGCTTTTAGAGCTTTCTTCGGTGCGGCCATCGTCCCGCAATCCACTGGCAAGTCTCTCACTTTTCCTTGCACCTGCCGTATGATGCTCGCATGCGGCTACTGTTAGTTGAAGACGATGGGCGCATTGCGCGATTCGTGGCCAAGGGCTTGCGCGAACAAGCCTACGCCGTGGATATCGCCAACAGCGGCGACGACGCGCTCTATCAGGCGGCGATCAATACCTACGACCTGGTAATTCTCGATGTCATGATTCCCGGCCGCAACGGTTTTGAAGTTTGCCGCGACCTGCGAAAATCGGGGCAACGCATGCCCATTCTAATGCTGACCGCGCGCGATGCCGTGGAAGACCGCATCGCCGGCCTCGATCACGGCGCTGACGACTACCTCACCAAGCCGTTCGAATTCCGCGAATTGCTCGCGCGCCTCCGCGCGTTGCTGCGCCGTTCGGGTGAGCTCCGGCCCGCCAAAATAACCGTCGCCGACCTTGTCCTGGATACCGCAGCGCAAAACGTTTCCCGGGCTGGCCGCAGTGTGCCACTCACCGCCAAGGAATATGCACTGCTCGAATATCTGGCGCGCAACACCGGCCGCGTCGTCGGACGTGCGGAAATTGCCGAGCACGTGTGGGATGAAACGTTCGATCCCTTCTCGAATCTGATCGAGGTTTACGTGAATCGCGTGCGCCGCAAAATTGACGCGGATTCCAGGAAACCGTTGCTTCATACCCGCCGCGGCGCCGGCTACTTCTTCGGCCCTCTGACTGATTCGGAAGCCGCAGACGTTGCCGACGAAAGCATCTCGTCACGTCATCGTGCCAAGGCCGCGTCTCCAGGCCGGAAGAACCATGCTTGATTCCGTCCGCGTCCGGCTCACTCTCTGGTATACGGCAGTATTGACGCTCGTTCTGATTGCGCTCTCGACGATCACGTACTTTATTTTTTGGCGGAGCACGGTTCAGCGCACCGATGTGAACCTCGCCGAACTCTCCGAAGCCTTCCTCACCACTCTTGATGCGGAAGTGAGCGATCAAAGCGGCCCCGATTCGCTGAGACTCGCCGGACAAGTTGCCATCACGGAACATCGTTTTCGCGATCACGTATTCGCGATTTTTGATGACGCAGGAAATATCGTCGTCAGTTCTCAGGAGGTCCCGCCTGCTTCCTCCACCGTGCCTTTTTTCTCGCCTTCCTTTCAGCATTTTTTCGATGCCTCTTCTCGCGCCGACCGATTATTTGGCAAGGTTAAAGGCGGCAGGGATGGCTACCGCGGATTTGCGCGGCATTTTTCATCATTGGGAAAGACATATACCCTCGTCATCCTGCAATCGCTTCACCAGCAACAAGAGATGCTCGAAGAAGTCACCGCAACATTCGCATGGGTTATCCCGATCGCTATTGTACTTGCCAGCGCGGGCGGCTACTTTCTCGCGCGCAAGAGCCTCGCTCCCGTCGTGGCCATGAGCACGCAAGCTGGCCGCATCGGCGCTGCCAATCTGCACGAGCGGCTGGCGGTCCAGAATGACAGGGACGAACTGGGGCACCTCGCCCAGTCGTTCAATGGTTTGCTGGACCGCCTCAGCCAGTCATTTGAACGCCAGCGGCGCTTCATGGCTGATGCCTCGCACGAGTTGCGCACGCCGGTTGCGATTTTGCGCGGTGAAGCGGAGGTCGCCCTTTCGCAGCAGGCGCGTTCGTTGGAGGAATACCGCGAATCTCTGGGTGTACTTCACCAGGAAGCCGAGCGGCTTACGCACATTGTCGAGGATCTCTTTACGCTTACGCGAGCAGACGCCGGGCAGTATCCGCTCCAGCCCCGCGATTTTTATCTCGATGAACTGATCGCCGAGTGCGTGCATTCGGCCAGAACTCTCGCTCTCGCAAAAAAGATTTGTCTCAATCTCGAAGAAGCATCCGAGTCTCCCATTCATGCGGATGAATCCTTGTTACGCCGCATGATCCTCAATCTTCTGGATAACGCCATTAAGTACACTCCGGAGGGTGGAAGCGTCAGCGTTACGTGCCGTCGGGCGGGAAAGGAATATGCCTTGAGCATCACCGATACGGGGGGTGGCATTCCAGCGGACCTGCAGCCCCGCATCTTCGAGCGCTTTTTCCGCGCTGACAAAGCGCGCTCCCGTACTGAAAACGACGGCGGTGGCGCCGGCCTCGGCCTGTCCATTTCCCGCTGGATTGCCGAGGCCCATCACGGCCGTTTGCAACTGACGCATTCCAACTCGGCCGGAAGCACCTTTACAGCGTACCTCCCGGCGGAGCCGCTTCCCTCTGCAACTGGCAGTTAATCCTGTGTTTAGCTTCGTTTCGTTACCATAACTTCTTCCTGCCGCGCACCTATTTTCGTCAGGCCCAGGAGTCGAACACTTATGAAAACGCTTCGCACCCTCGTTCTGCAGTGGACCTCGGTGGCTGCCCTGTTCGTGTCTCTTGTGGGGAGTGCCGGAGCGCAGGAATTGCCAGCCCCCGCAGGTACAGTGCCTGCCAATAATGCCCAACAGACGCCGCCTCCTGCTTCGCCGGTGCTCCGCCTCACGTTCGAAGATGCCCTTGCGCGCGCCAGAAAGAACAGCACGCAATTCCTGGCCGCACAGGCCGACGCCGCGATTGTACGTCAGGACCGTTATCAAGCCGCAGCGGCCCTGCTCCCCACCGTCACGTACAACAATCAGGCGCTCTACACGCAGAGCAACGGGCCAGGCAATCCCGTGAGGTACATCGCCAACAACGCTGTTCACGAATACGTCAGTCAGGCCAACGTGCACGAGTCCATCGATTTACTGTCCGTCTCGAATTACCGCCGGGCTTCCGCGGCGTCTGCTCTTGCGAAAGCGCGCGCGGAAATTGCTTCGCGCGGGCTTGTTGTTACCGTCGTCCAGAGCTACTACGCTGTGGCAGCTGCACAGCAGAAGCTGGAAGCCGCGAAGAAAAATGGAGACGAAGGCGACAGTTTCCTAAGACTGACCCAAGACCTCGAAAGAGGAGGAGAAGTCGCGCACGCCGACGTCATTAAGGCGGAACTGCAAGTGCAGGACCGCCATCGGCAACTGCTGGAGGCGCAGCTTGGGCTTCTGAATGCCCGGCTCGATTTTGCAGTGCTGATCTTTCCCGACTTCAACGATAATTTTGAACTTGCCGAAGATCTTCATGCGAGTGTTCCGCTGCCAACCCTTGCAGAAGTGCAGCAGCGCGCCGCTCGCGACAATCCCGATCTTCGCGCCGCGCTGGCCGCGGTGCAGCAAGCGGGCCAGGACGTCACCGGCGCGCGCGCCGGCTATCTGCCCTCGCTTAGTTTCGATTATTGGTACGGAATCGACGCCCCGCAGTTTGCTGTGAACGGTCCGAACGGAGTTTCCAATCTCGGCTCTTCCGTCGCCGCAACTGTGAATATTCCTGTGTGGAATTGGGGCGCCACGCAAAGCCGCATCAAGCAGGCGGAGCTGCGACGCACGCAAGCCCAGCAGGAACTCTCCCTCGCCCAGCGCAAGCTCCTCGCTGAAATAAAGTCTCTCTACGCTGAAGCGGAAACGGCTTTGAACGAACTCAGCGGACTCAACCGCGCAGCTGAACTCTCAGCAGAAAGCCTGCGTCTAATCACTCTCCGCTACAAGGGCGGGGAAGCCACCGTTCTGGAAGTCGTGGACGCCCAGACCACTTTCGCGCAAGGTAACGCCGCCTACCAGGACGGAGCCGTGCGCTATCGCGTGGCCTTGGCTAATTTGCAAACTCTGACGGGGGTTCTAACAACTCCATGACTTCGACGACCATCACCACTCTGGCATCGCGCTGCAGAGCGGCGGCTTTTTTCACCGCCATCGCGGCGATACTCTGCATCGCCACCGGCTGCAGCAAGGACGAAAAAGAAAAAGAACCCGTCGTCTCCGTGCAAACCACGCCGGCGCAGCGCGCTCCCATCTCACAAGTGATTTCGGCGGAAGCCGTAGTCTATCCGCTGGAGCAAGCCACAGTCGCGCCGAAGATCAGTTCGACCATCAAGAAATTCTACGTGCAACGAGGCGCGCGAGTTAAAAAAGGACAATTGCTTGCAGAGCTGGAAAACAAGGATCTGTCCGCCGCCGCGGAATCCACCAAGGGCGATTTCGAGCAAGCGGACGCCAACTACGTGACCACCGTTGATGCTAGCCTTCCGCAGCAGATTCAAAAGGCACAGCTCGACGCCGTCGCCGCGAAGTCGAATTTCGAAGCGCAACAGAAAGTCTATGAGAGCCGCAAGGAATTGTTCCAACAAGGAGCCATTCCCCGGAAAGACTTGGATTCCGCCGAAGTCGCTTTTCTTCAGGCCCGCAGCCAGAACGAGCAAGCGCAGAAACAACTTGCCGACCTTCAGCGCGTGGGAAAAGAGCAAACGCTCAAGTCCGTCAAGGGCTCGCGCGCGTCCGCGGAAGGCAGAATGAGGGGCGCCGAAGCACTGCTCAGTTATTCCAGAATCACGAGTCCCATCGACGGCGTCGTCACTGATCGCCCGCTTTTTGAAGGTGACCTCGCCACCGCCAATCAACCCTTGCTCACCGTGATGAATACATCTCGGCTCATCGCGAAAGCACACATCGCTCAATCCGAAGCAGCGGTTCTGAAAGTGGGCAATCCCGCGGAGCTGAAAATCCCCGCTCTTGAAGGGCCCGTCAAAGGCCGCGTCAGTTTGGTCAGCCCCGCACTCGATCCCGGCAGCACCACGATTGAAGTGTGGGTTGAAGCGTCCAAGCCGGACCCAGCGCTGAAACCCGGCATGACCGTGCAACTTTCCATGACCGCGAAAACGGTGAAAGACGCGCTCGTCGTGCCCACTCCCGCGATTTACAAAAATCCCGTGGGAACGGATTATGTCTTACTCGTCGGCTCCGATGGCCACGCCCG
>Ga0209472_1002388_pt1 | contig 10552 bp, 8 predicted proteins | sample GraSoiAngelo_130_FD_185887 | JGI IMG/M metagenome (GOLD analysis project Ga0209472, IMG submission 185887) | Grasslands soil microbial communities from the Angelo Coastal Reserve, California, USA - 14_0929_02_20cm (SPAdes) (version 2) | ecosystem: Environmental > Terrestrial > Soil > Grasslands ...
CAACGGACACGTCAACTTTGACGACCTCAACTTAGAGAAAGAGTACGGTGGATGGAAGGCGTACGGACAATCCAAGCTGGCTCTCGTCCTCTTCACGCATGAACTCGCAAAGAAGCTACAAGGAACCGGCGTGACAGTCAATGCCGTCCACCCGGGCACTGTTGCGACCAACATCTGGACTAGACCCTTAGGTCCAGCAGGGTTCATCATGGCACTGCCGAAACTGTTCATGGCAAGCCCGAAGCAGGGCGCTGAGACAATTGTCTATCTCGCTTCGTCGGCTGACGCCAAGGACCTCAACGGAGAATATCTGGAGAAACTGAAGGTGAAGAAGTCTTCAGACGAATCCTATGATGAGCAGGTTTCTCAGCGACTATGGGACATCAGCGCAAAACTAACCCATCTTTCCTGGCCACTCCAATAACCGATAGAATAAGGAATTCGCGATGAATGATCCGCATCTGGACGGAGTAGATCTCGTGGCTCAGCGATTTGTAATCACATTATGTGACTATGGAACGTGCCCGACCATTAAATGCAACAATATCATCAAGACGATGATCGTGGTGAAATCTGATGGAAACTTACACTCGATCGAAACCCGAAATGCAGCGACATTAGTCATTACGAACCTCTTGAGAATCGTATGCTAGGAGTACGGCTTCAATGAGCGACCCCCTCGCAGCGCTTCTTCCAGGACAATCCGACAGAGTCGTACAGGTGGAGGGTCTCTCAAAGAAATACGGCGACAATGTGGCTGTCAACGGTATATCCTTCAACCTGACGAAGGGCGAAGTATTCGCCTTCCTTGGTCCTAACGGAGCTGGAAAGACCACGACCGTGGAGATCCTGGAGTGTCTTCGAAACCCGACCGGCGGACGAGCACTCGTCCTAGGCTACGACGTAAGCAAACGTTCCGACCAGGCCGAAATCCGGAAAAGAATCGGGGTTCTTCCCCAAGACTTCAACGCAATAGACCGGCTCACAGTTCGCGAGAACATCGACTATTTCGGAGCGATGTTCAAACAACAGCTCGACGCAGACAAACTCATTGAACTGGTCGACCTGAAAGATAAACGGGACGCACAATTCAAGACACTGTCAGGCGGTCTCAAGCAGAGGGTAGGCCTCGCGGTCTCTCTGGTAAACGATCCTGCGGTCGTCTTCCTCGACGAGCCCACCACCGGGCTCGACCCTAGAGCTCGCCGAGACGTCTGGGGCGTCATTGAGCGGTTAAAGGGCCAGGGAAAAACAGTCTTTCTAACAACCCACTACATGGACGAAGCAGAATACTTAGCCGACATCGTATCAATCATCGACCACGGACAGATAATCGCCACGGGAACACCAGACCAGCTGATAGATACTCACGGTGGGAAGAAGACGCTCATCATCAGAGATGCTGGACAGGAAGGGATCAGTCAACTTCCTCCAGGTTTACCCAAGGCTGAACTCAGAAACGCGGGAGACATTGCCATCCCGCTGAACAATGGCGAACTCACAAGCATCCTCATGAGCCTGGCACAAACTCCTCTGCACGACAAGGAGATAGAAGTCAGACGTCCCACACTTGACGACGTCTTTCTCAACCTTACCGGGCGGAGAGTCTCGGAGGAGGGAAACTAGACATGAGAAGCCGAATCTACACCATTATCCGTGGGCATTTCAAGAGCTGGTACCGCAGCAAGAGCAACATATTCTGGACCATAGCCTTCCCACTCCTACTCATCGTCCTGTTCGGAGCAATATTTGGTAGCGGAAGCACAAAGTTCGACCTTTACGTCCAGAACCAGGATCTGAGTGGGAATGTGCCGACGGTTCTCTCCCAAGGCTATGTTCATGCGTTGAACCAGACAGGTGCTTTCAACCTTCACATGGTCGCGGCTGAGCAATCAGACCCGTTGACCTTTGTGAAAAACGACGCGCAGCTTCACAATCGTGGCCAGAGACTGCTAGTTGTACCGCTAGGTTTCAACGCCACTGTCATGAGTGGAAAGACTGCGACCATTCAGCTTTTCATGGATCAGAGCGACCAGGTCTCTGCATCGCTCCGGGGAATCGTGAACTCAGTCACAGTCTCATACGCGGCGACGATCGCCGGTGCGCCAGACAATCTAGTTGTTCAACCAGTCGGCATTGTGACGAGGAATGTTCGCTACATTGACTTCTTCATTCCAGGAGTGATCGGCATGACCCTCCTCACCACGGGTGTCTTTGGCGCTGTCAACACTAACGGCCGGTATCGGGAGTTGAAGATCATCAAGAAACTCGCGACCACGCCCCTCAGCAAGATTGAATGGATACTCGGCATGGTTGGATACCAGATGATCTTGGCTACTATATCACTCGTCGTCATCCTCTTCTTCGGCTATGCGATCTTCGGGGTGACAGTGACCATAGACATCTACACTGTGGGATTGGTAGTTGCGGCTGCTCTCCTCTTCCCAGGTATTGGCATGGTTCTTGCAAACTTCGTGAAAGAAGCGGAGAGCGCAGACGCCGCAGCCAACGCAATAACCTTCCCGATGATGTTCCTCGCTGGAACCTTCTGGCCACGTGAGACATTGCCGGATATCATGAAGATCATAGCCAACTTCATGCCGCTGACCTATGTGAACGATGGACTAAGAGACGCGTTGATCTATGCTCAACCAGCCCAAGCACTGACCAACACCATCATAGCGCTGGGCTTAGCAGCGTTTTTCATCGTACTAGGCAGTCTACTGATGAACTGGAAAGAAGAATAGCCGCAGCACATCCATCAGAGGCTACTTATGGATCTGGGCCATCGAATCTTCGGTGCCGTCGGAATATTCCTCAAAGCTTCATTTAGAGCAATAAACCGCGTCGAATAGAAATCAGATTGGACCTCGCAGAACAGCTTGCAGACTATGTTCATTCGATAAACTATCAGGACGTCCCCGAGAACGTTGTTCACGAAACCAAGAAACGAATTGTCGACAGTCTAGGCTGCGCGATAGGCGCTTTCAACGTGGATCCGGTTAAAATCTCTCGTAAAGTAGCGGAGGCTGCACGGGACAGTCAAGGTTCAACTCTCTTCGGGACCCGAAAGAAGACCACTCCAGATCTCGCAGCGTTCGTTAATGGGATAATGGTGCGATACTTCGATTACAACGACACGTACTTGTCCAAGGAGCCCGCACATCCCAGCGACAATATTGGCCCATGCTTCTCCGTCGCAGAATCTGAACGAGTTACCGGAAGGGACCTTCTACTCTCCATTATTCTAGCCTACGAGATCCAGTGCAGGCTCTGTGACGCAGCCGATATCAGACATCGAGGCTGGGACCATGTCTGCTATGGTCTACCGTCAACCGCTCTCGCCGCGGGCAAACTTATGGATCTAGATTCCCAACAGATGACTCAGTCGGTGAACCTCTCCCTAAACTCCCACATCACGATGAGACAGGTGAGGGCCGGAGAACTGTCCATGTGGAAGGGATGTTCCTTTGCAAATGCCGCACGAAACGGGGTCTTCTCTGCCCTGCTGGCCCGGGAGGGCATGACGGGCCCCTCGCCCATCTTTGAAGGAGAGATGGGATTTTTCAAACAAGTCTCAGGACCCTTCGAGATGAACATTGACGACTTCGGAGGAAGAAACGGATCATTCAAGATCGCAGAAACATATCTGAAATTCTTCCCTGCAGAGATCCACTCCCAGACATCCATCTGGGCTGCACTCGAGGCAAGGAAGGAGATCGAGAAGCCTGAAGATATCATCTCAGTGGAGATTGCATCACATGAGGCTGGCTACACGATACTCGGTAAGGATCCTGAGAAATGGAATCCACTTACGAAGGAGACTGCAGATCATAGCCTCCCATACATTGTCGGGATGGCGTTGCTGGAGGGAAAGATTGACAATTCAACCTACAGCGAAAAGAAGTATCGAGATCCTAAGATTCTCGACTTTCTGAAAAAGATCACAGTTGTCGAAGACAAGGCTCTGAGCTCAATGTATCCGGAAGCGGTGCCGAACAGGGTTACGGTGAAGCTCTCATCTGGAAAGGTTGTGTCGAAACAAGTCAACTACCACAAGGGTCATCCCAAGAATCCTATGAGTGACAGGGATGTGGAGGACAAGTTCCAGAGGCTTACGAGGAAAATTCTGGATAAGAATCATGCAAGAAGAATTCTTGATGTTGTCTGGAACCTTGAGAAGGCGAAGGATGTCTCGAAACTAGTCTCGATGGTGACTCTCCGTTAGGCCCTTGTTATCATCTGGTGCTCGGATAGCTGAGATTTTTTCCTTTCCAGATGTCTGGGTCTCCCCAGAGTCCCAGACGCCAGGCGTTGAACTCGACAATTTGCGAATGGTCGATGAAGAGGTTGACATCTTTTCCGAAAGTTTTGAGGTACCATTTGAAGACGGGCGGGTCCGAAGCCTCGAACATCCATGTGTGGTAGCCGAACTTGTCCACGAGCTTCTTGACTACATCCTTCCGCCACTTTCCAGGTGGAAGATCTTCCGTGATTCCTTCTGATTCGAGCATGAGAATCTTTGCGCCCGCGTCGAGATGTGCGGTTGTCTCCTTGACCACGTCTGCGAAAGTTCTCATTTTCGTCTTGTAGCCCACAATGTGGGTTCCAGCACCGGCACCTATCATCATCGAGACCTCCGGCTTGGCCTTCATTCCTAGATTCTGCACCTGTCTGACGATTGCGACTTTGTCTTCCAGCTTGATCGGTGCGAGGCCGCTGGAGACTTCGACCATGTCAAATTCTAATGATTTGCATTCCTCTAGATACTTGTCGACCGCGTCAGGTCCCTGGACGATCACTCTTTCGACGAATCCTCCGGTTGAAACATAGACGTTGTGCTGGTGGCAGAGCTGGATGATCTTCCGGGTCTTGTCGCGGTCGAGTAGGCGCATGCTTCCACCTGCGAATTTGAAGCCGTCAACATACTCTCCCCAATCGTCAAGGAGGCCGCTGACATATCCATATGTGACGGGAGTGTAGTAGGGACCTCTGAACTCGATAACCCCGGTCTTCCGGGGCTTCTCGGGCAGTCCGTTTAGTTTGACAAAATCGAAAGTCTTACTCTGAGAACTCATCAGTCGAAGGGCCTCTCGCTCTTCGCGGTTGGTTGGTAACGTATGTTTGGTTTTCGGTAGCAAGCTTGCGATGCGAATCTAATGAAGCAAAGTATGCTTGCAGAAGGATGAAATTGCTAGTTGTAAACGTCGAAACGATTAGTTCCGGATGTGGGTGGCTACGAAGTGTTTGTCGACGTCTTCGGCGATGAGGTTGTATGACTTGACGAGCTTCCGGATCTCCAGTTCAAGCGGATCCTCCTTGGCCTTCTTCTCGTCAAGAGGAACTCCGACAACCATACAGAACCACTCGGCCAGCTCCTTGGAGTCGGCGAAGACAAACGTGTTGCCGTCGCTGGTTGCAACCGTCCATCCATTCTCCACTTGGTCTATTTTGAAGGATGCTCGAATGGTTCTAATCGTCGACTGCTTGTCCATGCTTGCTTACTCTCCATACCACGACTATGAGCCTATTCCGGACTCCCGGGCTGAGATTCTACCTTGAGTAATTCCTGACGGAATCGAGAATATTAGAATGGTGTTCCCAGCGTGAAAAAGCTAATACTATGAGAATCATCTTCAAGGTCGTCTTAGTGAGCATGTCCACGATCAAAACAGCCGAATTCTCCCGGGTTGCATCAACGTCCGAGATACCTCCAGGCATAATGAGGAAGGTAACCGTGGACGGCCAGGACGTAGTACTAGCAAATGTCGACGGAAAATACTTCGCGATCGGAGATGTCTGCACTCATCAAGACGGACCCCTCGACGAGGGGACTCTCGACAACTATGAGGTCGAGTGCCCATGGCACGGTTCCCGGTTCGACCTGAGGACGGGCGCCGTCAAAGAGGGCCCAGCTGGAAACCCGGAACCCACCTACGAGGTCAGGATTGATGGCGAAAATATTCTCGTCAGAGCAAAATAAGACGCAAGGAATTCTCAGTGCAATCGTTCTAACCCTCCACATGTTTTACTAAAGAAATTCTTGTCGAGAGTCTCGGTCAATCTTGGCTCCTAGCCCTATCGAGAAATGCACCCCAAGTTCGTAACAATAGTGCTTTCGGCTACAGCGATGCCATTGTCACGATTCATCACGGGATTCTTGCACATATGGCTATGGTGCACGAGGATTGCGCTAACTTTCTTTTCAGTCTGTTATCTTTTCTTTTTCCACTAACTATTGTTTTTCTGTTATCTTTTTCTCGACCCCCCCGGGGGTGTGTCAAAACAAAAAAACTCCTTCACACTTTCATCGCCAAAACAACCCTTTAACCCTGAAAGCGCAGGAATAAGCAGCGTCAGTCCTTGTTCCCAAACCCTGAGCGTCTATGTATCGGTTGTAGCGGCTGGTCCTACCAGGACTGGGTCGGACCCTTCTATCCGAGAGACGCGAAACCCGGAGACTATCTCAAGCTCTATTCAAACGTCTTCAACGCCGTCGAAATAGACTCCACATACTACCGCACACCCTCACCACTAATGGTCGCCAACTGGCGGAAAATAACCCCCGAAGCCTTTGTCTTCACAGCCAAGTTTCCAAAGAAGATAACCCACGAGCTGAAGTTGCGAGACAGCCTCGCCCAGCTGGAACGCTACTACAAGTCCATCTCCGAGCTAAGAGAGAAGCTCGGTGCTCTACTAATCCAGCTTCCGCCCTCCTTCAACTACAAGAAAGACAAGGAAGCCCTGGAAATCTTCGTCGGACAGATCGACACGAAATACAAACATGCGATAGAGTTCCGAAACAAGTCCTGGTTCAAACCCGACATCTACAAACTACTCGAAAGCAAGAACGTAGCGCTGGCCTGGTCCGAGAACCAGTACGCATCCACACCGCCGGAAGCAACCTCCGACATAGCCTATCTCCGAATGGTAGGAGACAGAACCATCACCAACTTCGGCGGCACACAGAAAGACCAGTCCCAAGTACTCAAGAAATGGTACGACACACTCGAAGAAAAATCGAACCTCTTCAGACAGGGATTCATCTTCTTCAACAACCACTTCGCAGGATTCGGACCTGGGTCCGTCAACGAGTTCCGCAGATTAGCAGGACTAGCAGAGCTAGACTGGAAGGCTATGTCGACAGAAGCCGGACCATTACAAAGTAGCATCTCGCAATTCCAGAACTAGGGTCGCAGCCAAGGGATTCGAGGGTTCCGCCAGATCCGGAACACGACATAGGCTGACCCCACAATTGTAGCTGCCAGCCCCCAGACAATAAGAATGGCCAATAGCAATCAGTCACCCGAGGTCCCTTCCTGACAGGCTCCACTCCCTAGAGAGAACAACCTGCCGGAAGCAACAGCTGAGATAGTTATGGAGAGACCTATGCCAAGAATGATTACGGATGCGATCGCTTCGCCAACATCCTTCATTTCTTCAACTCAGGGTAACAGTTTCTCTTGTCCGTATTTTGTTAGGGTCCATCTGCCCGCTCGGCCCGACTGGTTCACAGCCACCACTCTATGTTTCAATAGAAGTTTCAGGTGATATCCGACGCAACTCTGGCTAAGCCCAGCTTTTTCGCTGATCTCGGGAATGTTGTTCTTTCCCTTCTCCATAATACCAATAATCTTGGTCCTAGACACCAGTCCCCTGCTAACATTCCTCATCCCTGACACGTACGCTCTCGGATGATAAGCAGGACTCAGACTCAGACCCTCAGGCGAAGTCTGCCACGAACAACTTCTGCTGCTCCCTATCCACAGGCAACGCCTTGAACGTCTCCGCTAGTTCTACCTTGATGAGTTCGAGTCGCTGACGATAATATTCCCGGATATTGTAACGCTCAACCATCTCAGTAGCCACATCCAGATACTTCTCGACGCCACCCCGGAAGACGGTGGCCGCAAGCTTTCCACCACATCTGTGGCATGTTCCTCCCAGAGGGACACGGCGCGGCTTCGATCCACACTTTGTGCATCTGACTCGCTGGGAAGTGAAAGTTCGGAGATTGCCCACAAGATCTCTGAGGATATGCGTCGACAGAACCTTGACGGCCACTTCCTCACCCTTGACCGCGACAATCTGATCCGCGAGATGGAGTTGCTCCTTGACCTTGTCAAGCATGGTGGGAAGTTCCTTGTAAGAACTGATCAGCCTTCCATTATCAAGATCCTCTGTCGGGTGCGTAAATCCAATAGTCCAGTGTTCCCCACCATTCCCAAGATTCGAGTTCAGCGTCGGAACAAGACTCTCAACCTCACTCGGGTGAGCGCCCTGCCACGTCTTCTCATAGAACTCGACTGGGAGCTGGGAAACGTTCTCGATGTTGAGGGCTTGCCTCGCGATCTCCGCGGGATTGAGCAGTGGTGACAGTAGCAGCGGGGCGTCCATGAGGCCGCCGATTCTGTCGGGCATGAACTCCCGGGAGAAATTCAGCAGCACGTCTAGTAAGAGGGACACTGAGTCTTCGTCCCCGTCGCAGTCTCGTCTCTTCGCCGCGTGCCAGAATGGGTGGGCGTAACAGACACTCGCTTTCGTGAAGCCTACTATGCGGCCGACGACACCTACGGACGTGTGGGGAGAAAGGCCCACGACGAGGCGGCCTATCAGATCGTCGCTCTTCGACGCATTGTAGAACCTCTCGAGGCCATAGTAAGAGGAGAGAAGGTCATCGAGAAACTTGGAGGCCTTCAGCAGATATTGCGCGCATGTCTCCGGGACCACGAGATCTTGGACTTCGAGCGCGCAGAGCTGACTCGGAGATTCGAGTGGGTTGCCTTCCATGTCCTTCTCGTAACCAAGCATATGCGCCTTCTCGATCGAGAGACCTACTTCGCCTGGCCGAAACTGTGTGAGGATCGCATTTGTCGCGTCGAACCGTATCGTGCCGTCTTTGAAGACCGACACTTCCCTCCCAGCTCTCAACATCCCCTTCTCAAGAGGCTCCGGCGTCTTAGTCTTGTTCAGCAAACCCTTCGTACCCTTGATTATCTCGGGTGATTTCGCTAGTCCAACGCGTTTTACAGCCGCTTCCAATACCTGCTTGAGATCCACTGGCTTGTTCTTGTAAGAGACAGTCTCCACATTACAATTCTTGCAGACTCCGAGCCCAGGCAAGCCGCACCTTGGACAAGACTGGTGTTCTACTGTCAGACTCCCACATGTAGGGCATCTGACGCGAGGCTCCCAGGCATCACAGCTGGGACAGACCCTGTCTACGACATCTAGGCTGACGGCCAATTTGCGTGAGGCTTCGACGATATCACGGCGCATTCCTCCGAACTGCCCGGTCGGAAAGAGGCAGTGAACCTTTGGCGTCATGACTCGTTCCTTGGCCTTCTCGGGGCGGCCCATTCGGGCTCCCACGTAATTCGGAGCCTTGCTCTTCACGGGGAATCCGGCGAGATAGCTGAGACGCTCTAGAGTGTTGGACCCGTCATGCTCTGGCTCAAGGTTGCCGGGCTTGAGAATTGCCCGCAGAATGATGGTCTCGTTCTCTCCAATCTGGACGGAGCCTTCTCGGATCTTGTGAGGAAGACAAAGCCTCTCTAAGAGAGACTTGAGCATTGCATCGTTAGGAATTAGAATAGTCTCCTCAGATGGTTTTGAGAACTCGAGAATCCTCTCCCGTAAGTATTGCAACTCATTGAGTTTGACCGAATCCCAGAAGAAAGTATAGAGGGGATGTAGGGGAACATTGAAGATCCGTGATATCTCCAGCGCTTCAGTCGCAGAGAGTTTTGTGGTTAGCGGATTTGTAGCTAGCCTGTGAAGGCGTTCTTGAGGAATCGAGAGGTGTGGGAACTGACCATCGTCTTGAATCGTCTTCAGTTTTTCAGCGAGGAGTTGGCTCCACCACTCCTCGACGAATCCTGAAGGGACAAGTGTACGGTTGTTTTCTAGAAACTCGCCATATCCAACCATGAGATCGCCGAGAAAGAGAATTCTGTCAATCCGATCCTTGACAGCTCTAGCCTCGCTAGGGTTGTCGATCCTGACGACGGAGCCATCCATCATCCTGACTACCGGCGGCTCGATCGAGTCAACAGCAGTAACTATCCCGGCCTTGCCAGGACGCTCAGTCCTCATCTGAACACCTACCGCCAAGAATCCTCCAAGAATCTCCATAGTAGCAGGGTGGACCCCGACAGATGCTAGACCCGTGTTTCTTGCTCGACCATACCTTACTCGAAATCCGCCCTGGGCTCCCGGAAAAGCGAAGATGGGTCTACCGCCGACAACGTCCTCCATGAACATGAACTCCTTCGCCTCTTCGCCCTCGGCAGAGGATGTTTTCAACGGACGTAGCCAGTCCCAGCCCTCAAGGCTGAGCCTCTCCACGATACGGAGAACCTTCTGAGAACGTCCTAGGAGACCGTCATTTATGACTCGTAAGGCTCCGCCACGGACCCTGTTGGTTTCGATTCTGGCGATGTTCCGGTTTACAGCTACTTCCACAGGATCTGTTTCGACGCCGTTCGGCTCGACGGGAAGTCTGAGCATCGCATCGTGCAACACAGTATCCGAATTACGATACTGGAACCTG
>Ga0209472_1002392_pt1 | contig 10541 bp, 9 predicted proteins | sample GraSoiAngelo_130_FD_185887 | JGI IMG/M metagenome (GOLD analysis project Ga0209472, IMG submission 185887) | Grasslands soil microbial communities from the Angelo Coastal Reserve, California, USA - 14_0929_02_20cm (SPAdes) (version 2) | ecosystem: Environmental > Terrestrial > Soil > Grasslands ...
CGATTTCACGTTCGACATTCAACTGGAGGCGAAATTGCAAACGGCGAAGATGAAAACGCCGCACACGATTACGCGAACGAATTTCCGAAATCTTTATTGGAGTGTTTCGCAGCAACTCGCGCATCACACCGCCGGCGGATGCAATCTTCAGCCGGGCGATTTGCTCGCGAGCGGAACGATTAGTGGCGAAACCGAAGAGTCTCGCGGATGCATGCTCGAGTTGACCTGGCGCGGCGCGAACCCATTGAAATTACCGACTGATGAAACCCGCAAATGGCTCGAAGACGGTGACACTCTCGCGATCACAGGCTGGTGCGACGGCGATGGCTATCGCGTCGGTTTCGGTGAAGTCACCGGAAAAATTCTGCCGGCACTCTGATTGTCGATCTTGCCCAATGTGGATCCGAGCGCGTCGTCTGGCCGTGGTTGTTTCCTGGATCGGGCATCCGCTGGTATTTGTCACAATCAGTGTTGGCATTGTGCTGACGACGCAGGTTGCCTCGCGTGCCGCTATTCCTCTTCTGGCTGCGTTATTTTTGTCCCTGATCGCGCCAATAGGTTTGCTTCTTTTTTTGGTGTTCGCTCGGGTCGTTGGGGCGACGCCGATGTATCCGTCCGCGAAGAACGAAAACGTTTTTATCCGATCGCGATTCCGCTCTCCGCTCTCGGCACAATCGTGATGTGGCTGGCGAATGCGCCGCGCTCCATTCTTCGCGGCGGCATGATCACGCTCCTGTTGCTGATAGCGGCCGCAATCATGAATCATTGGTCCAAAGTTTCGCTCCACACTTTGTTTGCGACTTATTGCACCGTGATTCTCTTTCGTGTGAATATATTTTGCGGTTCGGCCGCATTGATTCTGGCAGGACTCGTGTTCTGGTCGCGACTTCTTCTTTCGCGCCACACGATTTCCGAAAACAGCAGCGGCGTCGCGCTCGGTAGCGTTGGCGGAATTGCCACTGCCTGGGTGTCGATCTAACAAGGCATCAAAGGTGCCTTCTTGAATGCTAAGCAGTGGCGAAAGGCGCGATTTTGCATGAAGATCCATAACTTCTGATCGAAATGGCTGCTGAGAAAGACAACGCCGCAAAAGGCCACGTTCTTCATGTCGATGATGAGCCGGACATTCGACTGTTGATCGCGGCGTCGTTGCGCGACTTTGGCTACGTCGTCGCCACGGCTGGAACGAGCGCGGAGGCGTTGGAACTCGCCAAACAGTTCAAGTTCGATCTTTGCATCTTGGATGTGCGGCTTCCAGATGGCAGCGGGATCCAATTGTGCCAAAAGATCCATCAGCTTCAGCCCGGCGTTCCGGTGCTTTATTATTCCGCCTACGCCAGCGACGAAGAACAAGAGGCAGCCTTGTCAGTTTGCGGAGACGCTTATCTGAAGAAGCCGGTCTTGGCTGCTAAATTGGAACAAACCATTGCCGAACTGCTGAAATCGAAGCGCTGATTCGTCCAGAAGCAGCCCGAGCACAGAAAGTGGTTCGGTTAGCGCGTCGGCGGCAAGGTTTGAGGCTTTGCGCTGGCGCGTTTTAGCAAGCCGAAGAGATCGCTGTCGGTAGAAAAGATGAGCGTCGAATCCCTGGTCAGAACTTTCCGATAGGTATCCATGCTCTTGAGGAAATTGTAAAACTCGGCGGCTTGCGCGTTCTGGGTGTAAGCGTGCGCATAAATCTCAGTCGCTTTCCCGTCAGCTTCGCCGCGGATCTGTTGTACCTGCCGATAGGCAGTGGATTGGATTTCATTCAAGTCGCGTTCTTTTTGTCCGGCAATGCGGGCTGCTTCCCCTTCGCCTTCCGAGCGAAAGCGTTGCGCAATCTGTCGACGTTCACTGATCATTCGCTGGTAAATTCGGTCGAGCACGTCCGGATTGTAATTTACTCGTTTGAGCCGGACGTCGAGAAGATCGATACCAAACTCCGCCAGCTTACCCGCCGCCTTCAACCGAATTTCGTCTTCGATTTTCAATCGACCGTACTGAATCGGCGGGAGCACGCCGATCGTCCCCAAACCAGTCGGCACATTTTTCAAATTCTCGTCGCGTAAAGGTTTGCGATCTTTATCGGTGCGAACGATCTCGATCAGATCATGTTTGGCCACGGCGTTGCGCGTCTCGCTTCCAAGAATGTCTTCCAAACGCGACTGGGCGCTTCGTTCGTCGCGGAGCCGAACGAAAAACGTCTTGGGGTCGCTGATTCGCCAGCGGGCAAACGTATCAACGTGAATATAAGTCTTGTCCCGCGTTGGAATGGCCACCGGCAGGCCGTCCCATTCCAAAAATCGTTTATCGATCCGATTAATTTCCTGAATGATTGGAAGCTTGAAGTGCAATCCCGGCTCCGTAATTGGTTCACCGATTGGTTTGCCGAATTGTGTGATGATCACCTGTTCCGTTTGATAAACGGCGAAGAAACATCCGAGCAAAACTCGCAGAACGACGAACGCGAGGACGATCGAGAAAACGGTGAGACAGCCGCGCGCGTTCATCTCTTCTCCAGTGCTTTATTAAGCGGCAGAATGGGCAGCAGATTTCGCATCGTATCGTCGATGATAATTTTTTCTCCGACGGAAGGCAGAACGTCGCCCATTGTTTCGAGATAAAGCCGCGTGCGAGTGATTTCCGGCGCCTTGACATATTGTCCAAGCATGGCGTTGAACGAGGCGACGTCGCCTTCTGCTTCGTTCACGCGCTTGAAGCGATAGCCCTCGGCGCCGCGAATCGCCTGGTCGGCCTCGCCCCTCGCTCGCGGGACCGCTTGATTATAATCGCCGTTCGCGATGTTGATGGCGTTTTCCCGGTCCTGTTGCGCCTTGTTCACTTCGTTAAAGGAGGCCTGGACCTCGGCCGGAGGGTTGACGTTCTTCAGTTGGACCTGATCGACGCGCACGCCAAGCGCGTAACGTTTTGCTAATTCCTGCATCCGCGCGAGGGCAGAGACCTCGATATCTTGTCGGCCGATCGTAATGACTTCGTCCACCGTGCGGTCACCGATAACTTCGCGCATGGCCGCTTCCGATAAATCGCGCAGGGTTTGGGCGGGATTACGGACATCGAACAAATACTGTTTGGGATCGTCGATGCGGTATTGCACGACCCATTCCACCAGCGCGGCGTTCAAATCGCCGGTAACCATCGACCTTTCTTCGCCGACGTCTTTGGCCGGCTGGTCAACGTTTGTATATCCAGGAGTGAAGAAGCCGAACTCGAGCTTCAGCTGCCGGCGCGTCGGCAAGACTGTGACCTGGTCGATGCCCAAGGGGAGCTTGAAGTGCAGACCTGGCTCGACCGTTTTCAAGAACTTCCCAAAACGCAGAACGACGGCTTCCGATTCCGCCTGGACCGTATAAAACGATGTCCACGTCAGGATGATCAGAAGAATGATCGCGGCGATGCTGGCGATCGTCCGCACTGGAATGCGTGGCATTCGCGGCATCTGAAAAGTCTGAATGGCGGGCGGCTGGTTCATCGGGAACAGTTCTACTGCATCTGTGAAAGCGTAGACGGGCCGCCTGCCCCCGGGAAAGCTGAAAGTGCGAAATCATGTGTCAGGCACGCCGCCCAAACCGCGGATCAGGCAAACGGATGACTTTTGGGTCTGGCTGCGACGCTGTAGGAGGAAAGCCTTTGGGTATGCCCTGCTCGACTGGTAGGAAAAATAATAATTGACTTACAAAATCAATTTGGCATACTTCTGGGAAATGAAGAACTCGACAAACAATGAGACGGTGTCTTTCACGGTGAAAGGGCAGGTGGTAATCCCACGAAAGATTCGCCGGGAATTTGAGATCGAAGAGGGGACGCAGGCGATCGTGCAGACGACGCCCAACGGGATTTTGCTAAAACCAATCACTGGCAAGTACATCCGCAGCTTGCGCGGCAAGTATAAGCACCTTGATCTAATGAAGGGATTGACGGAGTCACGGAAGGAAGATCGACAACGCGATTGGTGAGATGGCGACCAAGGTCCTTGATAGCTGGGCGCTCATCGCGCTGTTCAACGAAGAATCCGCGGCGGAAGACGTCGAGAAACTTTTGCACGCGGCGACAGCTGGTCGTCACACCTTGCTCATGCATGTAATCAACTGGGGCGAGATTTACTACACGACGATGCGTCGCGGCGGAGAATCTGCGGCCAAGTCAGTTGCAGCAGATATCGATCAGATGCCCATTAATATCGTCGAATCGGCAAACTTCGAGCTCGTTCGACGCGCTGCAGCATTCAAAGCGACGAAAAACCTTTCCTACGCGGATTGTTTCGCGGCCGCGTTGGCGAAGCTTCGTAGGGCTGAATTCGTCACCGGCGATCCAGAATTCAAAACGATGGAAGGCGAACTAAAGATCAGTTGGCTCACATGAACGCTGAACAATCTCTCACTGGTTCGAACCCAGTATCGCGCACGGTTTTGCGCTTTGATTTCCTTTGATCCGTTCGTTAGGGGTTAATGGTCACTCCGGGCCCGCGGCGAACTGGTCCTGGTCTTAGGTCGGCAAATGCGAGCGTGAAAGCGATCCGAACCAATTCAAAAAGGCGCAACATTCAGTCTCGGTCCGAGCAAATGTTAAGCGCTAGTTTGATTAGGGAGAATGAGAAACCGGGGATTGCCAGCTGTGGCTTGCTCTTTGATCGCGCGCCCGACGGTGGCTGGCGGACGATTTGCCTTGCAGCAAAACGCCGGCGCCGGTCCGCCGTGGGCGCAAAATGTGCAAGCCATTTTCATCCTCAAAAGCCTCTGGCGCTTTGCGCAGGCCATTGATAATGAGAAGCAATGAGCCGGAAGAAACCACGATTAGTCCAGCAAGCCAAATCATGTTCTTTAAATGAGCATAACATGTGCCTAGTGGCAAGTAACTCGTCAGAGCTCTAGATGTTGTGGCGTTCGGACCGAAACGATGACAACTCACGCGGTCTGAATTCCGGTTTCCTTACAATGCGGTCGTAAATTCGAACACTCCAAAACGAAGGCGAAAAAGCGGCTGTCGGATTTTCGCCGACCAGCAGCGGTCAATGCGGGGTGGCAACACGACGTCGATCAGACAGCTCTGGCTTCACCAAAAGCGCCGACAAGAACGCAGGGCTTCTTTTTTCCCCTGATTTGGCTAGAGCAGGGGACGCCCTACTGGCAGGACGTTGGGTGTCGCAACGTCTGTCTCCACCGGTCCCCCGAGGAGCTCGAGCAGGACCTTGATTCGCTCCCCGGCGGGGAGCACGCGCGTAACAACTGCTTCCAAGCCACGCAACGGGCCTCCTGCAATTCGGACCGACTGGCCCACCTTGATGTCAGGATCTACCGTCACGGTCTCGTCTTCGCCGGCTTGTTCTTTCAACGCAACAATCGTGTCCGCATCGATCGTTGCGATATAATCACCGAACTCGACCAGACCCCGGACTCCGGGTAAATGCTCAACGCGACGGTGCAGTTCCGAATAAATGAACTCGGCGAAGAGATATCCAGGAAACATCGCTTCGACGAACCAAACGACTCCGCGCCGAGTCATCTTGCGGAAGCGGAGTCGAGGTGAACAGCACTCCAAGTTCAGTTGCCGGCGCAGCCCGGCGGCCGCGATGTGCTCGTGTTTGGGTAGCGTCCTCGCACAAAACCAAAGTGGTGTACGTAAAACTGCGAGTTCCGCTCGTGAACGCGTCATGGTCAGCTGGAAAGGGACGCCGAACCCTAGTAATCTATTCGAACTTTTCAAGGTATAAAAACTTCGGGCGTGGGCATTGGCAATAGTTAATCAGTCAACACCTCAGAAATTTTGAGCCGTTGACTGACCTTTAGGTACTGCAGGCGAAGAGCAGTTCGGAGCGAATTTTCGGCCGAGCTTCTTCGCACCATAGCGAAATTTTACGCCGACAAAAAAACCTTTAGAGAGCAATCAATTTGCGACGGACAAGGCCAATTCCCAGGAGCGCCAATCCGAGAAGCGGCGCGGTCGCACCGGCATCCGGGACTGTTACTACTGGTGTGACCGGTCCGACGACCACCGGATCCTTAACCGTGGTGCCGAAGCTGGTTGTGCCAAACACGCTCTGAACGATGACAATCTTCTCTGTCAGTGAAAACGGCCCTGGTACGGGAAGTGCCGAGGCATTACCAGAAAAAGCGCCGGCAGTGAAAGGCCCGCCCTTGCTCAAAAGCGTGGTGGTACCAAACAGACGGTTGCCGGCGTCCGCAAATGTGGCAAACGCCGTAATTCCACTCGTCTGACCGCTGATCTGAGAGCTAATACTACCCGCAAGGGCGCCAAAGGAGGTATTCGAAAGCGAGATGGTCAATATCCCAGTGCCTGTTACGCTAAAATTCAGGCCGGGCAACAGCGCATCACTCGTGGCTACGCCGCTCGTAATGTTTAGAGAAAAATTTCCCAAAGTCCCTGTATACGTGATTCCGCTTGAAGAGCTGCTCAAGTTTAGGGTATGTCCGAGGCCATCACTTATAGACAATGTGGCGACACCATGAGCCGATGGCGCACTGGCAAGCCCAAGCACTCCAGCTGCAACCAGCGGCAGGACCCATTTTGATAGGATTTTAGGTTGCCCTTCCATTCCCTTTTATAATTCTCCCTTTTATAAAATCGTCTCGCTCACGCCCTGCGCGCACGCAAAGCCCGGCGCACGCCTTCGATTCCCGCAAGCGCGATACCAAGAAGAGCGAGAGCCGAGCCGCTGTCAGGAACAGCGGTCTGAGAGTTAGCAAACGTGAATGCAAAAGTATCGTGGGTGGTTCCAGTAGGGTTGCTAATTGTGAAGCTCCAAGCTCCTGAAGTGCCGGCAGCATCATATGGAGAACCGGGACCAGTGATGAATAACGTTCCCGTTCCTAAGAGATTCAGGAAAAAGTTAGTCTGAGTCATAACGCTGACGGTGCCCAAATTAAACGAATAGTTAAAGCCAGTGCCAACGTCGTGGTAAGTCCACAACGGACTGACCGGCGCGGTCGAAGGATTCCACCCGAATACGCTCCACGTTACGGAATCTCCAAAGGTCCCAGTGAACGATCCGGTTGGGATGCCGCCTACTGTTACACTCATATAACCGGTCGTTGCGGTAGCGCTCCCCAAGGCTGTGTTATTAAGAAAGGCTGTTCCACTCATGTCCACTGTGCCGGTGATGGGAATTGCTCCCGCGTTTTGGCACAGTAAAGTGCAACTAAGGAAGCCAGCAGCCAGGACCGTCAGGATTGTTTTCGACAGAGTTTTCATAATAAGGATTATTGGTTACAGGCGCTTGGTAAGCTGGTTCCGTGCCAGCACCAAATCCACCCGAGGCCAGAACGCCACAAGTGACTGATTATGAGCGTAATGCTTCTCATTATCAGTTTCGTGGTCCCACTCGCCAGGTTGGGAAAATCGTAAAGAAATCCGACGATTGTCGGTCGTTCTAACAACCCATTACTTTGCCTTGGACTCCGCCAGCCCGCGCTTGGCTTCTGAAGCAAGCGGCTCCTGAAGCCCGGCTGCCAACGCACCTTCCAGGGCCTCCTTGGCTTGGGGCTTTTGCTTAAGCTGCAAGTGAGACATCCCCAAGTAATAGAGGCCTTTCGCGTCCAACGGATTCTTGCGGCCGCTTTCTTGCAATAATTGGAGAGCGCGCCCGTAGTCCTTTTTCTGAAAGCTAATTTCGCCGAGTGTTCGGGCCAATGCGGGATCATCCGGCAAAGCCTTCCGAGCTTTGACAGCCAAATCGTAGGCTTCGTCCAGGCCTCCGGGGTTGTCCAAATACAAGGCTGCTAACTGCTTTTGGGCAGGCGCAAAATCAGGGAAGCGCTGCAAGATTGTGCTGTAAGTGGCGATGGCCGCTTTCGGCTCCCCTCGCTGTTCCTCGATGCCAGCGCGAACTGTCAAGGCCGGGACGTAGTTCGGATTCGCTTTGAGAAATTTCTGGACCTCGGGCTCAAGCGCAGCGGCATCTTTTGGATTTTCATCCACCGCGGTCATCCGTAGAAACGATTTGGCATCTTCGGAGATGTCCGGAGCCGGAGCCGCTTTTAAGGCGCGCTCCATTAACTCGCGGGCTTGGCTCACTTTTCCCAAGCTGTAGGCGGCCCAGGCGTAACCGTGCAAAACCGTCGGATCATCCGCAAGTTGTCGCACGCTTTCCTGTAAAAGGCTGTAGGCCCAACTAAAATTATCAAGTTGAAAGGCAATGCGCCCCAGTACGCCAGCCACATGAGCGTCGTTCGGCGCCAGCTGCCTTGCCTTCTTGGCAATCTCCAGCGCTCTGTCGTGTTTCGGCAAGGGTCCAGAGTAAAGTTGAGCCAGTTCCAGGTTAGCGGAGAGAAGTTTCGGATTGAGCTTCAACACCTGTTCATAACTCGCGGCCGCCTTGGCGGTTTCCCCCTGTTTTTCGTAAGCGGCGGCGAGCCGGTTCAGGACAATCGGATCGTTAGGCTGTCGCTTCAGAAGCGCCTCCAGTTCGGTGACAGGGAACTCTGTTTTGCCGCCGGGTGACTCTTTCAGCAGAGCAAGCTGACGTTGGGCCTCGCTCTTATCTGGGAAATCGGCGGTGGCATGAAGGGCTTGTTCAAGAGCCAAGCGAGCCTTGTCCGCCTGACCCATCATGTAGCTGGTCATGCCGAGATGAAACTGGACCTGCGGAGTTTCGGGGAGTTTATTGGCGCTTTCTTGAAGGAGCGCCAATGCTTGCTGGTAATCGCCACGCTTGTAAAGGATCCACCCGAGCGTATCGGCGATCTCAGCCTCATTTGGTTTCAGAGTGCGCGCTTTCTCTGCCAGTTCGTAGGCTCGGTCGAGCTGGTTTAGGTGCTCGGCGTAAAGATAGGCGAGATTGTTCAAGGCTAGTACCGAGTCTGGGGTCAGAGCCAGTAGCTTCTCATACGTATCACGCGCCTTCTGGTAATCGTTCATTTTGTCGTAAACAATCGCTTCTATCGTCAGCGCGACCGCATTGCTCGGATTCTTCTTGAGCAACGTTTCGAGCTCGGTAATGGCTTGGGGCAACTTGTTAGCCGTCAAATAAACCGAGACCAACAAATCGTAGGCGGCGGCGAAGTCGGGATTGAGCTCGATCGCTTTCCGAAGCTCCGCTTCGGCGCGCGGCCAGTCCTGTTGCGCCGCGTAAATTCTCGCTTCTAAGAAATGAGTGCCGGCTGCGTCGGGTTTCCTCTGAAGCTGCTGCTGCACGCGCTTGGTCGCGGCACCATACTGCTTTTCGGCCAAGTCCATCCCAACAAGTTGATTGATCGGATCTAAGTTATCGGGCGCGATTTCCGATGCTTTTTCAAAAGTTCGGCGAGCTTCGTCCGTTTTTCCCTGCCGCTGCAGAATCACGCCGAGGAGGAAGTAGGGTTCGAAAGATTGCGGAGTTATTTTAATTTGTTCTCGAAGTAGTCCGGCAGCGTCGTCCCGTCTGCCCAAAACCTGATAAGCATCGGCGAGCATGAGGCTAGCTGGTAACAAGCCAGGCCGTTTTTTTAGCAGATCCGCCATGGCGGCGGCGACAGCCTGAGGTTTGCCGGTGCGTAAGTTGAGTTCACCGAGAGCGAGAATGGCCTCCGTGTAATTTGGATTCGTCGCAATCGCCTGTTCAAGCGCTGAGGCGGCTTGGCCGGTATTTTTGGCGCTTAGATAAGCACGAGCAAGCGCGAATTTGATGATGGGAGTATTCGGATACGTACTGTCCAGTCGATCCAGGATCGCAATCGCTTTGCCAGAGTCGCCTTTCGTCAGCCAAACCTCCGATTGAAGCATCCCTGCTTCTGGATTATCCGGATCCCGGCTTGAGATGTTTTCGAGCAACGAGAGCGATTCATCGTAATTTTTCTGGGTAAGGGCGATCCGAGCCAGATCAAACCAGGCCGGCAGATAATCGGGCGCCTTACGTGTTATGTTTTGCAAGGAAGCTTTGGCCTGGTCTATCGCACCGCTGGCCGCCTGGACCTCGGCATATTTGATCCTTTCGTTTGATCGTAAGGGTGCCAATTCGGCGGCAGTTTTGATTTCCTGGCGAGCACCATTTAAATCGTTCTGCAATACGTAAATGCGAGCCATCGCCGAATGCGGGCGATAGGAGTTTGGTTCCGAAGCGAGCGCCTGCCGTACTTGATCGGACGCGGCCGCCGTGTCACCGCTTTGCAAAGCGAGACTAGCGGAAGCCAAATGAAATACCGCCGAATCTTTTTGCGGGAATTTCTGAAGCTGTTGGTCGGTGGCAGCAATCTCCTCCTTGGTTAGGCTGGTATCGGCAAGAAGAATAATTACATCGGGATTTCCGGCATCCTGTTGGAGGATTGAGACGGCCTCCTTTCGGGCCTCGGCTGATTGACCTATGGCCATCAAACTGAGCGCGAGCTTGGCCCGCGATGTAACATTCTTTGGCGCCAGCTCACGCGCTCTCAGCAAAAACGGAATCGCGCGCAAGGGATCCCCTTGTTCATACCAGATAAAGCCCAGCTGCTGAAATGCCGTGACGTTCTGCTGATCCAAGTGCAGCAAATTCAAGTATTCGATCTTCGCCTTGTCGTATTCGCCGGCTTTAAAGTAGCGATCGGCGCGTGCCATCACGCGAGAATCTC
>Ga0209472_1002402_pt1 | contig 10518 bp, 7 predicted proteins | sample GraSoiAngelo_130_FD_185887 | JGI IMG/M metagenome (GOLD analysis project Ga0209472, IMG submission 185887) | Grasslands soil microbial communities from the Angelo Coastal Reserve, California, USA - 14_0929_02_20cm (SPAdes) (version 2) | ecosystem: Environmental > Terrestrial > Soil > Grasslands ...
CTATCCAAGGCAATACGTTTCGAGCGCCAGTTCGAAAGGCTGGATTGGCTTCCCGACATATCCAGGGTCCGTCGCCTTCTCTCCCTCGGCCTGCTACGACTCAATGGGGATGCCGCACGACTGTTTCTTCACAGCCTACGCCAGGGGTTGACGCTTAACCCTGTTCGTAGACTAGTGACAAGTCCAGTCATTTTGGGACGCAAAAAAAGGCCAGGCCAAGGACAGGACTTGGAACACAGGCGATTGCTCTGTGAGCAGGGAAGCGTCAGAGACTAATCGAGGATAGACACCAGCCGACTTCGAATGGCACATAACTTCATTCTGACCCCGGGGCATCGAGAACAAGGATAGGCGTTTATTGCCCACGAATCCAATGTTCTTATCGGGAATACAAATGTTTGACAGTAGCAACCGAACCAAGCGCAAATATTGACTCCCATAGTTCACCCGTCTTAACCAAAATGGCGACATTATCTGAGTTCGAACCTCCTTCTGGACTCCGAGCTCGTTCATCTCCTAACCTCAGGGCGGACGCAAGCCTGCCAGCCCCCATCAATCAATTATCTAGGACTCGGTCGGTCATATCCTGGACTCCGTGCTTTTCGGGCCTCGAAGGTAATGAACACTCGACGGAGAGGCCCTCTTCGCCAAGAGACTTACCCTCAACACGGGCCCTCGCAGGCACTATAGGGTGCAAACCTGGCTTGGATAACCAAGTTACCTTTCCAAAGGCTTGACGGCTCAAAAACAAATGGACGTTGGCAAGTCGAGGGCAATTCTTCCTGTCTTTGCGGGGGGCAGGAAGCTATGAGATTCGCCTTTCTTTCGATGAGATTAGTGTCGATCTTTCAATGTTTGAACAGCTGGAAGATGGACCTAGTGTAACGTACTGGCCGACTTCCGCTACCTCGCTCGTCCCTATGCCAACTTCTTCTCGCTACAAGAAGATAATCCACAGGACCATACCCTGTCGTTTTTCCACGACCGTGGCGTCAAGGTTTCCATTCTATGGGAGGAAATAATCAGTTACGCCTTAAGAGAGATAGCTGGCGTGGAAGTGCAGATCGAACATACGGAGAATCAGATCACGGTTCGTTACACGATTCCAAAGTAAACCCACACTGGAAAGCCAGAACTCGCACATCTAAAAACAAGACCCTATCAGCTTAATAACCAAAACGTGACACGGGGAGACCTCATGGGAACTGGGGGAACTAAAATATTCCAGACTCCCTACGGCAAACCACTGATCCTAATTCTCATAGGAATCCTGTTTATTGGCGCAGCGGTGGCCGCTACGAGTCTGACTATCCCAGCAACGACAATACTCGCTGGCACAGCTGTCACGACCAGCGCTTGCGGCGGAACGCTCGCCCTAAGCGGCGGACCCACTCCTGGATCGGGAACAGTCAGATACAATTGTCCGCCCTCGTCTGGTGCCTTCACGGTAACCACGGCCGGATCCGATTCTCCTACGTTCAACCCGCCATCCCAGATTACCGCCGTCGGATACGTTTCGCATTCAGCATCAAGCTGTTCAGGGTTCACAACCCTGACTTCAGGGTCCTCAACGATCTTAGTCACCGGCGACTACGATGTTTGCGCTGACTACTCGTGCCCGACAGGGTGCACGATTAGCTCATGGACCATCACATGGTCAAGCTGACCACACGTAGACTCTTCCCTTCCTTTTCTTTTGCTGGTTTTTGGTCAGACCCTCAAGTAACAGGCTAAGCAACCGGCTTCCAACCTATACCCAGTGGAGTCACTGAACTCGGGATCGCGCAAGTAAAGTTCTATAATCACTCGCCGACCACTATTCGTATCCGAGGCTAGTCGGATAGGAGTGCGACTGATCGCCAATACTCTTTACGGGGTACCGCTGCTCCTCTACGGGATAGGTATTGCCTTCTTCTTTTCAGGAATTGTCTGGACCGCTCATATTCGCAGACAACGATCTATCGCGATTCCTAGATCCAATGGAGTAGGTGGTGAAGACTCGACCGGGCAATTCGACGAGTCCCGTGATGTCTCAATCGCGACCGCCGAGAACGACTGGGGGCAAGGTCGAACTGGATCGCAAAGGGGAGTCGGATCGCTCTTCTCGGATGATGACCAGAGGTCGTCAAGACAACTCCCGTCAAGGAAATCCTGGAACTCCAGAAAGTTCCTTGTGGGTGTTATCGAGTGGAGCCTAGCCACCCTCATCTACTCTTGGCTTGTCGAGCAGTACAACTCGAATGTGTACATGCGAACCTGGGTGCACGGAAGTTTTCCCTTCGCAGAATTCTTACTGAACTACGAAGCCCTCGTGGCGATAGTGGCTTTGGAAGCTGCCCTCGTGTTCTGGATGTGGGCAAGGCAAAGTCGTCCGGGAGATTCGTAGCTCGGGTCTATGGATCTATCCTCTACCGAAGAATAGTGCAGAATATTCTAGACCACATCTAGCCATGTAGGAAGCCGGAGCCCAGTCGATTAGCTAGATCGAACAGAAAAGTGGAGCAAGTTGACCACACATGACACCAACTGCACACACTCGCAGACACACATCTGACACCAAATGTAGACGACCTACTTTTATTTTCGTCCAGGCGTGTATCCCACGAGATTTGTCGTCTATCCAGAATCAGCTACAGGAATCGCCAGAATGAAGCTTCGATTCGCGTTCCCGATCTTTCTTGCCCTTGCAATCCTAGCGCCTTTGATCACATCGGTTAAGCCTGCGCATGCCGATGGAGTTGCGTGCGACTCATCCAAGACAGTGCTCTTGATCCAAGACATTACTCCATGGGCCGGTCAGACAAATCATAATCCGAACGGAGCCGACGCGAATGAACTGATGACCCAGCAGGAGAAATTCTGCAGTATAAACTCGAGCCAGGTTGCGACTATCAAACTCGCAAAGTTCACCGAGATCATAATCCCGTCCGCCCAGGACCAAACCTACTACGACAACCTCTTCCCGAGCGGTACCATTCTGTCCGAGATATCATCATGGGTTGAGGATGGAGGAGTGCTCTCCGCCAACCTCGCCGATTGCGCTTCTGCGCCGGGCGCTGGTGGCGGCTGGTCATTTTCAGCATGTACCTCGACCTCATCCTCTTACACATTTGTCGGGGGAGTCCAGCACATAGGATCCTTCTCTGATGATAACAACATTGCAAGTTCATCTAGCCCGGTTGTTACGGGAGATAATGGTGGGACGAATGGCGGGCAGATTGTCGACAGTGGTTGCCTAAAGGATCTCGATTGTTGGGGTTTCTCAACACACTCTTACTTCACTAACCTCCCCTCTGACACGACTGTAATTCTAACAGAGCCAAACGGACCGGTGTTCGTCGAATACCGATACGGTGACGGCCTCGTGATAGCCACAACCACTTCAATCGAATGGAGGTACGACTACTTCCAGCCCAGCTACCAGAACCTGAAGCTTCTCGCGAACGAGATCGGCTACCAGCACTTCAGATCCACATGCCAAGAAAAAGATGGAGAGGGCGATTTCAACGGCAATCATGGCAAAGGACACTTCCACTTCGACAAGGACCACTGCAAAGACCGAGACCCGGAGGGAGTGTGGGCCAGCGACCGCGGCGATGGAAACAGTTTCCAGTCGACCCAGATCCAGTCAGCCCAGTTCGACCCCACGATACGGCCCCGGTCAATAACCATCACCGGGCTTGGCACTGTGATCGAAGTCAACAGCCTGGGAATCAGCGTTGCCATACCAGTCGCCTTCACTCTTGTCGCTGTAGAGACTGGGCCAATAACTCCAGGGCTGGTCAGTTTCGTCTTCAGCGACGGCTTTGCCAACGCAGGGCCCCTCACCAGCGGCAGTGTAGTTCTCCACGGATGGTAGCAAACGCTCGAAAGAGCCTGCGGCCGCATGTAACACCTCAACCCGTCAGGGTCTAGATTCTCGAAGCTCGAAGACCACGGGTACGCTTCTAAGGCTCCCCTCATACGAAACCTCAATTTCGAACTCTTTTCTTTTGAAGGAGAAGCGATTTTGCCGAGAGCACATGACATTCGTTATAATATGTCAGCAGGTAGTATGGGGTTAGATCCTTGCGAGTGATCCCGTATTGAAACTAAGACTTCCTAAAGTCCTCGTTAGAAGAACTGGATGATTGGTTAGCGGTACTCGTAGCTAGGGAAATCCCCCCGTTCGACAGACAGTTTCCTGAGGTAGAGCACTTGAGCTACTCATCCAGAATTCTGGTTCTCAGCGTAGTTCTCTGAAAAAGGTCCGAGCGTCTTACACATCTGCTTTCGGCAGGACAATAAGAATAACCGAATTCAGCACTCGCTCTTGACCACAAGAGAAAGCTGTTCTTAAAAACCGAGTGGCTTACAACGAAGTCGAGTATGGAAAAATCGCGCAAGCTCCTCAATTCTTGGCGCGCAGAGCGCCTGTGTTCTCAATTATCCCAATTGTGCTCCTGCTACGAGTGCGCTAAGCCCGACTTCATAGATCCGAATCGCGAATCGAGCATACCTTAGAACCCATTTTATCGCTTGAACGACAATTATGGTCACCGGCAGATACGCGGGTCCGTGCAGGTATAAGAAACCGGAATCAGCCTAGAATTCTCCCTACCGGAGGGATCACACGAAGCATACACCCGGGCGGATTCGAACAGGGAAAAGTGGATTCAAATAATGCGATTCCTGGTGTATTCAAGGGTCACAAGAGAATTGACTCTCCCTCACTGTTACGAGATGAGGGCTTGAACTTGCGTTTGCTCCTAGGCACGAGACTCCGGGTCGATCTGCTTGAATGATTTTGGACGAGGCGTCCGGTTTCCACGCGGGACTTGCAGCCGCAGAAACTTTGTTCACACGAGAGTATACTTGTGCACATTTGAGACGTTAGCGTTACCAGTTCTGGCTGGGTCTGCTAGAACCCTCGCGTAGGCTGTGAAAGAGTCTGACGTGCTTGTGGAGGCCTCTGTGCCAGCATAATACGGCTGGCCCCATGCAGCAACATTGGCTATGTCAGTATAGTTGCGCGGGTAGCTCGCGGGTGACTGGCTGGTCCTGACTAGACTATACGAGAGTCTTATCGAGACGAGTATGCTCTCGCCCGGCATCAACGCGTGACCTATGATCGTCGCGGTCAAGTTGGTTATCGTCAGGTGAACTATCTCAGGGCTGCCTGAAGAGACAGTTAGAGAAGAAGTCTGAGTGATCTCCGGATTCTTCAACAGACCCGTGCTGTTGGCATAATAGACGCGTACTCCCACCTTTGCGCGGAGCCATGGCGGGTTTATGCTCCAGTCGGCCGGCAGCGTCTCGTCAAGCACGAGTGACTTGAGCGGCAGGGAGCCAGTGTTGGTAACGTTCGCCCAGGCCAGGACCCGGTGGGGACTAGTGCTCTCAACAATACCCCTGGCAAATAACACATTCAGGATCGAATTGCCACTGCCATCAAAGGGCAGCGGGTCCAGACTGGAATCCGTATAGAACATGGAGACTCTGAGTGATGGTGCTGGAAACGTGACTGTCACGAACCTGGTCAGAAGGGCTGAACACAAGTAGTCGCAGGGAGCCTTGCCCAATGAGGCCACAATGTAGGCCTTGTCGTTGCCTGGAGTGTAGGAGCTTGCGACCCACATGAAATCATTACCCGTACCGAGACAAAAGTTGGTCGATTGAGTGCACATGTAGTAAGGCCCGTCAGGGGTAGTTCGTATGTTGGTCGCCCATGCCTTAGCGTCGTAGGAGTAGCTGTAGTAGATATCAGCCACGGTGTAGCTTACTCCTTGGTTTCGATTATCGAACCATGCCACGTCCAGACGCCCTGTCTGGGGTGACATACTGAAGTCCCACATGAACGGCCCCGCCCCAGCGCTTGCGACATGACCGCTGTCCGGGGAGGTAACGTCGTCGATCCTGGCGATTGACGACCAGCTGCTACCCCCGTCATGAGATACTTCGCTGTACAAGTGGAAGACGTTAGGAGCAAGAGTCTCGTTATCGCCTAAGTAGACGACATAGATATTGCTCGCGCTGGTAGCAGCAACCTCGACGGCCTCGAGGCCGATGTGCGGATCGTCTACGGCGCATATCGGGTGGGAAAAGCTTGCGCCTCCGTCAGTCGACTTGAGAACAATACCGACATTGTTCTCTGTCGTCAAGCAGTTTCTTGAAAGACACTGGGTCAAGAAGAGACAGCTCCCTCCAATCCCAGCCAGGAAGACAGATCCATCAGGAGCCACCGCCATCCCCCTATTATCAGAGAGTAGTGAAATCTGAGTTTGCGCGAACCATGTTCCAGACCCCCATGTCTCTCCCCCGTCCGTAGATCTTTCAAGGGCCACCCCCCACGCGCAGATTGCTGGGTCGATCTGAGCCGCCGTACGGACCAGCACGTAGACATTGTTCCGGTAGGGGCTTGTAGAATATGGGTCAGCGATTACTGCAGGATAGTCTCTGAAAGGGCCACGGTTCTGGTTGCAGGGGTGCACCGTTCTATTGTTGTTGTAGAATAGGAGACTGTCGTTCATCTTGAGGAACGGACTGGTCAGGAGGAAACTATTACCGCCGTCCGTGGACTTGAACAGCCACTCCATAGTTCCATTGTCGATAGTGCCAACATAGGCATCGCCACGAGCGTTGAAGGTCGCCACTGGGTCAGCGAAACCCCATCCACTCTTCACTCTGGAGAGGATGTAGCTGAACGAGGCGTTCCCAAACCTCCAACTCCTACCACCATCTGAAGATACGCTTGCCACCCCCCAGTGATCACCCGAATCGCCACCTACTCCACCTCCCGAAACGATCAAGTTCAATGGGTTGGTAGGGTTCACTGCTATGCTTGCCTCGTATCCAGCCCTAACTGTTGTCATGTTTATTGAAGGAACAGACTGAGATGTTTGCGAGGGAGCTTGCATCATCATTTCTCTCGTTGGGCTAGAGACGGCCCCTATGGCTTGAGCGGCTGCGGTCGAAGAAATTGTCAGAAGCGTTAGGAGGAGCACTACGATAGATTCTCGACACGATCTCCATGAGAGACAGATGAACGAGCCGGGTCGGGGCTGTCGATGAATGCCCGGAGCCCGGATCACATGCACAAATGCTCTAGGGCTAGTAACGAGCGGAAGATTCGGTCTCAATACATGGAGTGCGGGCGAAACCCGCAGATAAGGATGCCGCGTACACGCAACCACGAGCTACCCCCATTGATAGATGAAAAGAACCATCTCGAACAGCCCTGAACTCCTTCGAAAGGGAGTGCATCTGACCCATGAGGAACGAGCTCTCTCACAGAGTTCGACAACTACGGCAGATTATAGCAATGCTGACGGGAATCTTTCTTCCCACTCAGCTTCTCTCTCTGGCGCTATCAGGGTGGTAGAACGCAGTGAGCACACCAGGTATAGGTTATCGTCACCGTCGTGTTGATCGTGAATCCCTGAACGCTCCCGTTGATAGTCCAGACAAAGGTGCCGGATGTAGTTCCGCTTCCATGAGCGGTGACATTTTGGAGCGCTGGAGTCCCCAGCTGTACGTTAACGGTTGGTTGACCCGTCAGGTAGACACCACTGACAGAGTTAGAAGGCGGTATATAAGAAAGAGTCACTAGTCCGTTGAATCCGTTAACACCTGTGATGGTCAGAGTCGAGTTTACAGTATGTCCGGGCTCACAGCCGATGAGGTTACAGAATATCGAGACCGACGATGGACTCGTCGACATGACGAAGCTCGGAATGAAGAACTCTGTCATTAATTTCAACGTTCCACAATCATTCGCCATGCACTGCAACCCCCAGTTATTTTCCCAGGTTTGCAAGAGGTTGATATGTGTGTACTTAGTTGATGATGAATGGCTGCGTACCGCTCCAGGCCCCGCCACGGCAAAGTAGACGGGGGTCGTGCCGTAGCCTGAACATGAGCACTCGTCAAAGGTTATGATAACGGTCGCGGTAGGGTCTTGTTCGAACGTCTTCGTCGTTAGGATCGATTTGACCAGGTATGATAAGTAGGTATCTCCAACCCCGACGCATGTACTACTCGGGCTACTACAGCTCGGACTTGAACAGTCGTGCATGTCATTACAATGATTCGGGGTCAGCCACATGAAGCTCGGAGTTGAAGAAGTTGAGTTAAGGTCGTTGATTAGCGAACTGTCGCAGGTTGTAATGTCGGAAAAGCTTGCTGCACCTAGAGGACAGGTTGTCGAGCCAGCGGGCACGTCGAGCGTGGGGCAGGCAGAGGTAGCATTGGTATCTGTGTAGTAGGGAATTGGATTGTGATGAACGTAATAGCCGCCACTGTCAGACGTGTAACAGTTGCTAAGCATATTCTCCATGTAGAATTTGAAAGTCACTCCTGCAATATCCAACTTGTCGATGATGTTCACTGCGCTGACCGGATTAGAACTCGGTCCATTGTCGTTCGTTATGCCTTGTGTTGACCCCGACGTCAGTCCGATGTAGTTTGGTAGACTCGGTGACCAAGAACTGCTAACTGGGCCGACATAATTGGTAGAGTTGGCGTAGGTGCTAGCTAGACTATGCATGTATGGAGCTGTCGTGGATGTTATTCCACTCTGAGGATTGTTCTCCATTATGATGAAGACGATATGCTTTGAGAAGGGTGTCGTTGATGCGCTTACCGTTTGGATTCTTGCAACCGACAACGCTCCTAGAAGCATTATTACGAGTGTGAAAATTGCAAATACTCTTTTCTTGCGTTTGTCTCTTAGACGGGTCAAGCAGACCAGTCTGTAAGATTCGTCTATGCTGCCCTTAAGCTGGCCAGTAATTTTGTTCTAGAACATAATTACGGGCCGAGCGCATCTGATAGGCATTAGTGTTCAGTCTACCCGATCATAGGCTGATCATTAATGCGTGGTCGCTTTTCAGGGACTCTTTTACTTTGATGTTCGCTATTTCGAAGGATGGCTGGAGGTATGCTTCTATGAAGAAGGAAAGTTTGAGCCCTAGCTCGTGTGCAAATGTAATGGTCATGGAGTCGTTCTGTCGCTTTTCGCTGTATCGAACTAGGTTGGAATATCCGAAATACTCTCGGATGAATCGTAACACTGAATCTGCATTTATCTTTCCATACTTTGCTGAGATCACGGCAATCGGCAAACCCTTACCAGCCTTGAGACCAGCCTTCTTCAAGACTTCCTCAGGCACCATCTCCAAGAAATCTCGAACTGTATCGCGTCCCACTCTTATTGTGCCGAACGGTTCACTGAACCTTTCCAACTCGACGTAGTCAGACAGAATCTTGCTGACGAGTGCGTTTGTGCTTATCTTCTGCAAGTTTGCGTCTTCTTCTAGTCCGTTCAAGATGCTCTTACTGAGCCTGAATGATCGTGAAATGGTTCTCTCCGTTCTTTCCTTCGCAGGCACCACGTCAACTACGATCCGATCCGCCACATTTTTAATCCATCTCTCCAGTTTCTACTCAAAAGAGTATTGGCAAAACAAGCCCTACCTTCCAAAAGCGACGAACGGTGGCACCGGAAAAATATTGTAAGTCGAGGCTTCCGATAAGCATCTTGAGACTAAGCGTTATTCTTGAACGGAAGAGGAAGAAGCTCTCAGGCTCCCAGTGACCCGTCGACGGGATAACGAAGCGATTGATCCTCGTGAATGCGTGTCGAGCCTATCATTACCATCCAGATTAGGGATCAATCGATGTGCGTGTTCTCATGAGGTCTTGAAGTACTCATTGGGTCGCAATGAGTTGCAAGATAACACTCTGCAAACATTCGGCTTATCTGTGAAAAGCAATGGTGATTATCATGCAATCTCCGCGAGTTCAGCAGGGAACCGCTTGATTATCAATGGCAATTCACAGAAGCGCGTTATCAATTTCCGATGTGGATCTTTGACGAGGCGACGTGATACCACGCGAGTGATTCAAGACATTCTGACCCTCGGCAACGATGGTTTCTCAAGAACACAGGCAATCTACAAGGCCAATCTGAGCTTTTCCCTAGCCAAGCGATACATTCCATTCCTGGTCTCCAAGGGCCACTTGGAACAAGGTACCGATAATCGAGGCGTTCAGACGTATGTCTTGACGACGAAGGGGCAACACTTACTGTTGTGCATTGCCGAGATTCAAAGAGAATTGGACGGGCTATTCATCACTCGCTAAACTGAATCCTTCTCATTGCCGGGAAGAAACGAGAAGGCTTGACTGTACTCCGTGTAGCCAGAAAGCAAACAGGCTTGTCATCGTTGCCGAGAAGCGTGTCCGTCTTCCGGAACGGTGGTCGTGACCGGGTCCAGGAGCTCGCAGCTAAAAGCGCTATCTCCTTATCCCATGATACGATTCCCTACTCGTCTCTCGCTGCGCAGTTACTCAGTATAGAGACGAGTACATCTCTTGGCTTACGGTATCACCGCGGGGCCCTTCAACAGTCCCTTCACCCCAACACTCCTATACCGAGCACTAAAAGCGGCACTAGAGCTGGGGTCGTGTGTCAGCATATCCGCAGGCAACTCCAGAGTGCTTTCCTCCAGAGCCGTCATTCCAAACCTCTGACTTGAT
>Ga0209472_1002403_pt1 | contig 10517 bp, 10 predicted proteins | sample GraSoiAngelo_130_FD_185887 | JGI IMG/M metagenome (GOLD analysis project Ga0209472, IMG submission 185887) | Grasslands soil microbial communities from the Angelo Coastal Reserve, California, USA - 14_0929_02_20cm (SPAdes) (version 2) | ecosystem: Environmental > Terrestrial > Soil > Grasslands ...
AGATCGAAACGGACGTTAAGCAGGCGCGCGAGTTGTGCGCGGCATAACCACGACGCCGTTTCAAAACCGTAGGCGGGCGAGATCGCGCACCTCTGGCGTCCTGCGGATGGCAAAGATGACAGCGAAGGCGCCAATGACGAGGCCGCAACCGAATGCGAACACGAGCAACAGCCAGATCGGAAAGTTCGACAACTGGATCACGCCTTCGCGGACAAAGCGGCCACCGCCGGAAAGCAAGTAGGCAAAACCGCTTCCGAGTACTGTCAGGCCGAGCAGGACCATTGCACGCAGCCATCGCGGCTCGGGCCGCGCTGCGGGCAACCTGGCGATAACGCGCGCGGTGAAGCCTTCGTCGTCGATATACGGCGCCGCGTCCCGCAATTGTCGATCTAGCGTGTCGTCGTCGATCATCGCGTTCATTGTATCAATTCGGTCCCCATGCCGCCAGCAGCTTTTTTAATTTCTCGCGTCCGCGTAACACGTTCGTCTTGACCGTTCCGAGCGGAATGTCGAGAACGCGCGCGGCTTCGTCATGCGACAAACCATTCTGGCAACAAAGCACCACCGCTGTGCGCTCGTGCAATGGAAGCAAATTCAATGCGTGCATCAGATCATGGCGCAGTGCAGGATCGGCTGTCTGCGGATCGTGTTCGCTCTCCAGTTGTTCTTCGTCGATGCCGACGAGTTCCTTTCGTTTGCGCGCGTGCTCGCGAAAACAGTTGTAAGCGATCCGGTAAAGCCAGGTGGAGAACCGCGCCTCGCCCCGAAAGCCGCGTAAATTTTTGTAGGCGCGCAGAAACGTCTCCTGCGCGAGGTCATCGGCCAGACCAATGTCGCTGCCAGTGAGCTGGCGGAGGAGACCGCGCACGAGCGATTGATGATTTCGAACCAGTTCGGCGAAGGCATGATGATCGTCATCAACAAGCGTCCGAGCAACAAGCTGCGCATCTGTCAGCTCCACGTCGCGACACTACGATCCCGGAGGAGGAGGAGGAACGTTCTTTGTCCCTTCCAATTTCCACACCATGAGATAGCCGAGGCCAATCAGAAATGGAATAAGGCCCAACGACCATACTCCACCTTCCCAATCATTGACCGCACCAAGAAAGACCATTAAGCCAAGGCCCACCATCGTCCACACAACACCACGCCGCACATCCGACCGCTGATGCACGGCTCGCCTGGTCGGTGCAAGCAGTTCTGCGGGAACCGGCTGACCTTTCTCGACCATCATTCGGATGGTGCGTTGCCGCATGCGGCTCATGAAAAAGGCGAACATTCCTATCATCATCACTATCAGCACGGGCGCGCCAAATATTGATAGAAACACGATCGCCACGATCGGAATCGCCACGAAGTCGCGCATCTTTCGAAGATCGGCATCTTCATCGTGATTGCCCCCCTCAATGATGATCCCGTGCTGACCGCGAAACTTTTTCTCCAGCTTCTGGTGGATCCTGTCGGCGAGATCTGATGGAGAAACGCTGGCGGTAACCGACGCTGTTGCTGTCGCTGAAGGCGTGGGCGACGCAGTTGGCGCCTGCGCAAACGAGCCCGTGGTCAGCGTAATCGAGCAAATGCAGACAATAACTGGTATTTTCATAGCGGTCCTTTGGCAATGAGACGCCCTTAACCCTCCATTTGGATTCAACTATTTCAAGAGTACTCAATCTTGCGCGAGCAATTAAAGGGTTGCACCGCGCTGCTTGCTGGACATTATTTCTTCCCCTGAAAATTGCGGGTGTAGCTCAGTGGTAGAGCACCTCCTTGCCAAGGAGGACGTCGCGAGTTCGAGCCTCGTCACCCGCTCCACCGAAGCCTTTGGCGAAGGCGGACCGGCCAAAGCGGTACGGGTGGCACTGAACTCCAGCTCTGTTTGGCAGCTCTAGTGGCCCCAAGATTTCCATTATATCTGTGGCGAAAAGTGGCGGAGCCGCGATGGACGATCGCTCATGAAGAAACGTTGCAGGCGCGCGCTCGAGGTGGGCTTGCAATTATCTCGAGACCGGGACGCAGACGATTGCAATTGGAGATTGTCTGCAAGTCGCGAACTGACGCGCAAAAACTCGTCAGCGAATTTGGTGGACGCGGCAAGAAATTGCCACGCGATTGGCTGAAACGATTTGCGCGCGCTAACGAAACGAAGCGACCCCTCAAAATTGGGAAGCGGCTGCTGATCTTTAATGTGGGAGGGACCCCAGCGTCTCGAGTATCGCGGCACAAAGGCCATTCCCACATTTTCATTCCCGCAGGCGCGGCTTTTGGAACAGGCGATCACGCAACGACCGCGCTGTCGCTTCGCCTGCTGGAGCAACTGACTCGCCAATGGAACGCGGGCTGGTCGATTGTCGATCTTGGAACCGGGAGTGGGATTCTCGCCCTGTCGGCGAAATGCTTGGGCGCGGAGCACGTGGTCGCCATCGATCTCGATCCGGTCGCGATTTCAACTGCGGAAACAAATGCGCAGCTAAACAAGATCGACAACGTCGATTTTCGCGTGGGCGATGTGCGTCGCTGGAAACCAGCACACAGGATCGACATCGTTACGGCGAACTTGTTCAGCCAATTGCTAATCGAGATTCTGCCGAAATTAAAGCGCGGCCGCTGGCTGATTCTCTCCGGCGTCTTGCGCGATCAAGAAAAAGAATTCATTTACGCTCTGCGACGCAACAAGATCGACATCGTCCAAGTGCGACGACGCGGCAAATGGAGCGCAGTTTTGGCCAAAACTATTTGACGCAACGCACGGCAGACAGCTAGGTTCTCGCAGCCTGGCGGCTTCGGTTTCGCTGCATCCACGCGGTTTAATCATAAGCCGCGGCGCAAATCATGCAGGACGAACAACTTTCCTACGTCATCGTCACGCCTCACTCCATGCGCAAATCGCGGACCGGCGGCATCGTCGGGCGGCTGATTTCGCGCACAGGGCTCGATCTGGTCGGTGGACGGATGTTTGCGCCGTGCGCGGAGTTAACGAGGCGCTATGCCGACACGATTGTGACCGAAACCGATGTCCGTCATCGCGCAACGCAAGAGTTGATTCGTGATTACGTACTCAAAAATTTCACCGGCGAAAAAACTGGGCAGCGCCCGCGCATGCTGTTTCTCATTTTTCGCGGATCGGACGCAGTGGAAAAAATTCGCGGCACGGTTGGCCACATCGTGCATGAACGCACCAGTGGCGAGACCATTCGCGATACGTACGGCGATTACATCACGGACGACTCAGGGAAGGTGACTTACTTTGAACCTGGCGTATTGGCAGCTTTCGATCCAACCGTGGTAGAGCGGGATTTGAAACTCTGGGCGGAATTTTCTGATTCCGACGGCGGAATTCTGGATCGCGCGGTCTCTTTTCCCACGAACGCGCAAGTCGAGAAGACGCTCGTCCTGATTAAACCCGACAACTTCAGGTTTCCAAACCTGCGGCCGGGTGGCGTCATTGAAGTATTTTCCCGATCGGGACTCTCCATTATTGGATTCAAAGTCCATCGGATGAGCGTCGCGGAAGCGGAGGAGTTCTACGGCCCGGTCCTGCCAGTGCTTGAGAAAAAGCTTGGTCCAAAAAGTGGCCGCGCGAATTGGGAAAGCATTGTGGAGTTCATGGCGGGCCTGAAACCGAGCGAATGTCCGCCGAAAGAACATGACGCTCCGGGAACGGAAAAATCAATCGCCATTGTCTATCAAGGCGAGAACGCGGTCCGCAAAATCCGCGATGTGCTCGGCCCGACCGATCCGGCAAAGGCGCCGCCCGGTTCGATTCGAAGAGAATTCGGCCAGACCATCATGATCAACGCCGCACACGCCTCGGATTCTCCTGAGAACGCGCAACGCGAAATGGCGATCATTCAAATTGATGAGAATAATTTCAAACCTCTGATTGAAAACTTCTACCGCCGCCAATAGCTTGCGCTCCCATTTTGAACAACCTCACAACTAGTCCTATTGCCATGGAAATTTCCGAACGCGCCGCCCAACTCACTCCTTCGCTCACGCTCTCGATCGACAGCAAGGCCAAAGCCATGAAGGCCGAAGGCATCGATGTTTGCGGTTTCGGCGCGGGCGAACCGGATTTCGACACCCCCGAACACATCAAAAAGGCCGCGATCGAAGCATTGGAGGTCGGATTTACAAAATATACACCCAGTGCTGGAATTCCGGAATTGCGCCAGGCTATTGCGGAAAAATTGGCCGCCGACAACCAACTCAATTATCGCGCTGCCCAGGTCATCGTCAGCAACGGCGCAAAGCATGCGTGCTACAACGCCATTCTCGCCACGTGTCAACCCGGCGATGAGGTCATCATTCCAGCGCCATACTGGGTCAGCTATCCAGACATGGTCAGATTAGTTGGCGCCGAGCCGGTAATCGTACCAACAAGCGAGCGCAATGGCTGGAAAATGCGCGCGGCCGATTTTGAAAACGCAATGACGCCGCGCACCAAGATGCTGATCATGAACAGCCCGGGCAATCCCACTGGTTCCATTTATACGCAGGAGGAATTACAGGCTATTGTCGATGTTGCCACGGAAGAAGACATTTACATTCTGTCGGACGAAATATACGAGAAGCTCGTTTATGATGATGCGAAACATGTGAGCATCGGGTCGCTCTCGACGGCAGCATACGATCTCACAATTACGATCAACGGCTTCAGCAAATCGTACGCAATGACAGGTTGGCGCCTGGGCTATCTGGCGGCACCAGAGGCCGTGGCCAAAGCAGTCGATTCCATCCAAAGCCATACCACCTCCAATCCTTCGTCCTTTTCACAACACGGCGCGCTCGCTGCCTTAAAGGGTGATCAACAGCCGCTGGCCGACATGCGCGAGGAGTTCGATATGCGGCGCAATTACATGTTCGATCGCATCTCGAAAATCCCGAATGTCACTGCGGTCAAGCCGCAGGGTGCGTTTTATGTGCTGGTCAACATCAGCCAGCTTGGACTGACTTCCCAAAATTTCGCCGATCGTCTGCTGAGCAAAGCCAATGTCGCTGTCGTTCCAGGGGCCGCGTTCGGCGACGACCGCACGATCCGCCTCAGTTACGCCACAAGCATCGACGTGATCAAGAAAGGTCTGGACCGCTTCCAGGACTTTTGCCGAACGCTGTGATTGTCATCCCGAGCCGCGCAGACGGCGAGGGATCTCACTTCTCCGAAACTGCGCGAACTTGCTTTCATCGCGCTCCATATCTGCGACGAGGCCGTGCGTCCGGCTTAATGGTGACCAAAATCGTTTTGAGCGGTTCCTCGCTCCGCTCGGAATGACACGCTAAATGTGATTGTATGCCGGGTCACGTCGCCCTCATTCTTCACACGCACCTTCCGTTCGTCCGGCATCCCGAGCATGAGCATTTTCTCGAAGAAGACTGGTTCTTCGAAGCGATCACCGAGAGCTACATTCCGCTGCTGCGGATGATGCAACGATTGGTGAGCGACGGCGTGCCGTTCAAACTCACCATGTCTCTCACGCCGACGCTCTGCGCCATGCTTCAGGATCAACTCTTGCGCGAGCGGTACGTGCAACATGTCGATCTTGTTCTCGATCTGGCGAAGCGTGAGCGAAAGCGCAACCGCTCTGAGCCAAAATTGCGTGCATTGGCCGGATTCTATCTCGATCTATTTTCAGAGAGCCGGCGTTTCTTTGTCGATGAATGCAAATGTGATCTGCTTTCCGCTTTTCGCGAACTGCGAAAGACGGGCGCGCTTGAGATCATAGCCTCCGCAGCTACGCACGGCTTGCTTCCGCTGCTTCAGCAACAATCACGTGAAGCTGCACGGTCGCAGGTTTTGATCGGGCGCGATGTTTATGTCGATCTTTTCGGCGCCGAGCCAACCGGGTTTTGGCTACCGGAATGCGCATACACACCTGGTTTGGAGTTCCTTTTGCAAGAGGCAAATATTCGCTGGTTCGTTCTCGACGCGCATGGGCTAATGCTTGGAAGGCCGGGCCCGCGTCACGCGATCTACGCACCATGCTACACCAGAGCGGGACCGGCGGCTTTTGCGCGTGATCGCGATTCAAGCCGGCAGGTCTGGAGCGCACAGGGGGGTTACCCCGGCGACCCTGCTTATCGGGAATTTTATCGCGACGCAGGCTTCGATCTTCCAATGGAACATCTGGGACCTGTCGCGCGCGGCACCAGAAAATTCTCCGGCCTGAAATATCACCGCATCACCGGATGCCATGCGGCGAAAGAGTTATACGATCGAGCCGCTGCGGAAAAAGTCGCGGAGACTCAGGCCGTCCATTTTATCGGACAGCGGCGACAACAAATCCGCGAAATTACCACCGCGGGATTTGATCCGATTCTCGTCATTCCATTCGATGCCGAGCTATTCGGCCATTGGTGGTTCGAAGGGCCGCTCTTTCTGGAGTTTTTCATTCGCAAAATGGCCGACGAACGAGAGTTCTCTCTCACGACACCAAGCGAATATTTGGCGGGCCATCCCACGCAGCAACTGACTGAACCGGCAACATCGACATGGGGTGAGCACGGCTATTTCGAAGTCTGGCTGAATCAAAGCAACGCCTGGATTTATACCCATCTGCACACCGCTGCGCAATCGTTGAGCGAAGCCGCGCGTCGATACACGGACAATCCGACTTCGCTGACGGACCGCGTCCTAAAACAACTGGCCCGCGAACTTCTGCTGGCACAATCGAGCGACTGGGCGTTTTTGATGAAAACCGGAACGGCGCGAGAATACGCCACCAAACGCACGATGGATCACCTCGCTCGATTCAATCGGTTACGCGATCAACTCGTTGCAAATCATGTCGATCAAGAATTCCTGGGCGAATGTGAATGCCGCGATAACCTTTTCCCAAACGTGAACTGGCGTTATTATGCGTGAAGTGCGGACTGCGAATCGGGGATTGCGGATTATAGCATCATGGATCGCGATGACCGTATTCGCTGCCGCGCAAGAATTGCCGACGCCAACTTCTTCGGCGATACCAGAGGAATCTCCTTCTCTTTCGTCTTTGCCGGAGAAATCTGTCACGCCTTCGCCCGCTTCAGAGCAACCTCCGTCAGCGTCGCCTACGCGAAACGCACGCATCAACTTCGTACCGCCGCCGCTCGAAGGCACAATCAGCCTAGGTATTTACGATGGGAATGGGAAACTCGTGCGCGTTCTGCATCAGGAAGCCGAACTGAACGAGTTCACAATCGGCGCGGACGCCCTGCTAACGCAATGGGACGGCAAGAATGACGGTGGCGAAGATGTATCGGCCGGAAAATATCACGCGCGCGGTTACCTCGTCGGCCACTTGAGAGTCGAAGATCTCGGCCAGTCCGCAGCTCCGCCTCCGGAAAATAACGCGACTGTCAGCGTCAAAGTGAAACTCCTGCCGAATCCGTTGGCCAGCGATAAACAGTCGATTATCGATCTCGGTGTTGGATTCGATAGGGACGGAAGCTACTTGAAAACGATCGATAACCTGCCGTTGCTCACGGTGAGCGAGACTCCGAATCTGGTGCGCGTGTTGATCGCAAAGAAAAGCGGAAAGTCGATCGATGTTTGGCTGGACGACGGCACAGCCCTTCATCAATTCCGCATCTCGGGCGTTGACAAGATGATGGCTTTCGATTGTGGCGATTTCGACTTGAAATGATCTGCGGCGGCGGTCCATGACCGCCGAAACTAGAAGAACGGTGCTTGACACAAGCGTCGGTACAACGCAAGCGATTGCTAATTAGAAATGGCCTCGATTCCTGAGCTTCAACATACAGTCGGCAAAACTGCCGGGTTTAGCGGCACTTCGTTGCATACCGGCGAAAAAGTCTCTCTCAAATTGCACCCGGCGCCCGCCGATCACGGAATCAAGTTCAAGCGCAAGGATTTACAGGACGAACCAACCATCGACGCGAACATCGATAATCTGAAAACGGTCGAGCGTGCGACAACGCTGGGCGAAGGAGCCATGCGCGTGCACACGGTCGAGCATGTGCTCGCGGCGCTTTCCGCGATGGGCGTGGACAATGCCGTAGTTGAGATGGATGCGAACGAGCCGCCCATCGGCGATGGCAGCGCACAATCCTACGTCGATCTTATCAAGAAAGCCGGCGTGACCGCGCAGGAACAACCGCGAAGGTTTTTCGATGTACGCGAACCGATGCACGTGGAATCGAAAACGGGCGCGCTGCTTGTTTTGTTACCCGACGACACATTTCGCATCTCCTGCACGCAAGCGGGACCGAACAATCGTTTCGCGCAGTTTTTATCGACCGAAATAACGCCGGCAATTTTCGAACGGGAGATCGCCCCTGCGCGGACGTTTGTTTATTACGAAGATGTTCAGCCGCTCATGGAGAAAAATTTGATCAAGGGCGGCAGCCTCGAAAATGCGATCGTAATACGCGGCGACGCAGTCTTGAGCAAAGAACCGCTGCGTTTCGCCGACGAATTTGTTCGGCACAAAATTCTCGACATCATCGGCGATCTCGCGCTGGTCGGCCGGCAGATTCGCGGTCATGTGGTAGCAGTGAAACCCGGCCACGCGGCGAACGCGGAACTGGCTCGCGCACTCGCCCGCGAGCAGACGCGACGAAGCGCGATGAGCGCGCCACGCGCCATCCCACTAGGCGATGGCGGACTGGATACTGACGAAATCATGAAGATCCTGCCCCATCGCTACCCGTTTTTGATGGTTGACCGGGTCATCGGCTTCGAAGGCGAAAACAAAATTACGGCCGTGAAATCCATCACGATTAACGAGCCGTTTTTCCAGGGGCATTTTCCCGGCCACCCTGTAATGCCCGGCGTGATGCAAGTGGAAGCAATGGCACAAGTGGCCAGCCTGTTATTGTTCAAACTGGCGAAAACGACGAGCCGCATCGGCTATTTCATGAGCGCAGATGGCGTGAAATTTCGCAAACCTGTGCTCCCAGGAGACACCATGTTTATTCATGCCGAGCTGACCAAATCGCGCGGCGAACGCCTGGCGAAAGCGAAATGTCATTGCGTCGTGAACGACGCCGTGGTCTCGGAAGGCGAATTGATGTTCATGTTTCTCGATAAATGAGCGACGTGCAAATTCATCCGACCGCAATTGTCGATCCACGCGCGGAAATCGGCACGGGAACAATCATTGGACCGTATTGCGTTATCGCAGCGGAAGTAGTGCTTGGTCAAAATTGCTGGCTGCAACAGCATGTCACGCTTTGCGGACCAATGCGCGCCGGTGCTCGGAATAGATTTTATGCCTCCTGCTCGATCGGGCAGCAGACGCAGGACCTGAAATATCAAGGCGAGCCGACTTATCTGGAAATCGGCGATGAAAATACGTTCCGCGAATTTGTCACAATCAGCCGCAGCACGACTAGCCAGGGTAAAACGCGCATCGGCAATCGCGGCACTTTTCTCGCGTACAGCCACATTGCACATGATTGCGTAGTCGGAGACGACGTCGTCTTTTCAAATAATGGCACGCTGGCGGGGCATGTAGAAGTAGGCGATCACGCAATCATCGGCGGGCTCACCGCTGTGCATCAGTTTTGCCGGATCGGACGGTTCGCCATCACGGGCGGTTGTTCGAAGATAGTCCAGGACGTGCCGCCGTTCATGATCGCCGATGGCAATCCGGCCGAAATTCGCGGCGTTAACCTGATTGGCTTGGAACGCAAGAATTTCCGACCCGAAAGCGTGAAACTGATCAAGGAGGCGTTTCGTCTGATTTATCGTTCCAAATACAACACCGCCCAAGCAATTGAAGCGATCCAAAAGGAATTGCCCCACACCGAAGAGATCACCCAGATCGTCGAGTTCATCGAAAAAAGCGAGCGCGGAATCATTCGCTAGCCGCGTGAGTCGGATGGCGTGTCCTGGCTGATAGCACGCTCGACGTCTTCTTCAAATTTTCTCAGCAACGGCGCGGCCGGCGCGTCAGGGGCAGTCCGCAACGCGCTCCGGATAAGATCGACCGCGCGCTTTGGCTTGCTCTGCTTGACCCACGCGTCCGCTTCTTCGAGCACCACGCGCAGAACGTCGTCGTGGCTCGAATAAAAAGTTCGCGCCTGTCGAAAACAATCTGTCGCTGCCGATAAATTTCCATCGCGGGCTTCCATTAAACCGATGTCCTCAATCATTGGGCCGTTGCGTGTTTCCGAGGCCGTTTGTCGCGCCAGGGGGCGGAATTCTGTCGCAGGATGCGTTGCATTTTTCACGGCAAATTCATGATACGTCTTCCAATTGGACGTGTTCTTTGCAGCCTCGCTTTTCGGCTCAATCTGAAGCCACTTCGCGTACGGCCGGTAGAGCGGATCGCCGACCATGACCGACATCCAAGAGAGCGCCGGGATCGACATGTAGGCGCTCTCGGCAAAGGTGAAGCCGTGCAGCAATCGATCGTTGAAGGTGTCGAGGTGCGCCGTGAGTTGCAGAAATGGCTCATACACATAGCCCAGACTGGCGGCTGCTCCCTTTGAAATGAGGGGCGCAACCCAGTTCGCATTTGCATCCCGCAGGGTATTGGCGCTGTAGGAATGAATGTGCACTGCGATGGCGCCTG
>Ga0209472_1002418_pt1 | contig 10492 bp, 8 predicted proteins | sample GraSoiAngelo_130_FD_185887 | JGI IMG/M metagenome (GOLD analysis project Ga0209472, IMG submission 185887) | Grasslands soil microbial communities from the Angelo Coastal Reserve, California, USA - 14_0929_02_20cm (SPAdes) (version 2) | ecosystem: Environmental > Terrestrial > Soil > Grasslands ...
CCGCGGAGCCACTGCCGCCCGACATAGCGCGCGTCCACTCCGGCCGCCAGCGCCAGGCCCGTCTCGTTCCCCCGGTGACGAAGGATCGGGACCGCGAGCCCCGCATTGACGCGGTGGCGCGGCACCATCGGGAGCTCGTCGCCCGGCGTCACCGTCTCACCGGCGGTGTCGCGCGTGGTGGCGAGCGTAGCGGTCGTCTCGAAGCTGGCTCGCGTGTAGCCGTAGTTCGTGTACGCCCGGATACCCGCCGGGCCCTGCCACTGGAGCGCGAGCTCCACGCCGCTACGGCGCGTCGCGCCGATATTCTGGAAGTAGCCGCCGGTGACGGTCGAGGCGATGAAGAAGATGTCGTCCCGCACGTCGGTGCGGTACACGTCGGCGCTGACGTCGAAGTGGCCCGGCGCGCGGACGTGGCATCCCAGCTCGTACGTCGTGGCCACAACGGGCTTCAAGGCGGGGTCGGGTCCGAGGGCGAACGGCAACGGGCAAGCGGCCTGTGGGTCGGCGCACGCCAGCTCGACGATCGCGGGAGCGCGGAACCCGCGGCTCACGGACGCGAACACCTCGTGTCCGCCCCCGCCATTCCAGGTGAGCCCGGCGCGCGGCGAGAGTCGCCGGAAAATGTGGAGGCCGTTCTGCGACGCATCGATCAGGTCCTCGAACGGCACCCGGATCCAGTCGTAGCGCGCCGCGGCGGTCGCGGTGAGCCGCGGCACCACCTCCAGGTTCACGCCGGCGAAGGCCCCCGCGTTCACCTGATTGGTGCGCACCGACTCCGTGAGCGAATCGGGCGAGCCGCCCCCCGGCACGGCAAAGATGTGGACGGCCACGTGCTCGTAGTCCGCGTCCGCCCCGGCGAGCCAGTGCAGCTCTCTGGCCCCGAGCGGCACCTTGCCCGAGAGCTGCACCGCCCCGCCGCCCATGCGCGTCGCGTTCTGCTGCCGCGAGTCTTCTCCCACGAAGTTCGCGTTGAATTGCTCGCTCGAGAGCGAGCGCCCGAACGCATTCAGGGCGAGCTGCGTGTGGCCGAGCAGGCGCTGCGCGTTCAGGATGACGAGGTGCGCCTGCGGGGCGAAGTAGTCACCCCCGGTGAAGTTGCGACGCGGATTCACCGCCGCCACGCTCTCGGGAAGGCTGCCGGCCTGGAAGATCTTGTTGTCCGCCCCCGAATAGCTGAGCGTGGCGTCCCAGGTGCCGGTCAGGAGCCCGAGCTTCGCGAACAGCGTGCCGATCCGGCTGCGCGTGTCCTCACGCCAGCCGCCCTCCCCCTCGTAGCGTGCGCCCACGTAGTAGTCCCACACCCCATGGCGGGCCCCGGCGCGCGCCTTCAGCTCGTAGCGCCCCCAGCTTCCCGCCGACGCCTCGATTCCCCGCGCCGCTGGGCTCGCGCCGCGGCGGGTCACGAGGTTCACCGCGGCCCCGAGGGCGTTCCGACCGAGCAACACCGAGGGGCCGTACACCACTTCCACCCGCTCCACGTCCTCGAGCGGCAGCAGGTCGAAGTTCACCTCGTGGGCGTCGGGCTCGTTGGCGCGCACGCCGTCCACATACACCGTCACGCCCTGCGGCACGCCGATCACGGGCGAGACCTGAAACCCGCGGAGGGAGACGTCCATCTCTGCCGTCGCGCCGAGCTCGTCCGACGTGGTCACGCCCGGTAGCTGCTCCAGCGCGTCCGCGAGCGTTCGCACGCCGCGCGCGTCCAGGTCCTGGGCGTCGAGCGTGGCGGTCCGCCCGGCGAGGCCGCGCGCCAGCTCGCGCACCGTGGGGAGTCGGACGCCGGTGACGACGACGGGGGCCAGGGTGGTGGTGTCTTTGGGAACCGAATCGGGCTGTTGGGCGTCAACGGGCGGGGGAAGCAGGAGCAGGTGCAGTGCGCCGCCAAGCAAACGCGGAAGTCGAAACGCGGAACGCGGAACAGAAGGCAATCGCACCGATGCCTGGCCCTACTGTTCCGACTTCCGCGTTCCGCGTTCCGCGTTCTTAGTTGAAAGCACTCAGCCCCGTGATTTCCTGACCCAAGATGAGCGTGTGGATGTCGTGCGTCCCCTCATACGTATAAACCGACTCGAGGTTCGCGAGGTGGCGCATCGCCTGATACTCCGCCAGGATGCCGTTCGCGCCGAGCAGCCGGCGTGTCTCACGCGCCACGTCGGTCGCGATGCTCACGTTGTTCCGCTTGGCGAGCGACACCTGTTGCGGCGTGACCTTCCCCCCGTCCTTGAGCCGCCCGAGCTGCAGGCTGAGGAGCTGTGCCTTGGTGATCTCGGTGAGCATCTCGGCGAGCCGCGCCTGCTGCAGCTGGAACCCGCCGATCGGCTTGCCGAACATCACCCGCGTCTTGGCGTAGCTCACCGCCTCGTCGTAGCACGCCATTGCCGCGCCCACCGCTCCCCACGCGATGCCATAGCGCGCCTGCGTGAGGCACAGCAGCGGGGACTTGAGCCCGCCCGTCTGCGGGAGCAGGGCGTCCTTGGGGACGCACACGTCCTGCAGCACCAGCTCGCTCGTGTCGCTGGCGCGCAGGCTGAGCTTGCCCTTCTGGTCTTTGGCCGAGAAGCCTTTGGTGCTGGTCGGAACGATGAAGCCGCGGATCGAGTTCACGTCGTCGACCTTGCCGGTCTTGGCCCACACGATGGCCAGCTGCGCGGTGGAGCCGTTGGTGATCCACATCTTGGCGCCGTTCAAGACCCAGCCGTCCTTCGTCTCCTTCGCGACGGTGATCATGTCGGCGGGATTCGATCCGTAGTCCGGCTCCGTGAGCCCGAAGCAGCCGATCACCTCGCCCGACGCCATCTTCGGGAGCCAGCGCCGTTTCTGCTCGTCCGAGCCGAAGGCGTAGATCGGATACATGGCCAGTGCGCCCTGGACCGAGGCGAACGAGCGCACCCCCGAGTCGCCGCGCTCGAGCTCCTGCATGATGAGGCCGTAGGCGACGTTGTTCAGGCCGGCGCAGCCGTACTCCTCCGGCAGGTTGGCGCCGAACAGGCCAAGCTCGGCCATCTGCGGAACGAGCTGCTTCGGGAAGCGCCCCTCGATGTAGTGCGCGCCGATGATGGGGATCAGGTTTTCGTCCACCCACGCGCGCACCGTGTCGCGCACGGCGCGCTCTTCCTCGGAGAGCAAGCTGTCGACGTCGTAGAAGTCGACGCCCTGAAACTTGGGTGCCATGGCTGCCTCAGCTGTGGGATGTCGTGTCCGCAGGTACGGGCTGGGCGGGAGGTGGAGGGGGGGCGGGGGCGGGGACGGGGGCGGCTCCCATCCCTGCCCGTGCGAATGCGTAGGTATCCGACGCGCGGAAGCGACGGGACCCGACGTCCCACCGGAAGTAGGTGATGTGGACCGCCGTCGGCGAAGCGACGGGACTCGGCGTCCCACCGGAAGTAGGTGATGTGGACCGCCGTCGGCTCGATCGTCACGAAGTTGAAGGTCGACGGCCGCCCGCCGCGCGTGCGCTTGCAGAGCGTCCCCGCGGTCGAGACCACGACCCGACCCCCGAGCAGCTCCGCGCCCTCCTGGTGGTCGTGCCCGCACAACACGACCTCTGCCCCCGAGGCCACGATGCGACGTTGCGCCTGGCGCCAGCGGGCGAGGCCCATACGCTTCGAGATATCGCCCCGCAGCACGTTGTGATGCAGCACCAGCACCCGGGCCTGCTCCCGCGGCGCCGCTTCGAACAGCCCGCGCACCCGTGCGAACTCGCGCTTCGGGAGGTGCCCCTTCACCGCGAGATCGCGCACCCGCGGCGTGAGCGAGCCCCACGCCACGCCGTGCGAAGTGAGGGCGCTCGCGATGATGGCCCCGGGGAGCGCCAGCGTGGGCGCCAGGTCCGCGCCGAAGTAGCGCGCGTACTTCGCGTACAACGGCTGCTTCGCAAACGGGATCAACGGTCGTATCCACCACGCCACGTCGTGGTTGCCGGGGATCACGAGGACCGGCGCGGTGCGGGCCGCGGTCTGCACGAGTGCCCGCGCCCGCTGGAACTCCCCATGGCGCGCCCGCTGCGACAGGTCGCCCGTGATCACGACCGCGTCGGGCCGCAGGTCGGGGAACATCTGCTCGAGGCCCTCGATCTGATCGGGGTCGGCGAGGCCGCCGAAATGGAGGTCCGAGAAGTGGAGCAGCTGGACGGTCACGATTCGGCCTGGACGGTGTAGGTGAGCGTTGCGTCCCCGTTCGCGGGAACCGAGATCCGGAACCGGACCTCCGTGGCGGAGAGCTTTTCCGCCGGAACGCTGCTCTCGGTCACGTGCCACACGCCGAACCGCGCTTCGCGCACGTCGACCGTCACGGGCGCAGGCTTCGCGTTCGAGATCGTGACCTTGTAGGACACCGTGAGCCGCTGGCGCGGCGCCATGCCGCGCTTGGGCGGCGCCAACTGTTCCTGCGCGTAGTCCGTCTGCACCCGCTCGGCGGTGATGTCGAAGGCATCGCCCGACTGGACCCGCAGGTCGCGTCCCGGCGCCGTGTGCTCGCTCCGCGCCTCCCCTAGGAGCTGGAGCCGGCCGGCGGAGTCTGCCTGGTACAGCTGGACCGTCCCTCCGGGCAGGGGTCGGTCTCCGAACGGGGTGCCGCGACCACGCTTGAGCGTGTACCACACCTGCACAGGCACGCGATTGTCTTCGCCGGGCGTCTGGCCGACGAACCCGCGCCACGGGAGCGCGCCGGGGACGGTGAAGTCCTGGGTGTACGTGGTAGTGCCGCGCGGGAACAGCGCCACACTGAGCGGAACGCCGGGCTCGAGCGACATCCTGCCGGCGAGTTGATAGACGTGCGTCTCGCCGACCGTCTCCTCCGAGGTCGCAACACCGCTCACCACGACCTGTGAGAGGGCCATGGCCGGGCGTCGCTGGTAGGACAGTTCATCGGCCTTCGCGGCGGGGCGAGCGCGCCGGATGGTCCCGGCCACGATCTGCACGTCGGCCGAGTCCGCACGCAGGGCTTGCGACCTGAGCGTCGCGGTACCGGTTACCGACCCGCTCCCCGCTCCCCCGATCACGACCTGATACAGGGCCTCCCAGGTCGTTCCCTCGGTCACATAAGCCAGCTCGGTTCGGGGCCGGTCGCGCGCGGCATCGAGTACGACCGTCACGTCGGGCGCCGTGCGCACCAGCTCGGCCGGGAAGAGCGGCTCACCCGGGTCGTCCAAGAGCAGTCGCCCGTCGGGCAGTCGATACTGCGCCGGGTCGGTTCTCACAACGCTGGCGCGCACCGTGTCCGCGCCACCTCCTGCTCGCTGCCGCACAAACGCAAGCGTCTGGCCCACAGCCCGCTGTAGCGCCGCCTGGCGATCGGTGGGCGGGCGGAGCAGCGCCGAGAGGAGCGTTACCGACGTGTCCGGTGAAAACAGGGTTGCCGGGTCGAGGCCCTCAAGCTTGAGCGCCAGGGTGCTGCGCCCTTTCGACAATGCCTGCGGCAGGGTGCGGCGCACCACCACGCGCCCGTCACTATAGATGGAAAGGGACGTCTGGCCGCCGAGCGGCATGACACCCGCCGCCATCGCCAGGACTAAGAACGCCGCGACTTGAGCCATTCGAACGCGATCCTCTGCACGATGCGAAAGGTCAGCAGGTACCAGGCAACGGCCGACACGGCACCCACGGTACGGGCCGTCGTCTGCGATGCCAGCGGCGTCGACCGGAGCGTGAGCATCAAATACCCCGCCAGCAGGAGGGTGGTCACGATGGCCACGAGACGCCCTATCCGTGACGCTTTTCTCGTGACGTCTCTCGTACACGCCGCACACAGGTCCCCCGGGGCGATCCCCGCGGTCTGCTGGCCGCAGCGCGCGCACGGGTTACTGGAGCCGGCGGGCCACAGCCCGGGCGAACTCAGCGGTCGAAGCACTGCCCCCCAAATCCTTGGTGCGGACGTTGTCCTTCACGATCGCCGTTTCGAGCGCCCGGCGCAGCCGGCTCGCGGCCTCGATCTCGCCCACGTGGTCGAGCATCATCGCGGCGGCGAGCAGCTGGGCCGAGGGGTTCGCGATCCCCTGCCCCGCGATGTCCGGCGCCGAGCCGTGCACCGCTTCGAAGATCGCCGCATGCTCGCCGATATTCGCCCCGGGCGCGAGCCCGAGCCCGCCCACCAGCCCCGACGCCTCGTCGGAGAGGATGTCCCCGAACAGGTTGGTCGTGACGATCACGTCGAACTGCGCCGGGTTGATCACCAGCTGCATCGCCGCATTGTCCACGATCTTCTCGTCCGACGCGATCTGCCCTTCGTACTCTTCGGCGATCATCCTCGCGGTCTCGAGGAACAGCCCCGAGGTCGCCTTGAGGATATTCGCTTTGTGCACCACCGTCACCTTCCGCCGATCGTGCCGGCGGGCATACTCGAACGCATACCGCACGATGCGCCGGCAGCCATCACGCGTCATCACCGACGTGGCCTGGGCGAGCGCCTTGGGGTCGTTGCCCACTTTGAAGGTCCGATCGAACCCGACGTACATCCCCTCGGTGTTCTCGCGGATGATGACGAGATCGACATCGGGGTAGCGACCCCCGGGCACGATCGACTTGACCGGGCGGACGTTGGCATACAGCTCGAACTCCTGACGCAACGCCACGTTTACGGAGCGATAGCCGTCGCCGACGGGCGTGGTCAGCGGGCCCTTCAGCGCCAGGCCCGTGCGCCGAATCGAGTCCACCGTGGCGTCGGGGAGGGGGGTCCCCGCCTGTTCCACCGCGCTCATCCCGCCGTATTGCTCGTCCCAGTCGAACGCGACCCCGAGGGCGTCGAGCACCTGCAAGGTCACCTGAGTGATCTCGGGGCCGATGCCATCACCGGCGATGAGGGTCGCCTCACGCGTCACGGCAGCCCCGGTGTGAGGCTCTTCACCGCGCGGGCGAGCGCGGTCCACGGGTCGTCCCCCTCCCCCCGCGCCACCGTGCGGAAACCGACCCGACCGGAGCGGACGTCGGCCAGCACCACTGTCAGCTCCGCGGTGGCCACGGCGTGCGGCAGGGGTGCAGCAGGCCCCGATGCCGTCGCCCGCCGGTAGGTCAATCCTGCTGGAACCAGTGCGTACCGGCCGCCGCCGGCCAAGGCGGCGAGCGTGCGCAGCTGGCCGCGCAGCGGGTCGGGCACCATTTCCGGCTCTTGCTTGGTCTGGTGGAAGAGGATCGCCGTGCCCATCTGATCGGGAGAGGGGGCGATTCCCGGCGCCCGGCGCGCCACGCGTCGCAGCTCGTCCGGCAGTACCCAGGTCACCTCGGGCGCCCGCTGCTGGAGCAGCGTGCCGATGATGCTGTCGCTCTTCGCGAGCACGACCCGGCGCTCGCCCAGGACCGCCTCCCAGTGGAGCGAGTCCTCCGTCGCGACGAGCGTGAGCGGCAGCACGGCGACCTGTTGAGACGCGATCCCGGCGGTGGGGAGCGGTGCGGTGGGCTCGGGAGTGAGTGTATCGGACTTGTGGGGGCACGCCGCGAGGGCGATCGAGCTTACCACGCACCACACGCCACGCACTAAGCTTTTGATTTGCAATGAATTAGTCACGGCGCGCAATATCGTGTGCGCGCCGGGGATTTTCAAGAAGCGAGCGTCAGCCCGCCATCCACCACGATCACCTGTCCCGTGATGTGGCGCGCCGCCTCGCTGCACAGGAAGGCAATCACTCGCGCCACGTCCTCCGGCTCCGCCACCCGCCCCAACAGCGACTCGTGCTCGGCGCGCTCCAGTACCTCGCGCGGCAGGGTCGACAAGAGCTCCGTCTTCACGAATCCAGGGGCGACCGCGTTCACGTTGACGTTGGAGGGACCCAGGTCCACGGCGGCTGACCGGGTGAGCCCGATCAGGGCGGCTTTGCTGGCCGCGTAGTTCGCGATGCCGAAGCCCGGCCGGAAGGCCTGATGGCTCGCGATGTTCACGATCTTGCCGTAGCGCTGGGCGCGCATCGGGCCGGCCACGGCCTGGATGCAGTTGAAGGCGCCCGTGACGTTGGTGTCCATCACCTCCTGCCAGGCCTCGGAGGTGAGCCGCCAGAGCGCGCCGTCGTGCGCCACGCCCGCGTTGTTCACCAGAAAGTGGACGCCACCCAGGCGCTCCCGCACCGTGGTGACGAACTTCTCCACGTCGTCGCGGTTGCGTACGTCGCACCGTGCGCAATACACCGGCACGCCGAGCGCGCGGATGGCGGTCTCGGTGAGGAGAGCCTGTGCCGCCACGTCGCGGTCGGGCAGGTCGACGTAGTTGATCGCGACCGCCGTGCCGTGCTGGGCGAACTCGAGCGCCGTGGCCCGGCCGAGGCCGGTGGCGCCGCCCGTGACCACGGCGACCCGCCCGTGCACCGTCTCCGCCAGGCGCTGCGGGTCGGGCCGAGTCTCGGTTGCCGGCGTTCCGACTTGCGTCGCCCCGCGCGGGGCCAAGATCCAGGGAGAAATGGGTGTCAAGATTTCGAACCTATGTTCGAAATTGAACATCGGCAAGGCGCGGCGTAACTTAGCGCCATGCAACCGCTCGCCTCGCTGCTCGTGTGGAGCGGGATCTCCGTGCTCGGAGCCGCCGCCTTCGGCGTGCTCGCGCTGTCCCGGGGGGAGACGGTCAACGCCGCCTGGCTCCTCACCGCCGCCGTCTGCACCTACGCCGTCGGGTACCGCTTCTATAGCAAGTTCCTCGCCAGCCGCGTGTTCGGGCTGGACGACCGGCGCGCCACCCCGGCCGAGCGGTTCAACAACGGGCGGGACTTCGTGCCCACGAACAAATGGGTGTTGTTCGGACACCACTTCGCGGCTATTGCCGGCGCCGGCCCGCTGGTGGGTCCGGTGCTCGCCGCGCAATTCGGCTTCCTGCCCGGCACGCTGTGGCTCGTGATCGGCGTGGTCCTGGGGGGCGCGGTGCAGGACTTCGTCATTCTCTTTTGCTCGCTGCGCCGGGACGGTAAGTCGCTCGGGCAAATGGCGAAGGAGGAAGTGAACCCGGCGGCCGGGGCGACGGCGATGCTGGCCGTGCTGTTCATCATGATCATCCTGCTCGCCGTGCTGGCGTTGATCGTGGTGAACGCCCTCAAGGCATCGCCCTGGGGCCTGTTCACCATCGCGTGCACGATTCCCATCGCGCTGCTCATGGGGTGGTGGATGAAGCGGTGGCGGCCGGGAAGCGTGGGCGAGGCATCGGCGGTGGGGGCCGTCCTGCTGCTGGGCGCGCTCGTCGCGGGGGGTTGGGTGGCGGGCCAGCCCCACCTTGCGCCGCTGTTCACCCACAGCGCCACCGCGCTCACGTGGATGATGATGGGGTACGGCTTCATTGCCTCGGTCCTGCCCGTGTGGATGCTCTTGTGCCCGCGCGACTACCTCTCGACGTTCCTGAAGATCGCCACGATCCTGGTGCTCGCGATCGCTATCCTGGTGATCCTCCCGCCACTCCGCATGCCGGCGCTCACGCCGTTCGCGTCGCTCGGGGAGGGCCCGGTGTTCGCGGGAAAACTCTTTCCCTTCGCGTTCATCACGATCGCGTGCGGGGCGATCTCGGGATTCCACTCGCTCGTGGCGTCCGGCACGACGCCCAAGATGATCGCGCGCGAGTCCGACGCCCGGCTGATCGGCTACGGCGGCATGCTGATGGAGTCGTTCGTGGGCGTGATGGCGATGATCGCGGCTTGCACCCTCGAGCCCGGCGTGTACTTCGCGATGAACACGACGCCCGCCGCGCTGGCGCAGGCGTCGCAGGTGCTGGGCCAGGCCGGGTTCGTGGTGACTCCCGAGTTCATGCGCGAGCTCGCGGCGCGCATGGGCGAGACCACGCTGCTGGCCCGCTCGGGGGGCGCGCCGTCGCTCGCGGTCGGGATCGCCCAGATCTTCGCGGGTGCGACGAGCGTGCTGGGCGGCAAGACGCTCGATGCCCTGTGGTACCATTTCGCGATCATGTTCGAGGCCCTGTTCATCCTCACGACCATCGACACGGGGACCCGCGTGGGCCGGTTCATGCTGCAGGAGATCGTGGGCCACGTCTGGCCGCGGTTCGCCGAGACGTCGTGGTATCCGAGTGTGATCGCGTCGAGCGCGCTGGTCGTGGCGGGATGGGGATATTTCCTGTATCAGGGCGTGGTGGACCCGCTGGGCGGGATCAACTCGCTGTGGCCGCTGTTCGGGATCTCGAACCAGCTGCTGGCGGCGGTGGCGTTGTGCGTCGGGACCACGATTCTCATCAAGATGGGCCGCGGGCGGTTCGCCTGGGTGACCGCCGCGCCGCTCGCCTGGCTCGTGACCGTCACGATGACCGCCGGATGGCAGAAGGTCTTCTCGGCCGATCCGCGGCTCGGATTCCTGGCGCACGCCGCGTCGCTCGCAGGGTCGGCCAACCCCGATACGGCGCGGTTGATCTTCAACGACCGCCTCAACACGTTCGTCGCGCTGCTGTTCATGACCATCGTCACGGTCTTGATCGTGACGTCGCTCCGGGAATGGTGGCTTGTCTTGTCGCGTCGCAAGACGGCGGTGGTACATGAGGCGCCGTATGTGGAGACGGGATATGCGACGGGAGACTGACGACGGCA
>Ga0209472_1002433_pt1 | contig 10467 bp, 7 predicted proteins | sample GraSoiAngelo_130_FD_185887 | JGI IMG/M metagenome (GOLD analysis project Ga0209472, IMG submission 185887) | Grasslands soil microbial communities from the Angelo Coastal Reserve, California, USA - 14_0929_02_20cm (SPAdes) (version 2) | ecosystem: Environmental > Terrestrial > Soil > Grasslands ...
GCCTGATCGTCGGGGCACCCGACCAATTCGCCGTCGAGTGGAACGAGCAGAAGCACGCGAGCGTGCTGGCGCGCGCCGCCGAGCGCGTGTTCGGTCGCCCCACCGCGGTCGTGTTCCGGGTGCAGGAAGACCGGCAGCAACGCCCGCAGATGGACTTCTTCGTCGCGCCCCGCGAGCTGGCCGTCGGCGCCGCCGACAAGACCGCCGTGCTGACGACTCCGTTAAACGAGCGGTACACCTTTCAGAGCTTCGTCATCGGGAAGTCGAACGAGCTGGCCGCCGCCGCGGCGCACGCCGTGGGCGAAGCGCCGGGAAAGACCTACAACCCGCTGTTCATCTACGGCGCGACGGGCCTCGGCAAGACGCACCTCATGCAGGCCATCGCGCACGCCGTGCTCGAGAAGTACCCGGCGACGCGCGTGCATTACTTCGGCGCCGAGCAGTTCATCAACGAGGTCATCGAGTCGATCCACGCGCGCACGATGTCCGAGTTCCGGCGTCGCTACCGCAACGACGTGGATCTCTTCCTGGTGGATGACGTGCATTTCCTCGAGGGCAAGGAAATGACGCAGGAAGAGTTCTTTCACACCTTCAACGCGCTGTTCGAAGGGCACAAGCAGATCGTGCTGACCTCCGACCGCCCGCCCAAGGAGATCCCCGGGCTGGAAGATCGGCTGATCTCGCGCTTCGAGTGGGGGCTGGTGGCGGACATCGGACACCCGGACTTGGAGCATCGCATCGCCATCTTGCGGAAGAAGGCGGAGCAAGACCATCTCGAGCTCACCATCCCGGACGACGTGCTCCGCTTCATCGCCGAACACGTGCGCACCAGCGTGCGGGAGCTCGAGGGCTGCATCATCAAGCTGTTGCTGTTTGCGTCACTCAAGAATCGCGAGGTGACGATCGAGCTCGCCCGTGAGGCGCTCTCGGACAAGATTCGACAGGAGGACGCCTCGAGCTACGGCGCGCAGCCGACGCCGAGCATCGATCGCGTCCAGGAAGTGGTGGCGCGCCGCTGGGGAGTGACGCCCGAAGGGCTGCGCTCCAAGGCCCGCACCAAGACGCTGACGATCCCGCGACAGATCGCGATGTATCTGGCGCGCGACATGCTCGGCATGCAGCTGGTGGAAATCGGCCAGGCGTTCGGGGGCCGGGACCACTCGACCGTGATCCACTCGGTCGACAAGGTGGAGCGGCAAATGGTGCGGGACCGCACGTTCAAGGAGCGCGTCGAGATGGCCCGCCAGGAGTTGTCCGCACTCTAGCCCACATGTGGGAAGCGACGTGTTGGTCGGTGTGGGAAGGCGCGCAAAACGTGGGGAAGCGGCCGGATGCCAACAGTCCCAACACTTGGGTCAGATGCGCCGAGCGGCCTTACCCCTGCCGGGGGGCCTGGGGTTACCGTAATTCACACACATTTCCCCGCCCTCTACTACTACTACTAGTATTTCTATAATAGTACAGCAGTAGATTCTTTACCCACCAAACGAGACGAGGCGGCACGGCGGATGAAGTTCACAATCACTCGGGAGCAGCTGCAGGAAGGGTTGGGCGCAGTGGCGGCGGCGATTCCCGCCAAGACCACGCTGCCGGTCCTCGCGAACGTCCTGCTCGAGGCGACGAAGCAGGGCATCCGCCTCTCGGGCACGGACCTGGACATCGCGGTGAGTACCATGGTGCCGGCGGAAGTGGACGCGGAAGGGGCCGTGACCCTCCCCGCCAAGAAGCTGGTGGACATCGCGCGCGAGCTGCCCGCCGGGCCGGTGCGGTTTGCGGCCGCCGGCGAGGCCCGGGTCGGCATCGAGTGCGGCCGGTCGAAGTTCAAGCTGCTCGGCCTGCCGCGCGAAGAGTTCCCCTCCTTCCCGGCGGTCAAGTTCGACGGCGCCTGGAAGGCGGCGGCCGGTGTGGTGCACAAGCTCGTCGGGCACGTGGCGTTCGCCGCGTCCACCGAGGAGAGCCGCCCCATCCTGAACGGCGTGTTGTGGGAGCTGCGCCCCGACCGGATGCGCATGGTGGCGACGAATGGCCACCGGCTCGCGAAAATGGACGTGCCTGCGAAGGGAGGCTCCACCGCCGATCTGATCGTTCCTCCCAAGGCGCTGGAGCAGATCCGCCGCCTATTCGCGGCCGATGATGCCATCGAGGTGGCCAAGAGCGACAATCACATCGGGTTTCGCGCCGGCGGCACGCTCGTGTTCTCGCGGCTGATCGAGGGGCCGTACCCCAACTACGAGCAGGTCATTCCCCGCGAGAACGACAAGGCGGCGACCGTGGACAAGGCCGCCATGGCGGCGGCGCTGCGCCGCATGAGCGTGGTGGCGAGTGATCAGACGCATCGCATTCGCCTGGCGTTCGCCGGCGGCGCGGTGAAGTTCTCGGTCCAGACCCCCGACCTGGGCGAGGCGCAGGACGAGCTCCCCGTCACCTACGAGGGGGAGCCGCTCGAGATCGGCTTCAACGCGATGTACCTGCTCGAGATCCTCAAGTACATGCCGACCGACGAGGTTCGCCTCACCTTCAAGGCCCCGGAGCGAGCATCGACGGTGGAGCCGGTGGGCTGGGATGACCCCGCCAGCTATATGGCGCTGGTCATGCCGCTCAGACTGGTCGACTGAAAGACGCGGACCGGCAACGACTAGACGCACAGACGCACAGCGGTGAGCAGATGGTAGTGATCAGGGCAGACTATCCCGGCCACTATCAGCTGTTCTCCCCTGTGCGTCTGTGCGTCTAGCCGTGAGACTATCCTGCACGCTGTCCACCGGCGGGGCTACTCCGGTACTCACCGAGTCGACCGGCGGCAAGGGGATGGCTGGCACCGCAAGCGAGTCTGTTTCCTCTGCAGGCGGGATGTACACGTCCACCCCGTAGTAGCGGGCGAGAATCAAATCGCGGCGCGCCACCATGCGCTCGGGATGCAAGGTCGGCGTGGACGTGCGCGGGTGGGGGAGCGTCGCGGCCAGCGCCGCCGCTTGCGTCTCGTCCAGCTGCGAGGGGGGGACGCCGAAGTAGGCGCGGCTCGCCGCGTCCGCGCCCCACACGCCCGGGCCCCACTCCGCAGTAGCGAGATAGAGCTCGAGGATCCGGTCCTTGGGCAGCGTGAGCTCGAGGCGCAACGCGGTCACCGCCTCCTTCAGCTTCCGCAACGGATTGCGCGACGCCGAGAGGTACAGGTTCTTCGCGAGCTGCTGTGTGATCGTGCTCGCGCCGCGCAGCCGCTCGCGGTTGTGCCACGCCGCCGCGACCGTCCCCACCAGGCCCCCGCCGCGGTCCGCGCCGAGCGCGTCGGCGATCTCGGCCGGGTCGATGCCGTGATGAGTGCGAAACCGCGAATCCTCTCCGATGATGACCATGCGCTGCAGCAGGGGCGAGATGTCCCTGAGGGCGGACGGTCGGACGGTCGGACAGTCGGACGGTGCGTTGCGGTCCGACCGTCCGACCGTCCGACAGTCCGACACTTCGCGCATCATGGCCGTTTCCCGCGGCCAGTGATCGCGCCACCAGAGCGGCGGCGGCCAGACACCCAACACCCAGACGAGTGCGAGTCCCGCGGTCCCTAGCGCCGCCGCTCGTGCTTTCCTAGGTTTCGCGTCCGCCATGTCTCTCGACATCTCCACATTGCGCCAGCGGTTGCAACAGGCCCTCGGAGATGAATTTACCGTCGGCGCGCTGCTGGGCGAAGGTGGGTTCGCCGCGGTGTTCCGTGTCCGGGAGCAGCGCCAGCGGCGCGACGTGGCCGTGAAAGTCGTGGATTTGGGGCTCACCCCCTCGCCGTCGCTCGCGGTCCGGTTCGTGCGCGAAGCGCGCACCGTGGCTCGGCTCGAGCATCCCCACATCGTGCCGATCTATAAGGTCGGCGGCTACCAGAACGAAGTCCTGTACATCGTCATGCGGTGCGTCGACGGCGCATCGCTGCGCCAACTGCTCGAGAAAAAGCAGCGGCTCTCGGTCCGTAAGGCCGCCACGATCGCGCGCCAGGTCGCCGACGCGCTCGGCTACGCGCATCACTACGGCGTCGTGCACCGCGACGTGAAGCCCGACAACATTCTGCTCGATCGGGGCGGCCACGTCCTGGTCACCGATTTCGGGATCGCCAAGGCCGCGCAGGAAGCGACCGTGTCACAGCTCACGACCGAGGGGATGGTTGTGGGAACGCCGCAGTACATGAGCCCCGAGCAAGCCACGGGCGACAAGCTCGACGCCCGCTCGGACATCTACTCGCTCGGCATCCTGCTGTACCAGATGCTCGCCGGTGAGCCGCCGTTCGATGGGGAATCGGCGCAGTCCATCCTCATGAAGCAGGCCACGGCCGACCCCCCGCCGATCCGCGAGCACCGCCGCGACGTGCCCGCGGCGCTCACCACCGCCCTCGAGCGTATGCTGGCGAAGGATCCCGCCGAGCGCTATCAGACCGCGGACGAAGCGAGCCGGGCCCTCGTCGAGGCGGTGCCCGCGGCCGCCGGGGAAACGGTACCGGAGCGCAGCGGCATGCCCACGGTCGCGATCCGGTTGGTCGTGGGGCTGGCCGTCCTCGCCGCCGTCGGGCTGGTCGCGGTCACGCTGCTCGGTACGCCGCCCCGGCTGTCGGTCGCCGCTCCCATCCCTGACAGCGTGGTGCAGGCCCTGCGGCGGCAGCGGGTGCTGGCGCCCGGCGACGTGGCCCAGTACGTCTTCAACCCCGCGGGCGCCGATGACACCACCTTCCTGATCGTGGCGCGTCGCCGGGTGGCAGTGGTCACCCCCCACCGCGTACGCTCCTACCCGCGGGAGGCGGTGCGCGCCGGGTTCGGCGCCGACCTGCGCGGTGGCGTCCGGTTCCGTCTGGTGCTGGGAGTGCCGCCGGCAGGACGGGACACGGTGTTCCGGAGCCTCTCGTTCCGCGACCTGTACGCGCTGGTGCCGCGGGTGGAGAAGTTGCTGAACGAGGACTCGGCGCCGGCGGCCGCCCCGCTGCGGCGGCCCTGACTAGCGGAACCGCTGCACGGGTAACGCGTGCAACGCCCCCACCCCCGACAGTCGCGCGACTTGTGCAGAGTTTCCCTAGCGGGTCAGGCGCCGGGTGGACACGCCGTACAGGCTCACGGCATCGAGGCGTCCCAGGTCGCCCGCGGTAGTGGCGACGGCGCCGAACAGGTCCTGCCCGCCCACCGAAAGCCCGAAGGCGAACCCGGCGCGTCGCAGCGAACGGTCGGTATCGAGGCGCGCCAGGATGCGGAGCGGCAGCCGCGTTCCCTGCCGCAAAACACCAACGATGCCGAAGGCGTAGGCTGCGACGCCGTCCGTCGTGATCCCCGCGTCGGCCGAGAGCACCGCGCGCCGGTCGAACAGCCGCAGCGTCGCCCCCGGCGTGTAGACGACGCGCAGCACGGAGTCACGCGCAACCGGACGACCGAGGTTCGCCACGACGGCACCGAGCGTGAGGGCAGGGGCCAGATCGTAAACGATCCCGAAGTTCCAACCCGTGCCGGACGAGCCCCGCGCCCCGCGGTACAGCGCGGTCGCCGCTCCGGCGGAGAGGCGCCGCTTGCCCGCCGCGAAGCCGAAACGATAGGTATGGCTACGGACGCCGCCGTCGAACACATCCCGCTGGTAGCCGAACGAGAAGCCACGCGAGGTCAGCCCGGCGGTCATCTGGCGCAGCCGGCCGCCGGCACCCGGATCGCCGACCGTCAGGTCGAGGTGAACCGAGGCCTCCATTATGCGCGGTAGGCCCGCGGGATTGACCCACAGCGCCCGCGTGTCCGTGACGTCGGTTGGATAAAGATACAGGGTCGTCCGATTCGGCACCGCCTGCGCGGCGGCGCCGCTCACGAGCGGCAGGAGGAGCAGTGCGATCGCGGGGACCGCCTGACCGCCTCCCACTACGGCAGCACCGCCACCGTCGTGTGGGTCACCTGGGTCACGGGAACGGCGAGACCCTGCACGGCCAGGTGCACCGTCAGGCTCGTCGAGTCACGTGATTCGCCGCCGAGATAGCCTCCGTCGGCGGCGATGTAGGATACCGCGGCCGCGCTCCCGGACCCCGCGAGGTCGAACGGCTGCCCCAGATTCTGGCCGGCGCCGGAGACCTGATAGGTCGAGGTCGCTTCGAGGCGCAGGCTGCGTGCGCCCGCGTGGTCCTCCCACGCGGCGGCAGTCGAGCGCAGAATGGCCCGCCGCGACACCTCCGACCCGCCCCCCTTCTGAGTCGCGTCCAACGTGTCGGTCCAGGCGATCCCGGGCGTCAGCCCATCGCGCGGCAGGCGCGGCATGAAGTCGCGGAAATTCGCGAGGAACTGACCCAGGGATTGTGCCAGCGCGCTGTCCGATGCCACGCCGTTCACGAATTCGCCCCGCGGCAAGAGCCGCCCGCTGAACACCAACTTTCGGGCGCGGCTCAGGTTATCGGCCAGCTGGGGCGGCGTGCCCGAGTCGGGGACGATCGAATCCACCGTGAAGGTGGTGGGATAGCCGATCGAGTCGGCCGGGCCCGCGATCGCGGCTGCGACAAAGATGCGCGCTCCCAGGTCGGTCGCCTGCAGGCGCTCGGCCTGGCCCTGCTGGACGTGCAGCTGGCGGTGCACGCGGTAGCGCAGCGCGCTCGGCCCGTAGCGCACCGCGTCGGAGCGGCGCGGGGCGGCGGGTGCGGGCTGGTCGGTGGTTGCGACGGGCGGCGGAGTGGCGGGTAAGACGGGCGCCGGCGCCGCGCCGCCGCCGCGCCGCGTCGCGCAGGCGGCCGCCAGCGCCGCCACCAGCGCCAGCGGCACCCGTGTCATATGGAAGCGCGTTCGGCCTTGGTGCGGCCGAAGATGGCGACCATTTCCGTGCCCTCGCTCGAGACGCGCAGCAGCTTCCAGCCTCGCTTCCGCATGTCGGCGCGCCACCCGATCAGCTTCTCCCATTCCTGCGCGGTCGTGCGAAAGACGCGCAGGTCCGCTACCTGTTCCCATTGGGGAGGATACGGTTTGGACGGCGACGTCATGGAGAGGCGGGCGGTAGGGCCATAAGCCGAGTTCTGTTTATCCGCTGTTCGGCGGACAGATGGTCATCTCTCTGGGATGGCTGTCGCCAGCCACCTCACGCGGCCTACCCGCAGCTCGGACGACCCGGGCCGGGTCTCGCTGCTTATTTGGCCTTGCTCCGACTGGGGGTTACCGTGCCGCGTCTGTTGCCAGGCGCGCGGTGGGCTCTTACCCCACCTTTTCACCCTTACCCTTGGATAAAGGGCGGTCTGTTTTCTGTGGCCCGTTCCGTCGCCTTGCGGCGCCCAGGCGTTACCTGGCAGTCTGCCCTCTGGAGCTCGGACTTTCCTCAGCGCGCCATGAAACCGACGCACCGCGACCATCACGCCCTACCGCCTCCCAGGGGGAAAGGTATCGGTCTCGGAAGGGTCGGGGCAAGCCTCAGCGCGCCAGCCGTCTCAACAGGCGAACCAGGCTGTCGGCCGGGAGTCGTCCGGCGGTCTTCGCCCCCGCAGCTTCCCCGGGGAGCCAGAAGCCATCGTTGTCTTCGAACACCATGCGTTTCAGACCCGCCCAGTCACGGGTCCGCAGCAGCGCCGGCGCGAGCTCGACGGCGTGCACCGCGTTCAACCCCCGCGCCCGGAGCAGCGCCAGCACGTCCCGCGTCTGGGCCTCGGGTGTGAACAAGAGGAGCGGCCGGTCCGGCAGGGCGAACCCCTTGAGCAGGCCGAGCGAAAACCAATCCGCCGGCGGTTGCGGGAGACGGAACGCGAAGTAGACATCGCGCCGCTGCCGCAGGATGCGGTCCCGGAGCGCTCCGGCGCGCTCTGCCACTTGGTCCTGCAGGGCCCGATAGTAGAGCGGCAACAGCCCGCCTTCGCGGAGCGTCGCGTAGCGGGCGGCGTACGGCAGCGAGTCGAGCTGGGCGCCGCGGCGGCCCAGCTGGATCAGGCTGCGCCGCCACGCCGCGTCGCAGAACTCCTGGCCCATGCCGTAGCCACGCCCGCGCGTACGGGTGGGGACGGACGGGTCGCGGAGGGGATCGCCCAGATCGAACCCGAGCGCGATCACCAGGGTTCGCTGGTCCGCGGCGAGTCGCCCGAGCGCTTGGGCGGCGGGAGCGAACCCGCCGGCCCACAGCGCCGTGTCGAGCACGCACGGACTCGGCAGCCCCTCGCCGCGGAGACCGCGCGAGGAGTCGGCGGGCGGGAGACGAGCCGCCCCATAGTCGAATGCCGGGATCCAGGCGACGCTGGTGGGCCCGAGCCGGCTGACGGCATCGCTCCAGGCGCGCCGCACGGCGTCACGCTCCCACCAGCGGGCATGCATCGAGTCGGCCCCATCGGGATAGGCGTCGCCGGAGAGCAGGTTGAAGCCGCCCACGTCGAGGAACGTGACGAGCGAATCGAGCGTGGCGCGCGGCCGCGGGACGCGCTGCTCATCCCGCGTCGCCAGGAGCGGCGTCCACAAGACACGCAGGCCCTGCTGGCGCAGCCAGTCGGGGACGTTCGCGGGGCGCGCGAACTGCTTGTCCGCGACGAGCGGCAGCGCGATCGTCTCCACGCCCTCGGGTGGGGCGAGCCGCGGCGGTTGCAGCTCCACGGGCAGCGGGGCGTCCTGCAGCGTCAGTCCCGCGCGGTGCGTCGCGGAGGGGACGTGCGCCCACTCGGCGGGGCGGCGGGTCCAGCGCGCTACGGCCGCGAGAAAGGCGTGCGTGTCGGCGAGCGGGCCCGTGGCCAGGAGCGGCGTGGTCGACGGCCGGTATTGCGGGCCGAGCGTGCCCAGGGCGTGGCGGCTCATGACCACGACCAGCCCTTCCCCGATCCGTGCCGCCGCCGCAATGCCGGCGTCGGGGCGCGGCGCGGGCGACCGCGACGCGCGCACAAAGGCACGATGGCTGGTGAGCGCGAGCAGCTGGCTGGGCTCCCGCGTCACGACGACATGGTTGCGCTCGAGCGGAAACGGGTCGTACGCCGAGCCCAGCGGCTCGTCTCCGACCGGCCGGGCGACGGCCCACGGCTGCGCCCGCCCGGTGGTCACGACGCGGGTCGTGGTGTCCTCGAGCACCCGATCCCCGATCGAGATGCCCGCACCTTCGTAGGCGAGCCAGCGGTTCGCCGTCCAGCGGTCGAGGTAGCCCTCGCCGTCGCCATCGTAGCCCAGCACCACGACGCCGCCACGCCGGACCCACTCGTCGAGCAGGGCCACGTCGCCGGCGGTGAGCGCGTCCGACGCCGCCTCGGGCTCGCGGCCCAGGAGGAACAGCAGCGTGCGGAACCGCGGGAGGTCCGCCCGCGTGAGGTGCGGGTAGAAGCGCCGGTACTGGACTTCGTACCCCGCGTCCGTCCACGGGCGCGCCGTGCCGTTCAAGACGACGGGATCCGAGAGCGCGAGATCGAGCAGCAACACGCGTCGTGCCTGGGGTTGGCATGCGGCGACGAGCAACAGACTGACCAGGCGGACGGCCGTGCGGGGGAATGACGATGGGTTCATCGTGACCTAAGTCTAAACCGTGGCTGGCGCGGGCTCACCGACGGGGGCGCTGCGCGCACCGGAACCCGGTCTTCCACACGGCGTGCCGATCGTCGGGGAACCAGCCCCGAGAGGCGATCGCCGCGTTCTTAGGCGGGGTATCGAACGCACCGCCTTTGATCGCGTGCACGAGTTGCCCGGTCGAGCTGACGGTCTCGGCGGCTACCCACTCCCAGGCGTTGCCGATCAGGTCCAGGGCGCCGTTCGCGGAGCGCCCGAGCGGGAAGGATCCGACGGGCTTGAGCGTGTCCGTCGCCCCGGCCGCGTTGGCGCGCCCGGGCTCCCAGCCGTTCCCCCACGGGTAGGCGTTCCCACTCGGGCCCCCCGCGGCCGCCTCCCACTCCGCTTCCGTCGGCAGCCGAGCCGCGGGGTCGCGCCACCGGCAGAACGCGTGCGCCTCAGCCCAAAGCACGCCGGTCACGGGCCACGTCGGCGGTGGCGCTTGCGTCCACGGCGCGGGTGCGTGGGTGGCGACCAGGAAGGCCGTGTACGCGCCGACCGTTACCTCCGTCGAGTCGATATAGAAGGAGTCGAGCTCCACGGCCGTCGCGCCCGGCCTGGTACCGCTCACCCGATAGGCGCCCCCCGGCACCAGGACCATCCCGGCCGGCGACGGGGCCACCGGCGGCTGGCGGCGGCCGACGCCGAACGCGATCGCGGCGCCCCCCACGAGCAGGGCGGCGAGCGCGGCGATCTGCCACCGCGGGCGCGCGGTCCATCGCCGCCCGGGGATGGGACGGGTCAGCAGGTCCACGAACGCGTGAGCCGTCGGCGGCCGGTCGGCCGCGAGCTTGGCGAGCCCCGCGGCGAGCGCGCGTTCGATGTGGGCGGGCAGGCTGGGCCGGATGGTGTGAATCGGGCGCGGGGCTTCGCTCAGCACGCGGGCGACGATGGCCTGCACGCTCGGGCCCGTGAACGGCGGCTCGCCGGCGAGCATCTCGTACAGCACTGCCGCGAGCGCGTAGACGTCCGAGCGCGCATCGATCCGTTTCTC
>Ga0209472_1002437_pt1 | contig 10456 bp, 9 predicted proteins | sample GraSoiAngelo_130_FD_185887 | JGI IMG/M metagenome (GOLD analysis project Ga0209472, IMG submission 185887) | Grasslands soil microbial communities from the Angelo Coastal Reserve, California, USA - 14_0929_02_20cm (SPAdes) (version 2) | ecosystem: Environmental > Terrestrial > Soil > Grasslands ...
CTATTTTGTTTGTCTGAAAGATGATCGGTCTGACAGGTTCGTCAGCGCTACCGTAGGAGTGAGCAAAGCCGATTCGGGATTCAGGTTTCAAGTCGAACTCGGGATATGCAAGCCGGTCGAGAAGGAGAACGTTACTTCTAAGCTGAGGATCATAGGCGGTCTGGGAGAGCTGGATGTAGCTCTTGAGAAACAAACGCTCAGGCGTAATCTTGTTTCGAATCGCTCCTCCAACATAGCCCTTCCTTTTCTGAAAATCAGGCACGATCATTAGGAAGGCAGAATCGTACTCTATCAATGACCAGGGAACCGGGATAGACTCATGGTTGAAGACGCTGAGGGTCTGAAGAAGCATCCGATCAGTATTCGGTATGCGCGACAGTTGATCCTGGCTCAGCTCCGATTTCCAAAGATCGTTGGACACCATCACTGGTAGGACGTGATTCTTCAAGTCTCGAGCCGCGGTATCCTTTGTCAATCCTAGCAGGAGAATGCGTTTTTTCCAGCATTCTTCGACCAGAAGGTTCAGTGTGAAGAGTGTGAGAAACGCTAGGTCCTGTGTTGTGAGCCAATGAAGGTCCCCCTTCTTCATTACTCGGAGGGGGTTCTGTTTCGGCTGCTCTTCGAACATTCTGTGACCGAGGGTCTCTACAAGTTTACGAATCCTAGGCCAAGTCTTTCGATATCGATCCTTCAGTGAGAAGGTTCCGACAGTTTCTTCGAGGAATCCTTCCTTGACAGATTTCTCGAGAAATCGCTGGACGCGTTTCTGTCTGTCATCCTCCCTGATTCCGAGTTTTGGACAGAGCGCCGCGAGGGTTAGCGGGCCGCTCTTTTCAATCTCGAGAAGGCATCTATATCTGAGATAGTCACCTCGGGCCGGCGGTAAGTCCAGTAGAGGATTATCCAGGCGATGCCTGGCATAAGCGAGATCATTGACGTCTAGCGGGATGCCGTCTACGTCGAGTCCGAAGAGGGCTCCATTGGTCGTCCAGAGTTTTCTCCTCGAAGTATCGTAGATTAGACTTGCAAGCATAGTTGCGAGACTTCGGTCTAGGAGGAGGATTCTTGGTCCGTTCTCTTCGCGTGCGAGTCGATAAGCCAAGTAGAATTCGGAAAAGGTCATGATCCAATTAGCGACTGTTGAGTTGTTTGCAATCGCCTCATCAGTGAGGGGTCTTGTGAGTGAGATTTCTGAGACCTCCCCTGGCTGTATGAAGCTCTGATCTATCTCGGGGACTTCGTTCACGTATACTGGGACGCAGCTGGATAGCGCTCGGCCGCTTTTGAGAAAGTGGTCCTCGTATTCGACTGTTGGTGGTCCGTTGTCGGCGTATTTTATCGTACCGCGGGCCGCGTAGGACCCTCCGAAAAAGACGACGAGGTCGAAGAGAGGACGAGCATAATCAGTTCCGTCAACAGCTGCGAAAGAGACTTTGTCGGATCCAAAAAACTTCTTCGCGGTCTCATGAGCGGACTTCGGATCAAAGTTCGACTTTATGATGCTGGCGAAGACCCGCTCATACATCCCTTCCAGGGTCTCGAAGCGCGCTCGGTATCCTTCTATCTGATCAATCGCACCGTTCTGCAGAAGGGTCCCTGCCCTTTCGATAGCAGAGCTCAGAGAGGATGAGGGAGAAGCAGTTTTCTCTACAGTAGACAAGATGTAATCGGGCTCGACCAGCGGCCTATAAAGATGGGACTCCCAACCGTAAGTTCAGCCGTTGAGAGTGCTCACGAAGCTATTATACGAATGATTTCCCCCGACCAGTTGATCCCCCGGAGGAAGCGGCCGTGAAGCGCGAGTACGTCGTGATCTTCGCGCAGTTTGGACTCATCGTCTTGCTCGTGTATGATCTCTCTGCGGAGTATCGATCCAATGCCTACCAGCAAGATTGGATCTCGAGCAACGCACCGTGGCTGCAATATTTTGTGAACGGCTATCTGGCGGCGATGCTTCTCGGAGTATTCATTGGTGGAGGAGTGTTGTTAGCCGCGGACTATTGGCGGACTAGGAACAAGAAAAGTTCGCTAAGAACTGTAGGTTAGCGAGACGCCAGCGCGATACGCTCTATCTCGTCACGCTTCTTGACTGAGGCGCTCTTCGGGTCGCGTGCTGCGGCAAGGATCAGCTCGTCGGCAAGACATTCGTCAACCGTTTTCGGGTTGTTGTGAGATGCTTGACGCGACAAGTTCGTAATGTATCTCAGGGCAACGTCGACCCTCCTTTGGGGAGCGATGTCGACTGAAATCGGATAGACGATGCCTCCATAGGCGATTCTTGTTACATCCTCAGCTGGCGCGGCGTTCTCGATTGCTCTAACAAGTATCTCGATAGGGTTCTTCTTGGTCCTGATAGCGATGATGTCCATGGCGTTTTTGACGATGTTACTCGCTCGGGCTTTAGCCCCGCCTGCGACGCCCGGCCTCATCATGTCGTCGATTAGACGTTCGACAATGTTGATGGTTGATTTGCGGAATCGTCCGTGTTCGTGGCGGCCGCTGGTGTGAGGAAGAAGGATGGGTCTTGTAGATATGTAGCGCTTGAGTCCCGGGTCGTTGGCCTCTATTCCGGCCGACAGCCATTTGCCGAACACCTTGACTTCAGGCAGTTTTTTCTGTTCTTTGCTCAAGCGGACCCAGCGTTATCCAAAACCCAGCGGGTTCCATCATTTTAAACATTCCCGGGCGAATTTGTCATTCAGAATCGAAAAGATTGATAGGCGGGAGGTTCTCCCCCTTTTTCTGGTCTAACTCATGACTGTTACTGAGATGCTTGAGAAGCCTACTATTAGCAAGACTCAGTTCCCAATCGAGTCCCTCCTGTCAGCCCGGTTGTTGCTTGAACCTCAGATCGTAGGTGATCGGATCTATTTTCTCTCTGACTTAGCAGGCACACTCAGCCTGTACTCTATAGCAGTCAATGGAAGCATCCCAGAGCCTCTACTCCCGGGAGGGCTAGCGTTGGTGAATCCTCACATAATGCCTGGCGACAACTTCCATGTTCTCCCCAAACTGGGCAAGGTCCTAGTTATGATTGACAAGTTGGGGGACGAGAATTATCAGCCAAACCTGATTCCTCTTAATGGCGGCATTCCCGAGCCGCTCTTTGGAGACAAGTATCGGGACGAGCAGATAGCGTGCGTCCATTGCGACAAGGAAAAGAACATCGCCTACTTCTTCCGAGACAATCGTAAGACCCCAGACATCGAGTGTCTCAAGGTAAACCTGGAGACGGATGAAGTCAAGTCTCTTGGCACAAGCATCTATGGCAATGCATGCAACGGTGTCAGTTCCGACCATTCCACCGTGATTCTAGCGGATGGCTACACTGCGGGAGATGTCGTCCTTTACTATTGGAAGGAGGGCATGGCCGCGAGGAGGCTGCTCTATGGAGTTCCTCTCGATCAGCGAGATGGAAAGCAGGTTCCTTTAACGGGAATAGGCTGGTGTAGTTTTGTCGATAACAATAAGGGACTATTTTTCGAGTCAACCATTTTCCATGACAACGGCGGCCTCACTTATCTCTCGTTAGAGGATCCCTCGAAACCCATCGATGTACCGATCAAAGGATTACGACACTTCGGCGAGGGCGAAATGGCCGGCGTACGGAGGGTGAAGGGGGACGTGTTTGTCCTGGAATACAATATCGATGGTGCTTCATGGGCATACGAAGGAAGATTTCGCAGTGGGACGCCTCCAGCTTTCGAAGTTGAACGAGTTCTCATCGGAAATCCACCGCTATCGAGTGGTGTAGTCCTCGGGCTTGAGTGGCAAATCAAGAACGAAAAACCCCTTCAAGCCGAGTACGTCTTCTCGTTCACTAGAGCCAACAGTCCATCGCAGATCTATCATATTCCGATCGGAGAGAACGGCACGGCAAATCGTCTTTCTAGCGAAAAGGTTTTGGGCGTTCCGGACGAGTATCTTTCGGCGGGCGAAGATGCCAGCTACGCTTCGTTTGACGGACTGAGAGTTTCCGCTCGGCTCTACCTGCCTTCTTCCAAACTCGGACACAAGGGTCCGAGACCTCTCGTCGAGTACGTTCATGGGGGTCCACAAGGACAAGAGAGGCCAGATTTTACGTGGTTCTCGATGCCGCTCATCCAATACCTGACCCTTAACGGATTCGCGGTCTTTGTTCCGAACGTTAGGGGAAGCACAGGTTATGGTATGCGTTACATGAAGTGGGTCGACAAGGACTGGGGCGGAAAGGACGTTCTCGACCACGTCGAGGGTCTCAAACGCCTAGAGAAAGACCCGAGGATCGATTCCAAGCGCCGAGGTGTTGTTGGAAGGTCCTACGGAGGTTACATGACCCTGACTCTAGCTTCAAGACATCCTGAGTTATGGAAGGCAGCCGTCGACATGTTCGGGCCTTACGATCTCCCAACATGGGTCTCGCGTATCCCGCCGACTTGGCAGACATACTTCCGACTGTCGCTCGGGGATCCGGTGAAGGACAAAGACTTCCTTGTCGAACGATCGCCGAAGACCTACATGAACCAACTATCAGCTCCTTTAATGATCCTTCAGGGAAAGCACGATCCGAGGGTTCCTGAACCTGAATCAGCACAACTCGTGAAAGACTTGCGCGAGGGAGGCGTGAAGGTGGACTATGTCGTCTACGAGGATGAGGGTCATGATGTGTTGCGGTTCAAGAACAGAGTCCACTGCTACAATACAATAACCGAGTTCTTTCGCAAGAACCTAGGAAACTAGATCCGGGACCCACATCGCGACGATGTCGCCCCCAAGTTTATTCTCGGCCCTGAAAATTGCATTTCCTGACAACTATTCATTGCACCCTTGGTCAGTCGTATCTGAGTCTACCTGCGACCGCGATCAAACCTAGATGATAGCCCGATGGGAGCACTTGAAATCTCTACCCTCGACAATTGTATAGAGTGATCCCACGAAACTAGAGGCCCGTGCCCATCCTGCTCAGGAGTTCTTGAGTAATCCCTTCTTGGTTACAATGTTTCTAACTGTCCGAGTCGTTACTCCGAGCCTATGCCATCGGTGATGGGAACTAAGGAGTTCCTTGACTTCCAGCAGACCATAAGAGACCTTGAAAGGCAGGTCGATATTCTTCTCAGAGAAGCAGCAACGAATGGTCCCTCCCAGAGAACTAGGGAGCTAACCGAGAAAGTCTACATTCTGGCCGAACGAGCCAAGCAAATTCGACTCCAAGACGCTAGGAGCCAGTCTACTACCAACCAGTCAAACCTAGACAAGCTCCCCAAACAGTTCGATGAAGACTTTGGTAGATTCAAAGGATTGATAGCTTTCGTCGAATGGGTGCGGAAGCAGCATTACAACGCTACAGGCCACAATTTAGGAAGAACCTATGGTTCCTTTGGTTCCAAGGAAATTTCGCCAGGACACCATCACGGCAAGCTTCTCATTGATACTTTAGAAATCCGTTGCGATGCGTGCGGTAGCGAATCCCCTCAATCGGAAAGAAGAGACTATCCAATTCATGTTCTTCTTCACGACCGTGGGCAATGGGAAGTTTGTACCGGTCAATCCGACTGTGAATGCCAAGGCTACGGGGGCAAGGGCGTTCGAATTGGCGTCGACCTGTCTACCGAAAGAGTAGGGAAAGGGCGAGCCTAATCTCTCGCCCACAGCACTATTCTATCTTGAAGACTAGTTTAGCGGCAATCTCAAGGCAACGCTGATGCGCGTTCGATGAAGGGATCGAGGAAGGCAAGAGTGATCTTGCGCTTGCAACGTCGGGATCTCCGAAGTGCGCTAGTCTAGGGTTCAGGTCTTTCAGAAGCTTTTCTGAGTATATCATGACAGCTAGAAGGCAGATCGTCTCTTATAGGTACGCTGGACCGATGTGAAACTAATCTCAGGCCATTGGCCTTGGGGTCCGTTCCATCTACGACTTAGGAATGGCTAACCACAACATCCGGGAGATTGGGCCCCCGAGCGGTTGCCGGATCTCAAGAATTTTCCGATGAGTCGTCCCAGGCATCTATCGCGTCTCATGGTTAGTCCGTCTGTCCACGTTGTTTACCTTTTTCAATCATCATTGTCTCTCTCTCAGAGTTCTCCTGAGGGCGGGATTGGATTCCGCCTCGCTCTTGAGCACCTCTTCAAAAGACGCTCCTTCGGGAACGACCAGTTTGAGGAATACGCCGGTTCTGCCAATAGTGTCTCTTCGGGTCAAGACCCTGATCCGCTCCCTCACTATGTCAGAGCTCACGCCGAGCAGCCGCGCAACTTCCGATTCTCTACCAACAATCGGAGATTCGATGTGCCCATATTCGGTGGGCTGAATGAGGCTTAGCATCTTCGTGCACCCTGGCCTTCGGATGCCCCGCCTTAGATCCTCTATGCTGGCTGTCCCTCCGAACTTGTAAAATTCGAGTTCCAGTCTGCGGAACTCTGACAGCGGAATGGTGATGGACGCAGTTCGTTCAAGGTCCAGGTATATGTGCGCCTTCGGCGAGTGTTTGGGAGTTGCCTGTGTTATCTCTCGCGAGTAAGGAATATTCCCCGAGGAGGCAAGTTGGGCCTCAACAAGTTGTGTGCTGACGCTGGTAGGGATCAGAATGTCTATGTCGCTCTTTTCGTCCACATCTCCTCTGGCGACACTGCCATGGACTAACGCACCATTCCCCCAAGCTGCGAGGACTCCGAAGATGGAAATGGTTCTTTCTCTAATTGACTTTAGGAGGCGCCAGTGCGACGCGTCATAGGTTACGGAGAGAGAGTCCACGAGTCTGCTCGGCTTTGGACCCGACCCGCGCCGTGTCAAAGGGTCTCCTGAAACAGGTCTTCGCTCGCCGATGTTGCGATACTGCGACTATATGCTCGATCCCGGAAACTGATTCTTTTCAGTCCTCTGATTATTGCCGCTCTAGAACTCTACTAACCAGAGTCCTCGAATACTGCCGGATGCATTCGTCGAAAACCTCAGCTCCTTGGCGTACGTCCCATTCCATGGGGCAGAGTGAAGTCTTTACAACGTTAATGTTCTGGTTTTCTTTTCAGCCCTGGGCTCTAGCTTGGGAAGTCTTATTGCAAGTATGCCTTCAGACATGCTTGCTGACACTTTTTCAGCGTCTACGCTTTCGGCAAAGCCTATGTTTCTACGGAATGTGGAGAAAGCTCTTTCCCGGTGCAAGTAGGTTTTCCCCTTCTCCTCCTTCTCCACGTCAGATTCAGCACTCAGTGACAACTCGTTCGGCCCTACATCAATTTTCAAAGTTTCCTTCTTTAACCCCGGAACCTCTGCCTTTACCACATACTCGTTGCCAGAGTCGATAACATCAACGTAGGGAACTCGCGTCGGCAGCTCATATTCAACAGGCCACTCGAATCCTCTGAAGGGATCCCAGGGGATTAAGCGAAATGGTTCTGACAGTTTGTTGAACTCTTCAATCCAACTAGGTTGAGGCTCTCTAACGGCAAGAGCAGGCTTCTTTTTTGTAACGGCATGAGCTGGTTTCTTCCTTGTCATCTTGATGGATCGCGCCCGAGCTTTCTTTTTGGCCATTGCTATAACTTCAAGATTCCGGGCGCTAGAGTTTCTTATATGATTTCATGCCCTTCATTATCGACACGATCGACGAGTAAGTCGGAATGCCGCGTGTTTGCAAAAGTTTCTTCGCCGTAATTCCCTCTTGCCGGCAATCTTGTAGGCGTCAGTTTCCCCGTCGATCCGGCCCGTGTTCAAGATACATCGGGTTAGGGATCCCCTGAATACCAGTTTGACCTGGTAATCGTTCTATTCGCACGTGTCATTGAAGAAATCAACGAGAAAAACGAGTAATCTGACGTGAGCATGCATTTCAAGGGTCAGGACTTCCACTCTTCGAGTTGGTTGGGGCCGTGGATTTCTCTTTGTAGAACATCGTACGCTAGTGGTCCGTCTTTGTCGTCGACGACCATTATGATGTCGCCGTAGCCTAGAAACGCGTCAAGAATATTGACCCCGTTTCTGAACAGTAGTTCTGTGATGTAGGATGCTATTCCTGGAGTCATCTCGGCGCGGGGCGATAGGTTGAGTATGAGCTTGGACACGTTCGCCTGCGTCACCGCCTCCTTAAGATGCTGCATTTTCTTCTGGACGAGAGCGTAATCCTCTCCAGGGAGAATGAGTTTGATCGAGTTTGAGAGGGGGAAGATGTGAGGAAACTCTGAGAGTTCGCCCGCGGCGTCTGACAACTCTTTGACTATGGCTGAGAACTGGGTCTTCGGTGCTCTTATCGTCACGTCTACTATGCCGCTTGAGAGGGAGATTCTTGCGTCTTTGAGAACTTTCGATGCGTCGGGGCTCTTGCTGTTGGTTAGGGTGTCGGAGAATCTCTTGATCGCTACTACCAGAGTGTTGATGCTGGCCTCTTTTCCGCTCAGTTGTTGGACTTGGGGCTGGATCAATTCTGCGAGGGAGTGGAAGTTCATGAGTTTCATCTTCAAGCATTGGTAGATGGGATAGTTTCTGGTCAGAGTGTCGCGTACGGCTTCTGGGACGCTGACGCTGTTTCGGTGAATTGTCAAAGGACTTGGTCCCCTTTACTGTCATGTAATAGATAGTGGGGTCTGGAATAAAAGCCTTAAATGCAAGTAACAAGTGTTACTATACTGCAATAAAATGCAGTAGAAAAAAAACAATGCAAACCAATATGAATTTCCCGACCTACGTGTTCGCGACCGTTAATCCGGGCCGCAGCACCAATGTGGTTGAGGAGCTAAAGCGCAACAGCCAGATCGACATCATCGCACCGGTCACAGGCAGATACGACCTAGTACTACGCCTCAAGCCGAACACTCCACACAACATCTACCAGACAGTCAAAGAAATCCGTGAGATCAGCGACGTACGGACAACCGACACTCACACCGGCTTCGACGGTATTACGCCGAGCAAGAAACTCGAGAACCAAATGGCTCTCGGCTTTTCCTTACTGAACTGTGAGCACACTACCAGCGAGCAAGTCATCAAGCAGCTCAGCAGCATCCCAGGCTTCGTAGAAGCATCTACGGTACCCGGACAGTTCGACATTGTAGCACTCTGGCAAGCAAAGACCTCTGAAGAGATTGTGAAGACCTCCGTTGAGAGAGTTAGTCACCTTGATGGTATCTTCAAGAGCGAGACAGTTCTCGCTTACACACCCGTCTTCAAAGCGTAAATCAAATCCAGTATAGCTCCGTCGACCTTCCCCCCTTTTTGCGGGATCCCGAAAGGGATATTCTGTATACGAAAAGATTCGAGTCACTAGTTTAACGATCACTCGGAGAGCGAGCACGGGTTCACGAATCCGCCTAACCCATAGGACGGTCCCCCAAGGACTTCTTTCGGGCAGACTTGGGCGGACCCGCCGAGCGAGACCGAAATGACACATAACAAAATAGATAGAAAAAGGCGAAAAGTTCCGATCTCTAGGCGTACCTGAGATGTCCCTCGACAAACTTGAAAGAAAGATCGGATTGACTCTTGCGAACAGAAACCTACTAACAGAAGCCTTCACTCACGGGTCCATAAGAGGAAAAACTCAGAGCAAGAATACGGAGACTTACCGACGCCTGGAATTCTTGAGCGACGCTGTACTCCGACTCGCAGTGTCGGAATCCGTCTTTAGAGACTCAGATGGCAATGTTGAGAAGCTTCACGATACCCGCGAGAAGTTCATATCGAATCACTCCCTTGCTGGCGCGGCCGAAGAGCTAGGTTTGTCGAACTATCTGCGCGGGTCAGGCAGCGGGGACGTCATGACCTCGCAATTGGTTTTTGCACAGCTCTACGAGTCCCTAACCGGAGCCATATTCGTCGACAGAGGCTATGAGACAGCCTCCAAGTTCGTAGAAGAAACCCTAATCCGCGAACAACCAGACCGGACACTCGGATCCTCTACCAACAGGCGCGTCCACTGACCAGCAGTTTCGTCCTCGTATCTGAACAACCTCACGCGAGTCATCTCTATTCTTTCTTCAATTGCCCCAAACGTGCTTCATAGTATGCTGCTTTGGCTGCTCGATGAGCCACTCGGTTCTGACTTCTTGGAATCTTCCTCATCTCAATGAACCGGAAACCGTTCATTAGCGCCTTCGCTTTCTTGTACCATGGGAGCAGTTCACGACCGACTTTCCATACGTCTTTCAATTGGTTGTGGAGGATTAGGCTGTGTCTGTGTAGACAACGACCTTGTCTTGATCCCGGCTTGTCTCAGACCGTGAAGTAGCTCAATTTTCTTCCGAATCCTCTTCTCCGTGGATGTTGAACGCAAGAGGGGGCCGAAGTCCTCTTTTGTCGAGACCTTGTGCAAGCAGCTGTAAAGAATTTTCCAAAACTGCGAGGTTCCAGAGTTCCTAGAAACTGGCGACGAAACCAACGTGTTCTCGCCGTTAGCCAGACAATAGACAACCTCACGAATTTCCCGTGATAGGGACTATCCGTAGCCTCCCAATCGACGAAGTCTTTCTGGCTCGTGTAAGCATGGGA
>Ga0209472_1002441_pt1 | contig 10448 bp, 6 predicted proteins | sample GraSoiAngelo_130_FD_185887 | JGI IMG/M metagenome (GOLD analysis project Ga0209472, IMG submission 185887) | Grasslands soil microbial communities from the Angelo Coastal Reserve, California, USA - 14_0929_02_20cm (SPAdes) (version 2) | ecosystem: Environmental > Terrestrial > Soil > Grasslands ...
CTCCCGGCGCACACACCGGGATTGCCTGGATCCGCCTTTGCGCCGGAGCACGCAGATGACGCCGTTCATGAGACTGCTAGACTCTCCATCACATCTTTGAAACGCTCAGCAAAGCCGGCGGTGAGGGACCACGGACTGGGCTGCCTTAGGATGTGAAGTTTGCCGCGCTTGTCCAACACGTCAAAGTGAGTGGATTTTCCTTTGCGATAAAATCGGATGTCTACCGTTGCCTTTCCGATATGGAGCTTCCGTACGGTGATGGAAGAAAGCCAATCCGGAAGGTGTGGATCCAGGAAAAGGATGTTCATCGGTGCATATGGATATATGCCCAGAATGGCCTGCATGATCGAGAACAAGCTTGATGCCGACCAGGCCTGGGGCCAGTTTGTCTTTGGGTAGAGTGCGGGAAAGGGATGATCCGCGTCGCGCGGATGCCCACTCAAACATTCCGGCAGACGGTTATAGTCGAAAAAGGTACTGACCTCGAACATGGCGCGCGCAATCGTGTGTAACTCCTCAATGAGCCCAAACCGCATCATGCCCATCGCAAAGGTTCCGTGCTCGACCGGCCAGACCGAGCCCCGATGATAGCTGTAAGGATCGTAGGCAGGATGTTTAGAAGATAGGGTGCGCACGCCCCAGCCGCTAAACATGTCATCGCGGAGAAGACGGCGGGCAACCGATGCCGCGAGATCCTTATGCACGATGCCACACGCCAACAAGTGTCCGGGATTCGAGCTAATTGACCTGATCTGACGGCGTTTGGCGTCGAGGCCGAGGGCAAAGAATTCCTCCTTGGGCATCCAGAAGCGATCATTGAAGCGATTTTTCAGCTCCGAGGCTTCATGAAACAAGCGTCGCGCTAAATCGCGGTCGCCCATAAACCACAACATTTCCGACATGTGAAGCTTGGCTGCATAAACGAATGCCTGCTCTTCGCAGGTGGAGATCGGCGGCCCTACCTGGCTACCATCTTCATAAACAATCGCGTCGCCCGAATCTTTCCAGCCTTGATTGCGGTTGCCCAGCGTAGAGCGCGTCTCATAGTTGTAAAATCCGTCGCCAAACCGGTCGCTATATCGGTCTTTCCCTTGCAAACCAAGCAGGGCAGGTTTTAGGAGTGGCCGGACGAGGTTTTTGTTCCCGGTCCAATGCCATAGTTCTGAGACTACGATCGGATAGAAAGAGGACGTGGTCGCAGCGCCATAGTAGCGGGAACGCGGGTTGTAGTTGAGAGCAGCAAGTGGCCCGGTATGCGCTTCGTGCAACATCCGACCCGGCTCCTCATCCCGCCAGTCGTTTTCCACTTTCCCCTGCCACTTGGGCAATTCATACAATGCGCCGCTCATCATGGATGTCGATGCAATGGCTGCTTGCCACCCAGCGGTGAGAGTGTCTCGCCCAAATAACGCAATGTAGATGGGAAGACCCGCGGCCATCACCCAGCCTTGGTCGCCGTGATCAAGATCCGGCAAGCGCAAGGCTGCCAAGTCACGTTTCGCTTGGTGAAGCGCAGATCCCACAACTGTGGCGAGGGTTCCCCCAACGTTTGTGTCGAATTGTGTGGAGTCACTGAGGAAGATGGATCGCTTACGATCGAGTTCATTGTGCGTGCCAAAGAACTGCCGGCAGTCGTAGAGCGGTTGCATCTTCTTGCCTTCAAAAACGGGAATGAACTTAATACAGGTATGCCACGATTTCCGAGGGCTAAGACGGACTTCGAACCGCAGCCGCGAATCACGGTAGACGGCCGGTGAGCCGGCATTCTCAATCTGCACAATCAATCCGCGATGAACATAGGCGACTCCTCGATCGCCCTGATGCGAGTAGCGGTGTGCGGCGTGGTACTCGTAGGCCAGTTCGGCACGGCGCGCGGAAACACGCCGCCAGCGTCGTTGTAACTTTCCATGCTGTTTTCTCTTGAATGTTTCAGCCTGATCAGCGAAATCGCCATCCAATTCGATCTCGAATACGAAACGCGCCGGTTCCTGGCTAAAGTTGGTGAAGTCGATGTCTTCGTGTACTCCCAACCCGACCGCGCGCGATACTCTTAGCTCGACGGTCTCTTCAGAAGCCGCCTCCATCTCACCGGATCCCGTATCTTCCTTCCAGATAAGACCCGGCGGGGGAAAGATGTAGTATCCAAGCCACGAGTGTTGCTCGAAATTTGAAACTGCCACTGTCTCGGGCGTTTTGCCGTCCACAAAATAGCGATATCGGGACAACAAGCGTGTTTCACCAAAGAAGAGACCATGCCGGGGAAAATCGCAAATCAAGCCATCAAGGTCGGTCGCCAGCACAGCTCGACCCTGGCTGCAGTAAATCGTCTTGGGTCGAGGAATGAGTTTCGCCAGCGACCTGTGATCAAGATCCTTCATGGCCTCCGATACGTTTCGTGGTCAAGAGTTCGGCTGGACATTCCACGGGTGATTCAACACAACGTTTCACCGTCGCCTGCTCGTCGACCAAAACAATCCAGCCACGGTGATTGCCAGCGCACTGAGCGTGATCAATCCGGCTCGCATCATCGACCGGTTCAGCGCAGCCTTGCGAGCTCCGACAAATTGTCTTTCCGGATACATGACCGTTTGTCCGTTCGTGTCAGGGCGTAGTCCCATTTCGAGTACTTCCACCAGATGCAGCGCATCACGGTTGGTTTCTTGTGCGATCTGCTCCCTGCAGCTGAAGCCGTCGGCCACAATGATTATCGAGAGCCCTGCCTTGCGCACTTCGGGTAGCAGCTTGCGTTCGCCGCAAGCAACCGATACTTCGTATTTATCCTTCTCGTAGCCAAAGGAACCGGCCATCCCGCAGCAGCCGGATTCGAGGACCCGTTGGTCAAGCCCCATCTTTTGCATCAGCGATTTTTCTTCCTTGAAGCGCATGATTGCCTTATGGTGGCAATGCCCTTGAACGATGGCCCGCCGGTTTACGCGAGGCGGGTGATAGCCTGGGACTTTCTTCTCCAGGAACTCAGAGAACGTGAATGTGCTGTCGGCCAGGACGCGCGCTTCCGCCGATTCAGGGAATAGACCATGAATCTCATCGCGAAACACAGAGCAACAACTCGGCTCCAAAACCACCATTGGCGTACCCGCTGCAAGATGAGGAGCGAGCGCTTCAAGGTTTCGTCGAAGATAAGACTTTGCCATCTCAAGGAACCCGTAGTCATACAACGGCCGGCCGCAACAGAGATGCTGGTCTAGCACTTCCACTTCACATCCTGCCTGTTCCAGAACATTGACTGCGGCTTGAGCGGTTTCGGGCATGAAGTAGTTATTGAAGGTATCCGCCCAGAGGAGCACTCTCGGACCGATACCGGGTCGTCGCCCGCGTTTCCGGATCCAGGCCTTGAAGGTTTCAGGAGCGAATGGCGGAATCTGCCGTCGTCGAGGAACACCTGCTGCTATTTTGGCGGCATCACGCAAGCCCGGCAGCTGAGTAAACAGGTTGACGAAACCCGGAGCGATTGACGACAGGCGCGCCCACTTGTCGATCCATCCGAAGACATAGGCAGACATGGGACGTATGCGGCCCTTCCAGTAGTGCGCAAGAAATTCTGCCTTGTAGGTCGCCATGTCAACGTTCACCGGGCAGTCCCCCTTACAACCTTTGCAGGCGAGACATAGATCGAGCGCTCCCTTTATGTGGTCGTCGCGCCAACCGTCCCGGATGACGTCGCCGTGCATCATCTCCCAGAGCAGATGAGTGCGACCACGCGTGGAATGCATCTCTTCCCGCGTGACCATGTAGCTGGGACACATTGTGTCCTGCTCGCCCTCTCCGTTTTCGCGACGACATTTGCCCACACCAACACACCGCAGCGCCGCATGGGGGAAGCTGCCGTGGTCGTCGGGGAATTTGAAATACGTCGCTGGATTCCATGGGCGATAGTTCGCCCCCAAACGCAAGTTTTCGTCGATGCGATAGGGGTCAACGATCTTTCCCGGATTCATCTTCCAGTCTGGATCCCAAATAGACTTGAATTCGCGAAACGCCTCGATCAACTCCGGCCCAAACATTTTGTATAGAAATTCGGCTTTCGATTGTCCATCTCCATGCTCCCCGGAAATCGAGCCACCATAGCTAGTCACCAGGTCAGTGGCTTCGTCCATAAAGGAACGCCACTTACGAATTCCAGGTTCACTCATGAGATCGAAGTTCACACGACAGTGGATACAGCCCTGCCCGAAATGTCCATAGAGGGAGGATCTGTACTGATATTTCTCGTAGAGCTTGCAGAGATCTCGCAGATAACCGCCGACTCTGTCGGGTGGAACCGCAGAATCTTCCCAGCCTTCCCAGGTAAGCGGCTCGCCGGGAACGAAGGCCGTTGCCCCCAGGCCGGCTTCACGCACGTCCCAGACCTTTTGTTGCTCGTCTTCTTTGACAAAAAGTTTCATGCTGGGCTGATCGGAGCCTTCTAGGGCCTTCATGGTTTGCCGCGCTTGTTCTTCGGCGTCTTCCGTGGTGGCGGCGCCAAACTCGACGACCAGCCAGCCTTTGCTTTCGGGGAGGATCGAAAGATCGTCTGCCTGGGGCATCCCTTTCCTCTTGACGTTGGCGATCAGGAATTCGTCGAGCCCTTCAAAGCCAATGGGTTTATGTTCGAGAATCTCGGGAACGTGGTCGCCCGCTTCATAAATGCTGGGATAGCCGAGCACGAGCAATACGCGTTTAGGATAGCTGTATACAAGTTGGACCTGTGCTTCGAGAATCGTGACGCAAGTGCTTTCGCTGCCGACCAGGGCCCGTGCCAGGTTGAAGCGTCCGTCTTCCCCCGGCAATAAGTGGTTAAGGTTGTACCCGGAAACGCGTCGTGGGATGCGCGGATATTTTTCCTTGATCAGATTTGCATATCGGTCACGCAGTTCCCGCAGTTGCGCGTAGATCTTTCCCGTCCTTCCCCCTTGAGCAGCCCGCTCGTGAAGTTGCCGATCATGCATCCAGCCCACGGTCATTTGCGTGCCGTCGTAGAGGACGATGTCCATAGACAGCACATTCTCAGCGGCTTTTCCCGCCATCTGCGCATGAACGCCGCAGGAATTGTTACCCAACATGCCGCCAAAGGTGCAGTGATCGTGGGTTGCGGGATCGGGCCCCCAGGTTAGCATGTGAGGCTTGGCGGCGCTGCGTAGAGTGTCACAAATCGTGCCTGGCTCGACGCGCGCGTATTTCGCTTCAGCATTTAGCTCGACAATATTGTGGAGATATTTCGACCAGTCGATGACCACAGCAACGTTGCAGCATTGTCCCGCAAGACTAGTGCCGCCTCCTCGCGAAAGCAGAGGCGCTCCGAACTTTCGACAGGCGGCAATGGTCTCGATCACATCCTGCTTAGACTTGGGAATGACCACGCCGATCGGCACCTGGCGGTAATTGGAGCCGTCGGTGGCATAGAGCGCTTTGCTGCCGGCATCGAAGCGAACCTCGCCTGAGACTAATCTTCGCAGTTCGGCCTCCAATGCCGCAGCGTCAACCTCAGACGCGCGATTCCGCCACGAGTGCTTTAATCCTTCTGATGAGACCAGCGGAACCCGATTTGCAGACATCCTCCTCCTTTAGGCAGCAAAACGCTCGATGTCAGCCTGCTTCAGTTCGATTCCCATCCCTGGCCGGGACAGATCCGGAAGCAGTTCGCCATTGACGGGAGGACGTATGCCGTCAAAGAACATTTGTTCAATGCGAACGTGATCGTGAAAGTATTCCAGGTGGCGTACAGGAGTGGTTGAGCAGCAGATATGGGTGTGCAACGCCGGAGCGGTGTGCGCGGAAAGAGGCACATGAAATGCCTCGCACAGTGTCGCCACTTGCAGAAACCCGGTAATGCCTCCGCAACGAGTCGCGTCCGCCTGCAGCACATCAACCGCTCTGGACGCCAGCATGCGGCGAAAGTATCCCAGCTCATATCCATATTCTCCGGCGGCGATCTCCATAACGGCTGGAGCGCGATCACGCAAGAGTCGCAAGCCAGCCAGATCATCGGAGGATACGGGCTCTTCAAACCAATTCACGCTCAGGTCGGCAAATTTCTCAGCCTGCGCCAACGCCTGTTTCCGACTGTAGGCTCCGTTGGCGTCCACAAACAGTTCTGTGTCCGATGTGATGGCTTCTCGGGCTGCGCGCACTCTTTCCAGATCCAGCCGCGCGTTACGCCCGATTTTCATCTTCACACGCGGGATGCCCCGATCCACCCAACTTTCGAGCTGCTTCTTCAGTTGTTCGGTGGAATACGAGGTAAATCCGCCGCTGCCATAGATCGGCACTGATTCCCTGACCGCGCCTAAGAGACTGACCAAGGGAAGGCCGAGCAGGTGTGCCTTCAAATCCCAGAGCGCTGAATCCACCGCTGAAATTGCCATGGAGACAATTCCTGGCCTTCCCAAGTTTCGGGTGCGACCGACCATGGCGTTCCAGCTCGCGGTAGTCGCCATAGCATCCTGTCCTACTGTTACTTTTGAGAGCACATCCTCGATCAGCCTGGCAGTCGCGGTGTCCGCATAGGTATACCCGAGACCTGTATGATTCCCGGCGCTTGCGCGCACCAGCACGAGCGTCGTGCTCGTCCACTCCAGCGTCCCATCGGATTCAGGAAGATCGGTGGGAACTTGATAGGACGACGCCTCAATTCGTTGGATGGGAACGCCGCTTAACGTGAGAGAGTCACTCCTTTCGCCGATTTGCTCGCACGATACAGTGATAACCGTATTGATTTCAGGGCATCCGGTGCTTGAATCTCCAACTGTAGAGATGATTTATTGACGGCAAGAGGTAGCTTCAAAGTTCTCAGCGTTGTCGAAATCAGTTGCTCTCGGCGCCTCAACTGTCATCGCCATTCTGCAGGATAGTTCCACATTTCTCTTCTCAACATTGTTTCCCGATTGAGTGGCCAACCTCCGTCGGAATCGCATCTCTAATACGGCAGGGTTCGACCTGACTCATGATGGAGGGATGTTATGACTGCAGCCGATGTGCTCGTCGAAGCGCTGATTGATTGGGGCGTTGAGGTTATTTTTGGGCTCCCTGGGGATGGTATCAACGGCATCATGGAGTCGCTTCGAACCCACCAGGACAAGATTCGATTTGTTCAGGTGCGGCACGAAGAGGCTGCTGCTTTCATGGCATGTGGCTACGCCAAATTCACAGGAAAGTTGGGAGTCTGTCTCGCCACGTCGGGTCCCGGCGGTATCCATTTGCTGAATGGTCTCTACGATGCCAAGCTCGACACCCAGCCTGTGCTGGCGATCACTGGATTGCAGTTCCACGATCTCATCGGAACCTACACGCAGCAGGATGTAGCCCTCGACAAACTTTTCACGGATGTTGCTGTTTTCAATGAGCGAATCATGGGTCCCACGCACGTAGAGAACATCACCGACTTGGCTTGTCGAACTGCTATGGCTTATCACGGCGTTTCCCACATCACGTTTCCGGTTGATCTTCAGGAAAAGGAGGTCAAGGAGCGGCAACGTTCCAAGCGCAACGTTCCGCATCATACTTCGGACGCGTACGCGCGCAGCGCGCGTCTTCCCAATCGCGTGGATCTTGAGAGGGCTGCCGAAATCTTGAATCGCGGCAAGAAGGTCGCGATCCTAGCGGGGCGCGGCGCTCTGAATGCGACCGACGAACTGGAGCAAACCGCGGAATTGCTGGCGGCTCCAATCGTAAAAGCGCTCCTCGGCAAAGCCGCGGTGCCCGATGACAGTCCTTACACGACCGGCGGAATTGGTTTACTCGGCACCAAGCCCTCGCAGGAGGCACTGGAAGATTGCGACACGCTGCTGATGGTGGGTTCATCGTTTCCTTACATTGAATTCATGCCTAAGCCGGACCAGGCTCGGGGCGTTCAAATCGAGCTCGACCCGAAACGCATCGGGCTGCGATACCCGGTGGAGGTCGGGCTGGTCGGCGACAGCGGCAACACACTGCGCGAGCTGATTCCACTGTTGAAACGCAAAGCGGACAGAAGTTTCCTTCAGGCCGCTCAGGCCGCGATGAAAGACTGGTGGGAGGTCATGGAAAAACGGGCAACTCGGCGCGACAAGCCCATGAAACCCCAAGTCGTAGCCTGGGAACTGGGCAAGCGTCTGCGGGATGATGCCATCGTGAGTTGCGATAGCGGAACGATTGCAACCTGGTGGGCGCGACACATTCTCGCTCGCCGCGGTCAGATGCACACTCTATCCGGAAATCTTGCAACCATGGCGCCGGGATTGCCTTATACCATCGCCGCCCAGATCGCCTTTCCGAACCGCCAATGTGTTGCCTTCGTTGGGGACGGCGGCTTCTCAATGCTGATGGCAGAGTTCGCGACGGCAGTGAAGTACAAGCTTCCTATCAAGGTTGTCATCATCAAGAACAACACCCTCGGACAAATCAAGTGGGAGCAGATGGTTTTTCTCGGCAATCCCGAATACGGCGTTGATCTGCATCCGATCGATTTTGTCGCGTTCGCACACGCCTGCGGCGGAGTCGGCTATAACGTTGAAGATCCCGCAGAGTGCGGACACGCTGTGGACAAATTCCTCAATGCTCCCGGCCCGGCAGTGCTGCAAGCGGTGGTAGATCCCTTTGAGCCGCCCATGCCGGCGAAAGTGAAGGCCGAACAAGCGCTTCACTTTGCCGAATCGTTGGCCCGTGGCGAGCCGAACCGGAAGAAGATTGCGTTGACCACCATATCTGACAAGGTGCGGGAGTTGATCTAAGAATTACGGTCCCGCGCCACGAACCGAACCAAAGGAGTTGCTGTGAAGCCAGAAACCGTCGTGATCACCGGGGCATCCGCCGGATTAGGGCGAGCAGCTGCACGGGAGTTTGCGCGACATGGAGCCAAGATCGGCCTGCTCGCGCGGGGCCTTGACGGATTGGAGGCGGCAAAACGCGAGGTTGAGGACCTGGGCGGAACGGCCCTCATCATCCCAACCGACGTGGCGAATTCGGCGGCTGTCGAACAAGCAGCCGATTCTATCGAGGAGAAACTGGGACCGATCGACATCTGGGTGAACAATGCTATGGCTTCGGTTTTCTCGCCAGTCAAGGAGATGAAACCAGAGGAGTACAAACGGGTCACCGAGGTCACCTATCTCGGCGTTGTGTATGGTACTCTCGCGGTTTTGAAGCGCATGCTGCCGCGCAATCGCGGCACGATTGTCCAGGTCGGCTCGGCTCTGGCCTATCGAAGCATTCCACTCCAGTCTGCTTATTGCGCGGCCAAGCATGCTATCGCGGGATTTACCGACTCATTACGCTGTGAGCTGATTCACGACAAAAGCAAAGTCCGGATCACCATGCTACAGATGCCGGCGCTGAACACGCCACAGTTTAGCTGGGTGAAAAGCCGACTCCAGCACAAAGCCAAACCGGTGCCTCCGATTTTTCAACCCGAGGTCGGCGCGAGGGCTATTTATTGGGCAGCTCATCACGGGCGTCGCGAGTTGTACGTCGGATGGCCAACGGTGGAAGCGATCGTTGCCAATAAACTCGCGCCTGGAGCACTCGATCACTACCTCGGGCGAACAGGCTTCCGTTCGCAACAAACATCTGAACGGGAGGATCCCGGACGGCCCGATAACTTGTGGAACCCAGTCCCAGGCGATCACGGCGCGCACGGGACGTTTGATGCCCGTGCTCACGAGAGAAGCTGGCAATTTCGGGCAAGCCTTGACCGACTCTGGATCGGCGCTAGTCTGGCGGTGATCGCCATTGCGGGATTCTTGCTCGCTTTCAGAGGCGACCATTACATCCGAGCGACGGACAGTAAACGTTTTGAACGAATCTTCCGTCATGCTGCATAGTCATTTAAGCCCGCCGGAAAGTGGCAGGCTAAAAACTTTCCGAAAGCGAGCAAGTTTGGTCTGAGATTGCCGCTTGATCACTTCGCCACCACGTGGCAGCGAGATGACCAAAAATGCGAAAACCCTTGTCACACGAACTCCGACAACTGTTCAGGCGCGAGGTGAAGGTTGGTTAGATCTTGAGCATGCCGCCATGGTGGAGGTCACGTCACAGGATAAAGATTTTCTAATCGAGTCTTCGTTATCGATTGAACCAAGGCAAGGCTGGCGTTCCGCTGAACCGCGATCTCAAACAATTCGGCTGATTTTTGATCAGCCTCAAGAGCTCAAACGCATCTCGCTGGTTTTCGAAGAAGACGAGATAACGCGTACCCCGCGTGGCAGCCGTGGGTAGCAACCACTCCAACGCATTATGGCCGGTTTGCGTGAAAGGGGCTGGTGAAAATCTCTTCCTGATCGAAGACGATGTTTAGGAATAGCTTTCGAAGGAGGGGCTTTGGCCGCTCCGTGTCTCCGGGATAAAAGATGCGGAGATCGGCTTATATCTGAACTAGTCTTTCACTTCAAAGACGGCTCGGTCGATGACGAAATTACTATCTTTTCGCAACGCGATCACTTCCGTCTCCTCAGCAGCCACCACGTGCAGAAGGGCCC
>Ga0209472_1002449_pt1 | contig 10436 bp, 9 predicted proteins | sample GraSoiAngelo_130_FD_185887 | JGI IMG/M metagenome (GOLD analysis project Ga0209472, IMG submission 185887) | Grasslands soil microbial communities from the Angelo Coastal Reserve, California, USA - 14_0929_02_20cm (SPAdes) (version 2) | ecosystem: Environmental > Terrestrial > Soil > Grasslands ...
GAAGCATTACTCACCCGTTCGCCGCTCGTCAGCATGTATTGCTACACCTGTTACCGCTCGACTTGCATGTGTTAGGCACGCCGCCAGCGTTCAATCTGAGCCAGGATCAAACTCTTCACTTGAAGATTTCGAGAATCATCAAAAAGAGTGGATCCAAAATGGCCCCAACTTACTGCTGGACATTTTGGTCACTCGGTCTTTTCGCCAAAGGCTTTGAGACGCGAGTCCCCACACAAATTACCTGCCAAACTTTTAAAGAGCACCCCAGAGCGCTTGGCCTGGGAAAGGGCCCGAAAGTATACGTCAACCGATGCTTGACCGAATGCTTGGCCCACAGCCTGGCGGCCCCCGCCGCGTCGCGGCCGGGGCTGCAAGGGGCGCGCAGTATAGCCCCGATCGGGGGCTTGTCAACGCACGGGTCTGGGGAGTTTCGGGCGCTCAACCGAGGCTCGCAGGGGCTCGAACGGGTGTCTCGATCCGCGGGCGCCGCAGCGGTTTCGCGCCGGGGCGCGCCGTTCAGGGTTTTAGCTCGAGTTTGAGCCTGGCAAAACGCCGGGACCCCACCTGGAAGACGTGTTCCGCCCCGGCCCCCAGGGTGAGGGCGCGGTCCGTGACCCGCGCGCCGTCGATCTTCACCGCCCCCTCCTCGATCTTGCGGTTGGCCTCGGAGGTGCTGGCGGTGAGGCCCGCCTCCTTGAGGAGGTTCGTCACCCGCACACCCGCCCCGTCCACCTGAATCACCCTGACCGGCAGGTCATCCGGCACCGTCCTGTCGCTCACCCGGGCGGTGAAATTGCGCTGCGCGCGAGCGGCGGCCGCGGCATCGTGGAAGCGCGCCACCAGCTCGCGAGCCAGCTCGAGCTTGATGTCGCGCGGATTACGTCCGCCGGCGGCCTCGCCTCTCAGCGCCGCAATCTCGGCGAGCGGGCGGAAGGACAGCAGCTCGAAGTAGCGCCACATGAGCTCATCCGAGATCGACATCAGCTTGCCGAACATGCCGTCCGCCTCCTCGGTGATGCCGATGTAGTTGCCCAGGGACTTGGACATCTTCTTGAGGCCATCGGTCCCTTCCAGGAGGGGCATGGTCATGACGACCTGCGGCTCCTGGCCGTAGGCCTCCTGCAGAGTCCGCCCGACCAGCAGATTGAACTTCTGATCGGTGCCGCCCAGCTCCACGTCCGCGCGCATGGCGACCGAGTCGTAGCCCTGCGCGAGCGGATAGAGAAACTCATGGATCGAGATGGGCTGGCCGCTCTTGTAGCGCTTGGAAAAGTCATCGCGCTCGAGCATGCGCGCCACGGTGTAGTGCGCGGCGAGCTTGACCACGTCGGCGGCCGTGAGGGCCGACAGCCAGCGCGAGTTGAATTCGATACGGGTGCGCCCGCGATCGAGGATCTTGAAGACCTGGGCCTGGTAGCTGCCCGCATTCGCCTGTATTTCCTCGGGCGTGAGCGGCGGACGGGTGACGTCGCGCCCGCTCGGATCGCCGATGAGCCCCGTGAAATCGCCGATGAGGAAGGTCACCTCGTGCCCCAGCTGCTGGAACTGGCGCATTTTGTTGAGCAGCACCGTGTGCCCGAGATGCAGGTCGGGCGCCGTGGGATCGAAGCCCGCCTTCACGCGCAGGGGCACGCCACGCTTGAGCTTGCGCACCAGCTCGGCGCCGATGAGCACCTCGTGCGCGCCGCGCTCGAGCTCTGCCATCTGATCCTCGAAATTCATCTCATTCCCGTGAAACCGGTCGTGCAAAGGGTCCGCGCCCGGCTGTAACGTAACCCGTGAGCCTCCTTCGGCATTTAACATACATTGACCCCGGGGTCATGGCTCCGGTACGGTTGGTCTGTCCGACCGAACAAAACCAAGTGTAGTCGATGGCACTCACTCTCCAGCGGACTCTGAAGCCACTCTCGCGGCTGCGCCGCATGGTCTCCGCGGCCTTCCTGTTGCAGTCGGGCGCCTGTGCCGTGGTCGCCTGGTCCGTGCTGCACGGCGGCATCACGATCCCGCCCGCCGACCGCACCGACGGCACCGCCGGGGCGATGACCCCCGCGGGGCCGATGGGCGCCGCCGGGCCGATGGCCGCCGCCGCCTCGGGCACGGGGACGCCCGTGCGCGCCGCCGGCGCATCGCCCTATTCTTCTTCCCCGCAGCTGGCCGCGGCCCCCGGGCTCGCCGAAGCGCGCCTCGCGCTCTCGACCATCGACGTGATCGTCACCCGTAACGACACCCTGGACCGCATCTTCAGACGCCTGAAGCTCAACCTCGCCGACCTCGCCTCGCTCCGCAGTCTGCCCGGCCTGCAAGCGCGCCTCGACAGCCTGCGCCCGGGGGAGGCGCTGCGTTTCACCCACAAGGACGGGCTGCTCTTCGGGCTCGAGCGCCGGCTCAGCGAGAGCCAGACGCTCAAGGTGTCGCGCGAGCCCTCCGGCCTCAAGGCCGACGTGCTGCAGAACCCGCTCGAGCTGCGCAGCCGCACGGTGCGCGGACGTATCGAGCACTCGCTCTTCGAGGCCGTCGCAGCCGCCGGCGCGAACGACCAGACCGCCGTGGAGCTGGCGGATATTTTCGGCTGGGACATCGACTTCGTGCTGGACGTGCGGCCGGGGGATGCCTTCGTCGTGACCTACGACGAGATCTGGCGCGACGGCGCCTACCTGAAGGATGGCCCGGTCGAGGCGGCCGCCTTCGTCAACCAGGGGCGCGAGTTCAGGGCCGTGCGCTACACCGACCCCGAAGGCGGCTCGAACTACTACACGCCCGATGGCAGGAGCCTGCACCGGGCGTTCCTGCGCGCGCCGGTGGACTTCACGCGGGTGAGCTCGCACTTCAACTCGGCGCGCCGGCACCCGATCCTGAACCGCATCCGCGCCCACCAGGGCGTCGACTACGCCGCCCCCATGGGCACTCCGGTGCGCGCCGCAGGCGACGGGCGCATCCGCTTCGCCGGCCGCAAGAGCGGCTACGGCAACCTGGTCGAAATCGAGCACACCCGCAGCATCGTGACCGTCTACGGACACCTGTCTCGCTTCGCACCGGGGACCCGCGTCGGGACGCACGTGACGCAGGGCACGGTCATCGCCTACGTCGGCATGACCGGGCTCGCCACCGGCCCGCACCTGCACTACGAATACCGCGTCGACGGGGTGTTCAAGAACCCGCAGACCGTGGCCCTGCCCACGGCAGCGCCCATCGATGCCCGCTGGCAGGCGGACTTCCTCACCCGCTCGGCGCCGCTTCTCGCCTCGCTCAACCCCGCCGGGACGATGCTCGTCTCGCGCTGAGGCTTCGGTCGCGGGCGATGCAGCTCCCGCCCTCGAGGCTTCAGCCTTCTTCACCGTCGCGTCGTCCGCCGCTGGTATCCTGAGCCGATGGATTCGCCGGACCTCAGGGCGCCCCAGCATTACATCAACCGGGAACTGTCGTTCCTCGAGTTCAACCAGCGGGTGCTCGACCAGGCCTTCGATGAGTCGGTGCCGCTGCTCGAGCGGCTGAAGTTCCTGTGCATCTCCTGCAGCAATCTCGATGAGTTCTTCGAGATCCGGGTCGCGGGCCTGAAGCAGCTGCAGGAGCTCGGCGGCGCGCAGCTGGCGGCCGATGGCCTGTCGATCCCGGAGCAGCTGGCCGCGATCCACGATCGCGCCACCCGTCTGGTGGCCGACCAGTACCGCTGCCTCAACAGTCTGCTGCTGCCGGCGCTGGCGGCGGAAGGCGTGCCGCTCCTGGGTCCCGCCGAGTGGAGCGCCCGGCAGAGCGAGTGGCTCGAGCAGTACTTCGAGCGCGAGATCGAACCGGTCCTCTCCCCGCTGGGACTCGATCCCGCGCGCCCCTTCCCGCGCATCCAGAACAAGAGCCTCAACTTCATCGTGCGGCTCGAGGGCAAGGATGCGTTCGACCGCGACAGCGAGCTGGCCATCGTGCAGGCGCCGCGCTCGCTGCCGCGCGTGGTGCCGCTGCCCGGCGAAGGCGCGCACCGCGCCTGCGTGTTGCTGTCCAGCATCGTACAGGCCTTCGTGCACAAGCTGTTCACCGGCATCAAGGTGATCGGCTGCTACCAGTTCCGCGTCACGCGCAACAGCGACCTGTTCGTCGACGAGGAAGAGATCGACGACCTGCGGCGCGCGCTCGAGGGCGAGCTGGCGCAGCGCCGCTACGGCGCAGCCGTGCGGCTCGAGACCTCCAGCGACTGCCCGCAGGACATGGTGATGTTCCTGCAGGGGCAGTTCGCCTCCAACGGCCTCGACACCTACCCCGTGGCGGGCCCCGTCAATCTGAACCGCCTGTCGGCCGTGTACGAGCTCGTGCAACGGCCGGATCTCAAGTACCCGATATTCACGCCCGGCACCCCTAAGCGCCTGGTGGGCGCCACCGACCTGTTCGCCTGCATCCGCCACGAGGACGTGCTGCTGCACCACCCGTATCAGAGCTTCGCGCCGGTGATGGACTTGCTGCGCCAGGCGGCCGCCGACAGCCAGGTGCTGGCGATCAAGCAGACCCTCTATCGCGCCGGCCATGACTCCCCGCTGGTCGATGCGCTGGTCGCGGCCGCGCACGCCGGCAAGGACGTCACGGTGATCGTGGAGCTGCGCGCCCGCTTCGATGAGGAGGCGAACATCGAGCTGTCCAACCGCCTGCAGGAGGCGGGTGCGCACGTCATGTACGGCGTCGTGGGCTACAAGACCCACGCCAAGCTGACACTCATCGTGCGCCGCGAAGCCGGCGGCATCCGCCGCTACTGTCATCTCGGCACCGGCAACTACCACCCGCGCACCGCGCGCCATTACACCGACTACGGCCTGTTCACCTGCGACGACGAGATCGGCCAGGACGTGCACGAGGTGTTTCTGCAGCTCACCAGCCTCACCCAGACCCCGAAGCTCAACCGTCTCACGCAATCCCCGTTCGGCATGCACGAGATGGTGTTGAGCAAGCTCGCGCGCGAAGCCGAGCACGCGCGTGCCGGACGAGCGGCGCGCATCATCGTCAAGATGAATGCGCTGGTGGACCCGCAGGCGATCGAGGCCCTCTACCGCGCCTCGTGCGCCGGGGTCAAGATCGATCTGATCGTGCGCGGCGTGTGCTGCCTGCGTCCGGGCGTGCCGGGCGTGTCGGAGAATATCTGCGTGCGCTCCATCGTCGGTCGGTTCCTCGAGCACTCCCGGGTGTTCTATTTCGAGAACGGCGGCGCTCCCGACATGTTCTGCGCCAGCGCCGACTGGATGGAGCGCAACTTCTTCCGCCGCGTGGAAGTGGCCTTCCCGGTGCGCCGCGAGCGCCATGCCGAGCGCATCCTGCGCGACCTCGATTTCTGTCTCCAGGACAACTGCCAGGCCTGGAAGCTGCAGCCCGACGGGTGCTACGTACGGATCGGCCGCGGCGGCGAGCGAGCCGTGAGCGCGCAGTCGGAGCTGCTGGCGGTGTACGCCGCCGGGCCGACCGTGGTGGTCTAGGGATCACGCTGCCGCAGCGAGTGCCTCGCTGCGCCCGCGCAAGAGCGCGAGCGCGAGCGCGCTGAGCCCGGCACCCAGCAGATACAGAATGACCGACGGCAGCCAGTTCCACAGGCCCCGGTCGATGATCGCGCTACCGGATACCTGCGGCAGATAGAGCACCGTGATCGCCTCGCCGACCCCGTAGAGCGGCGGATTCGTGCCGGTGTGGTCCTTGAACACGACGCGCTGACCCGCGCCATCGGTGTAGGCAACGACGGGATAGTACGTGACGCTGTTGCTGCTGCGTGAGGTACTGAACGAGCTGACGACGCCCGGCGCACGCATGCCGGAGGACTGAAGACGCAGCAGCGCCTTGCTCTGGTGGACCCCGAGGGCGAGACAGCCGAGACCTGCGAGCAGGAGCAACGGCGCCAGGCGCCGCAAGGTGGCGCGCTGCGCCGCCTGACGGGCGCGGTTCTCCGGCAGGGCAGCCATGTCCTCCACACGAACGACCGGTGAGGCCGGCATCGCCGCCGCCTCCTTGCGCGCGATCAGCTCGGGCACTGTCGCGCCGCTGCGGGGGCCTACGCCACGAACGGCTTCTCATTTGGAGGGGCCGGGAACCCCTTGGCCTGCGGCCCGCGCGCTGAACACCCGCAGCCGGAAGTCCACGGCGCGCAGATAATCCACTTCCTGCTGCAGATCCGCCGAAGTGAGCGGATGCTCCTTGAGCCAGCGCGCCGGAAAGCGCACTTCCAGCGAGCGCGGCGTCGCCGACAGATCCAGCGGGGGGAGCGCGGTGGTGCTGCGGCCGCGGTGCAGCAGCACCGCCAGCCGCAGCAGCACGATCAGGTACAGCGCGCCGCGATCCCAGGGCGGCACGAGCTCCTCCACGCCCTCGAGGGAGAGCTTGCGGCGGTGAGCGCCGACCAGGCGCGCCAGCAGCCGCTGCTCCTCGCGCGGAAAGCCGGGCATGTCGGCGTTCTCGAGCAGGTAGGCGCCGTGGCGGTGATAGCCGCTGTGGGAGACGTCGAGCCCGATCTCGTGCAGGCGCGCGGCCCACTGCAGGGCCAGGTGCGCCAGCGGCTCCTCCAGGTGCCAGGTCGCGCGCGTCTGCTCGAGAAAGTTGCCCGCGGTCGATTCGACGCGCTCGGCCTGCTCGATGTCGACGTGATAGCGCTGCTGCATGGCGCGCACGCTGCGCTCGCGCGCATCCTCGCGCCGGTAGCGGCCGAGCATGTCGTACAGCAGGCCCTCGCGCATCGCCCCCTCGGCCATGCGCATGTCCTTGATGTCGAGCACGTTGAACACTTCGGCGAGAATGGCGAGCCCGCCGGGAAACACCGGGCGGCGATCCTCGGTGATCGGCTCGAGCTTCAGCTCGCGCGTGTGCCCGGCATCCACGCAGTACTCGATCGCGCGGGCAAGTCCTGCGGGGGTGATGGCGGGCGCCTGGGGATCGAGCAGCCGGATCGCCTCCCCGATGGCGCGCACCGTGCCGGAGCTGCCCGCGCAGGTGTCCCAGCCACGGCGGCGGAAGGTCGCCTGCACCGGCTCGAGCTCCAGGCGCACCGCCAGGCGCGCCCGCTCCAGGCGCTTGGCGGAGATCTTGCCGTCGCGGAAAAACCGCTCGCTGAGCGCGACGCAGCCCATCTGCAGGCTCTCCAGCTCGAGCGGTGTGAGGCCCTCGCCGATGATGAGCTCGGTGCTGCCGCCGCCGATGTCGACCACCAGGCGCCGTCCCGGCTCGCTCGGCATGGTGTTCGCCACGCCGGAGTAGATCAGCCGCGCCTCCTCCATGCCGGCGATGATCTCGATCGGATGCCCGAGCGCCTCGCGCGCGCGTTCGAGGAACGCCTGCTTGCGGTGCGCCAGGCGCAGCGCGTTGGTGCCCACCACGCGCACGCTGTCGGCGCGCATGTCACGCAGCCGCTGGCCGAAGCGCTCCAGGCAGGCGAGCGCCCGGGCCGCCACGTCCTTGTCGATGCGGCCGTTCTCGGCCACGCCGGCGGCGAGGCGCACCATCTCGCGCAGGCGATCGATGATGATGAGCTGGCCGTGCGAATGGCGCGCGACCACCATGTGGAAGCTGTTGCTGCCGAGGTCCACCGCCGCCAGAACGTCGGGGACGGGGCGGGGAGCGATGCGGACGTTGGAGAGGAACTCGGCCAGTCGGGCGGTGACGGCCGGACCCACGCGCGATGCCGCAGGCTCAGGCGGCGAAGGACGAGCCGCAGCCACAGGTGGTGGTCGCGTTCGGGTTGCGGATCACGAACTGCGCACCATCGAGCCCCTCGCGGTAGTCGATCTCGGCACCGCTGAGGTATTGCACGCTCATCGGATCCACCAGCAGCTTCACGCCCAGGTTCTCGATACAGGTGTCGCCGTCCTGGATCTGCTCGTCGAACTCGAAGCCGTACTGCAGCCCCGAGCAGCCGCCACCCTGCACGAACACGCGCAGCATGAGCTTCGGGTTGCCCTCGCCACGGATCAGGTCCCCGACCTTGCGGGCCGCGGCATCGGTGAACAGGAGCGCAGGCGCCTCCTGCAGTGCTTCGGTCGTACTCATTGTCTCGATACTCATGAGGCCAGTCTAGAAGCCGCCCGCGACGCGGTCAAAGCCGCACTTCACATCCCCGCTCAGCCCACCTGCCCCTGGCCCCGCCGGCGGGGCCTGCGGCCCGAGGCGCACCAGCTTACCCATGATCTGGGCGCCCAGGGTCATTTCAATGACGCCGTAGTACACGTTTCCCTCGACGCGGGCGGTCGCCCCCAGAATCACGCGTCCGCGGGCATGGATATCCCCCTTGACCGTACCCTCGAGCCTCACGTTCGGCACCTCCACCGGCCCTTCGATGGAGCCGCTGGCGCTCACCGACAGGGTCGCGTCCGGCGCTCCGCCAGAGCGCACGCCACCGGCGATGTGCCCGTCCAGGTGCAGCCCGCCCTGGAACTCGACATCGCCGTGCACGCGTGCCGCCTTGCCGATCAGCGTGTCGATGCGGGCCGGCCTGGATTCGCGGGTGAACATGCTTCCTCCGATGGCGCCTTGGGAATTTTCCGGCTTCAGGGAGCGGCCTCGACGTTCCACAGGAACGTCTGCGAGAGCGGCGCCACGTCACGGCGGCCCGAGCTCACCTCGACGTTGAGCCGTTCGGGCTTGAAGCTCGGCGGCAGGCTGAGCTCCTGGTCGAAGCTCTCCAGGTAGCGGAAGTTGTAACGCAGCTCGCGTTGTCGGCCGGCGGTGAGGGTCGCGAGATCGAGCGTGCGCGCGCCTTGGGCCGCCGTGCCGTCGAGGCTCATCTGCACGTTGCCGGTGACCGGCGTATCGGCCCGTCCCGAGCGCACCAGCGACATGTGGACGACATAACTCGCCGGGTGCGCTCCGGCGGTGATGCGCAGCTGCTCGATCTTGACGCCGACGCTCGCGGCTCCCTGCGCCACCACGCCGCGGTAGAACGCCAGCTCCTGCGACTGGCGCGCCACCTGCGCCTGCAGGTCGCCCATGGTGCGCGCCACCTCCGCCTGCTCGCGCGAGCGGCCCACGCGGAAGGTGTCGAGCTCGGCGAGCCGGGTGCGCATCTCGCGATTGGCCTTCTCCAGGTGCTCGATCTGCACCTCGAGCTCGGTGCGCTGCTGCGCCACGGCCTGGCGGTCGTAACCTGCGTTGTAGCGGCCGAGCTCGTACGTCACGTAGAGCGCCAGCACGCCGATGAGCACGCCGGCGATCAGCAGTGCCGTGCGCAGCCCCGAGGTGTGCTGGCGCACGATGAGCGGCGGGCCGCCGTGCTTGCCGAGCATGCTCGCTAACGGACCCACGGCGCCGCTTCAGTGCGCCGGCGCCGATGCGACACGGTGGCCGCCGCGCGCGGTCACTTTGTCCCACCACGCTGGCAAGGCCGGCCGCCCCTGCGGGAAGGCGAGGGGGCTGAGCTCCTCGAGCGCGCGCGCGTACACCGGGCGCTTGAAGTAGATGACTTCGCGCACCGGTTCCCAGTACGGAACCCAGCGCCACCGGTCGAACTCCGGCTCAGCCGTGCGGCCGAAATCGAACGGCGCCGCGGTGCTCTTCAGTCGCAGCAGGAACCAGCGCTGCTTCTGGCCGATGCACACCGGATGCTGGTTGCGGCGGATGTAGCGCGACGGCAGGCGGTAGCGCAACCAATCGCCGGTGTGGCCGAGGAGCTCCACGTGCGACTCCTCGAGGCCGATCTCTTCATCGAGCTCGCGGTACAGGGCCTGCTCGGGCGCCTCTCCGGCGCGCACCCCGCCCTGGGGAAACTGCCAGCCGCGCCCGCCGGTGCGGCGGCCGAGGAACACCTCATCGCGGTGCATCAGCACGATGCCGACGTTGCTGCGAAAACCGTCCGAATCGATGACGTCACTCATGTCGCGGGGCAAGTCTGCCACAGAGCGCGCCCGCCGTGAGCTACGCTAACAGCCCTCGTCAGAGGTGTGGGCGCAACCGCATGAGCTCGCCGAGCGCGGAACGGGCACCCCTGCGCGGCTTGCTGCTGCTCGCCGCGCTGGCCGCCGCCGTGTTCGTGGCGGCGCTGCTCATCGGCAGCTCCGGGATCGGTGTCGGCCGCGCGCTCGCCGCCCTGCTTGGCTCCGGCGACCCGACCACGCGCAGCGTGCTCATTGCCGTGCGGCTGCCGCGGGTGCTGGCGGCATTCGGCGTCGGCAGCCTCCTGGCGCTCTCCGGCGTGCTGCTGCAGGCGCTGTTCCGCAATTCGCTCGCCGACCCTTACGTTCTCGGGGTCTCGGGCGGCGCCGCCGTCGGCGCCCTGCTCGCCATGATCGCCGGCGCCGCGGCGCTGGTGGTGCAATCGGCCGCGGTCGCAGGCGCCCTGGGCGCCGTGGGCACGGTCTATCTGCTGTCGCGCGGCGGCGGTACGCCGCGCCTGCTGCTGACGGGGGTGGTGCTGGCGAGCGCCTGTGGGGCGCTGGTGAGCGTGCTGCTCGCGCTCGCGGACTCCTCGCGGGTGCGCGGCATGGTCTTCTGGC
>Ga0209472_1002454_pt1 | contig 10428 bp, 11 predicted proteins | sample GraSoiAngelo_130_FD_185887 | JGI IMG/M metagenome (GOLD analysis project Ga0209472, IMG submission 185887) | Grasslands soil microbial communities from the Angelo Coastal Reserve, California, USA - 14_0929_02_20cm (SPAdes) (version 2) | ecosystem: Environmental > Terrestrial > Soil > Grasslands ...
CATTTTGGAGTGACGGCTTTTGATCGAAGAGTTCGTCGATCCAAATTGTGAGAGCAAACGCTGCTTGATACAGGTGGTGCTCCTCAAATGTCTCGGCTGCTAGCGACGCCCCGTCCGGTTCGAGATCATCATCCTGCTCCACATCTTCATCAAAAAGCGCATCGACTTCCGCGCTCCAATCTTTCGCCTCCAGCAATTGCGTCCAACCCATTTCGCGCGCGATGATTTCGTCCCGTTGCGGATCATCGAGGTAGGTTTCCACCAGCTGCATGTACTTCTCGGTCTTTTGATCCTGTTCCTGGAGAAAACGCTCCCAGTCGTATTCGTCCCACATGCGCTCGGACCCGCCGCCCTCGTAACCTGCCATGTCCGACTAAACGTCAGCTTCGCGGCGCGTGCAAAGGATTTTGCATTTGTAGGACGTTTGACTCATTCGCTCTCGCTCATCCGGCCTGTTGCCTGCTCGTTTGTGTCGCTGGCGTCCCAGCCGCTCCGCTCCGTGAACCCCGAGCATTCGGGCTGGCAGACGCCCTACAATCTTGCGATCACGCGGTCGCGAACTCTTCGCGCTTTGTTTGTAATCGCAGCTGGCCGCATGCCGCGTCGATATCGCCGCCTTTCTCGCGACGAAGCGTAGCCGGAATTGCGTGCCTGTGCAGGATCGACAAGAATTTTTCCTGGCGATTGTGCGACGGCCGCGACCACGGTAAACCCTGAACTGTATTGTAGGGAATCAAATTGACTTTTGCTGCGAGCCGCCGGGCGTGTGCTGCGAGCAGATGCGCTTGATCATCAGTATCGTTCACATCGGCGATCAAAATGTACTCGAAGGTCAGCCGCTGTTTCTTGCGCGCGATGTAGTAATCGCAAGCCGAGAGCAACGTCTCTAGGTTGTACCGGCGATTGATTGGCATGATTTGATTCCGCACTTCGTCTGTCGCGCCATGCAACGAAATTGCCAGGCGAATTTGCAGTGGTTCGTCAGCGAGTCTTCTAATTTGCGGCGCGAGGCCACTGGTTGAGACAGTGATGTGGCGGGCGCCGATGCCGAGGCCCCACGGAGCGTTAAGAATTCGAATCGCCCGCATTACATTGTCGAAGTTCGCCAGCGGTTCGCCCATCCCCATGAAGACGACGTTGTCGATCTTTTCGCCAGTCGCACTCTCGATGGCGATGATTTGATCGACGATTTCGTTCGCGCGCAGATTCCGAGAAAACCCGTCCAGGCCGCTCGCGCAAAACTTGCAGCCGTAGGCGCAACCAACTTGCGTCGAAACGCACGCTGTCCGCCGATCCGATTTTTGTCCATACAGCGCAGGCGACGCTGGAATCAAAACCGACTCGATCAAGTTCCCGTCGCTCAAACGGAAAAGGAATTTCAGAGTGGTGTCGCGCGATCCAAGAACGCGCGCGACGCCGAGCTTGTCGATGCGAAAATTCTCAGCGAGCTGCGCTCGCAACGCCTGTGGCAGATCACTCATCTGCTCAAATCCGTCGGCACGCTTTTCATAAAGCCAATCCATAATTTGTTTGGCACGATAAGAAGGCTGGGCCAGCCCCTGAAGCTTCGTTTGAAGCTCATTAAACAGGAGCGATTTGATCTCGATGTTTCCCGTCATTGTCACGAGAAAGCTTACGGGCCAGCAGAGCTTGCATCAACCGGGCTGCAGATTACGTTCGCCTGCTGTGATCAAACGCATTGCAATTCCAGCTGTTTTCTTTCTCGCGATCGCATTTCTCATCTCGGCTTGTGTTTCGCATGATGAGGACGTGAGCGAGCGATCCAGTTCGCAATCCGCCGCACCGGTTCCGGGCGAGAAAATCCCCGGCGAGGGCGCCTATGCTCCTGGCCCTGCCGGATCCAGCGGAAGCGTGCGCTGGTGATCTGGTGCTATTAAAATTCGGTTTAGCGGCCTAACGCTTCAATGGGATTTGCTTTCGACGAAATGCAGCAGCGCTTCGTGCACGCCTGCCCCGTGGTCTTTCTGCGCGACGTAACCGCCCGCGTTGCGCACCGCCTCTTGCACTTCGGGAATTGCATTGGCCGGGCACGACGGCATCCCAGCAACTTTCCCGTCCAACATTGAGATGTCATTGTGATGGTCACCCGATGCGAAAATGTTTTCGCGCGGAACTTTCAGCAGGCGCCCCAGCTCAGCAAGCGCTGCGCCCTTATGGTAATCAGCGTGACAAAACCGCAGATAAACTGTGTTGCGTTGGTAATCCAAATTCGGGTGCTCGGTTCGGGCGCGTTCGATAAATTCGACGATGCGCTTCATCTCTTCATCGTTCTCTGCAACAAGCCCCTCGAGTCGCTCGGCCTCATAAATAAGTCGCGCCTTTGTTTTTCGATTCACGAAATCCACGACCTCGGCCAGGACCGAGTCGGCCGAAGAAAATAATTCGGCGTGATCGCGTGCGCAGCGTTCGTTCCAATCCCCGAATGCCTCCCATTTGTCGCCATTTTGCCCGGGACGAAAAACATCGCGCTCAGTCGTGAGAATGAAATCTGGCCGCATCGGGAACGCGAAATCAGCGAGGCCGGATTCGAGCAGATCAACCGAACGACCCGTGTTAATCGCCCAAATCGCGCCGGCGTTCTGCAATTCGCGAATTAATTCCATGCACTGCGTATCGAGAACTGGTTCGCTAACCCGCGACACAAGTGTGCCATCGAAATCGATGCTCAGGAGTTTGATTAGTGAATGCATTCGAAACAATTTAAGAATTGATTTGGCCGACGCAATTCACCTCGGTTTTTGGTAGAGCGCGACCGCCGGTCGCGCCGCCGAGATTAATAAAGAGCACCGATGTTCGCCAAAGCCACAGCGTGGCAGGCGAGCAAAAATAGGAGTAGAATAACGAGAATGAAATCGGCTTACGAACTCGCGATGGAACGGCTGGAAAAGAACTCGCCGTCGGTCGCGCTCACTGAAGACCAGAAGAAAGAAATTGCGGAAGTCGATTCTGTGTGCCGAGCGAAGACCGCCGAGAAAGAACTTTTCCTGAAAGATCAGATTCGCAAAGCGCAAGTCGCGGGCAAGTTCAAAGAAGTGGAATTGTTGGAAAAACAGCTTTCGTCAGAAACCCGGCGATTACAGGAAGAGTGCGAAGTGAAAAAAGAAAAGCTGCGCGCGAGTTTCGCGTCTGGGTAGCGCGCGCGTCTCGCGTGCTGGTTTCGGCGTCGCGCCGAAAAAACCTTTCCTTTAGTCTCCGATGCCAGAGAAAATGATCGAACTAAAAGAAAAGTCCGCGATCGCGAGGACGCGCTCGCCAACACGCCAGAGGCGTGTGCTACCCAGAAGCTGACTGCTCAGCGGTTTCAATCTGCGGCCTGTGTCCGCCTCGCTTTGGCAAATCGGGATCAAGAAACCCAAGCATGTGTGCCCGCCTAATCGTGCGCACTCCTTCCTGCTTCTGCAAATCGGAAATGCTTTGGCGAAACTTTTCCATCTTCGTCCAATGCACCTTCGGTCGGAAATGATGCTCCGCGTGGTAACCGTTGTAGAAGAACAGCCAATTATAGATTTTCCCGTAGCTGCTCACGCCCCAGGCAATCGGTTTATCGGGGTTCGCTCCGTAATGACGATAGTAGCCGTTCAAATAACTGAAGCAATGGCCGAGATACCAAAACGGCAGGAAAAACAGTATGAACCGCCAATTGATGAAGTGAATCGGTGTTGTCGGCACAATGATTGCCATTATCAGGAGCGTCGTGGCGAACGCCGCTAGTTCAATATTGCCCCAGAAAACATCGCCGTTCTTGCGCTTCCGCAGTTCCGCGCGAATTGCGCCCACGTCATCGCGAAAGAAACTCAGGAACACGTAGCTCCACAGATTTTCGGCCTCGTCATTATGGCTATGTCTGTAGATCGACAACCAATCAACCGTGTCGCCATTTTCATCCTGGCGATCCGAATTCCCTTTGTGATGCTGCATGTGCACCGCATCGTACAGCGTCTGTGAAAAGCAGCACCCGATCGATTGTGTGATTCCAAAGAGCCGGTTCAGCAATTTCGATCGGAAAAACGGGTTATGAATAAAATTGTGCCCCACCCCGTTGATGTTCGCGTTGACCATCAACGAGTAAATGAATCCGAGGATGAGCATCACCCACAACGGAGCATGCGGAAAGAGGAGGTACAGTCCCAGGAAATACGCCAAATGAAAAAGCCCGTCCGCGGCCGGGACAACATCCCAGCGCGTGTGCGCAAACAACTTTGAATTAGTTGTCGGACGTTCTATTCGGATTGCGTCGGCACTCATCGGAGAAACCCTCGAACACTAAAACTATTCGCCACAGAAATGAGCCTTCGCAAGTTTTGAAGATTGCCAACGCGGTTTCTACGCAGCTAAGGTAGGCGCTCATCATGTTTGCGCTTCAGCCAGAATTAAAAGTATTTAGCGGCACGGCCAATCGCGATTTGGCAGAACGGATCTGCAGGTATATCGGGGCCCCGCTCGGTCAGGCGACCATCAGCTCGTTTCCTGATGGCGAGACTTACGTCAGGATTGAGGAGAATATTCGCGGGCACGACGTTTTCATCATCCAACCTACTTCTCCTCCGACCAATCAGCATTTGATGGAGTTGCTGATCATGGTGGACGCAGCACGGCGCGCCAGCGCGGACCGGATCACGGCTGTTATTCCATTTTTCGGATACGCGCGCCAGGACCGTAAAGATCAGCCGCGCGTGCCGATCACGGCCAAGCTGGTGGCCAATTTGCTGTACGCTGCAGGCGTGAGCCGCGTGCTCACCATGGACCTGCACGCGCAACAGGTGCAGGGCTTTTTCGATATCCCGGTGGACCACCTCTATTCCCTGCCGGTGTTGATCAAGTATTTGCGCAAACGGCTCACGGGCAAAACAACTGTGGTTTCTCCCGATCTCGGCGGGCTGAAGATGGCATCGGCTTACGCGGAAGCTCTCGGCGCAAACCTGGCCATCGTGGCGAAGGAACGCAAAAGCGCAACCGAGACTGAAGCGGCCTATCTCATCGGCGATGTGGAAGGTTCTGATGTGCTGCTGGTGGATGACCTCACTGAAACCGCCGGCACGCTGACATCGGCGACTGAGCTTCTAAAAAAGCGTGGCGCGCGCGATGTTTATGCCGGTGTGGCGCACGCGGTGCTCGTGGATGTCGCCATTCAGCGTTTGCAAAAATCGAAAATTACGGAATTAGTTACCACCAACAGCACCCCGGTGCGCACCGTGGACGGATTTAAGATCACGGTGCTCTGCATCTCCGAGCTTCTCGGAGAGGGCATCAAACGAATTCACAACGACGAGTCGGTATCGTCGCTGTTCAACATCGAGAACGAAAAAAATGGCAAAACAAGTTAAGCTCAAAGTAGAATCACGAACCAACGTGGGACGCTCCGCTGTGCGCAAACTAAGAGCGCGCGGACTGATTCCTGCGGTCATCTACGGCGGCGACAACAAACCGCAGCCATTGCAAGTCACCGCGCGCGATATCAACGCGATGATGAGCCAGGCTTCCGGAGAAAATGTTTTGGTTGAACTGGAGATCGCCGGGGAAGGATCAAGTCGCACCGCGCTCGTGCAGGAAGTGCAGCACTCGCCCGTCGGCGGTGACATTCGTCATGTGGATTTTCACGCCATCTCCATGGACCAGATGATTCAGGCCGAAGTTCCTCTGGAATCGACAGGCATCGCCGTTGGCGTTAAAACTTTTGGCGGGTTGCTGGAGCAAAGCTTGCGCGCGCTAGCAATTGAATGTTTGCCAGGCGATTTGCCGGATCGGATCACAGCGGATGTTTCACAGCTGAACATTGGCGATTCCATCCACGTTCGCGACATTCAATTCCCGCCCGGAGTAACGCCAAAGGTGCAACCCGATCTCACGGCATTTTCCGTGGTCGCACCTGTAGTCGAGGAAGAACCGGTAGTCGCGGAGGCGGAAGCAGCGGCTGCCGCCGGGCCGGAAGTGATTACCGAGAAAAAGGAAGAGGGCGAACCTGCTGCTGCTGCGAAGGAAAAGGCTCCAAAGGAGAAGGAGCAGAAGAAGTAGTCCACTTTCGATTTTCGATTTTGGATTTTGGATTGCGCGACGGTGGAAGAAAAACCAATTCGGTTGGTCGCCGGTCTCGGAAACCCCGGCACCGAATACGTGGCCACGCGTCACAATATCGGCTTCATGGTGGTTGATCAGTTCGCAGCGCAGTTTGGATCGACATGGCAAAGATCACGAAAGTGGGACGCACTCTCAGCAAAATGTGGCGCTGTGCTGCTGATCAAACCGCTGAGTTTTATGAATCGCAGCGGCTATCCGCTTTTCGCGGTTGCGCAGTTTTACAAAATCGCGCCACAGGAAATTCTGGTCGTGCTCGACGATTTTTCTTTGCCGCTGGGTCGCCTTCGCTTTCGCGCGCGCGGCGGACCGGGTGGCCACAACGGCCTTGAATCGATTATCATGCAATTCGAAACCGAGGAAATCTCGCGCTTGCGCATTGGCATCGGCGCGGCGCCGCGCGAAGGATCAGTCGATTACGTGTTGAGCCGCTTTTTTCAAGAGGAGAAGCCTCTGGTTAGATCTACAATCGATCGCGCGGTCGAAGCGGTGAAATGCTCGGTTGACAACGGGCTCGTTTCCGCGATGAACACTTTCAACCCCGAAAGCTCGCGGGGTGAACAAGCCGAAAAAGTATGAACCACCGTTACGAAGCGCTGCTGGTGCTGAACGCTCAAGGCAAAGACGACACCGTCAGGGAAATCATCGATCGATTGGAGTCGGAGTTTCAAAAAGAAGGGGCTCAGATCGAACAGGTGCAAAAAATGGATAAGCGCCAATTCTCCTACGTGGCCGGCCCACTGGATTCCGGTTATTACGTTAATCTTATCTTCAACGCTGATCCGGAATTGATTGAGAAGCTGCGCGCGAAATTTAAGCTCGATCCGGAAGTCTATCGCCAGAGTTACCAGCGTCTCCCCGACAAGAAGGAGAAGCCGGCAAAAAAGCTGGCAAAAGCCCAATAAGTTCGCTATAACGCGGGCATGGCCAGCTTTAACAAAGTTATTCTGCTTGGAAATCTCACCCGCGACCCCGAGGTGCGTTACACGCCGAAGGGCAGCGCAGTCTGCGACCTCGGCATTGCGGTCAATCGTGTTTACACCACCGACAGCGGAGAAAGACGCGAGGAAGTCACCTTTGTGGATGTCGTCCTATGGGCGCGTCTCGCGGAGATCGCCGGCGAATACCTGAAAAAAGGACGGCCGGTTTTCATAGAAGGCCGTCTGCAAATGGACTCCTGGGACGACAAGCAGACCGGGCAGAAACGAACGAAGCTGCGCGTGGTGGGCGAGAGCATGCAGTTGCTAGGTGGTCGTCCCACTGCAGCCGGGGCGGCTGAGGCCGCTGGCGAAGATCGGCAAGCCGGTGGCGCCAAGACCAGCACACCGCCCAAACCATCAGCACCAGCCGCGCCGGACGAAGACGAGATCCCGTTTTAGGCGTGGTATCGTCATCCTGCCTATAGAAGATGGGCTGGCAGCCCATGCCACAATCTCGACATGAACGCGACCGAAGCATGCATCGCGCTCAATATGCTGCCAACCGTTGGACCCGTGCGGATGCGCAAATTGCTGGAGGTTTTTAAGGAACCGCAACAAATCCTAGCAGCAAAACGCACCGAGCTTCGCAAGGTGGAAGGAATTGGCAACGAGGTTGCCGACCAAATTTCCAACTGGGAATCGACCGTCGATCTTGCAGGTGAGCTCGAACGGGTCCGTGCTTTCGGCGCGACCGTCATGACGCAGGAGTCGCCATCGTATCCCCGGTCACTGCGCGAGATTCATGCGCCGCCGATTGTGCTCTACGTTTGGGGCGAACTGCAAGAGCGCGATCATCACGCCATTGGGATCATCGGCGCGCGACGCACCACGCATTACGGAACGGAGTCGGCGAAGAAGTTGTCTTATCAACTGTCTTACGCGGGACTGACTATAATCAGCGGACTTGCGCGCGGGATCGACACTGCAGCTCATCAAGGGGCGCTCGCGGCAAAAGGACGCACGATCGCCGTGATCGGATCTGGTTTGGCCAAACTCTATCCGCCAGAAAATGCTGCGCTGGCCGAGAGAATCCGGAGCGGAAATGGCGCAATCGTGTCCGAGTTTTCAATGGAAATCGAACCAGATCGACAAACTTTTCCGATGCGTAACCGGATCATCTCCGGCTGGAGCCATGGCATTCTAGTGGTTGAAGCAGGATTGAACAGCGGTGCGCTCATCACCGCGGCGCAGGCGTTGGAACAAGGTCGATCGGTGTACGCGGTGCCCGGCCACATCAACGCGCCGAGCGCGATGGGATCGAATCGCCTGATCCAGCAGGGCGCCAAGCTCGCGATGGATGCCAGCGATATTCTGGATGATTTGCAGATTCTTCTTCCCGAGACCAAGCCATCGGCAGAAGCCATCGCTCGCCCGTTGCCGCCGCTTTCCGATACCGAGCGTCGGATCTATGACGCAATTGATGCGACTGAAACGTCCATTGACGATATCACTGCAAGAAGCGAGTTGTCGAGCGCAGCCGTTTCATCGACATTGCTGCAGTTGGAGCTGAAGCGGCTGGTCAAGCAGCTGCCCGGAAAATATTTCGTCAAGCTAGGCTGAGCCAGAGACTTACGGCGTCGCCGCGGCGGGCGCAAACCTGCACTGACTTGCAAAGATGCCCTAACTGGGTTCGATTCCTGCCCCATGTCCAAGTCCCTCATCATTACCGAGAAGCCTTCAGTGGCTGGCGATATCGCCAAGGCACTCGGCGACTTCAAAAAAGGCAAGGACTATTACGAGAACGAGAAATACCTGATCTCGTGGGCGGTCGGCCATCTCTTTGCGCTCGCCGTGCCTGCTTCAATGAAAGAACAGGACAAATGGGACATGAAGAAGCTTCCCATCATGCCGACGGAATTCGAGCTTGAGCCCGCGGAGAAAATGAGCGGCCGCGTCAGTGTTCTTCGCAAGCTCATCAGGGACAAAAACGTTTCCGACATCATTAACGCGTGCGACGCGGGCCGGGAAGGCGAACTGATCTTTCGGTATATCATGCAATACGCTCGCGCGAAAAAGCCGATCAAGCGTCTCTGGCTGCAATCGATGATGCCGGAGGCGATCCGCGACGGGTTCGCGCGATTGCGCAGCGACGCTGAGATGGAACCGCTGGCCAGCGCCGCCCGGAGCCGAAATGAGGCGGACTGGCTCGTCGGGATCAACGCCACGCGGGCATTTACTTTGCGGCTCAGCGGCGGCCGCGGGAGCACTGTGACTTCACTTGGCCGCGTCCAGACGCCGACGCTGGCAATCATCGTGGAGCGGGAAAACAAGATTAAGGAATTTAAACCGCGTGAACTGCACGAGATCATCGGCACATTCCGCGCCGCAGCGGGCGAATACGACGGGCGCCGGTTTGATGAAGCGTTTAACAAGGACGAAGAGGAGGCGGGGAGAACCAAGAGACTCCTCCACCGGCTCCAATTGAATCTGCTCGCTGCCGAGCGGCAGCTTGATTCTGAGAACGGCTCACTATGGGACGAGCATCGTGCTGCGCCGCGATTGTGGCATCAGGAAATCGCCGAGTCCATTCAGCGCAAGTGCAGCGGCAAACAGGGTATCGTCGAACTGGAAGAAAAGAAGCGGAGCACGCAAGTCGCTCCTCAGCTCTATGACCTCACTGCGTTGCAGCGCGAAGCGAACAGTCGTCTCGGGTTCTCTGCCAAACGCACGTTGCAAATCGCGCAGGCGCTTTACGAAAAGCACAAGGCCATTACCTATCCGCGCACGGATTCGCGCGCTTTGCCGGAAGATTATCTTCCCACAGTAAGATCGACGTTGAACAGAATCGATAATCCGTTTGCGCGAAGAGTGCTCGACAATAATTGGGTCAAGCCAAACAAGCGCATCTTCAATGACGCCAAAGTCAGCGATCACTTTGCCATTATTCCAACCGGCGCCGTTCCCCGGTCCTTGGACAATTACGAGCGCGCGCTCTTCGACATGGTGACCAAACGCTTTGTGGCTGTGTTCTTTCCGCCAGCGCAATACGAGAACACGACTCGGATCACGCGCGTGGAGGGCGAGCCGTTCAAAACAGAAGGGAAAATTCTGGTCGCACCCGGATGGCTGGAAGTTTATGGACGTGAAGCAACCAGTGAGAAGCCGGAGGAGAATCTGCCGCCCGTCACCCGAGGCGAACGCGTCGAAACGGTGCGTATCGAGACCAAAACAGAACAGACGAAGCCGCCGGCGCGCTACAACGAAGGAACGATTCTGAGTGCGATGGAGTCCGCCGGGAAACTTGTTGAAGACGAAGAACTGCGAGATGCAATGAAGGAGAAAGGGCTCGGCACGCCCGCGACGCGCGCCTCCATCATCGAGACATTAATCTCAGCGCACTATCTGGTGCGACACG
>Ga0209472_1002455_pt1 | contig 10425 bp, 8 predicted proteins | sample GraSoiAngelo_130_FD_185887 | JGI IMG/M metagenome (GOLD analysis project Ga0209472, IMG submission 185887) | Grasslands soil microbial communities from the Angelo Coastal Reserve, California, USA - 14_0929_02_20cm (SPAdes) (version 2) | ecosystem: Environmental > Terrestrial > Soil > Grasslands ...
CGAACGATTTTATTGGAGATGCGGTAAACCTCTTTTTTTTCGTCGAACGACAAATCGGGATCGAATTCCACGTTCAGCGTGGTGGCGAGCATTTCGGCAGCGAGCTCTTCCGCGTATTCGCCGGCTACTTCTTCGGTCTCTCCGAACGAGTGGTGCTCCGAGAGATACCCGTACATGCTTTTGTCGCTCGGCAGCGCCAGTCCGATGCTTGCAGCGATGAGGCGATGAGGTTCCTTGGTGGAATTCTCGCTGATGACCGTAAACGCCACCTGGCCGGGCTTCAGGTGCTTCAAGCCTTCGCTTCGCGAAATGAGTTTGCAATTTGGCGGAAAGATGGAAGAGACGCGGACAATGTTACACGCCGCAATGCCCGCGTTGCGCAGGGCCAGCTCGAAGCTGGAGAGCCTTTCTCTATGTTTCCCGACACCTTTCGTGAGGAAGATCTTCTTCGCGACGAACGCCATGGTGCCGGTTTTTCGGGCCTCCAAAAGTAACAAGAAGGTTTTCGAGTGTCAATCCATTTCGATGCCTTCGTCTGTGCGGCTTGCGGGGTTGCGAACGCCGGTTGCAGCGTGACTTCCGTCGCGCTACTCGGAGCGCCGCAACGAGCTTCCCGGAGTGGCTTGCAGGAGCGTCAGCAAGGTTGGCGAGATGCTCCGGAGTAAAATCCGGGCTCGCGCTCTCCGCTGTTTCGCCTTTGTGGCTGACTTCGATGACCCCGATGACTTTGCCGGTTAGAAGAATCGGCGCGCTCCAGGATCTTCCGGATCGACTCCGGCGTGTCTCCCGCGGATGTTTATGCCTTCGCAGAGAATCGGATGCCGCGTTGCGCTGAAGTTTATTGTCAATGGCCGGCCGGTTGTCGCGAAATTCCGGCGCGCCATTGTCCGCGAAAAAACCATCCCATCGGACCCCGTCGGACAGGCTTCCTTGCATCGACCGATGCATCTGCCTATACTGAAGTTAGCCGCGATTGTTTCTCTCTCTTCCGGTTCGTTGAGCGTGAACGGGCAAGGAACCCCGCGGCGGAGAGGGCATGTCTGCCACCGCGAGCCAGTCTGATTCGAGTTACCTTCTCAGAAAGCTTCATTCCCTTACCGGCGTACTCCCCGTTGGAGCGTTTTTGGCGGAACACTTCTGGTCGAACAGTGCCGCTCTCGTAAACGCCCCGAAATACGACGAAGTTTCGCGAGATCTGCAAACCATTCCGTTCCGGCCCATTGTCGAATGGGCCATCATTTTCCTGCCGATGCTGTACCACGCGGTTTATGGCGTGTACATCTGGCTGCGCGGGAAATCCAACATTTCCTCCTATCCGTGGGTGGGGAACTGGCTGTACGTGGCGCAGCGCTATACCGGTCTGATCGCGTTTGCCTACATCGGCTGGCATTTGTACACCGAGCGCTGGCTGACCCACGGCCGGTCAACCTATGCGACCGTAGCCAGCGATTTGCAGAATCCCTGGTACCTGGCGTTCTTCGTGATCGGGATTCTCGCCTCCTCATTTCATCTGGGCGTGGGCATCTGGAATTTTCTCTGCAAGTGGGGATTGGCGGCCACCGCCAAAGCGCAGCAGGCCGCGGGCCGGCTTGGAATCGTGATTGGGGTTGCGTTCGGCGTCGCAGGGATTCTTATCGTGCTCAGCTTCCGCCTGAATTGGCACCCCTTTGCTTCCTATTACATACCCAAATGAGACAGCCGAAGATCATTATCGTGGGTGGAGGTCTGGCCGGACTCATGGCCACCATTCGCGCTGCCGAATCCGGAATCCCGGTCGACCTTTTTTCCATCGTGCCGGTCAAACGCTCGCATTCGGTTTGCGCGCAGGGCGGCATCAACGCGGCGAAAAATCAGAAGGGCGAAGGCGACACTACCGACAAGCACTTCGACGACACCATTTATGGCGGCGATTTTCTGGCCAACCAGCCGCTCGTCAAGCGCATGTGCGAAGCTGCGCCCAGCATCATCGACTTGCTCGATCGCATGGGCGTCATGTTCAACCGCACGCCCGAAGGATTGCTGGATTACCGGCGGTTCGGGGGCACGCTGTATCATCGCACCGCGTTCGCCGGCGCGACCACGGGCCAACAACTTTTGTACGCGCTCGATGAACAGGTGCGCCGCCACGAAGCCGAAGGCCGAGTCAAGAAATTTGAGGGCTGGAACTTTCTCGCCGCAGTCATCGACGAGGGAAGAGTGTGCCGCGGCATCTGCGGGATGGACTTACGGTCCATGGAGGTAAGAACGTTTCCCGCCGACGCGGCAATTTTTGCAACCGGCGGGATCGGCGCCATCTTCGGCCGCTCGACGAATTCCGTGGTTTGCACCGGCTCGGCGCAGTCCGCGCTGTTTCAGCAGGGCGTGGATTACGCCAACGGCGAATTCATCCAAGTGCACCCGACGGCCATTCCCGGAGAAGACAAGCTCCGCTTGATGAGCGAATCCGCGCGCGGCGAAGGCGGCCGCGTGTGGGTTCCGCGGAATCCTGCCGAAAAGCGCGGTCCTAAAGACATTCCTGAATCCGACCGATTCTACTTCTTGGAGGAGTGGTATCCGAAGTACGGCAACTTGGTGCCGCGTGATATCGCCACCCGCGCGATTCACCGCATCGTTTATCAAGAGAAACTGGGCCTCGACGGCCAGGCGGCGGTGTACCTGGACGTCTCGCACATCCCGCGCGAAACCCTGCACCGCAGACTCGAAGGCATCCTTGAAATCTACGAGAAATTCCTCGGTGTTGATCCGCGCGAAGAGCCGATGAAGGTTTTTCCGGGGATGCACTACACCATGGGCGGCATCTGGGTGAATGGCGAAGACCAGACCACCAATGTGCCCGGAATTTTTGCCGCCGGCGAATGCGAGTATCAATATCACGGTGCGAACCGTCTCGGTGCCAACTCGCTGGTCTCTTGCATTTTTGGCGGTGGCCTTGCCGGAGCTTCGGCCGTCAAGTACGTGAAGAATCTTGAAAAGGGCGCCGAGGCTACCGCGCAGGCGGTATACGAATCGGAACGCAAGCGTCAGGAAGAAAAGAATCAGAAGCTGATCAGCCAGGAGGGCTCCGAAAACCCTGTTACCATTTGGCGCGAACTGGGAGACTTGATGACCGAGCACGTCACCGTGACGCGCATCAACAAGAACTTGCAAGCCGCACATGCGAAGATTCAAACGCTTGAGGATCGCTACAAGAAAATCAACTTGAGCGACCGCACCAGGTGGTCCAACCAGACGCTGAACTTCGCGCGCGAGCTAGAAAACATGCTGGTGCTGTCCCGGGTGATCACCCTTGGGGCCTTGGCACGCAACGAATCGCGTGGCGCGCATTACAAGCCGGAGTTCCCCGACCGCGACGATGCCAATTGGCTCAAGACCACGCGCGCCAAATGGGTCAATTGCGACGTTCAGCTTGCGTACGAGCCGGTGGACATTTCTTTGATCAAACCGCGGGCGCGCAGATACGACGCGGCGAGATGACCACCGATAAGGATGGTCATCTCGAGGTGCGTAGTGACGAGGAATGTCTCTGCGGTTGAAAAGGGCGGTTTGTAAAGGCGTATGGCCGAAACGAAAAAAGTCCTCATCAAGATAAAGCGGCAGGCGGGACCGCAGGAGCCGTCGCGCTGGGAGGAATTCTCCCTGAACTGGCGTCCTTCCATGAATGTCATCATTTGCCTGCGGGACATCGCGGAGAACCCCGTCACGAGCTCCGGCAAGAAAACCACGCCCATCACCTACGATTCGAACTGCTTGGAGGAAATTTGCGGCTCCTGCGCCATGCTTATCAACGACAAAGCGCGCATGGCCTGCTCCGCCCTTGTCGACCATCTCGATCAGCCCATTCGCATCGAACCGCTCACGAAATTTCCGCTGGTCCGCGATCTCTCCGTCGACCGCCAGTTCATGTTTGATAGCCTCAAACGCGTGAAAGCCTGGATTCCCATCGACGGAAGTTACGATCTCGGCGAAGGCCCGCGGGTTTCGCCTCAGGTTCAAGCGAAAGGCTACCCGCTTTCGAGCTGCATCACCTGCGGCAACTGCCTCGAAGTTTGCCCGCAAGTGAACGAGCACAACCAATTCGTCGGCGCGGCCATCATCAGCCAGGTGCGCCTCTTCAACATCCACCCCACCGGCGCAATGAACAAGCGCGAACGCCTGGAAGCGCTGATGGGTCCTGGCGGCGTGCAGGAATGCGCCAACGCGCAAAATTGCGTAAAGGCCTGCCCTAAAAACATTCCGCTCACCGAATCCATCGCCGAAGTGAATCGTGACGCATGGAAACAAGCCTTGCTTGGCTGGCTTTTGGGCTGAACACTTTTTGATGGGGTCCGTGCGCCTTCGAACGTTTTTAAGGTAAACTCTGTCCGCATTCTGAGGGATTCGATGCGCCGCATTCTGGTAACTCTCTGTGTCAGCGCCTGCCTAACCGCGGGATTTTTCTTGTCGCGCACCGTTTCTGCCGACGAGATCGCCGCGCGCGCCAAGAAGCTGCACTTTTCCTCGATCGTGCTCGATACGCACGACGACACCACGCAGCGCTTTTTCTCCAAGGACTTCGATCTCGGCAAGCGCAATCCCGACGGTCACGTGGATATTCCGCGCATGCGCGAAGGCGGCATGAATGCGATTTTCTTTTCCATCTGGATCGATGGCCGCATCATGGGTCCGCCCGCGGTCGAGAAAGCCCTCGACCAGATTGATGCCGTCCACCAGAACGTCCTCAAGTATTCAAAAGATTTGGTCTTCTGCCGCACCGCCGAAGCGGTGCGTCGCGCGCATGCCCAGGGAAAAATCGCCGCGCTCATCGGCGTCGAAGGCGGCCACATGATCGGTAACGACATCCGCATGCTACGCGTGTTCGGCGACCTGGGCGCGCGCTACATGACCCTCACGCATTTCTACAACGACGAGTGGGCCGACTCCTCCACCGACAAGCCCGCGCACAACGGCCTCACCGATTTCGGCAAGGACGTCGTTCGCGAAATGAACCGTCAGGGAATCATGGTGGACATTTCGCATGTCAGTGACAAAACATTCTTTGACGCCCTGGAAGTCAGCAAAGCTCCGCTGATTGCTTCTCACTCTTCCTGCCGCGCCCTCTGCAATCATCCGCGGGACATGTCCGACGACATGATCAAGGCGCTGGCTGCCAAAGGTGGCGTGATTCAGATCAACTACGAGCGCAGCTTTATCGACCAAGCCTACAAAGAGGCCTACGACAGAGTTGCCGGCGGCGTCGTGGCTGCCACGGAGAAGATTACCCAGGAATGCTCTGGGGATGAAGACTGCGTCAGCCGCAAATTGAAAGACCTCGAGACGCAGATGGACGCTTCCGGAGCTTTGCCGCGCGTGAGTTGGGAAACAATCATCGAGCACATCGACCATGTTGTGAAACTCGTCGGTCCGGACTACGTCGGTCTGGGCTCCGATTTCGACGGCGCAACGATGCCCGACGGAATGGAAGATTGTTCCAAGCTCCCAAAAATCACCGAGGCTCTGATGCGCAAAGGTTACAAGGACGAAGATATCCGCAAAATCCTCGGCGGAAATTTGCTGCGCGTCATGGAGCAAAACGAGAAAGTCAGCAGGGAACTACAGGCGCAGTAAACATCTGTTTTATGCATGATGGAGAAGCGTGACTTGAGATGTCGCGGATCTTACGCACAACCGCGCTGGGTGTTTCCGCTTGTTGTTTCCTGGCGGTGGCCGTGAAGCCCGACGCCATATCGGCACGCGCCAAGAAACTTCATTTCTCCTCGATTGTTGTCGACACGCACGACGACACGACACAGCGCTTCCTCGATGGAAAATTCGATCTGGGTGCGCGCCACACCGACGGCAGCATCGACATTCCCCGCATGCGCGAAGGGGGCCTGCACGCCATCTTTTTTTCGATTTGGATTCCCAGCAAAATCACCGGGCAAGAAGCGGTGAATCGCGCGCTCGCGCAGATTGCGGCCGTTCGCGAACAGGTACGCGCCCATCCCCAGGACCTGGTTCTGGCCACCACCGCCGCCGAGGTTCGCGCCGCGCACAAGCAAGGCAGGATTGCCGCATTGATGGGCGTCGAGGGCGGCCACATGATCAACTCCGACCTCGACGTGCTGCGCCATTTTGCGAGCCTCGGCGTTCGTTACATGACCCTAACGCACAGCGGCAACGACGAATGGGCGGATTCCTCGACCGACACTCCCGCGCACCATGGTCTCACCGATTTCGGCAAGCAAGTCGTCCGGGAAATGAACCGCCTCGGCATCATCGTGGACATTTCGCACGTCAGCGACAAGACCTTTAATGACGCCCTGGAAGTCAGCAACGCGCCGATGATGGCCTCACACTCTTCCTGCCGCGTTCTTTGTGATGCTCCTCGCAACCTGACCGATCAAATGATGAAGGACTTGGCCGCAAAGGGGGGCGTCATCCAGATCAACTACCACGTGGGGTTCCTCAGCCAGGAATTTCGCAACGCCGAGAAGGCCAATCCCGAAATCAACAAAGCCATTGGCCAAGAAGTGCAGAAGCGTTGCGGCGGCGATGAAGCCTGCCAGCTTCTCGAAGGCGACCGGCTCACCCGCGAATACGTCGAGCGCGGGGAACTCCCGCGCGTCGACTGGAAGAAAATCGTGGAGCATGTTGACCACGCTGTGAAAGTCGCTGGCATAAATCACGTGGGCCTGGGTTCCGACTTCGACGGCGCCAACATGCCCTACGGCATGGAGGACGCTTCGAAGCTTCCGAAAATCACCGACGCGCTCTTGACAAAGGGTTACTCCGAAGATGACGTGAAAAAGATTTTAGGCGAAAATACGCTGCGCGTTATGGCCGAGGTGGAGCGTGTCAGCAGGGAGCGGTCAAAGCAGCCTCAAAAATAGAGTTTTGCTTTTTGCAGGTTGATCTGGAGAGGAGAGAATGGCAATGAGAAAGTCGGTAACGGGAATTTCTATTGTGTTTTTCGCGGTCGCGATGCAGGCACAAGCGCAAACGCCGGCACAGGCTCCAGCGAAACCCCAGGCTGCGGCACCCGCCGCCAAAAAACCCGCGGCAGAGAGCTACGACCGGGCATTGCTGCATCCGGCACAGCTCAAGGAGAAAGCCCCGGAAACCTTCCAGGTCAAATTCGAGACCACGCGCGGCGATTTCACCATGAGTGTCACGCGCGCCTGGGCGCCCATCGGCGTGGATCGCTTCTACAATCTCATCAAGCACCATTTCTACGACAATATGGTGGTGTTTCGTGCCGTTTCCGGTTTCGTCGTGCAATTCGGCATCAGTTCCTACCCGGCGGTGTCCGCGGCCTGGAACGATGCCAACATCAAGGACGATCCGGTGACCCAGAGCAACCAACGCGGCCACGTCACTTACGCGAAAACCGGGCAGCCCAACTCGCGCTCCACGCAGATTTTCATCAGCTTTAAGGACAATTCATTCCTCGATTCGCAAGGATTTGCCCCTTTTGGCGTGGTCGATGCCGAGGGGATGAAAGTCGTCGAGATGCTCTACGACCAATACGCCGATCAGCCCACCGGCGAGCAGGACCAGATCACGAAACTCGGAAAAGCCTATCTCGACAAGAAGTATCCGAAGTTGGATGTCATCAAGCACGCCACCGTGGTTGGCGCCGCCGCGTCAGCCGCCCCAGCTAAGCCTGCGGCGAGCAAAGCGGGTGCTCCCGCTGCCAGCAAGCCCCAGTAATGCTCCGGGCCTGCTCGTGCGCTCGCAACCCGTTGTAGAGCAACGGTTTAGTGCGCTCGCTGGCATCAGAAACTACGGGGATCGGAACACGAAGGTCGTGGATTACTTTTTCAGATTCCATGCATCCAATTTTTGGCAGGGGGTTGCCTTTGACATTGGCGACCCCGGAAAGTATTCTGTCTATCGATGAGGAACTGCTGCCAGATGATGTGTTGTCGGTGCGCGTGTAGTGCTGCGTGTCAAAGCTCGAGCATCTCTGGCCAGAGGAGTTTCCGGACTTAGCCTAGCGCATCACAAGAGTTCCGAAGCCCACTTGCCAGAAAAGCTGGTGAGTGGGCTTTTTCATTTTCGGCGGGAGATTTCGTCAAGGATCAGATTTGGGAGCTATGCTTTATGACCGTCGCTACAACCACCGAAGTCGAGGAAAGGCACAGCCGCGAAGCGATTGAGGCGGAGATCGCACGGTTTGACGAGCGCGTTCACCAACTCCGCCGCGGCGAAATCACCGAGCAGCAATTCCGGCCGTTTCGCTTGAAGCACGGCACCTACGGCCAGCGGCAGCCCGGCTTCCAGATGTTGCGCGTAAAGGTTGCCGCCGGCGTGCTGAAGCCGTCGCAACTTCGCGTCCTGGCTCGGATTGCTGACGAGTATTCAACCGGCCGAGGTCATCTCACGACGCGCGAAAACGTCCAGTTCCATTTTGTCAAACTTGAAAATGTGCCTGTGGCCATGCGTTTGCTGGCCGATTGCGGGCTGACTACTCGCGAAGCTTGCGGCAACACGGTGCGCAACATCACAGCTTGCCCGGTCGCAGGCATCTGCCCGGGCGAAGCCTTTGACGTTACGCCCTATGCGCTCGGTGTCTCGCGCTACCTGTTGCGGCATCCTGATTTTCACGATTTGCCGCGCAAGTTCAAAATTGCTTTCTCCGGCTGCGCGGATGACGGTGGCTGCGCCGTTGCGGGCATTCATGACGTTGGGTTGATCGCGCAGGTGCGCGGGTCGAATGGCACCGCGCATCGCGGCTTCAAAGTTCTTGTCGGCGGGGGGTTGGGCAGCCTCCCAACCGAGTCCGCGGTCCTCGCGGATTTTCTGCCGGAAGAAGAGTTGCTGCCTACTATCGAAGCCGTTCTGCGAGTCTTCAGCGAAACCGGCAACCGCAAGAACAAACTCAAGGCGCGCTTGAAATTCGTGCTGCGCGAAAAGGGGATTGAAGAGCTTCGCCGCCTGATCTTTGAAAAGCGTAAAACTTCGCAGGCGCCCGCGGAAGTCTTCACCGTCGCTTCTCCGATCCTTCCGGTGCTCGTCAATATCTCTCCCGCGCCTCTGACGCTCAGTTTGGACGATGCCACAAGCGATTCTGAATACGATCGCTGGGCCCAGCACAATCTAATGGCGCAACGTCAGACCGGCTACGGAGCCATTTGGATCAAGCTTCCTGCGGGAACGTTGCACAGCCGGCAGATGCGTGGCCTCGCCGATCTTCTCGAAAAGCACGATCTCACCGGCGTGCGCATTGCCATCAATCAGGACCTGGTGGTTCCCTGGGTGCCTCTCGACCGCGCCCGCGCCACTTACAATGACCTCCGCGCGCTCGACCTGGCGATTCCGGGAGCGCTCACCATCTCTGACGTTACCGCCTGCCCTGGTGCCACGACTTGCAATCTCGGCATCACGCGTTCGCTGACGCTGGCCGACGAACTTTCGCGCGCTCTCGAGGGCTACGACGACCCCGAAATCAAGAAGCTTCGCATCAAAATCAGCGGCTGCCCGAATTCCTGCGGGCAGCACCACATCGCCGACATCGGCTTTTACGGGAACGTGCGAAAAATCGGAGACCAGCAAGCTCCTTACTATCAATTGCTGCTCGGCGGCAAAGTCAATGCCGGTGGCGTGCGCTTTGCGCGTCAAATCATGGCTGTCCCTGCCCGCCCGATCCCGGCAATCATCCGCGAACTCCTCACTTTTTATCGGCAGGATCGCCAGCCCGGCGAGTCCTTCTCCGATTGGGTTGGCCGCACTCCGGACAGTGCAGTTGTTGAACGGCTCCGTCCGCTCGCAACGGTCACAAACTCGACCGAGGATATTTTCCTAGATTGGGGCGATACGGAAACCTTCTCTCTCAAACTCGGCCGCGGCGAGTGCGCCGCCTAGAACCTAGAAGCTTGTCGGAGGATGTGCTTCGCCGTCGTCCCGGTCGAAGCGAACCGGTTCTGCAGGTGAGCCCACAAAGGTCTACTCGCCCTTCCGCTCCTGCACGCCCTTAACGGCGCCAAGAATGAGGTTGTACGCCGAATGCCGCGCAATGCCGGTTTTGTCGTGATCGTCATAAGGCATCGCCGCCACGCCAAACGCTCCAACCTTCTCGTACTTTAACATTTCCGTGAGAGCCGCCGCGAGCTCCGCGCTTGTCGGTCCGTTGGGAACGGGAAGCGCCACTCCCGGCACGTCGCGCGGATCGAGCCCGTCCATGTCCACGTGCACATAAATCACGTCGGTCAGTTCGGAGAGCCGCTTCATCTCCTTATGCAAGTTCGCCGAGCGCGTGCGCACGTCGTCCAGCGTGAGCTGCTGAATCTCCGAGCGGTCCAACAATTCCTGCTCGAGCGGGTCGGTATCCCGCACGCACACTTCGACAATATGCCGCGTGGGGATGGCCGGCTCCAGTCCCGCCTTCATGCGCATCCGCGTCAGGCACTGCCCGGCCGCGATCGCCACCGGCATGCCGCCAAGCAT
>Ga0209472_1002461_pt1 | contig 10410 bp, 11 predicted proteins | sample GraSoiAngelo_130_FD_185887 | JGI IMG/M metagenome (GOLD analysis project Ga0209472, IMG submission 185887) | Grasslands soil microbial communities from the Angelo Coastal Reserve, California, USA - 14_0929_02_20cm (SPAdes) (version 2) | ecosystem: Environmental > Terrestrial > Soil > Grasslands ...
CACTGGTGGCGGTCGCGCGGCGGGTCGGTGGCCGCGATCGCCGGGCCGGCCGAGGCCGGCGAGCCGCCGGCTCTCGGCGCGCCCGAGGTGCGCGACTGGCCGCTCGTGGACCTCGCCGCCCTGCTCGCGCGCGCGGCGCTCTACCTCGGCAACGACAGCGGCGTGAGCCACCTGGCCGGCGCCGTCGGCGCGGCGGGCGTTGTCCTCTTCGGCCCGACGGAGGGGCGGCGTTGGCGGCCGCTGGCCGGGCGCCTGGTGGCGCTCTGCGCCCGCGGCGGCGGCCCCGATGGTATCCCGCTCGCCGCCCTGCCGGCGGCGCGGGTGATCGCCGCGTGCGCGCGGCGGTTCACCTTGACAAGGAGGAACCCCGACACTAACGTCGCTGCGTACGACCTCACCGGACGCTCCTGACGGCGCTCAAATAAACCGCCGTCGCCCCCGTCCAATGAAGGCGTAGCCGTATGTCGAATGCTTTCAAGACGACGCTTCTGCTCGGCCTGCTGACCGGGCTCCTGATGTGGGTCGGCCAGCTTGTCGGCGGCATGCAGGGCATGACGCTCATGCTCGTCTTCGCGAGCGTGATGAACCTTGGCAGCTACTGGTTCTCCGACCGGATCGTGCTCGCGGCCTACGGCGCCCGCGCACTGTCCGAGCAGGACGCGCCCGACCTCTTCCGCGTCGTGCGTGAGCTGGCGGTGGGCGCGCACATGCCGATGCCGCGCGTCTACTCGATCCCGAGCGAGTCGCCGAACGCCTTCGCCACCGGCCGGAGCCCCGAGCACGCGGCGGTGGCGGTGACCGAGGGCATCATGCGGCTCCTCACCGTGGACGAGCTGCGCGGCGTGCTCGCGCACGAGCTCTCCCACGTGCGCAACCGCGACACGCTGATCAGCGCCATCGCCGCCACGCTGGCGGGCGTGGTGCTGATGGCGGCCCGCATGGCGCAGTGGGCCGCGCTCTTCGGTGGGCTCCGCCGCGACGAGCGGGAGGAGGGCGAGGGGGCGCTCGGCTTCATCTTCCTCGTCGTCCTGGCGCCGCTCGCGGCCATGCTGATCCAGCTCGCCATCTCGCGCGCGCGCGAGTACCAGGCGGACGCGAGCGGCGCCGAGCTCTCCCACGCGCCGCGTTCGCTCGCGTCGGCGCTCGAGAAGATCGGAGCCGTGTCCGGCCGCATCCCGCTGTCCGCGGGGCCGGCCACAGCGCACCTCTGGATCGTGAACCCGCTGCGCGGCAACTGGCTCGCCCGCTTGTTCAGCACTCATCCCCCCATCGAGGAGCGCATCCGGCGGCTGCGCGCGATGGCGTACTGACCCGCGCCGGCGGCCGGGGACATTCATGGCCGAAGACAAGGAGGAGCGACGCGGGTTCCAGGTGAGGGACCGCCGGCGTTTCTCCGACAGCGGAGAGGCGCGCGCCGACCTCGCCGAGGAGGCGCCCGCGCCGCCACCCCCGGCGGCGCCCGAGAGCGCGGCGCCGGGCGCGGAGCGTGCCGATGAGCCGGTCACGTTCTCGACCTTCGTCCTCGGGCTCAGCACGCAGGCGCTCCTCCACCTGGGCGAGATCCCGAACCCGATGACGCGCGTCCTCGAGCGCGACCTCGGGGCGGCCAAGCACGTGATCGACATCCTCGGCGTTCTCCGCGAGAAGACCAGAAGCAACCTCGAGCCGGGTGAAGAATCGCTCCTCGACTCGGTGCTCTACGATCTGCGCATGCGCTACGTGGAGCTGGTGCGAGGCGGCATGAAGGAGGAGAGATGACTCCGCGTACGGGCCGCCTCGCGATGGTGGCGGTGGCGCTGATCGGCTTCGCGGTCGGCGTGGTCCTGAGCGCACGCCTCGATCTGTTCCCGCAGAGCGAGGCGATCAGCATCTTCGGCGGCGCCGAGAAGCCGAGCGGCGGGGGCGCGGGGACGCCCGCCCCGTCGGTCAACCTACCGGACTTCTCCGGGCTGGCCGAGCACGTGGCCCCCTCGGTGGTGAACATCTCGAGCACCCAGGCCCCGGGGGCCCCGGCGGCGGCCCCGGCGGCGGCGAGGACGACCCCTTCCACGACTTCTTCGGCCCCTTCGAGCGCTTCTTCGGCCCGCCGCGGCGGATGCCCTACAAGGCGAAGAGCCTCGGCTCCGGCTTCGTGATCGACCCGGCGGGCTACATCCTCACCAACAATCACGTGGTGGAGAACGCCGAGGAGATCGTCGTCAAGCTGCCCACCGGCAAGGAGTTCAAGGCCAAGGTCGTGGGCCGCGACGCGAAGACCGACATCGCGCTCATCGAGATTCACGGCGCGTCGGATCTCGTGCCCGTCCTCCTCGGCGACTCCGACGAGCTCAAGGTCGGCCAGTGGGTGGTCGCGATCGGCAACCCGTTCGGCCTCGAGAACACCGTGACCGCGGGGATCGTGAGCGCCATGGGGCGCCACATCAACCAGGGGCCGTACGACAACTTCATCCAGACCGACGCCGCCATCAACCCGGGGAACTCGGGCGGTCCGCTCTTGAACACCCGGGGCGAGGTGGTCGGCATCAACACCGCCATCTTCAGCCGCGGCGGGGGCAACATCGGCATCGGCTTCGCCATCCCGATCGGCCTCGCCAAGGAGATCGTGCCGCAGCTGAAGTCGAAGGGGCACGTCACGCGGGGCTGGCTCGGCGTGATGATCCAGAAGGTGACGCCCGACATCGCCGAGTCGCTCGGGCTCTCCGAGCCCAAGGGGGCGCTGGTGGCCGACGTGGTGAAGGACGGCCCCGCCGAGGTCGCCGGCATCAAGCAGGGCGACGTGATCGTCGAGTACGACGGCAAGCCGGTGAGCGACTCGGCGGAGCTGCCGCTCCTGGTGGCGCGCACGCCGGTCGGCAAGACGGTCAAGCTGAAGGTGATCCGCGGCAAGGGGACGGAGAGCTTCAGCATCAAGATCCAGGAGCTCAAGGAAGAGGAGACCGCGGAGCGCGGCCCCGGCACGGCCGAGGATCTGGGCCTCGCCGTGCAGACGCTCACCCCCGACCTGGCCGAGAACCTGGGCGTCGACCGGAGTCTCAAGGGCGTGGTCGTCACCCAGGTCGAGCCGGGCGGGCCGGGGGCGGATGCGGGCCTCCGGCGCGGCGACGTGATCCTCGAGGTGAACCGCCAGGCGGTGAAGGACGCGGACGCCTACAAGAAGGCGCTCAAGGCCGGCGGCAAGGGCAAGAGCGTCCTCTTCCTCGTGCGGCGCGGCGACAACACGATCTTCCTCGCAGTGAAGCCGTCGAGCTAGGAGCCTGTCCGAGTAACCGACGAATGCGAAGCGAACGAGCCGGGGAGCGAGAGCGGCAAGCGCAGCGCCGACCGAGGAGGCGTAGCCTAAGCTACGCCGCACGAGGGAGGCGCGAGCACGCCGCTCGCAGCCCCCGGATCGTTCGCTGCAGCCGGAGCGTTACTCGGACAGGCTCCTGGTGATCGTCCTCGGGATCGAGAGCTCGTGCGACGACTCGGCCGCGGCGCTGCTGCGTGACGGCGAGCTCGCAGCTTCGGTCGTGTCCTCGCAGGACGCCGTGCACGGCCCCTACGGCGGCGTCGTCCCCGAGCTCGCCTCGCGCCACCACATCCGCAACCTCCTCCCGGTGATCGACGCCGCCCTCGCGCGCGCGGGGGCGGACCTCGGGGAGATCGGGGGCATCGCGGTCACCTGCGGCCCGGGGCTGGTCGGCTCGCTGCTCGTGGGGCTCACGGTCGCCAAGGGCATCGCGCAGCGCCGCCGCCTGCCGCTGGTCGGCGTGAACCACCTCGAGGGCCATCTGCTCGCCGTGAACCTCGAGCGCCCGCCGGCCGATCCGCTCCCCTTCCCGTTCCTGGGGCTCATCGTCTCGGGCGGCCACACGGGCCTCTATCTGGCGTCCTCGGCCGGGGCCTACGCCTGCCTCGGGCGGACGCGCGACGACGCGGTGGGGGAGGCCTTCGACAAGGCGGCCAAGCTGCTCGGCCTCGGCTACCCGGGCGGACCGGTCATCGACCGCCTGGCGCGCGAGGGCGATCCGAAGGCGATCCGCTTCCCGCGCGCCACCCTCAAGCGCGGCCGCTTCGACTTCAGCTTCAGCGGTTTCAAGACCGCGCTGCGCGCGTACCTGAGCCAGCACCCGGAGGCGGCCGAGGCGCTGCCCGACGTGGCCGCGAGCCTGCAGGAGGCGCTGGTCGACATGCTGGTCGACACGACGGCGGAGGCGCTCGCCGCGACCGGAGTGGAGCGCCTCGTGGTCGCGGGTGGCGTGGCGGCGAACCGCCGGCTCCGCGCGCGCATGAGCGAGGCGGCGGCCGCCCTGGGCGTCGAGGTCTTCTTCCCCCGGCCCGCGCTCTGCACCGACAACGCCGCCATGATCGCGCTTGCCGGCGCGCCGCGGCTCGCGGCCGGTGCGTCCGACGGGCTCGACCTGAACGCCGAGGCCGACCTCGCCTTCGGCAGCCGCTGGAGCGCGTGAGCGTGAGCGAAGGATATCGCTGATGGGGGCGCGCCGGGAGGCGCGCGCGGCGTTGGCCGCCGCCGGGCTCCGCCCGCGCAAGCGCTGGGGCCAGCACTTCCTGTGCGACCCGGCAGTCGCGCGGCGGATCGTCGACACGGCGCAGCTCGGGCCCTGCTCGGCCGTGCTCGAGATCGGTCCCGGGCTGGGCGCGCTCACCGACGAGCTGGCGGCGCGGGCCGGGCATCTCTACCTGGTGGAGATCGACCCCGGGCTCGCGACGCGCCTGGCGGTGCACCACGCGGATGACCCACGCGTGCGCGTGCTCGCGGGCGATGTCCTCGCACTGCCGCTCGCGGAGATCGTGCGTGAGCCGTCTGTCACGGTGGTGGCGAACCTGCCCTACAACATCGCGACGCCGGTCCTCTTCCGTCTCCTCGATCTGCGCGCCCGCTTTCCGCGCGCCGTGGTCATGCTCCAGCGCGAGATGGCGGCGCGCCTCGCCGCCCGCGCGGGGAGCGCCGACTACGGGGTCACCTCGGTCCTGGTGCAGGCCTTCGCGGAGGTACGCGTCGCCTTCGGCGTGTCGCGCCGGAGCTTCCTGCCGCGCCCGGACGTCGATTCGGCGCTCGTCGACATCCGCTGGAGCGTCGGCCCGCGCGCGGATGTGGGCGACGTCGAGCTCTTCCGCGCGGTGGTGCGCGCCGCCTTCGGGCAGCGGCGGAAGATGCTGCGCAACGCGCTCGCTCGGCTGGCCGCGCAGCGGGGCCTGGCGGCCGAGGCAGTGTTCGCTCGCGCCGCCATCGTCCCCACCGCGCGCGCCGAGACGCTCGACCTGGGGGCCTTCGCGCGCCTCGCGCGCGCCTTCGCGTAGTCGTGCCCGAGCTGCCCGAGGTCGAGACCGTCGTGCGCTGCCTCGCTCCCGAGGTGACGGGGCGGCGGGTGCTCGGCGTCTCGGTGCGCGAGACGCGCCTCCGCGGTGGCGTGGCGCCCGACTTCGCCGAGCGCCTGGCTGGCCGTCGCATCGAGGGCCTCGCCCGGCGCGGAAAGTACCTCCTCGCCCCGCTCGACGACGGCCGCCTCTGGCTCGTGCACCTCGGCATGACCGGCCGCCTCACGCTGGCCCCGCCCGGGCGCGCCGACGAGCGGCACGATCATGTCGTGGTCCGGCTCGACGACGGGCGCGTGCTCACCTTCAACGACGCGCGGCGCTTCGGCCGCGTGGCGGTGATCGAGCGGGCGGGGCTCGCGGCCGAGACGGGCGCCGGGATCGACCCGCTCGATCGCGGCTTCACTGCCGCCGCGCTCGTTGCGCTCACGCGCGGCCGGCGCACGTCGATCAAGGCGCTGCTCATGGACCAGCGCCGGGTCGCGGGCCTCGGCAACATCTACGTGAACGAGCTCCTCTTCCGCGCCGGCATCCGCCCGGGCCGGCGGGCGTTACGCCTCCGGCGCGAGGAGTGCGCGCGCCTGGTGCGCGCGACCCGCGCCGTGCTCGAGGAGGCGATCCGGCGCGGCGGCTCGTCGATCTCCGACTACCGCGACGGCCTCGGCCGCCCGGGCTGGTTCCAGCTCCGCCATCGTGTCTACGACCGCGCCGGCGAGCCGTGCCGGCGCTGCCGGGGGCCGATCCGCGCGCGGGTGATCGTCGGGCGGTCGAGCTTCTACTGCCCGCGGTGCCAGGCGTAGGGCGCCCCGCTCACTGCCACTCGCAGCGGTAGCGGTTCCGCACGTGCGCTTCGGCCCGCCGGTACGCCTCCTGGCGCAGGGGATTGTCCCGGGGCTGGCCCGCGAGCGCGCTGCCGATCTCCGCCACCGCCGCCCGATCGATCGCGTCGGCGCGCACGTGCGCGCAGAGCCACTCCTGGTCGTAGGTGCCGAGCCGTCGCCAGCCGCCGGAGGGCGGGTTCATGAGCAGCACCCAGCCGGCCAGCACGACCGTCTTCGCGCGGCGGGTCACGATCGTGGTGTCGGCCGATCCTGAGCACGACTTGAGCCGCCAGGGGCACTGGCAAAAGATCCGATCTTTGCCAGGCCGCGATCGCGGGACACCGACAGCGAGCCCGTTCAGTTCGTAACGACCCGCTGCCGCGGCGAACGGACGTCGAGCAGGTCGCGCAGCCCGTCGCCCACCAGCTGCAGGGCGAGCACGGTCGCCGCGAGCGCGATCCCCGGCCAGACCACCACGTGCGGCGCGACCAGGAGGAACGGCCGCCCCTCGTCGATCATGGCACCCCACGAGGCGAGCGGCGGCGGCGCGCCGAGCCCCAGGAAGGACAGGCTCGACTCGGCGACGATCGCGCCCGCCATGCCGAAGGTCGCCTGCACGAGGAGGATGGGTGCGGCGAGCGGTAGCAGGTGGCGCGCGACGATGCGGCCCGGCCCCGCGCCGAGCGCCTGCGCCGCCTGCACGAACTCGCGCTGCCGGAGCGCCGCCACCTCGGCGCGCGCCAGGCGCGCGTAGCCCGTCCAGCCGAGCAGGCTGAGCGCCAGGACGACGTTCCCGAGGCTCGGCCCGAGGACGGCGGCGAGCGCGATGGCGAGCAGCAGCCCCGGGAAGGCGAGGAGCACGTCGATCACGCGCGCCACCGCCTCGTCGAACCACCCGCCCAGGTAGCCGGCAGCGGCGCCGAGCGTCACGCCGACCAGCAGCGAGAGCGCGACCACGGCCGTGCCCACGGCGAGCGAGATGCGCGCGCCGTGGAGCACGCGCGCCAGCACGTCGCGCCCGAGGCTGTCCTGGCCGAGCGCGTGCCCGGCGTGTGGTGCGGCGAGCCGCGCGGCGAGATCCGTCGCGTAGGGATCCGGGACGAGGAGCGGCGCGACAGCGCCCGCCAGCGCGAGCAGCAGGAGCACCGCCGCCCCCGCGGCCACCGCGCCGAGGCCCCTAGCGCGCATCACGGAGGCGCGGGTCGATCGCGCGGTGGAGCAGGTCCGTCGCGGTGTTGACGCCGACGTAGGTGAGGCCGATCGCCAGCACGCAGCCTTGGACGAGCGGGTAGTCGCGCGCGTCGATCGCCTGCACGAGGAGCCGCCCGAGCCCGGGCCAGGCGAAGATGGTCTCCGTGATGATCGCCCCGGCGAGCAGGGCCCCGGCCTGGAGGCCGGCCACGGTGGTGACGGGGAGCAGCGCGTTGCGGAGCGCGTGTACCGCGATCACGCGCCGCTCGGGGGCGCCCTTGGCGCGGGCGCTGCGCACGTAGTCCTCCCCCAGCGCCCCGATCATGCTCGCGCGCACCAGCCGGACGAGGACGGCGAGCATGCCGAGCCCGAGGGTGGTGGCAGGGAGGACGAGGTGGGCAAGTCCCCCACGGCCCGACACCGGGAGCCACCCGAGACGGAGCGAGAAGAGCAGGATCAGGAGCGGGCCGAGCCAGAAGCCGGGCAGGCAGGCGCCGGCGAGGCTCGCCAGGCGCGCGATGCGGTCGACGGCTGATCCGGGTCGGAGCGCCGCGGCCACGCCGAGGGGCAGTGCCAGGCCGAGCGCGAGGACGAACGCCGCGCCCGCCAGCTCGAGCGTGGCGGGGTAGCGGCCGGCGACGGCGCGGGCGACCGAGGTGCGGAATGCAATCGATTGCCCCAGGTCCCCGCGCGCCGCGCGGAGGAGGAAGCGGGCGTACTGCGCCGGGAGCGGGCGGTCGAGGCCCAGGTCGCGGCGCAGCGCCGCCACGTCCGCGGGCGCCGCGGACTCGCCGAGCATGATCTCCACCGGGTCGCCGGGCACGAGGTGCAGGAAGGCGAAGACGAGCGTCACCACACCGAGGAGCGTCGGTACGAGGAGCACGAGGCGACGGGCGCCGAGCGAGCCGGTCATTCCGTGTTCAAATCCTCTGGGGGCCCGTCCGCTGCTCGCGCGCTCCGCGCGCTCCGCTGCTCCGATGCCCCCAGACCAACCCCCGCGCGGCTCCCGCCGCGCGCAGCGTGAGCGCTCTCGCGCTCGGCCTCCTTCTCTGGGGGCTCCTCCGGTACTTGCGCGGCTTCGCCGGCCTCCATCCACGCGCGCGCGAGGCCGTGGAGGTCGCCGTCGGGCGACGGTTCGAAGCCCCGCAGCCGCTGGCTCTGCACCACGATGCGGTCCTCCCACCAGAGCGGCACGACGGGCAGGTCGCGCGCGGCGCGGCGCTGGATGCGCGCGTAGATGGCGCGCCGCCGCCCGGGGTCGAGCTCCCGCCGCCCGCTCTCCATCAGCCGATCCATGACCGGGCTCGCGTAGCCCCCGCGGTTGTAGCCCGCGGGCGGGCGCATGGTCGAATGGAAGGCCAGATAGTAGAGGTCGGGATCGCCGATGCCGACCCAGGCGAGGGCGCAGAGCTGGAAGTTGCCGCTCCGGACGTCGGCGAAGAGCGTGCCCCACTCGTAGGTGCGCACCTCGAGGGCGATCCCGATCTGGGCGAGCGCGGCCTGGATCGCCTCGGCGAGTCGGCGTCGCTCGGGCTGGTTCGAGGTCTTGTAGACGAGCCGGAAGCGGGGCAGGGGCCCGGGGCCGTCGGGATCCGGGTAGCCGGCGCGCTCGAGAAGCCGCCGCGCCCGTGCCGGGTCGTGGCGGTGGGTGCGCGCCGGGGCGTACGCCCAGTGCTCGGGCGCCAGGAGCCCGCTCGCCGGCCGCGCCGCGCCGCCGAGAATGAAGCGCACGACCGCGTCCCGGTCGAGGGCGAGCGCGATCGCCTCGCGCACCCGGCGCTGGGCGAGGCGCGGATCGCGGAGGTTGAGCGCCAGGTAATCGAAGCTGCTCCCGGGGCCCCGCCGGACGACCAGGTGCGGGAAGCGCGCGAGCCAGTCCACCATCTCCGGCTCGGGCGCATCCTCGATCAGCTGGACCCCGCCGCGCTTCAGCTCGAGCACCCGCACCACCTCGTCGGGCACGATGCGCACGACGAGCGGATCGAGCCGGGGTGGGCCGCCGGGGTAGCCCGGGTTCGGCTCGAGCACGATCCGCTCCCCTCGCTCGGCCCGGACGACACGGAAGGGGCCCGCTCCCACGGTGACCTCGCCCGGGTCGCGGGCCCGGGCTGCGGGCAGGATGCCGAGGCCGGTCGCGTCGAGGAAGGGCGCGAAGGGCTCGCGCAGGTGCATCACGACCGTCGCGGGGTCGCGCGCGTCGATCGACGACAGCACCGCAAGTGCCGCGCGCTTGGGCGAGGCGAGTGCGGGGTCGAGGACGGCGAGGTAGGTCGCACGAACGTCGTTCGCCTCGACCGGCGCACCGTCGGCGAAGTGAAAGTCGGAGCGCAGGTGGAACACGATCGTAAGCGGATCGGGCACTTCCCACGACGCGGCCAGCTCGGGACGCCGCCTGGCGGCCGCGTCGGGTTGCGTGAGAGCGACATGGAGAAGGTCGGCCAGGCGGGCGGCGTTGGCGTCCACCCCGAAGCGCGGATCGAGGCTCTGTGGGTCGCTTTGCAGTGCGAGGACGAGGCCCGCGGGTGGCACCGGCGCCTCGCCGCAGGCGGCGGCAAGCGTCGCGCAGAGCACCGCGAGGGCCGCCAGAGCCCTTCCGCGATTGACTCGCTTCGGAAGCGGCTGGTACGATGCCTCTGCGGGAGTCGATGCAGACTCGAGGACGGGTGGAGGAGGCGGAGGAGTCCATGCAGATAGGTGCTCTTTTTCTAGCAACGTTGCTCGCCACCCTGGCCCCGGCCGCCGGCGTCCGCGCCGCGGAGGCCGAGGCCGCCGCCGATGTACGTCAGGCGAGCCTCTTCCCGCGCCCCGCGGAGCTGGAGCCGCAGATCCGCTTCTGGCGCGCCGTCTTCACCCAGTACTCCGCGCACCAGGTGGTTCTGCACGACGCGGTCCACCTCGACAAGGTCTACAAGGTCCTCGACTTCCGCTCCCGCCTCGATGACGGCTTCAGCGACGGCGAGCTCGCGGGCCTCGAGCGCATCGAGACCGACGTCGAGCTCGACCGGCTGCGGGCGACGCTGCTCCGCCTCCACGCCCTCGGCCCGCACCCGGAGTCGCTCACCGCGGAGGAGCGCGCGGTCTA
>Ga0209472_1002464_pt1 | contig 10404 bp, 9 predicted proteins | sample GraSoiAngelo_130_FD_185887 | JGI IMG/M metagenome (GOLD analysis project Ga0209472, IMG submission 185887) | Grasslands soil microbial communities from the Angelo Coastal Reserve, California, USA - 14_0929_02_20cm (SPAdes) (version 2) | ecosystem: Environmental > Terrestrial > Soil > Grasslands ...
CTGAAGTCTCGTTGCCAGGAGATGCGGGGTCATCTGGAAGTTGCCAGCGATTCCGTTTCCGTGAGGGGTTGGGCAACGGATTCGCACGGAAGGCAAGGAAGAGTTATGGAGCCCCTTGCTCGTTGAGTGTAAGGAACACAACGACGGATCCTTAGCTATCGAAGTTGTGGTTGCCATCCCGACTGGGACGAACCCTTGAGGATCGCGTCCATTCAATCTAATAAATATCCCTCAAGCAACAGGCAATGATGGATCTCTTCTCCGGGGGAAGGATAAGCTCTCGCTGAGTTGCTCGCTATAGCAAGCAGCAAATTCGGGCAGCCTTGAGTGCTCTTTCTCTCCGGATCATTTACTGGCTCTGTACGTGCTGCCAGGTCAAAATTCAAGACTCGGGCATCTCACACCCAGAAATTTCTGTTGACAGCTGCAACTGGTTCCTGATAAATGACTTGTACGTAAGCTCGTCTAGTTCCCGAGATGAGCTCGATAGCTCTCGATCTCAAATAGAGATGAAATTCATCGAGCGTTCATCACAAGGAAGCCGAAGAGCGCAGGGGCTTGCTATAACAACCAAGAACGCCACAGCGTTCGGGCGCTTCTGGTTTGGTGACCCAAATTCAGGAAATCCCCGACATAAAATCTGCCCGTCGCGAACTGGATCGAACCGTGACGCGCACGTTCTCCCTGGAGCGCTTCATTATAAGCGATGACCTGCATCCATGGCAGGGTGACCATCCTCGTCAGGGCGACCTTGCGACCTTAGGTGACAACAATCAGGAGGATCTGTGGTCGGCGCCGAAGTGCGAGTCACGAACGCGGACACAAATGTCACAAACACCTGGTAGCTCCCATAGCCGAGGATTGCGATGGTACCCAAAGTGATAATGGTCATGTACGACGTGCGAAACAAAATCTCGACCAGGTTACGGTGATTCAGTGCTTTTACTCTGGCCGCGGCCCGCTCTAGAAACATCTGTGTTTGATTCTTTTCCTGGTGCAAAAGCTGGATTTGTATGACCGAGGCGAGATGTTCCTGGAGAAAACTGCTTTCCTTGCTGGATTGCCGCTGCGCTGAATCTGAAGCTTCCCTCAACCGGCTGTCGAAGTAGTTCCGGAATACATAAAAGAGCGGCACGAGCGGAAGGACCATGCAGGTAAGCTTGAAATCCAATAGTAACATGGTGCCCACAACAAAGATCGCGTTGAAAGCCGTTTGGAGGGCATAGGGCACCAGGCTCGATCCAAGTTCGGCCACCTGATCGGCATCTTGTTCCATCCGATATAGCTTTTCGCCGATAGGCGTCGTCTCGTGGTAGTCCGCGGAGAGACGGTTCATCTTTTCCAGGATGCTGAGCCGGATACGGAAGACGAGATCCTGCACGGTGCGGAAGCTGACAAGTCCCGCCAGCGCGGAAAGGCCGAGCCGGCAAACATAGATACCGAAGAAGCCCGCTGCAACAAGCAGCAGCAGGTGGAAATCTTTTTTGGGAAGAACTCGGTCGATCAACCACTTGATGAGCAGAGGATCAACCAAGTACATCAAGCTGCTTAGCACGATCAAGATCATGCTAAGCGCATGCGCGCTGAGGAGAGGTCGCAGTTGGCGAGCAAACCAGCGGAAATGCATGTTGAGATTCGTTGTCAAGGGAACTCCTGGCACCTCTCAACCAACCTCGCGGCAGAACCAAGCGGCCGGCTGCCCAGCAAGTCTGTTCCATATTCTTCGCTGGACAGCGTCCCATCGGGCTTTCAGGATGGTTCATGCGTTGGCGTGGCGTCGCTGCCAGAACCTCCGGAATTCCGCAGGCGCCAACCGAAACATGTCATAGAAGGCTTTCCTGAAGCCGTCATAAGTGTGATACCCCGCGTTGGTTGCGATCGCCTTTATTGGCTCATCAGGGTTTTGCAACTGTTTTGCTGCGAAGACGAGTCGTCTCTTTCTCGCGTAGTCTTTCATCGATATCCCTGCGGCCTCCTTAAACAGTCGTCGCGCTTGGCGGTCAGAAAGAGAAAGTTGCAGCTGACTGCAAACATGTCCCAGGCTTTCATTGACCTCGCCCAGTGCATTGTCAATGAAGTTCTTGAGCTTCTTAGCCCTCCGCTCGATGTTACTCTCGACTCCTTGCGGGAATAATCGATCGACTAACGACTCTAGAGTTTCCAATCCCAGAACAAAAGGTTGCTTACCGATAATGGCGCGGTCCTCATCTTGTCTAGATTCACGGAGGCGCCATGTCGCCGACGAAGGGAGCCTAGGGTGCATATAAGGCTCTTCGGCTCCGGCGACCTTCTCTCCGACCAAATCCGCCAGTTGCAGGTCTGCCAGACAATCTCTAGCAGCCCGCTCCAGAGCATCTCGTGTAACGTCGAAATGAGTTTCGAGTACGTCTACAATCCCGTCGAAGCTGATTCCCGCCCGGCTTCCCTCGATCGTTACCAACACACGTGCAGCAACTCCATTCAGGCTGTAACAGCAGCCGTTTTTGATATCCAGGAGCAAAGCGCCATCCTCTGCATAGATGGAGCGCACGCCAGGAGCGACCAACCATCTCGTTATATCGACTCCGTTCCCTTTTCCCACCTTGGGTGTGTTAGAAGTGCCGTGAGTCGGCCTCGGCGGCGTTGAGCGCAGATAGATTCGGTGAGATCTGCTTCTAGGGAATCCCGAGAGCTCTTTTCTCTGTTTCTTCGGCTGTGTTTGTAGCGTGCAATTGTTCTGCAGCACTTGCGAGACGCCTTCTTTGACTAAGCCTTTGATGGCTTTTCCCCTGGAGTCCCTGAACACCCAGTGTCTTTGGCTTGCTGACTTGGGTAGCGCAGCCTGTTTGCGATTAGCGCCCCCTCTGACGCTACTATGAGTGTGTTGTTTGCTCTCTTTTGCTCGCAAGTTCATTCCGACAGGTTCGTCCGACGGTTTTGACATACCTTGATCCCCAGGAGCGTGTAGAGCGCAGAGGAGTTGAATATCGGGTCGTTCGTAGATCATCGTGGCACCTCTAATCTGAGCGATTTCTATGAGGGCTGCCTTATGTTTGTCGTGAAGTTTGGCGGCGCCGTATCGGGATGTGAATGAGTTTCTTGAGCGTCTTAACCCTCCCCCTCCATTTGAGTCCACCCTTTGTTCCTCGGTGGGTCAGATGGGTCCAAGAACGTCCCTTAGAAACCTAATCATCGCTTTCTGGTCAGTTAAGAAAGCGTCGATGGTAGCGAGGTCGATCTAGAGATGCTTATGCTCCAGATCGCATTCAATACTTGCAGCCTGCCCGGATGCGTCTTGCGGACGAGATCGAAGGCAGGCAATCTGTAGTGGTTCGTCCCAGTCCGGATGGAAAATGATGATCCGAAGAGAGAGACTGCCGTCGACTTCTTGCTTCGCGTAGATCGCGACGGAATTCCAGGTTTCGACATCTTGTCCCCGCCGAATTTGCTGTCCGGCGCTGAAGGAAAGGGAATCCGTCGTCGTGCGTAGGGATCCCCCGTCTCCGGCGTCACAATACACATGAAAGTCCACTCTGTGCCCCGCAGCTTGATATTGGAGTTGAGAACTGGTCCCGGTCTGTTGAGATTCAATTGGCATGCATCAGGGCCTCTCAGAACGAGTTATCTTTAAGACTGGCTGGGCGGGAGTGTATCCCCCCGGAATCCCTCATTGTCCAACAGTTCGAGAGTTTCCAACTGAAGACGTTAGCGCGGCGAGAAAATCTTTAATTGCTTCCTTGAGCAAACACATCAGTCACCAACGACCTTGCGAAACCGTGTTCCTTGAGGAAAGCGGACAGGACATTGCCTTTCTTTTCCGAAAGATAGCTGCCTCGCGTCTTCACATTCAATTGGGCATTAATCTGAATTGTCTTTCCCCACGATTGGGGAAAACGTGTATTTCCGATGAACCGCGTTCCCTATAGCAAGCAGCGACGAATGCGCGCTTTGAGATGTTGGCAAGGCGCGACAAGCAGGTACGAGCTTGTGGCCGGAGCACGACGCTTCCGCGCCTCAAAACTCGCAAAGCGCGAAAGCACCCCGGCGACCAGCGCCGCGCCTTGCAGGAATGCTTCCCGCACCATCGGAACGCCTCAGCCGTCCTCAAAGACAAGCGCGCCGAGGCCGTCACTGTGCGGGAGCTTCGCGGATGGATTGCGCGGGAAATCCATCTTGACCTCACGAATGCACCGTTTGACCGGCAAGACGAAAAGCAACTGCCATCCGCAGGAGCGTGCTCCCGCTGCCCGAGGCAAACTGGCAGCAACCCGCTCTTGTTCCCGGAAATCCCACGCAAGTCCTCCATTTGCGCAAATCGATTCTGCTGCACGCGCGAGGCAGCTGCTCGGCAATGCTTCTGGTGCGCTGTCAGAACTGACAGTTTCTGACTCTATAACAAGTGGTAGAAATTGATTGGACGAAGATCGTCCGCTCCGGAGTCTCCAGCGGTGGAGGGTGGTGGACTATGAAAGAGCATAGGGTTTCCTGGATTTTGGCCTGCATTGCGGTGTTGACCGCGGCCATGCCCATGCTAGGCCAAGCTCCTTCCGCTCCAATCATTCACGAGCCAGGGACGCCAGTGCCACAAGCGCCAGAGGGGAGAATCCGGAAGCGCGTTCTGTTGGTGAACGTGCCCCTTACAGTCACGAATGCAAAAGGCGAATTGGTCTCCAATCTGGAAGCGAAAGATTTTCAAGTCACCGACAATGGTGTACCACAGAAAATAATGTATCTTGATTTGGGACCCACCCCGCTTTCTATGGTTTTCTTGGTGGAAACCAGTTCGCGCATTGAGCCCCTCCTGACGGAAATGCGCAAGACCGGAATCATTTTCGCTGATGCGCTGATGGGCCCGAATGACGAGGCAGTGGTGGTGGGCTTCAATGATTCAGTGGATAATCTGGCAGACTTCACGGCCGATCACGACGTCATCCTTAACACGATAAGTAATTTGAAGTGCGGTACGGAGCGTTCAAAGCTGTTCGATGCGATGGCTACTGGAGTGACCATTCTGAGCACTCGTTTACAGCGGCAGTTGGCGGCTGATTTGCCAGAACGCCGTCTCGTCATAGTGGCTATGTCAGAAGCGACCGATGTTGGCAGTGATGAGCGACTAGAAGCGGTGATGCGGCGAGCGCAGCTTTACAACATAGCGGTCTATTCCGTGGGGATTCCGACGACCCTGGCGCAATTGAAGGCACCTCCAAAGGACGTCAGACACATGATTACACCGGAGGGTATTTTCCCACAGCCGGGGATGCCCGGAACTGTGCAAATGCCGCCTACTGAAGACATTCGCTATGGCTACGGAAACCTGATGAACTTGAACGTGTGGGCGGTGAGGAATGTCAAAGACGAAATTACCGGTCACGCTCTTCAGATGGCTGCCGCGCAGACCGGGGGCCGACATATCGCCACATTTGGAGGCATCTCGATGCAAAAAGCTGTGGACGAGATTGGCGGGGAGCTACACACACAGTATTCGTTGACCTACGAGCCCAAAGGCACAAACAAGACCGGATACCACAAAATCAAAGTGTACGTGAAAAACAAGGATCTGAAGGTGCGCGGACGGCCAGGCTATTACATAGCGCCAACGGAGAACTGAAAGCTCGACGGTTCCAATCCGAAGGCAGTTCCGAAGTGATACAAGTTGAAGGCTGCCTACATTCCGCCTTCGTGGCTCCTTCCTCGAATCATCCTGTAGTTTTTTACAGTTGTGGGCAAGCTGCCCCCAAATTACGCTGCGTTGTGAGTGAGCGACAGGTCCCAAGGGATTTCCGCCCTCTTTAGCGACTACGCCAAGACAAGCAAGTTCATAGCATGAGTAATCGTCCTTCTGGAGGACATCATGAAGCGCGCTATGACAATCCTATTCTGGGTCCAGTTGTTAGCCATTCCCTGCGGCGTGTGGGCCCAAGAAGAAACAGAAATTCCTTGGTACCTTCAGGAACAGGTTCGAAAGAAGACTGGGAACGATAACCCGCGCGGCACCACGAGCCTTGGCATGCCTATAACCGCACCTTTGAGTCCAACCGCTAACCACATGAGTTTCGGTCTGGGATTAAGTGCCGGTGCAGGTTATAACTTCGACAGGCGCAACGCCCTCGTAGGGGATTTCATGTGGAACTGGCTCTATCCAGCCGAGCAAGGCATACGACCGAGTGGTCGCGACTTCATCTATACACTTTTTCCCAGCGTTCAGTTCTCCAGCCATCAAAAAGAAACCGTGGATTTACCTCCGTTGGCTTTGTGCACGCTACCGAAGTAGCGTGCGCCCGTCCGCTAACGATTCAGTTCACACAAACCATTTTCAGCTTTGCGTCCAGATGTCCTCCTCTGGGCATACCGTGCAGCAGCTTTCGCAACCGCCTGCGCGCTTTGTGCAATTGGGATCTTGAGTTTCCAACTGAATATCCAAAGATTTCGGCGATTTCCTTATGCTCGTATCCGTGGACATCATGAAGAATGAAAGCTGCTTTGTAACCGTCCGGTAGTACGTCGATAGCTGCTTGAAGGTCGATCCGGCCGAACAAGTCGGTTATTTGCGGGTCCGGCGCGGCGATCTCGCTGAAGGAATCGGTGTCCAGTTTGCGCTCCCCTGGGGGAGTCCAAGAACGTTTGTTCTTGCGCAAACGCATCAGAGCGACGTTCGTTGCCAACCGATACAGCCAAGAAGAGAATGCGGACTCACCGCGAAACGTATTGATCTTGAGAAACACTCGGATGAATACGTCTTGAGCAGCGTCCTCGGCCTCTGCTGGATCTCGTAACATGCGCAGACAGATGCGATGTACGAGTTCAGAATAGCTTCGGTATATGAGTGAAAAGGCCTCGCGGTCGCCTCGATGAGCTAACCGAATCGTCTCGGTTAGGGCTGAACCTTCAGGGTTCTTTAGCATCGATTCACTTATTTTCCTAGACGGCTTATACGCTATCGGCCAAGGAATGTGAGGAATACTGCCAAAATTGACAGGGTGGCTAGAAAATAAAGGGTCCGGTGAGGTACATCCTGCGCGGTTGACAGAATCGGAGCCGGGGCGTATAAGCTACGGCAAGGTGCGAGGTTCCGTGGGCGATGACAGCAGACCGAAGGGTAGTTCTTTCTCTCCTCCTTAGTGTGCTAGTGTGGGCAAACTGCGCTCCTGTTGCGCAGGCGCAGGCGCAACCGCGCGCGCAAGCACGCATCGTTGCAAACGTTGAACTCGTACAAGTACCCGTAATCATCTTCGACGATAAAGGCACAGTTGCGGCTGGCCTCAAAAAGAGCGACTTTCGGCTGTTTGATGATGGGATTGAACAGAAAATCCTTTACTTCGAAAGGGAGCGGGTTCCCGTTTCATTTGTGATTCTTGCGGACTTGAGTTCGAGCATGACAAGAAAGATCCCGTTCGTTCAGGAGGCGGCCGTTTCGCTCCTTGACCCTCTGGAAGAACCACAACAGGACAGCGATGAATACTCGGTATTGAGCATCGGCAAACGCTCCAGACAGCTGTTGTCCTTCACTCACGACCAGCAGGACCTTGAGCGCAGGCTACCGCTACTGCTGACGGCCACCAACGAGAGTACCGCTTTGTTTGATGGAATCTGGCTGGGAGTGAGCACGGCGCGAAAGGAGGCGGTGAATCAACATCGCGCCATGATTATCATCACAGACGGCGGCGATAATCACAGCCGTTACAACCTAGCAGAAACAAGAAGGCTCTTGGAAGAGGCTGACGTTCCGGCTTTTGCTGTCATGGCAGGGCCATCGTTCGAGTTTCCCGCCATCTTTCTTCCACAGGAGAAGAAACAAAAGGGATCGAAGCCACAGCTTCCCAGCTTTCTAGCCATTCAAGACGACGACTATATTGGTCCTGCTGAACGGCGGGGTCCTCATAATATGAAGGCTCTGACAGAAGCAACGGGGGGCGGCGTCTTTACCGCCAGGGAAGAAGAAGACCTGCCACGCATCGTTCGGACGATCGGGCTGGCGGTGCGTTATCGATACGTTCTCACTTACAAACCAATGCGTGAATCGATATCCCGGGGCAATCGGCGGGACGTCCCAGGGGATCACCGGTCGCACAAGATTCACCTCGAACTTTACCCTAAAGATAAATTTGCGGGATATAGCACTCCTTACTACAAACGCGGCTACCATAACATCGAGTAAACGGATAAATTCTGGCTGGCATCCTCATTTCTTGAGAGTGACAGTGGGACTTTGCTGAGACGTTTTGATCTGCCCACTAGGACTGGGGTCCTACCCAGTCCGGATCCTTCAGATTCCAGCCACCACCAAGGGCCTTATAAAGCTGCACGACGACTGCGCGCCGGTTGAGTTCGGTAAACGCGAGAGCATTCTCTGCCGGGTACAGCTGCAACTGAGCGTCGAGAACTTCAAAGTAACTGGCCTTGCCAGCGATGTAACGCTGAAGGGAAACCTTGACGGACTCCTGGTAGGCTTGCACGGCGCGGGCCTGCTCCGCGCGAATGGCCTCGTATTTCATCCGCGAGACCAGGGCGTTTGAGACATCCTGAAAAGCAAGCTGGGCTGTCTGCGCGTATTGCAACTTGGATTGTTCCCAAAAAGCCACGGCTTGGCGCTTTTGTGCTCTGAGGGCGCCGCCCTGGTAAATCGGACCGGCAATATTTCCGGCGACGCTCCAGACAGTAGCCTGGCCCGAAGACAAAGAGTCGAGTGGGGAACTTGCACGGCCAAATAGAGCAGTCAGACCGATGCGCGGGAAGAAGTTGGCTGTGGCAACGCCAATCTGGGCGTTGGCAGATCGTAATTGCTCCTCGGCTGCCAGAATATCTGGACGACGCTCGAGCAAAGCGGAAGGCAAGCCGCTGGGAATGTCCGGGGGCACAACCTGATCGAGAAGTTTGGCGCTATGCGGAACGGGACTGGGGTTATTTCCAAGCAGCACGCTGATTTGGTTTTCCTTGAGGGCAATCTGGCGTTCCAATTCGGGGATGCTTGCGGATGCTGTGGCATGAGCCGCTTCGGCCCGGGACGTATCCAGCTTGGAAGCCACTCCGCCTTCGAGGCGGTGCGTAAAGAGACTCACCGTTTGCGAGAATGATTCTGTAGTCTGCTTGGCGATATCGAGTTGAAGATCCAGGTCAAGAAGCTCGAAGTAGGCCTGAGCTACGTCGCTGACAAGAGACAGCATAACCGCGCGCCGGGCTTGTTCGGTTGCGAGATACTGAGCACGTACTGCTTCATTTTCGCGGCGGATGCGACCCCAGAGGTCCGCCTCCCAGGCGACGCTTGCGGCGGCAGCAAAGGCACCGCGCGTTTGACCTCCGTTGGGAACCACTCCGCCGGCAAACTCGTTTTTACCGTCGCTGGCAGTCGCCCCATAATTGAGAAATGGAAAATACTGGGCGCGCGCCTGCGCAGCGATTTGGCGCGATTGCTCGATGCGCGTCACGGCGATCCGCAGGTCATAGTTATTAGCCAATGCAGTTTGCACGAGTTCTCTGAGCCGTGAGTCCTTAAAGACTTCCCACCATGGAAGGTCGGCAATCGATGCTTGTTGAGCTGATGCTTCAGCGCTGCGGTATCCCGTTGGCACGCTTATCTTCGGACGCTGGTAATTTGGGCCAACCGCGCAGCCAGGTAGCAACAGAAACAGCGCAGCAGCAGCTAGAAGGGAACCAAGAGAGGAGACCTGCAGGTTTTGATTGCTGATGGTCGCGGTCATTTTCATAGCGTCTAAAGACTTACAATCTCAAATCTTGTAAAAACTAGTCATCGCCTGCAGCATGCCCCGGCTGCGGAGTGGCACCAATAGGCAATTTCGCTTCATGCTTTGCCCCGCCGAGTTTTTCAACCAAGTAGAACAGTGCAGGGATAATGAAGATGGCGATCGCACTCGCGGCGGTCATTCCTCCGACAACTGCTGTGCCCATGACCTGACGGGATACGGCACCTGAACCGCTTGCTCTCCACAGCGGGACGCACCCCAGAATGAATGCGAAAGAGGTCATTAGAATGGGGCGCAGCCGAAGCTTGGCGCCTTCGAGTGCGGCATCGAGGAGCGACTGACCTTTTTCGTGCCCAGCTTTAGCAAACTCCACGATGAGGATGGCGTTCTTAGCGGCAAGGCCGATCAACATAATCAGCCCGATTTGCGCATAGACGTTGTTCTCGAAAGAGAAGCTGGTGAGCCGACGAAGATAGAGACTGGCAAATGCTCCAAAGACAGCGATGGGTACACTCAGGAGCACGCTAAACGGAAGAGTCCAACTCTCGTAAAGCGCCGCGAGAATCAAAAAACAAAAAAGAAACGAGAAACCGAAGATAACGGCAGGCGGCACGCCTTGCTGAGCCTTCTTCTCCTGGTAAGACATGCCGAGGTAATCAAAGCCCATATCTGGCGGCATGGTCTGTGCAAAGACTTCCTCCATTGCTGCCATAGCCTGAGCAGAGCT
>Ga0209472_1002466_pt1 | contig 10403 bp, 8 predicted proteins | sample GraSoiAngelo_130_FD_185887 | JGI IMG/M metagenome (GOLD analysis project Ga0209472, IMG submission 185887) | Grasslands soil microbial communities from the Angelo Coastal Reserve, California, USA - 14_0929_02_20cm (SPAdes) (version 2) | ecosystem: Environmental > Terrestrial > Soil > Grasslands ...
ACGACCGGCAAGACGGTTGCAACACGCGCCATCGGCGGCGACGGAAATAAGCCGCCTGCTCGGCAAGACGATGATGTTGCCAGAAAAAAGGATGACGGTCCGCCCAGTCCGCCCGTAGTTGGCCCCTAGACAAGATTCAGTCGAGGGGAAAGCCGACGTCTTTATGAAAGCAGTTGCTTTGTTGAGGTGAATGGTCGGGACGAAATCTAGAGTAACGACTCCACGAGTTTCCTGGCGGCGATTACGTCCGCGATGCGCGCAAAGTCACCGTACATGACTCGGTCCTTGTCCATCGTCGGGCTCACAGATCGGATTGCTGCATGAGCGGATTGCAGGCGCTTTGAAGTCCTCAGCGGAGCTAGGAAGTCGAGCGCCTGTGCGGCAGCCATGGCCTCGATTGCGAGGACGTTACGCGTGTTCTCCACGATCCGCTTGAGCTTCAAAGAAGCTGTCATCCCCATCGAAACGTAGTCTTCTTTATTGCCTGACGTCGTAATCGAATCGACCGACGCGGGATGCGCCAGCACTTTATTCTCGCTGACCAACGCGGCGGCGGTGACCTGCGCCATCATAAATCCCGAATTGAGGCCGGCGCCAGCGGCGAGAAACGGCGGCAGGCCTTCATTCAACGCTGGATTGACGAGGCGCTCAAGCCGCCGCTCGGAAATTCCCGCGAGCGCGCTGAGCGCGATGCCAAGGAAATCGAGCACGAACGCTATGGGCTCGCCGTGGAAATTTCCGCCAGAGAGGATCTCGCCGTCGGATGCAGCAGAGCTTCGCTCTGCCTGAGCGGGCGAGGCGCCCGCTCCCACACGAGCAGGAAACACCAGCGGATTATCCACTGCGGAATTGATTTCTATTTCCATCACCTCGCGGCAATGGGCAAGTGTGTCGCGCACAGCACCATGGACCTGGGGAATGCAGCGGAGAGAGTACGCATCCTGCACGCGGGTACAGACGCGATGCGACTCGCGAATCTGGCTGCCCTCTAACAGCTTGCGAAGATTGCTGGCAGTTTCTAGTTGGCCGCTATGCGGACGCACTTTGTGAATGCGCTCATCGAAGGCAACATCAGTCCCACGCAGAGCGTCGAGTGTGAGAGCGCCGATCACGTCAGCGGAATCGACCAGCGTTTCGGCCCCGATCAGCGCAAGGACGCCGAGCGCCAGCATTCCCTGTGTGCCGTTGATCAGCGAGACGGCTTCTTTGGCCTCGAGCACGAGCGGTTTGATCTGGGCGCGGCGTAGAGCTTCGGCACTCGCGATGCGGATGCTCTTTTCATCCAGGCATTCCCCTTCGCCGATCATCGACAGCGCTAGATGAGCCAGCGGCGCCAGATCGCCACTCGCCCCGACGCTGCCTTGCGACGGAACAAACGGAGTGACCCCTCGGTTAAGCATCTCGCAAAGTGTGTCGATGGTCGCGGCGCGCACGCCGGAGTAGCCCTTGGAGAGAGAGTTGGCGCGGAGGAGCATCATGGCGCGCGTTTCGGGGATAGAAAGCGGTTCACCGACGCCCACTGAATGGGAGCGCACCAGGTTGACTTGTAATTCGCGAATCTGATCTCCGGCAATACGAACGTCACTTAGTTTGCCGACTCCCGTAGTAATTGCGTAGGAAATTTGATTTTGTGCTACTACTGAATCGACGATTGCGCGTGCTCGATTGACCGCTTCGCGCGCGTCCGGATCAAGCAGCACTGGGCGGCGCTCGACGCTGACTTCGCGCACGGCTTCAGGTGTGAGATCGTTGCCGTTGATGTGGAGAGCTTTCACGAAAATCCGTTTCAGCTAAATAAATTAAAGCCCGTGTCATTCCGAACGAGTTTAGTCGCGAGAGGCTGCTTTCTGATTCGGGAACAGTGGATTCTCCACCGCTTGCGGTGCGGCGTCACCCGTGCCCTCCCGCATTTATCTTCCCGTCGCCTTGCGAAACACTTTCAAATACTTCTCCGGCAACTGTACGGCTTTCATGGCCCCATTGGTCACAATGTGCGTGGTTTCTCCCTCCGCCAGCAATTCGCCGTCATCGGCGCGCACCAGTTCATATCCGAAGTGGATTACAGACTCGCGGACATTTTTCAATTGCGTACGCACGATTACCTCATCATCGTAACGGACGGGCGCTTTGTACCGGCAGCGGGCATCGACCACAGCTATGAAGCATCCGTCGTTATGTTCCATATCGCGATAGGAAAAGCCGAGCTGACGCAGCAGTTCGACTCGGCCCACTTCAAACCAGACAAAATGATTGGCATGATAAACCACCCCCATCTGATCGGTCTCGGCATAGCGCACACGCAAGCGGGTTTCCGAGATTGTGGGAGCGTGATCGCCGTTCACTCGCCGCTCCAACGAGGTTTCCGCTTTTCTAGAAACGATGTCACGCCCTCGCGAAAATCAGCAGTTTGACGAATGGCGGCATTCTCTCGCACGGCTGATTCAATCTGCGCGTCAAGTTCGGCGCGAGCATGTTCGGTGAGCAGGCGTTTGGTGTATCCGAGCGAAGTGGGGCTGTTTTCCAGAAGGTGAGCGGCCAATTCGTGAGCGCGGTCCATTAGCTTGTCCGGTTCAACGATTTCATTGATAAGGCCAAGCCGCAAGGCTTCATGCGCATCGAAAAGCCGTCCAGTCAGCAATAGGTCGCGCGCGTGTTTTTCTCCGACTTGCCGTAATAAGAAGGTGGACACGATCGCGGGCACGAATCCGATTCTAACCTCGGTGTAGCCGAACTTGGCTTCTGGAACTGCCAGCGTGAAATCGGACAGCAGCGCAAGTCCAGTGCCTCCCGCGATGGCGGCGCCATTCACGGCAGCGATGGTTACTTTAGGAAATTCGTAAATCGTTCGAAATAGCCTCACCATGGTTCGCGAGTCTTCTAAACTCTGTTCAGGGGAACGGCCAATGAGGGCTTTTAAATTCTCCAAATCCATGCCGGAGCAGAAGGCTTTGCCCGCGCCAGTGACAATGAGCACGCGTGCCGACGATCGCGCGACACCATCCAGCGCGCGCATGAGGTCACTAATCAGTTCGAAGCTGATGGCGTTACGCTTTTCGGGGCGGTTTAGGGTGATGGTGGCGAGGGCGGCTTCGTAGATAAGCTCGATCGTGCTGTAAGTCATTGTTCGTTTATCAATCGGCCGCGGAAGAATTCGTATATCTTGCCCCAAGTTCTGCAGAGACCCTCAGCAAAGTATCCAGTGGCTTCAGGGTGGGCAAATCCGCTCCACGTTGACGCAACCCTTCCAGAACTTTCTCCGTAGGAATGTTTCCTACCAATGCGTCCTGCGCGAAAGGGCAGCCTCCCAAGCCGCCGAGGGCAGAATCGAAACGGCGGCAACCGGCGTCGTATGCGGCCGTAATGTCCTCTACTGCTTGATCCGGCCGGCTGTGCAGGTGCACGCCGATTTCCAGGTAGTGGTACTTTGCGATCACCGCGGAAACCAGGTCACGAATCTGCTGCGGAGTAGCCAAGCCGACCGTATCCGCGAGTGAAATCGTCTTGATTCCATACGATTCCAGCAGATCCACCGCATCGACTACCTCGTCAATGCTCCATTCATCTCCATATGGATTCCCAAATGCCATCGAAATGTAAACCACCGTCTCGAGCCCCGCTTCTTCGCCTTTCTGCTTGATCTTCTCCAGTTCGTCGATGGCTTCTTCGAGCGTCTGGCGCTGGTTGTTGCGAAGGAAAGTCGGCGAGACAGAATATGGAAATCCCAACGTGCGCACCGCATTGGTATTGATGGCACGCTGCGCGCCTTTTTGATTCACGACGATACCGATAATTTCCACATCATCAGGGGGATCAAGTTCCTTCAAAACCTCCTCTGAGTCGGCCATCTGCGGCACCGCATTCGGCGAGACAAACGAGACGGCATCGATATGCTTAAAGCCAGCACTGATCAGCGCTTTCAAGTAATCGATCTTTATATAGGACGGAATCTGCCCTCTCAGCCCTTGCCAGGCATCGCGCGGACATTCGATCAGTTTGATTTCAGTCATTAAAATTGTTTGCCACAGATCAACGCGGATTTTCACGGATCAAATTCTTAGAGCTAGTTCCTTGATCCGTGTTCATCCGCGTAAATCTGTGGTGGCGCCCGGACTTACGTTTGCAGCACTCCAACCTTAAACTCTGGTACATCGGGGTTTAGTGCGGCCGCTTCGAGCGCCTGGGTAATAGCATCACGTGTCTCGATCGGATCGATAATCTTGTCGATCCACAACCTGGCGGCTCCGTAACGCGGATCAGCCTGCTCGTCATAGCTACGCTTCACGGATTCGTACAGCTCTTTCCGCTCTTCCTCGCTCAGGTTTTTCCCAGTGCGTTCCAGTTGCTTGATTTTGATTTCCACCAGTGTTCCTGCCGCCGAATCGCCGCTCATCACGGCATAGCGCGCAGTGGGCCAGGCAAACACAAAGCGCGGATCGTACGCCTTGCCGCACATGGCATAATGGCCCGCGCCGAACGAGCCGCCGACAATCACAGTTATTTTCGGGACCACAGAGTTTGATACCGCATTCACCATCTTTGCGCCCGCTTTGATAATGCCGCTCCACTCCGCATCCCGACCCACCATGAATCCATTCACGTCGTGCAGAAAGATTAGAGGGATCAAATTCTGATTACAGTCCATGATGAAGCGCGCGGCCTTTTCTGCGGATTCGGTGTAAATCACGCCGCCGAACTCAACCCGCTTGTGGCCTTCGTGATCGGTCTGCTGCGCATGTAATTTCTGATTAGCGACGATCCCCACAGCAAATCCGCCGATGCGAGCGTAGCCGCAAATCACAGTCTTGCCATACTCCGGTTTGTATTCATCGAAGTGGCTGGCATCTACGATGCGGGCCAGAATTTCCTTCATGTCATACGGACGCGCCGGGGAGGGATCGTAAATTCCGTAGATTTCTTCAGCAGCCAAAGCAGGAGGCACGGGTTTCTTCCGATCCCAGGGTGACTGCCGCCGATACCCCCATTTCTCGATGATGTCGCGAATGCGCGCGATGCAGGCTTCATCATTCGGCTCGCGAAAATCGACCGTGCCGCTGATGGCTGAATGCATCGCCGCGCCGCCCAGCTCTTCTGCGGAAATTTTCTGCCCAATCGCCGCCTGCACCAGTGCCGGCCCAGCCAGGAAAAGTCCGCTGCCGTCCGTCATTAGGACGTGATCGCACATCACCGGCAGATATCCTCCGCCCGCCACGCACATCCCCATGATGGCTGCGATCTGTGAAATTCCCAGCGCAGACATCACGGCGTTGTTCCGGAATACGCGACCAAAGTCGTCGGTGTCAGGGAAAACATCCTCTTGCAACGGCAGGAATACGCCAGCGGAATCGACCAAATAAATTGTCGGGATGCGATTTTCGATAGAGATATTCTGCGCGCGAATCACTTTTTTTGCGGTCGTTGGGAAAAATGCGCCGGCTTTGACCGTGGCGTCGTTGGCGATGATCATTACCAGCCGCGTCTGAACCCGCGCCAGGCCGGTAATTACGCCGGCTGCCGGAGCGCCGCCCCATTCCTCATACATCCCAGACGCCGAGTAGATACCGAGCTCAAAAAAACTTCCAGGGTCGGCCAGGAGACCAATCCGTTCGCGGGCCGTGAGCCGTCCCTTACTGTGCTGGCTTTCTACAGCTTTTGCGCCCCCGCCTTCCCGAATCTTCTCTTCCTCGTTGTGCACCTGCGACATCAGGTCCGCCATAAAACGCATGTTGGCTTCATAGCGGCTGGACGTGGGATCTACACGCGTGGCCAGAATCGTGGAGTTCGGGGCCGAGGTAGTTTCGACGCGGTCAGCCATGGTCGGGTGCGAAAGACTTTCGGATGCGAAACTACCTACGGTATAACAGCGCAGCAGGCGCAGGCAAACCTCGCTCAGACGAATCTTGCCGATTGATTCCTATGCAAAAGTATTACACTATTTCGCTCAGAAGAGGCTCCTATGCGCAATCTTCTGCTCGCGGTTTTTGTGCTTGCGTGCGCGTTCTCCGCCGTTGCTCAAAACAAGCATCCGTTCACCTTTGAAGACATGATGGCGCTCAAGCGCGTTGAGGAACCAGTTCCCTCGCCGGACGGTAAATGGGTCTTGTTTGCCGCAGTCGATGTTGATTTGAAGGCGAACACGAAGACGCCACACATCTGGGTGGTGCCGCTTAGTGGCAATCAGGACAACGATACCCACGTTTCCCAAAATCAGGGAAACGTGGGGCACCCCGTTGTCGATCAATCCAGTGGGGAGCGGGAGATTATTTCGGATCAGGATGCGGACCGGCCACGATGGGCGCGGGATGGAAAGCGGTTTGCCTTTGTTTCGACCAAAGAAAACGGATCGCAAATTTGGATCGCGGATTTCGACAGCTCAACCGGGACAGTTACCACAAAGCACAGACTCACAAATATTGCCACCGAGGCGGATGGCGAATTGTGGTCGCCGGATGGGAAAAACATTTTGTTCAAGTCAGATGTTGATCCGGAATGCGATGGGACACCGGAATCAGAGGCTGAGTGCAATGCGAAGAAGTTAGAAGAAAAGAAAAATTCAAAAGTGAAGGTGCTGATCTTTACGCACCTGTTGTATCGACATTGGAACGCGTATAAGGAGGGAAAGCGAAGCCATTTGCTTGTCATTCCCGCCGGCAGCATCGTTTCTGAGAGCGGGGAAGCCTACGTTCCCACATACACGGGCCCCATAATTTCCGGTGTACCGACGCCCGGGGCAGGGGGGCTTACACGCGTGTGGCCTCGTGACCTCACCCCCGGCGACTACGACGCACCTGTGTTCTCGCTCGGTGGGCAGGACAACTATGCTTTCTCGCCGGATGGACACGAGATTTGCTACGCCTCAAACCACGATCCGGTTCCGGCGATTTCGACCGACAATGATTTGTTTACGGTTCCAGTCAACGTAGAGGCGGACGCTACGTCCGCCCAGATTCTGGCGCAAACCAAGAACATCACTGCCGACAACAAAGCGGCGGATGAGACTCCGCTCTATTCGCCGGATGGCAACTACATCGCCTACCGCGCGCAGGCGCGTCCGGGATACGAGAGCGACCGCTTCCGCCTGATGTTGTACGACCGGAAGACAGGCCATAAGGAGGAACTCTCCGAAGGAACTGACCGCTGGGTCGGCACTTTCACGTGGGCACCTGATTCATGGCACGTTTATTTCTCTTATGAGGACAGAGGTTCGGCGCCGATTGCGGTTACAAAATTCCGGCACTGGGGAAACGATCCCGAGTCGCGATGGCTGATCTCAACCACGGACAAGGTGCAAGGCTTCAACGACGACCTTGTGGTCACCCCGGACGGCAGAACCCTGCTCTTCACGCGAATGTCGCTGGAACATCCAAATGAGATGTACAAAGTCGCACTTCCGTTGATTCCATTGAAACAAGACGAAAAGCCCTACCGAGCTGAGGAGCCAATCTTAGCTGCCGACCCCCTAACTCATTTCAACGACTCCGTCCTCTCCCAAGTTGCCATGTCCCCCCTTGAATCCTTCTGGTTCACGGGCGCGAAGGGCGACAGGGTCGAAGGGTTTCTCGTCAAGCCTCCAAACTTTGATCCAGGCAAGAAATATCCCGTGAAGTTTCTCATTCACGGTGGGCCGCAGGGGGCGTGGGGAGACGACTGGAGCTATCGCTGGAATCCCGAGCTGTTCGCCGCGAATGGTTACGTCGTCGTCATGATCAACTTCCACGGCTCGACCGGCTATGGCCAGAAGTTCATTGACGCGATCAATGGCGACTGGGGCGGCGCTCCGTTTGAGGACCTGATGAAGGGCCTCGACTACGTGGAAGAGCATTATGGGTTTATTGATAAAGCCCGCGAATGCGCGCTCGGTGCCAGCTACGGCGGATACATGACCAACTGGATTCTCGGCCACACCAACCGCTTCAAGTGCATTGTGACGCACGACGGCACGTTCAACAATGAGTCGGATTGGGGAACGACTGAGGAGCTATGGTTCAACGAGTGGGAGTTCCGCGGCACGCCCTACACCAACCGCGAGTTGTACCGCAAGTGGTCTCCGCATTTGTTCGCGACGAATTTCAAGACACCGACGCTGGTGATTCACGGTCAGCTCGATTACCGGCTGGATGTGTCGGAGGGATTCCAGCTCTTCACGACGCTTCAGCGGCTGGGCGTGCCGTCGAAAATGCTCTATTTCCCCGACGAAGGTCACTGGGTGCTAAAGCCGCAGAATTCCCAGCTTTGGTACAAGACCGTAAATGATTGGGTGGATCAGTGGGTGGGGAAGTGAAGCGACCAGCAGATTCCTCACGGCTGAACAGGCTGCGGAGAAAGTCACGAAAGCCTGCTGCACTGTGGTAGAGCGGCGCTTTAGCGCCGCGTAAGTCGTGCAAAACCAGCGAGGGCTTTAGCCCCTGAGGCGGCGAATCGTCTCGATTCAGACTTTTTCCGCAGCCTGTAAAGCCGGTTCGGAATGACAAAGGTTAACCGTCGAAAGTCGCAATCCAAATCTATACGTTTTGTCATTCCGAGGAACGTAGCAACGAGGAATCTGCAGTGGGGGAGCAGCAGATTCCTCACCGCTGAGGGCGGTCCCGGAATGACGAATCTTGAAAAGTCGACTCTTAATTAGCCTGAGTGAGCCGCGCCATCGCCTCTCCGACGGCATCATCGCTCACCGCATCCACCAGCCCGATCCGCAGTGCTTCGCGTGCATCTAGCTTTCTCGCAGTCACAAACATTTCCAGCGCCTTTGCTTTTCCAATCAGCACTGCGTCCCACCCCAGCCGGTGATCAGTCCTAACGCGGCGCCGCGATGTCCAAAGATGGCAGACGGTGCGGCGATGCGCCGGTGGCACGCAAGCGCCAGGTCAAGTCCACCGCCCATGCAATAACCTGAAATCGCTGCGCAAACGAGAGCAGGGAAGCACTCGATTGTATTCATCAGATTCTGACCCGAGTGGGAGAACTCATAGCCCTCCGGCGCGGTTCAAATCCGCGCCCGCAGAGAAGAATTTCTACAAACAGTCGGACTCGGAGGCTACCCCGCCGCAGCCTACTACTTTCCAGCAGGACGTAGCTGAGCAAGCCGCAGAACCGAATCAATCGCCAACTGCTCCGCCGGCTTTGCACGAATCACACGGCATTCAGTGGCGCGGCTTCGGAGAGGTGAATTACAAGGTCTTGGACCAGCGAGAGCCGGAGTTGTCAACTTTTGGATTTGTGCCTGGTTCGGCCGGCAATTTCTATACCGGCGAGTTCGCCCTTTTTCTTACCTCCAGAATCAATGACAAGGCCAGCGTGCTCTCCGAAATCGTGTTTGATGAACATGTTGAACATCGACGGTTCCCAAGTGGAAAGCGATGAGGACAACGGCAATCACGTGAACGTGGGTCTTTTTGCGCGTCCCGATGCGATCCCGGGATTACAGTTCGGCGGCTCTTTCTACCACGACAAGATAACCAACCACGATTTCACGCCGGCTCCCAGGCTTGGCCAATCCATCGTGAATGCGCACATTGTATACGTAGGACATGGGATAGAGTTCCTCAACGAAGGCTTCCTGATCCGCCACCTGCAGGAGCACAGCCAGACCGTGTTCAACATGCCGGCGTTCTATTCCCAGTTTTCCAAGCGCTTCCAGAAGGTTAGTCCATTTTTAGGTACCAGTACGCGAATACGAATCCGCGCAGCATCTTTGAAGACGTACTTTTGCGCCATGGCCCGTCTTTTGGCGCGCGCTACGACTTCAACGACAACATCGCGTTCAAAACGCAACTGGATCACACGATCCGCAAGAGCAAGCCAGACCTTAACGGTCTGCAACTGCAGTTGGCGTTCGCTTTCTGAGGCGATGACTAATATGAAGTGGAAATGCGTCGCCGCACTGATTCTCAGTTGGACATGCGTGAGCCTCGGTCACACTGCTCTTGCTCAGACGGGAGACGTGGCGGTGGTGGTCAATCCCCAAAACCCGGCGAGCAATCTGACTATACCTGAGCTACGCAAGTTGTTTGCCGGCGAAAAGCGCTCGTGGGCCGGCGGACTGTCGGTGAAGCTCATTGTGCGGGCGCCCGGAACACATGAGCGCGAGGTGTTGCTAAAACTGCTGGGCGTATCGGAGAGCGAATATAAGCAATATTGGGCTTCGCGGGTGATGCGCGGCGAAGCTCAGTCTGAGCCCCCTGTCCTACCCTCGCTTGGCATGCAGAGAGAAGCCATGGGCCTTTTTGACGGCGGCATTACGCTAGTGGCTGCAGAAAATGTTAAGCCCGGAATGAAAGTGGTCAAAGTGAACGGTCGCATGCCGGGGGAAGCAGGGTATCCGCTCCACTAACGCTCGCCTGCCGGCACCCCCCGAGGTTTCACATTCTCGCGAATAAAACTAACGATCTCATCCATCGGCGTTCCCGGTT
>Ga0209472_1002470_pt1 | contig 10396 bp, 10 predicted proteins | sample GraSoiAngelo_130_FD_185887 | JGI IMG/M metagenome (GOLD analysis project Ga0209472, IMG submission 185887) | Grasslands soil microbial communities from the Angelo Coastal Reserve, California, USA - 14_0929_02_20cm (SPAdes) (version 2) | ecosystem: Environmental > Terrestrial > Soil > Grasslands ...
GACTTCGACAACTGTCCGGACTCGGGCGACGCGCAGCTGGCGCGCGTCCGCGTGCTCAACCGCCTCAAGAACCGCAGCGCCGAGCCGCGGGACGCGGACATCGACAGCAGTGTGACGCTGGCCGCGATGCTGGCGCCGAGCTCGGGCGACTCGGGCGACCTGGGCCGCTTCCAGGAGACGAAAGCGGCCGAGATCACGGCGTTCGTCTATCGGGTGATTCCCGGCGGGAAGAAGGAGACGGCGAACTGCAAGCTGGGCGACCCGGTGCACCGCGACACGCACATCGAGCTCATCCTGGGCCCGAGCGACACCGCCGAGATTCGGCGGGTAATCGCGGAGGTGACGCCGCGGTGGCGGGCCGCCCTCAAGAACCGCGGCGTCGATTGGTCCACCGCCGCGCTGCAGCAAACCATCGAAGGCCACTGGGTCAGGCTGCGCGGCTGGCTGATGTTCGACCTGGAGCACCAGGCGCAAGCTGAGAACACCAACCCCGGGAACTCCGCGAACTGGCGCGCCACGGCCTGGGAGATTCATCCCATCACGTTTCTGGCAGCCGCAGTCTCGCCGCCCTGATCGGGGAAGATCTGTTTGATGACGTAAACGGCTGTGGACGGGTACCGTTAGTTCAGCCGGCCCAGAAACCGCTCCAGTCGCTGCTCGGCGCTGTGAACGTCCCGCCCCAGATAGTTACGCCGCGCCTCGGCCAGTGCAGCATGCAGCGCCTCGGCCTCGCCCGCCGCGCGAGCCCAGAAGGGGGCGCCGGGTTCGCTAGCGCCGAGAATGCGCGCCGTGAGCGCGAGCGCCTGTGCGGCGAACGTCACGTAGGCTCGCAGCATTCCCCGTCCGGCGGCACGCCGGGCCACCCACTCCGGGAAACACCCTGCCCACCACAGCGCGAGCGCCGCGACATCGGCCGCGCCCTCGGCCTGCGCCACCGTCCCGTCGGGAAGCGACGCCACGTGACGCCACCACACGCCGATGCCTGCCTCGCCGCGCGCTACCGTCCGCACGGCGCGCCAGGTCGCGAACACCACGGGCAGCGTGGCGGCGTAGTCCGCCAACTCGACGTCGGACACGCCGCGCGCGCGCAAGGCCGCGCGCACCGGGACATACCAGAGGATCGACAGGGGGACCGCGGCAGGCGCGCCGCCCTGGCCGCGCACCGCCTCGAGCGCCGCCGGCGAATCGAGCACGGCGTCCACCGCGCCCGCCTCGACAGCCTCCGCAGCGGCGCGGGCCTCGGCCCGATCCAGCCGGCCGATCTCGGCGACGAGCCGGGCCAAGTCCTCGCGCGTCAGTACGCGGTGGATGAGCGGCGTGATCATGCGTACACGAGTATGCAGTTTGCGGGCCACGCCCCGTGAGGCCGGTCACCTAGCAGCAGTGTCGGGAGACTGCTAAGCGCGCCGCTGCGACAGTGCGGCTACGGCGGCCGGCAAACGGCTGCGCGCAACTGACAGCGCGACTTGCGGTTGTGTCAACAATACGAGCCTGCGTCTGCGTTCCAGCTCGTCCCACAATAAAACTGTCTGGTTCGGGGCCACTGAAACGTCTAGCGGTTGGAAGCTCGAAGCGGTATGCCGACTAAGATAATATCACACAGGAGGATTCATCATGAGCGCATTCGTGTACCTGTACCGCAGTGAAGACGCGGCGTTTCGTGCCGCCATGGGATCACCGGAGCAGATGCAGAAGAGCATGCAGAAATGGATGGCGTGGATGAAGCAGCTTGGCGAGAAGGGGCACATCAAGGACCAGGGCCACCCGCTCGAGCGCGCCGGCAAGGTCGTCAAAGGCAAGAAAGCGATCACCGACGGGCCGTACGCGGAGTCCAAGGATGTCATCGGCGGCTACACGCTGATCGAGGCGAAGGACCTGGCCCAGGCGGTGGAGCTCTCGTTGGGTTGTCCCATCCTAGAGGGGGGAGGCGTGGTGGAAGTCCGCCCGGTCCTGAAGACCAACATGTGATGGAGCTGCACGAGCATCTCTTCCGGCGGGAAGCGGGGCGAATGGTCGCCACGCTGACGCGCATCTTCGGCGTCGAAAACCTCGCGCTGGCAGAAGACGTGGTGCAAGACGCCTTCTGCCGCGCGCTGGAGGTGTGGAAGTTCCGCGGCGTCCCCGAGAATCCCTCGGCGTGGCTCATGGCGACCGCGAAACATCGCGCCCTCGACGTGCTGCGGCGCGAGCGCACGGTCCGCACCTTCGCACCGGAGCTGGGCCGGTTGCTCGGGTCGGAAGAGGCCCTCCCGCCGGCCGTCGAGGAGCTGTTTGCGGCGCACGCCATCAAGGACGATCAGCTGCGCATGATGTTTTCCTGTTGCCATCCTCGCCTGCCCGAGGCGGCGCAGGTCGCGCTCATGCTTCACATCCTGTGCGGCTTCAGCGTCGACGAGATTGCCGGCGCCTTCGTCAGCACGCACGCTGCGGTCGAGAAGCGCCTCGTGCGCGCGAAGCGAACGCTCGCAGGTTCCGAGCGCTTGTTCGAGATCGCGGACGCCGCTGACTTCGCGGTCCGGCTTCCGGCCGTCCACCGCGCGCTCTACCTGCTGTTCAACGAAGGCTACCACGGCGCCTCCGCCGAGGCCGCGGTGCGCGTTGAGCTGTGCCAGGAGGCGCTGCGTCTCGCGGCACTGCTGTTCGAGCACCCCCTCGGGTCGACGCCGGCGACGTATGCGCTCGCCGCGATGATGTGTCTTCACGCGGCGCGCCTGCCGGCGCGGCTCGATGCATCGGGCAATTTGAGCACGCTCTCCGATCAGGATCGATCGCGCTGGGACCTCGGGTTGGTCGCCGAGGGGCAACGACTGCTCGACCTCTCAGCCACCGGCCCCGAGCTGACCGCGTATCACGTCGAGGCCGCGATCGCGGCCGTTCACGCGGCGGCGCCCCGCGTCGCAGACACGAATTGGACGCAGATCGTTTCGCTCTACGACACGCTGATGACCATTGGTCCGTCCCCCGTGGTCGCGCTCAACCGCGCCATCGCCGTCGCCCAGCGCGAGGGCCCCGGGCGCGGGCTCGAGGAGATCGGTGCGATCGCCGACCGTGATCGTCTCGCCGCTTATCCATTCTACTACGCGGCGCTCGGTGAGCTGGAGCTGCGCCGCGGCAGGGGCGAGACCGCGCGCGAGCACTTCCGCGCAGCGCTCGCGCTGGCGCGCAACGCCGTGGAGCGGCGATTCCTCGAGCAGCGCATGGACGCGTGCCTCCGCCCTGCTATCGACTGAACCATGCCAGCCACCTTCACCCGCTTCCCGAGCCCCCTCGGCGAGCTCATCCTGACGGCCTCGGACACTGCGCTCACCGGCGTCCACTTCCCGACGTCCCGCCACGTTCCGCCTCTGCACGGAGTGGAGCGGAGGACGGCGGGGGAGGACGACGGCGACGGCCCCGCCAGCGCGCTGCTCGCCCGGGCTCGGCACCAGCTGGACGAGTACTTCGCCCGCATCCGGACGACGTTCGACGTGCCGCTCGACCCGCCCGGCACGACCTTCCAACGTGTGGTGTGGGATCTGCTCCGCACCATCCCCTACGGCACCACCACGAGCTATGGCAAGCTGGCGCGCCGGCTGGGCGACCCCCGCGCCACCCGCGCCGTGGGCGCCGCCAACGGCAAGAACCCGATTCCGATCATCGTCCCCTGTCACCGCGTGGTCGGGGCGCGCGGCGAGCTGACCGGCTTCGGCGGCGGCCTGGATCGCAAACGCTGGCTGCTCGAGCACGAGGGGGCGCGGCTGATGCTACTCTAGGGAAGTCCTGCACAAGTCGCGCGAAGTCGGGGGTGGGGCGTCGCACGCGTTACTAGAGCTTCCCTAGGCCTTAAGCCGCAGCTCGAAGCCGATACCATCGGGCTCGAGCTGGCCGGTTCCGAACCGGCTCTGGGCCACCAGCTGCTCGAGGGCCTCTCGACTGTACGCACTCCGTAACAGCCCAAACCGAAAGATCAAGCGTGTGAGGAGTGCGTTGATCGGCGACAGCTGCATGCTGCGTACTCCCCGTGCGATCTCGTCCTGCGACGCGTCCTTCCGCAGGTCGTAGATCGACGCCTCGCCTCCCGGCGCCAGGACACGGTGGATTTCGTTGAGCGCGCCGAGCGGATCGCTGAAGTTCTTGAACGCGGCCGTGCAGACCACGAAATCGAACGCTGCGTCGGGAAACGGCATCGCGGACGCATTGCCGTGACGGAAGTCGACTGTGACGCCGACCTTGCGAGCATTTTCCCGGGCAATCCGGACGAATGACTCGCTGATGTCGAGCCCGGTGACGCGATACCGGCCGGTTTTTGCGAGCTCGATCGCCAGGAACCCCGGTCCGGGAGCGACTTCGAGCACGCGGCTACCCGGCGCCACCCGGTTCGCTACGGCTTGGGCAACCTTGGTGAACCGGCTCAGGTCCCGTGCGACGTTCTTCGTGTACCACGTGGCGATCGGGCCCTCCATCGGCAGACCTTTGTACGCCTTCTTGGTGGTCGTCCGAGTCGTCGTCATGCGTTCCCCCGTTCTTGATCAATGGCTGACGCGACACTATAATAGCTTGACGATTGACTATCTTAATAATTGAGATATCATATGGCAAGGGCTGCGAAGCAGGCCGGCAGGAAGGACGGCGAGCGCCGCAAGACGCTCATGGGACAGATGCAGTTCTTGGGACAGATGGCCAGCACCGAAACCGCCTTGTTCCACCAGGCAGCGGCAGCGAAGCTGGGTCTGGGCATCACGGACACGAAGACGATTTCGGTGCTGCTACAGGAAGGTGCCATGACGGCCGGACAGCTCGGACGACGCCTGAGCCTCACGAGCGGCGCGGTGACGAATGTGATCGATCGGCTGGAGCGCCGCGGCATCGTGCAGCGGGCATCCGATGCCAAGGATCGTCGCAAGGTGATAGTCACCGTCAACGAGAACAAACTCGCCGCGGCCGATAAGGTATATCGCTCGGTGGGGAAGGCGTTCGAGCGGTTACTGGCAACCTACGCTACCGCGGAGCTCGAGTTCCTGGTGCGGTACTTGCAAGCGTCGATCGAGCTGACCAAACAGGAGATTGCGAAGTTGGCGTAGCTAGACCGCTTCTCCTCGATTGTGTAGCCGGGCCCCGGTCCGCCATCTTGCAAGCGGGGGGCATAGGAGCGTCGGGCATGGTTGTGCGCGGGCAGCACCGCACGATTGAGCGGCGTCTGCTACCACCCCGCCGCAGTGACATCGAGCGCCGCGTCGGCGAGCGTCGCTTGGAGCTCATCTCGCTCGAGGAGGAGCGGCGCGATCAGGCCGAGCGGCGCCAGCCCGCCGGCCGGCGCCAGGGGGGAGTCGCGCGCGGCGCCAAGCTCGTGGTGCTGGTGGTGAGCGACCACGACGACGAAGCACGGCGGGTGCGGGACCTCCTGGAGGGCGTCGCCCCGGATCGGTTCGGCGTGGCGGCGGCGGCGCCACAGGCGTCACTCGCCCGGCTGGCGCGGGGCGGAGTCGATGTCGTGCTGCTCGCTCTGTCGCTCTCCGCCCGCCGCGGGTTCGCGACCTTTACCGAGCTGCGTGCGCGCGCGCCCGACGTGCCGTTCCTGTTTCTCTCCGACTCGCAGGATGAGCGCCACGGGCTCGCAGCCGTGCGCGCCGGGGCACAGGACTTCCTGGTGAAGGGCGACCTCGACGGTGAGCGTCTCGCCCGCGCGCTACGCCACGCGATCGAGCGCAACCGGCTCCATGCGGCGCTGCTCGACTTGGCACTCGTGGACGAGTTGACGGGCTTGTATAACCTGCGGGGCTTCCTCACGCTCGCGACCCGTGATCAGCAGGTGGCGCGGCGCGGCGATGAAACCCTACTCGTGGCGTTCGCCGACCTGGACGATCTCAAGCGCGTGAACGACACCGCGGGGCACGCGGCGGGTGATCGCGCGCTCCGCGACACCGCCCTCGTCCTGCGACAAACGTTTCGCGACGCGGACCTCGTGGCTCGCATCGGCGGCGACGAATACGCGGTGCTGGTGCGCCACGCGGGGCCCGAGAGCGCCGGCGTCCTCGCCGATCGGCTGAGACGACAGGTGCGGGAGTTCAACCGCCGCGCGGCACGGCCCTATCAGCTCTCGATCAGCCTCGGCTTCGCGGCGCACAAGGCGAGTACCCTCGACTCGGTCGCCGGCCTGCTCGAGCGGGCGGACCGTGCGTTATACCGGGACAAGCGGCGGAAGCAGGACGAGACATGAGGATCGCAAGGCTTAGAAGAAAAGCAACGTGATCACCACGAACAGCGGCAGAAGAATCCCGCCGCTGTAGGTCATGTAGCCGAAGAACGAGGGCATCTTGATGCCGTTCGCCTCGGCGATGGCCTTGACCATGAAATTGGGCGCGTTCCCGATGTAGGTGTTCGCGCCCATGAACACCGCCCCTGTGGACACCGCCGCGAGCAGGCGCGCTGCCTCGGGATCGCGCGCCAGTGCGCCGACGAACGCGCCGTGCGCCGTGATGCCCTCGAGCCCGGCCGCGCTGGCGGCGAAGGCGAGATAGGTGGGGGCGTTGTCCAGCACGCTCGACAGCGCCCCTGTCGTCCAGAAGAACTCCCAAGGGTGGGTCACGCCGAACCGCATGCCCCACACGGTGCGCGCCCCCTGGCTCCAGCCGTTCAGGATCTCGAGCACCGGCGCCATCGTCACGAAGATCGCGGCGAACAAGACCGCCACTTCGACGATCGGGCCGAACGTAAACGCGTTGCGCTCGCGGTGCTCGCTCGACGTCGCACCGTAGGCGGTGAGCGCGAACGCGACGATGATCACCTCCTGCATCCCCGCGGCCCAGGGTCGGCCTCCCGCCGCGGCCCTTCCCGCGGCGATGATCGTCAGGAGCACGCCGCCGAGCGCCGCCACGGAGGCCGCGCCGTTCACCCGCAGTGGCTCGTGCACCATCACCTGCTCGAGCTGGGAGCCGGGCCGCTCCCGCTCCTCGCGGTCCAACGCCCACTGATCCCACACGTTGAAGATGACGAGCAGCGCGGCCGTCGCCGCGAGCCACTGCGGCCACAACCGCAGCGTCCACTCGAACGGCACCCCCTTCAGGAAGCCAAGCAGCAGGGGCGGGTCGCCGATGGGTGTGAGCAGCCCGCCGCAGTTCGCCACGAGGAAGATGAAGAAGACGACGATGTGCGCCGTCCGCCGCCGGCTCTTGTTGGCCCGCAGCACGGGCCGGATCAGCAGGACCGAGGCCCCGGTCGTCCCGAGGAGGTTCGCGAGCACGGCGCCCAGTCCGAGCATCCCCGTGTTCACGAGTGGTGTGCCCGAGAGCGACCCCTGGATGTGGATGCCGCCGGTGATCACGAACAGAGCACCGATGACGATGATGAACCCGACGTACTCGTGAATCTTCTCTTCCAACACCGCCCGACCGGGCTCCCCTAACGCGATCCCCAGCTGCCACAGGACCGGGAGCGAAACCACGACCGCGATGACGGCCTTGTTGCGGTTCGGGTGCCACCAGCGCGGGGCGACGAGCGGCAGCACCGCGATCGCGGCGAGCAGCGCCACGAACGGCAGCGCGCTCGCGAGCGGGAGTTGGGCCCCGAGCATCAGAGCATCTCCGGCACGCCTTCGCCGACCCGGACTACTCGCTTCCCCCAGCGTTTTTCAAACCACTCCGGGTGCTCGGTATGCACCGGGAGCATGCGCTCCGCCCCAATGTCCTCGATCAAACCCTCCAACGCCGGCCCGTCGATGTGCCCGGAGGCGTGATACGGCCCCTGCTCGGCACCCGGGAGCCCGCCCACCTTTCTGAGCCCGAAATGATCCAGCCAGTTGGTGAGCCGCTGGGCGTCGATCTCCTGCTCCTCGCTGTGCGCCTCGGAGCTCGAGTAGATGTACGTTCCGCCCTCCGGCTCGAGGTCGATCAGGTTGGTGATGTCCCAGTACGAGAGACACAGGATATACCCGCCCGGCTCGCGGCGAATGTCGGCTGCCCGCACGAAGTTGGCCGCGAAGCGCTGGCGCACCTCCTTCTCCCAGCTCTGTACCGTACCCTGCGGCTCGTCCAGAATCGCGAGCCCCTCGGAGGCCGGGTGCGGAATGTTGGGGTCGATCACGTTGAGATGCTCCAGCATGTACGCGTCCTTGGTCGTCACCACGAGCCGCCGGCCCCGCGCCGTCGCGATGTCGCGGAACGTCCGCAGTCGCTCGATGTTCCGCGCCGTGAAATCGGCGATCACCACACCGCCGGTCTGGCGCACTACCTCCTCCGCCGCCTGGTGGACATCCGGCTCGGTCACAGGATCGCTCTGGCCTACGCGCGTCCCCTCGATGATGAGCAGCGCCGGCTGCAACGCCGCGGCCGCTTTCACGAACTTCTCGGTTCGCTGCCGGGAGTGGCCGTGCATCCGGAGATCGCCGCTGTAGATCACCCACCCGATCGGCGTCTCGATCCCGAAGGCGGCTGCCCCCGGGATCGAGTGATCGACCCGCCAGAACCTCAGTCCGAGGTCACCCAGGCCGCGCTGATCCAGGAGCTCGAGCGGCGCCGACCGGATCGCGGTGCGCTCTCCCGGCACCCAGCCCCAGAAGCTCGCGAGTTGCTGGATGGCAGCCGCCGGATCGGTCACGTCAGTGCCGTCGGTGGCGATGAAATGCCGGCGCTGGGTGCGTGGGGCGCCGCGCAGCACCTCGAGCATATCTCCCTTCGCGGCACGGGGCACGAGGTAGTTGAACTCGCCGTCCACACCCGTCGGCTTGGGGTCCTGGAGACACTTCCCGATCAGCGCTGTGGTGAGCCCGGTGTAGACCGGAATGTCCTCGCGCAGGAAACCGATCGAGCCCACGTGGTCCACGTGCCCGTGGGAGAGCAGCACGCCGTCCACGCGGTCGACGGTGCGGTACTGCGGGTGGCTGCGATAGCGGGTCCAGAGCCCCGGGTCGTGGGCCGAGAGATCGTGGCGGTACAGGCCCTCGAGCGGTGGAATGAGGCCCATGCGGAGGTAGTCGCGCAGGCCGAGCGTCGCGCCGCGGGGCTGCACGAACTCCTCGAAGAACTTCCCGGTGAGCCCGAAGCGCATGCCGAAATCGAGCAGCCAGCGCCGCGCGGCCCATTCGAGCAAGATCCGGTTGCCACCGATCTCACCCGGAGCGCCGCCATAAACGGTGACGGAGAAGCCAGTGCGTGACACGGATGTACGCTACATCGGCGGGGCTGGATCGACCACACGCCGCTCATCTTCAACCTTGCTCTTGTGAGGCGCAGGCGGGGGCGGGGGAGCCACGTCGCTCCCCTCGCCTCCACACTCGACTCACCTGGTCGTGGAGCCCAAGGTGGTCAGTGTCCGATCGGGTGTGTCTGGGGTAGCGCTTTTCCGATCGAGGTTGCGTCGGCCGAACACTCGGGGTGGCCGAACCCGCTGGCGCTCACGCCGTTCGTGAAATCGTAGATGATGTTGTCGTCCTTGCCGCCGTCCGCGACGCCCGCCGGCACGTGGTCGAGCTGGAGATTGTAGCGCACTTTCCAGGCGATGTTGTGATCGGCGCAGGAGGCGTCACCACTCACGCCGAGGCCGCCGACGAGCGTGCCGTCAGCATCGTACAGGGGCAGGCCGCCGCCGAACACATTGGTCCCCCCGATCCGCTTCCCCACCATGAAGTCCCCCAGCGTGCCGTAGAGGGCCGCGTTGCCGCCATACGCCACCTCATCGTTGGTCGGGTTGGCTTCCTGGAGCCCGAACAGCGTTCCGCCGGGCTGGGTGGCGGCATGGAGGTTGGCGGTCGAGAGGGCGAGATGCGGTAGGCTGAACGCGTTGGCGGTGTTTGCCTTCTGGGCCGCAATCACCCGGCTCCCCGGCCACTGGTCGGTGGCCGTGGCTCCCGTGAACACGACCGCGACAACGAGGCCGTTCCGATCCACGACCGCCGCCCACATGTCTAGGTCGAAGCCGCCGTTGTCTTCCCGCCGGGCGGCGACGAGGGCCGCCTTCAGCGGCTCGAAGCCGGCGACCCGGCTCAGGTTCGGATCGATGGTCGGCAGCCCGCTGACGTTATTGTCGCTGCATGCCACTACGGCGCCGAGCGCGGACGCGGCCATCCCGAGGCGCAGGGCTTTGGGAGAGGGGAGATGGAGACTGAGCATGGCGGAATCCTCCGGTGGTGGTGGTTTGACGTCTTCACGCGTTTCTGAAGCGTTCGTGGCGTACTGGAGGAGAGCGAGGACCCGTGGCTTTGCACCCCCCGCTTTCGCCGGGTTGGCCTGTGTCGCTGGTGTTTTCCAAGCGCATATACCACAGCGTCGGGCGGGCGTCAACGAGGGGCGTGCGCCCTACGGCTGCGCCGCGCGGCCCATTCGAGCAAGATGCGGTTGCCACCGATCTCACCGGGGGCGCCGCCGTAGACGGTGATGGAGAGGCCAGAGCACCGCCCACCGCTTCAGGGGTATATGTAGGTGCG
>Ga0209472_1002472_pt1 | contig 10392 bp, 7 predicted proteins | sample GraSoiAngelo_130_FD_185887 | JGI IMG/M metagenome (GOLD analysis project Ga0209472, IMG submission 185887) | Grasslands soil microbial communities from the Angelo Coastal Reserve, California, USA - 14_0929_02_20cm (SPAdes) (version 2) | ecosystem: Environmental > Terrestrial > Soil > Grasslands ...
GAGGATGGTAGAGCCGAAGTATCAAGCGAACTCGGCTTTAGCTCGCGCGCTCGACATTTTGTTTATCCTGCACGCGGACCACGAACAGAACTGCAGTGCCAACGTGATGCGCTCCGCTGGCAGCTCCCAAGCGGACCCGTTCGTTGCCACCGCCGCCGCCGCGCTTTCAGGTCCGCTGCATGGGGGCGCGAACGAAGAAGTATTAAAGATGCTAGACGAGATCGGATCCAAAGACCGCATCCCGGCTTACATCGAGCAGATTAAGGCAGGTCACGGCAAGCTGATGGGATTCGGCCATCGGATCTACAAGAACTACGATCCTCGCGCTCGGATTATTAAGTGGGCCGCCGATCAAGTCTTCCAAGTTACCGGCAGACATCCCAAGCTGGACATTGCCTTGGAACTGGAGCGAATCGTGCTGGAAGACGAATACTTCATCAAGCGGAAGCTCTACCCAAACGTGGATTTCTACTCGGGGATCATTTACCAGGCGATGGGTTTCGATCCCGCGAGGTTCACGGTGCTGTTTGCCATTCCACGCACGGTCGGCTGGCTGGCCCAGTGGCAGGAGATGATAACGGGTCCTGAGCAAAAGATCGCGCGTCCGCGACAAGATGTGTGGCGACCCTAACGGGATTCGAACCCGTGTTACCGCCGTGAAAGGGCGGTGTCCTGGGCCTCTAGACGATAGGGTCATCCGGCAGCTGCCGGACTGGCAATATCGGAATTACCGTTGTTTCACGCAAGGCAAATTGCCTGTTCGAGTTTGAAAGCAGGCGGACATGTCGCGGCTTTTGAAAACTTCAGCTTAGCGCGGCAACCAACTTCGCGGATTCCGCAGTAGTGCCGTGGTGCGCTTGCAAAACAACTCGGGCATTCTCTACAAGCGCCGTGCGACGGTTGGAATTCTGGAGAAGATCCACAACGGCTTTTTGCAATTCCGTCGGAGAACCGACTTGGATCGCGCCGTCTTTTGCGACGAGTGCCCGGGACAGCGCAGAGAAGTTTTCCATGTGCGGACCAAATATGACTGGCTTCCCAGCGATAACAGGTTCCACAGGATTTTGACCGCCATGCGAGGACAGGCTTTTGCCCATGAACACAACTGTGGCAACGCTGTACCAATTTCGAAGTTCGCCGGTTGAATCGAGAAGCAAGCAATCGAGGGGCACATTGAGATCGCTTGGCTGGGTTCGCAGGGCGACGCGCAGCCCAAGTTGCTCCAGAGCCTGCCGGACTTGTGCGGTACGTTCCGCGTGGCGCGGCGCGACAATCAGGAAGAGGTTCGGAAATTGCGCGCGCAATTTCGTGAAGATTCCAGCGAGAATCTCCTCTTCGCCCTGATGCGTGCTGCCGCCGAGGAGAATCGGGCGGCTATTGTCGATCTTGAGATCGCGCAAAACTTTTCCCGGAACGGTGGGATCGAGATAGATTTCCCCTGGATCGTATTTGATGCTTCCGACTGAGCGAATCCGATCGCGCTTCACACCAAGCGCCGCCCAACGATCGACATCTTCCGGCTCCTGCGCGCAGACCAAATCCAAGAGCTGAAAAGTTGGGGCGACGAAAAGTCTGAACTGGCGGAATCTTCTTTCCGATCTCGGCGACAAGCGCGCGTTTATGAGTGCAATGGGAATTCGGCGTGCGTGCGCAAATGCAACAAGATTTGGCCACACTTCGGCTTCGACGAGTAAAATTCGAGCCGGTCTTATTACAGAAAACGCGCGTCGCATCATCGGCAAGTAGTCGAGCGGCGTGTACATGACTTCGATCCATCGCGGAGCGTTTTTGCGGGCAAGGGCGAATCCGGTTGTGGTCGTAGTGGTCAAAACGCAGCGCAAATCCGGTTCTAGCCTGCGTAATGCGTTGGCCAATTTCAATGCGACGTTTACTTCTCCCACACTCACTGCGTGCAGCCATGTCGATCTTTGCTTCGACAGGCGCGCGCCCAGCTCGCGATCATAAATTCCGAGACGCTGCCCGAATTTTTCGCGGTAACCGCCGCGACGAATCATTTTCGCCAGATAGCCCGGCAAGAAAAACAGCAGGCCAATTGGCCAAAACAAATTGTAAATGAAGCGGATCACTTGATTGCGGAGAGAAACAAGACCTCAGTGGCACCATACGTTTTTCCTCGGATGATGCGCCAGAGTTTCGTTTCAGGAAGAGTTTCATTCGGTCGCTTCTCCAAAACGAAAACGCCGTCGGACCTCAGCAGTCGCGACAACGCTTCGCTGGTCAGAAGCTTCGCACTGTAGCTCTCGCCGTAATTTGTCTTCTCATAGGGCGGATCGGCAAAGATGACTTGAAATGTTTCCGCGTCGGAAGCGTGCCGAAAAAAATCGAAAACGTTCTGCTGTCGAACGCGTCCTTTTAATTTTGTCTTGGCCAGATTGCGCTCGATCATCTCGGCCGATTGCCGGTCTTCCTCGACAAACATGGCGGAGGCCGCGCCGCGGCTGAGCGCTTCAATTCCAAGTGCGCCGCTTCCCGCGAAAAGATCGAGCACTTGCGCGCCGGCGACGGAATCTCCCAAGCTGGAAAAGATGGCGGCCTTGACGCGGTCCATTGTCGGTCGCACACCGCGCTTGGGAACAGCCAGGCGGATCCCGCCGGCGCTGCCGGCGATCACCCTCATGGCGACACGGCCGGCGTTGGCGTTCCACTACCCTCAGGCAGTGCTTGAGCGGGCGTTGTCACCGTGGACGTGGCTTCTTCTGTCTGTTTCTTTTTCTTTTTCGGTCGATCCCTTTTTCCGCCAAAGAAGCTGTTGAGCATAGTGCTAAGATCGCGACCCACCAGCCGCTCCACCAAATTTGTGCTGGGCCGATCAACAGTGCCGACAACCTGAAAGTCGATGCCAGAGTAACCCGGCTGATCGATGGGTTGAAAATTCTCGCGAATCGCTTTGAAAAGCTGGCCACGAATTCTGTCGTTGATCGCGAGCTGAGAATCGAGTTTCAACTTACCATCAAACGCAACTGTGCCAGACGCAGTGAGGCAAATATTTGGCGAGCGCAAAATCAGTTTGTCGATCGTCACCAAGCCTGGACTCAAATGATATTTTGCTTCCGCTTGCTCCAGATGAAGCTCTTTTAGCTCTTCGATCTGGAGGACCTGCCCGAGCAATACGAGCAAGCTATACTGTTGAATTCGCCCATCACGCAGGAAAATTTCGCCGCTGCCAATGAGTGCATTCGGGTCGGCAGTTTTCCCGGATGCCTGAAAACTTCCCTCCAGCTTCCCCTTGACGATTCCTTTCGGGCCGCCGGCATTTTCAACAATCTGATCGGCGAGTACATCGCGAAACTTTACGCTGGTAGTGAATGGTGAATCCTCCGCTTCGGGTTGCATGGCAAAATAGCCGTTGAGGTCACCGCTTCCGGCGCGCGCGGAAATCTTGGAAAGCTCCAGCACGTCGGGCTCATAGCGAAGCAGGGAACGCAGTTGTTCCAGAAAAAAGTGGTCCCGTAACGAAATTCTCGCCACCTCGACGTCGCCGTGAAGCGCCAGCGCGCTGCGGATGTTGGTACGAAAATCCACGCCATTAAAGCTCGCGAGCAGCGCGCCGGCTTGATCGAGAAAACTGAAATTGCCATCTTTAATACTCACTCGTCGAACTTCCGGAGCCACTACGAGTCTCGGTTCCTTTCTGGGCGATTTGCTATTGACCGTGACCTGGGAGCCAGAGGGAGGATTAGCTGGTGCGGCGGTAACCACAGGAGCCGCGTTCGATTGGACAGATTCGCTTTCTACTTGGGGCTGGGAGACGCTTGCAGCCTGTTTTGCGGGAACAGCAGATGACTGCACTTCTCGTGAGGTGGGTAATTTCCATTTTCCTTCCGCGTCTTGCGGCCAAACCACGTTTGGATTGATGAGCGAGACCTCCTTGATCACCAGCCGTCGAGAAAAAAGCGAGAGGAAACGCACGCGCAGCCGAAATGTTTTTGCTTCGAGGAAATGCTTTGGATCCGCAGAGGAAGTTTGTGCAATTGTAATTCCGCTCAGCTCTAGTCCGCCCCAGGGGGTCACGCTCATGCTGCGAATTGCCAACGGCGTGCCGAGGCGTCGGCTCAGCTCCTGCTGAATCTTTGCTTGTGCGCCCTGCGATTGCACATACAAGTTCACGCCGATCAAGAGAACCCCGGCGAGTGCAATCACGACCCCTATAGCGGTCAGCGTGATCCGGCACAATTTTTTCACCCCTGAGACGTTACGCAGCCCGAGTTTGAAGAAAAGATTAAAGCCCTCCGTTACTTTCCCGTGTGACTGATACAATTGTCATTCTCAATCCGACGGCAGGCAGTCCCGAAAGTCTTCGCAGTTGGCAGGAGCGCGTCGAGTCGATCGCCCGCGGCTGCCCAATCCGCGTTACATCGCATGCGGGCGAAGCGGAAGCGCTGGCCCGGCGCGCCGCCGAGGAGGGCCTTGCACGAATCGTTGCAGCGGGCGGTGATGGAACAGTTACTCAGGTGGCAAACGGGCTGGCCGGCAGTAATGCCGCGTTGGGTCTTCTTCCAATGGGCACAGTGAACGTTTTCGCGATGGAGCTTGGCCTGCCGTTGAACAATCTGCAGCTCTGCTGGGACATCATCGAAGGCGCGAATATGCGTCTGGTCGATCTACCGAGCGCAAATGGAAAATGCTTTGTCCAGCTTGCTGGCGTTGGGCTCGACGCACAAGTTGTCAAGGAAACCAGCCTCGCGTCAAAGCGCAGTTTCGGTCCGCTAAGCTATCTCATCTCTGCAGCACAGATTGCGGCGCGGCAACCGCCGAAACTTTATATTGAGTCGGAGAGCGGATCCGTAGGCGAAGGATCGTTTGTTCTCATCGGAAACGGCCGCCTTTACGGCGGCCCTTTCCCATTTTTCAAGCGCGCCGTCATCGATGATGGTTTGTTTGATGTGGTTGTGTTCAAACGGCTCGGCTATCTCGAAATCATCAAGTATCTCCAGGATGTTATATTCAGCTCCGAGATTCGTGTCTCCGAGATTGAATATTTCCAGACTCGCCGCCTGCGCATAACGAGCGAGCAGGACGTTCCCTTGGAGCTCGATGGCGAGCTGGCCGGCAACTGTCCGGTTGACTTCCAAATCCAGCAAAAAGCGCTTCGCGTTCTGGCGCCTCTTCCGGCGTCCTAATCCGAACAGCTCGTTAACTGGTCTTTCCATCAAAATCGCGTGATGTTTTGTGCGATGGATGGCGGGAATCATTGGATTCGGGAAAAGGCGGCGACATCGCTGAACCCTTCGCAGGTCGAGACCACTCTGGTTCAGCTCAGGGAACGATGGCCCGCAAAGGTGCAGCCCCTTGCCCTCGTGATCGACCAATTCCCGCTGGGCGAAGCGGCTCTGCTTCATCTTCTGGCAGTCTCAAGCATTTGCGCGACAAGGTTGACGCAAAATCCCGAGACGCTCCTATGGCTTTCCCAACCTGAAATGTGTCTGACCTCTCGCGGTTACGCGGAAATGCTGAGCGAGCTACACTCTCTGGCAGGCGATTCTGTCGCAAAGCAAGATTTTGCGGCGCTCCGTTTCTGGAAAGGCCGCGAGATGACGCGCGTTGCGCTTCGCGAACTTGCGAATGTTGCACCGCTTGAAGAAACGACCGGCGAGCTTTCACAGATCGCGGAGATTTGCATCCGTCGCGTATTCGAGCATTCGGACGCCGACCTGCGACAACGCCACGAATCGCCCACAGCGGAGTTTGCCATTCTTGCGCTCGGAAAACTGGGCGGAGGCGAGCTGAATCACAGCTCCGATGTTGATCTTCTCTTTCTCTACAGCGAGGAAGGCCAGCTCACGCCACACATTTCTTATCACGAGTTCTTCAACCGCTTGGGAAAAAGAATCCTCGAAACATTTTCCACTCCGCATCCGGCGGGATCACTTTTTCGAGTCGATCTGCGGCTGCGTCCGGAAGGGTCGGCCGGCCCGCTCGCGCGGTCGCTTGAAAGCATGGAAAATTATTATGCCGGCTTCGGCGAGACGTGGGAGCGGCTCGCATTAATCAAGGCGCGAGGCATCGCTGGCAGCCGCGAGCTGGCATATGAATTCCTGCGACAGCATCAGCCTTTTATTTATCCGAAGAGCGCGACGCCCGACTTGCTCGAGGAGATCGCCAACATCAAGCGCCGCATCGAACGCGATGTAGTTGGACCGGACAAGCTCCATCGTGACGTCAAGCTTGGCATCGGCGGCATTCGCGAAATCGAATTCATCGTGCAGGCGCTGCAGCTCACCCACGGAGCGCGGCATCCGTTTCTACAGGAACCGAGCATGCTAAAGGCACTGCGAGCGCTGCGTGAATTGGATCTGCTCCCCCCCGAGGAAGTTTTGGCTCTTGATGGCGCGTATCGATTTCTGCGTCGCGTCGAGCATCGTCTGCAAATCGAGGCTGAGCAGCAGACCCACACTGTTCCAGAAGAGCATGAAGCTTTGCGTCGTCTTGCACGCAGCCTGCGATTTTCCTCCGCTAAGGATTTCACCGCGGCACTGCACGAGAGGATGGATTCCGTCCGTCCCATTTTTCAACGGATCATCTCCGAAACACCTGCAGGACTGGCCAAAATCAACCTGGAAATTTTCAACGACCCAAAACGCGCAGCAAAAGCTCTGGGAGATCTTGAACGTGGCTCGGGGAGTTTCCACATCGCCCCGCGGACTCGACAAATATCTCGCAAACTGCATCCGATCTTGCTCGATTGGCTGGCGAAGACCGCGGACCCGGACGCAACTCTCAATCAATTTGTTCGTTTCGTGGAAGCTTACGGCCTGCGCAGTTTGCTTTTCGAATTACTCGTTGCGAACCCGAAATTGCTTGAGCTGGTAGTCAAGACTTTCGATGCCAGCCGGATTGCCGGTGACTTGTTAATCCGCCGTCCGCAATTGCTCGAAGAAATCACGCGCGATCCAACTTTTTCCGACGCCAGATCGATGGCCGAGCATCTGCGGCGCCTCGATTCCCTGGGCGCGAGCGCGTTCCAGCTCGATCCGGTGCGCGCGTACCGGCAGCGGCAAATCTTGCGCGTGATGCTGCGCGATGTCCTTTATTCTGGCAGGCCGGCAACCGCGAAGAACCTCGGGGCTGAGCTTTCCGGTTTAGCGGAAGCTTGCCTGCTCTTTACGATTCGCCTCCTGGCAGGCAAGCAGTTGACTGTAATTGCGCTCGGAAAATTTGGCGGACACGAGCTCAGCTATGGCGCTGATCTCGATGTTTTGTTCCTCGGCCGGGCACACAGTAGTGAGGCGAAGGCGGGCGAAGAAATTCGCGGCGCGCAAAATCTAGTCGTCAACATGGCGCAACCGACTTCCGAAGGAAACATTTGGATGCTCGACGCGAGGCTGCGCCCTGAAGGCGAGAAAGGTCCGCTGGTTTCTCCTCTGGAAACTTACCAAGCGTATTATGAGAATCGGGCGCAACTCTGGGAGATACACGCGCTCACTCGCGTGCGGTCGGTGACCGGCCCGCTCGGCGCTCGATTCATCGAGATGGCGCAACATTACTGGAGAAAAACCAGCCAGCGCCCCGATCTCTTCGAGCAAATCGACAATATGCTTGAGCGCATTCGTCGCGAGCGCGGCAGCGGATCAGATTTTCTCGATTTCAAAACGGGAGTTGGCGGCATGATCGAAGTCGAATTTCTCGTGCAAGCACTGCAAATGCGCGGAAATATCTGGGAGCCGAACTGGGAGCGCGCGGTCGATCGCTTGCATGAGCGCGGAATCCTGAACAATGCCGAAGCTGTGAAACTCAAACAAGCTTATGGCTTGCTTCGCCGGTACGAATCCGCATTGCGACGTTACGAGAATAAAGCCGTTTCAGTGCTTCCGCACGATCCTGCTGAACAGCGAAAAGTTTCGGTTCGCCTTGGCTACGACGACTTCGAAGCATTTCGTCGCGATTATCTCGACTCTCGTGAGGCGATTCACGCGCTCTACGAGAGGCATATCAGGAACAATAGTCTCTAACCGCGTCTCTGTGAGACGCGCCTCGGCATACGGCTGTTCTAGCCGGGAATGCCCTTGAGCATTTCGGTGTTCGTCGGAAATTTTTTCACAAACATCAGCAAACGTTGAATCGCTTCCTCTGGTTTGTGACCAGCGAGGCCGCGTCGGATGAGATTGATTTTCTCTAATTCCCACGGTTGCAGCAGCAGCTCTTCGCGGCGCGTTCCGGAGAGGAAGATGTCAATTGCAGGATAAATGCGCTGGTCGCTGATTTTACGATCCAGCACCATTTCCATGTTCCCGGTGCCTTTAAACTCCTGAAAGATCAGCTCGTCCATGCGGCTGCCGGTTTCAATCAGAGCGGTTGCGACAATCGTGAGCGAACCTGCTTCCTCCGTATTGCGCGCAGCAGCGAAAATTTTTCGGGGAATTTCCATGGCGCGCGCGTCGATACCACCACTCATGGTGCGGCCGCCTCCAGACATTGCGTTATTGAACGCACGCGCGGTACGCGTGATGGAATCGAGCAGGATGAAGACGTGCTTGCCTGCTTCGACCAACCGTTTGGCACGTTCGATCGCCAGCTGTGAAATGCGCGTGTGACTCTTGATGTCGGCATCGTTAGAGCTGGCCATGAGCTCCGCTGTCGGATGCGAACGACGAAAATCGGTCACTTCTTCCGGGCGTTCATCGACCAGCAGAATGATCAGGATCACCTCCGGATGATTTTTTGCGACGGCATCGGCGATGTGATGCAGCAGCGTTGTCTTGCCTGTGCGCGGCGGCGCGACAATCAAACCGCGCTGGCCCATTCCCAGCGGCGTCATCAAGTCCATGATCCGCGTCGTGTAACGGTCCGGCACGGTTTCGAGCTTGATTTTTTTGTTCGGATTAATCGTGGTCAATTCCTCAAATGGGCGGAGACCTTGATACTTCGGCGGCTCTTCGCCGTTGATGGTGAGAAGCTTCACCAATTGCGGTCCGCGGCTGCCGCGCCGGGTTTCACCGTAAATCCACATTCCGTCGCGCAAGGCGAAACGACGCACAATTTCAGGGGTGACGAAAATGTCCTGTGGCGTCTGCACAAAGTTGCGCTTCGGATCGCGCAGGAACCCGAAGCCTTTGCCGGAAATTTCGATGATGCCTTCGCCAAACTCCGGCTCGGTCTGAACTGGTTCGCCGTTTTCGGCTTCAGCTTCAACGACCTCGGGTCCGCCGGAGGCGGATTGATCTAATGTCTGCACGCCGGTATCTCCAGCCGCGCCTGGCGATTCATTGGAATTATCGCTGCCAAAGCGACCGCCGCGATTGCGGTAACGTCTTCGCGGAAACCGACGTCGCGGGCGATGCTGGCGTTGTTCCGGCATGGCGGACTCGGTTTGCAGCGGTACAGGCTGATTTTCGTTTTCTTCATTCATAAGTTGAAATTGTTCAATACGGCGCGCAGCGCCTTAACACGTTCCTTGTAAGCAATACTTTTTCAGGCCGGCAACCTGGCCAGCAATTCGTCGGGAATATCTAGATTTGAATAGACGTTTTGCACGTCGTCGTCCTCTTCGAGCGCGTCGCACAAGCGGAGCACCTGCCGCGCCACGGCCTCGTCACTGACCGCCACTGTGGTATCGGGGATAAACGTAAACTTTTGCCCATCGGTGGTGACGCCTGCTTTTTTGAGCGCCTCAGCTACGGCGTAGAGCTGATCGTGGGAAGTGGTGATAACATACTGATTCTCCTCGGTTGTCAACTCCTCCGCGCCGGCCTCCAGAGCGATCTCCAATAGCCGGTCCTCGTCAATGCTCGCTCGCGGAACAGTGATTTGGCCTTTCCGGTGGAACATGTACGAAACGCTCCCGCTCGAGGCCAGGTTACCATTGTTCTGGGTGAAAATTCTCCGAATCTCCGCTCCCGTGCGATTCCTGTTGTCGGTCGCAGTCTCAACCATGATCGCCACACCGCCCGGCGCGTACCCTTCGTAAACGATCTCGTCGTATTGTTGGCCGTCCCTGCCCTGGCCCGTGCCGCGTTTGATTGCGCGCTCAATGTTATCATTGGGCATACTCTGCGCCCGCGCAGCCTGGATCGCGCTGCGCAGACGCGGATTGCCACTCGGATCGCCGCCGCCGGCCTTCGCCGCGATGCTGATTTCCTTTGAGAATTTGCTGAAGATCTTGCCGCGTTTCGCGTCGATCGCGCCTTTAAACCGCTTAACCTTCGACCACTTACTATGTCCCGACATACGTGGGAATTTTGTGCAATTGCTGATTGAAACCTGCGAATTTCCGAACAACACCTCGCCGAGAGAATGGCTAGCGAGAACGGGAAACTAACGCGCAATATTCAATCGCAACAAGAACCGTTTGTCAAGATGTTGCGAAGCGTTTGTCTGGGAGCAAACTAACCTTCAAATGAAAATTCTTGTTACCGGCATTCTCGGTGGAATCGT
>Ga0209472_1002478_pt1 | contig 10370 bp, 8 predicted proteins | sample GraSoiAngelo_130_FD_185887 | JGI IMG/M metagenome (GOLD analysis project Ga0209472, IMG submission 185887) | Grasslands soil microbial communities from the Angelo Coastal Reserve, California, USA - 14_0929_02_20cm (SPAdes) (version 2) | ecosystem: Environmental > Terrestrial > Soil > Grasslands ...
TCGCGCCGTGGCAAATGGAAGCCGGAGCGTTACCGGGATTGAGATCAATCCCATCATCGCCAACACCATCATGCGCGGCCGCTACGCAGATTACGCCCGGCATTTGTACGAACGGCCCGATGTACACATTCACGTCACCGATGGACGCTCCTTTATCCGCAATTCCAAGCAGCTTTTTGATGTGGTGCAGATGACGCTGGTGGACACCTGGGCTTCGACTGCCGCTGGGGCGTTCGCTCTGAGCGAAAACAACCTTTATACAGTTGAGGCCTTCCGCGAGTATTTCGAACACTTGAAGCCCGATGGCATGATCGCCATCACTCGCTGGGAGTTCCAGCAACCGCGCGAGGCTCTACGGGTAGTTTCCGTTGCTATGGAAGCCTTGCATGAAATGGGGGTGCCGGACACAAAAGACAACTTCATCGTGGTCTCCGAAGGAGACTTGGACGAAGATGGTATCCCAGTACTCGTATTGGCGAAGCGGACTCCGTTTACCATCTCTGAACAAGGCCAGGTAAAGAAGCACTTGCAAACCTACCCCGCGCTTGACCTGCTCTATTCTGCTGTCGATCGGGGTCTGGTTCTCGGGCCTCCCGGCCTACCCGAGTACCAGCCCAACTCAGATTCCTTTGCAGATCTTATTCAGCTCAACGATCCGCGGACATTCGCGGAGCGGTACCCTTACGAGGTTTCACCTGTCACCGACAATGCGCCATTCTTTTTCTTCACGCTCAAAATGCGGCAGCTTCTTCACGCTGACACGCTTGAGCAAGGGATCGACTGGAAGGTTAATCTGGGAGTGGCCGTGCTCGGAACGGTATTGATCATTTCCCTGCTCGCGGTGCTCGCATTTCTGGTGATTCCTTTGGCCGTGCGGGCGCGATCGAAGCCACAACAACCGCTGCAGTTGTTCTACTTCATCGCAGTGGGGCTCGGATACATTCTGGTTGAGATCGCCTTCATTCAGCGGTTTGTATTATTCCTTGGGCATCCTACATACGCGCTCACGGTTGTCGTGTTCCTTCTGCTGCTATCAAGCGGAGCAGGTAGCCTGATTTCGCGTACCTGGTTGGTAGAAACGCGGCGCGTGTGGCTGCCAATTTTGCTGATCGCATCCGCGCTGCTCCTCTACGTGTTTATTCTTCCGGCGCTGTTAAATGCCCTAGTAGGCTTACCGTTCGCGGCAAAGGTTATCGTCAGCGGCGTGCTTTTGGTGCCGCTTGGATTCGCCATGGGTATGCCATTTCCCACCGGGCTGCGAGCTTTTTCCAGCAAGCCATCACTCCCTGGGCAGGCGGCCCACGAAAACGCCGTGGAGTGGGCCTGGGCCATGAATGCCGCCTCCAGCGTGCTTGGCTCGGTGCTGGCCATGGTTATCGCCATCCAGTTCGGGCTCAATGCAACGCTGGCCTGTGGTGCTGCCGCTTATCTGACGGCCTGTTTCCTTATTAGAACCCTCCACCCCAGCCGCGCATGAACCATGTTCTGCAGTCTGCTATGATTCAGAAAAAATGGGCACTTGCGGGCGGCGCAAAGGATGGGCAGCGATGATCTTGCTCGGGGGAAGATGTGCCTAGCCAGAAGCAGTTGAAGTGGTCTCAACTGAAGGTCGGGGTTACGGTGCTGGTGGCGAGCGTCACGCTCGCCGTTTTGATTTTCCTCATGAGTGGCACAGGCGGCATATTTACCCACAAGATCAAGCTGAAGGCCTACTACGATAATGCTGGTGGTTTGCAGGAGGGCGCGCCGGTCCGGCTCAGCGGAGTCGATATCGGCAATGTAGTTAACGTTCGCGTGGTCTCTGATCCAACCAGAAGGCTGACTCCTGTCCAAGTCACCATGAAGGTGAATACGCGATATCACCAGAGTTTGCGCAAAGACTCAGTGACCTCGCTCGAAACAGCAGGCGTTCTGGGATCAACCTACATCGATATCGATAGCTCGACCGCCAAGGGTCCGGAAGCTGCGGATGGAGATACTCTGCCCACTCGCGAGCATCCGGAGCTTCAGGATGTGGTTCGCGCCAGTCAGAGCACATTGCAAAATATGGACGCGCTGCTGAAGCGCCTCGACCGCATCGTGGCCTTCGTGGAAAGCGGGGAAGGTTCGATAGGTAAACTCATTTACGATCCTCTGCTATACAACCGGCTGAATGCTACCGTGATCCAGTTCCAAAAGCTGGTGAATGAAGTTACCGAGGGCAACGGTACCTTGGGCAAGTTGGTCTCCGATGATGAGCTTTATCAGAAGGCAAATAGTACCGTCGATAAACTGAATGCCATGATCGACGACTTAAACGCAGGAAAAGGCACCGCTGGCAAATTCCTGAAAGATTCTGCGCTTTATGACAACGCCAACGACACAATTGCCAATGTGAAGAAACTCACCGACGACGTGAATGCGGGTAAGGGCGCGCTGGGCAAGCTCGCCAAAGACGAGCAGTTTGCGGCCAAGCTGCAGAACACCATGGATAAACTTTCATCCATAACCGACCGGCTGGAGGCGGGCGAAGGCTCGGCCGGCAGATTTCTGCGCGATCCCACCATGTATGACAACACCAATCAGTTGCTTCAGGAGACCCGTGGGCTGATTAAGGCGATTCGGGAGAATCCGAAAAAGTATCTGACGATTCACCTTAAGATTTTCTGAGCTTTGTGTCGCTGCGTTCGCTGCTGATGGTGCCCGCGCGCCAGCCTGCCACATGCGGATAACCTTTTCAGTTTCTGGGCGTCTAATCGGCTTGCTGCGGATTGGGGAACTTGTCTCTCCACAGCCGCGTATCTCAGTTTCGGCCCTGCCTTACCGTGGCCTCATCTATTATCTCCGGACATTTTGTGCGAGGTGCTATGCGAATTCTAAAGACCACCAGTTTTGTAGTATGCGTCGCATGCTTGAGCCTGGCGCAGGCGGCGCCGTCCGCCGAGAAGGCGCAGGGTGGCAATGTGCGCTTCAGTGCTGACATGCTCGACAAAAACATCGACCCCTGTACAGATTTTTACGCCTACGCATGCGGCAAATGGAAGGCACAGAATCCGATCCCCGCGGACCGTTCCGAGTGGGGACGCTTCGATGAACTGGAAGAGCGCGGCGAGGCGATTATCCGCAACATTCTGGAGAAGTCTGCGCCGGGTGCTCCCGGGCGAAGCGTCGTTGAACAGAAAATCGGCGACTACTATCAATCCTGCATGGACGAAAGTGCTATTGAGAGCGCCGGCACGCGTCCGCTGCAAGATGAATTCAAGGCCATCGATGCACTTCAATCCAAACAAGACCTGGCGGAAAAAGTAACTCATTTACACCGCGAGGGAGTTGGCGCACTGTTCAGCTTCAGCTCTGATCAGGATTTTAAAGATGCCACCCAGGTGATCGCGGAAGCCGACCAGGGTGGGATGTCTCTTCCTGATCGCGATTACTACCTGAAGGACGATCCAAAATCGGTGGAGTTGCGCAAGCAATATGTCGAGCATGTACAAAAAATGTTCGAACTGCTTGGCGACCCCACTCAAAAAGCCGTAGCGGAAGCCAAGACCGTAATGGACATAGAGACTAATCTGGCCAAGGGGGCGTTAGATCGCGTAAGCCGCCGCGATCCCAACAAGGTCTATCACAAGATGAGCGAAAGAGATTTGGCAGCACTAAGCCCCGATTTTGGCTGGGATGCTTATCTGCGAGGCATCGGCGCCCCTGCGACTCAGGTTCTGAACGTCACCGAGCCGGAATTTTTCAAGCAGATGGGTGCGGCGGTGAAGACGGTTTCGCTGGACGATTGGAAAACCTATCTGCGATGGCACGTAGTTCACTCCAACGCACCCATGCTTCCAGCGAAATTCGTGAACGAGAATTTCAGATTCTTTTCCACGATATTAGTCGGCACCAAGGAGCTGAGTCCGCGCTGGAAACGCTGCGTGCGTTACACCAACGGCGATCTGGGCGAAGCTGTCGGTCAGAAATATGTCGAGCTGACTTTTGGCGCAGAAGGGAAGGATCGCACACTGCTCATGGTGCAGGCACTGGAGAAAGCATTGGGATCTGACATTCAGGATCTCTCCTGGATGGGACCAGAAACCAAAAAGCAGGCACTGGTCAAGCTGGCGGCCATCACAAATCGTATTGGATATCCCGACAAATGGCGTGATTACACTAGTCTGAAGATTGTGCGCGGCGATGCTCTAGGCAACTCGCTGCGCTCGAATGAATTTGAGTTCCAGCGGCAATTAAACAAGATCGGCAAGCCAGTGGACAAGAATGACTGGCCCTATCCGCCAAGCACGGTTGATGCCAGCTACAACCCGCAACTCAATAACATCACATTTCCAGCGGGAATCCTGCAACCACCGTTTTATGACAACCAGGCTGATGACGCTATGAACTTCGGCGGCATCGGAGCTGTGATCGGTCACGAACTGACGCATGGCTTCGATGACGAAGGCAGCCAGTTCGACGCCCAGGGAAATCTGCGTGATTGGTGGACTGCCGAGGACAGGAAAGAATTCGATCAGCGCACGCAGTGCGTTGCCGACGAATACTCTGGCTTCAACTCAGTGGATGATCTTAGAGTGAACGGCAAATTAACTTTGGGAGAAAACACCGCGGACAACGGCGGTGTGCGCATCGCCTACATCGCTCTGATGAACGTTCTTGCCGGGAAAGAACCTCCGTCCATCGACGGCTTAAGCGCCAAACAGCAATTCTTTCTGGGCTGGGCCAACGTTTGGTGCCAGAATCGTAGCGACGAGTTGGCACGTATGCTCGTCACTGTGGATCCCCACTCTCCCGGAAAATGGCGCATCAACGGCGTCGTTTCTAACATGCCGGAATTTCGTGACGCGTACCACTGCAAAGCAGACGCGCCAATGGTGCGGCAGAATGCGTGCAGAGTGTGGTGATCCGTCGCTGTCTTGTGTTGAGTTAGCACAGGCGTCCACGCCCGCGCCTCGCAATATCGGCAATTCACTTCAGCGGGTACAAGTCCAGCTCAGGCATAGGAAAGTCTTTCCGGTTGTCGGTCATCAACGCGCAGCGATGCTCCAGCGCGATCGCGGCGATGATCGTGTCGGTCAAGGCGAGGGTCCGCCCCTTTTTCGCCCATTGACCTTTGAGAGTCCCGGCAATGCGTCCCGTGGTCTTGCTCAATTCATAGCAGTCCAGCGTAGCAACCAGATCGTCAGTGTGCTGTTCTTCCCACGGACGCATGCCAGCATAGAGTTCGGCGACGTTTATTGCGGAAGTACCTAGAGTGTGCCCTGTCTGCACGAGTTCGAGAAGCAACTCACGCCGGCGGTTGCGTAAACGAAGAACGTCGATGAGAACGGAAGTGTCGAGCAAGATTCGCATTTACGGGCCGTGCCTGCGCTTTCTCGATCGGGACGCTTCATCTTCAGCTCTCGACCGCCGTACCCAAGCCGCAGCGCCCTCCGCCAGTTCGGGATGATCTTCGTCCTTCCACACAGCTTCCTTGTTCTGCAAAAACTGCAGAAGCCTTTGGCGGCGGACTTCATTGCGGGCGGTATCCACAAGAAACGCACTCCGGCCGCGAGGGCCGACCAGTTCATCAATTTCCTGGATCAGGTCTTCGGGCAGCAGAACGTGGGTTCGGCGTGTGCTCATGATTGTACATATTGAGTGTGCCTATATAGTGTGCATATGTCAAGCACATAAGTCGGGTAACCCTAGGTTCGTGACAGCTTCCGACAGTAACCCTAGATCATTGGAAGGGATGTCGACTCGGCCTGCTCGTGCGCATGATAGCTTGACCGCACCAGCGGTCCGGATTCCACGTGCCGGAAGCCGAAGCGCAAGGCCTCTTGTTTCAAATAGCCGAACTCATCGGGCGTGTAAAAGCGCGCAATTGGCAGGTGATCGCGCGACGGCCGCAGATATTGTCCAACAGTGAGAATGTCCACAGCACGGGAGCCGAGGTCACGAAAAACATCCACCAGTTCAGTAATGGTTTCGCCCAAGCCCACCATCACTCCCGATTTGGTAATCATTCCCGGTGAGAACTTCTTGGCATTCTCCAGCAATCGCAACGTGCGCTCATAACGCGCTCCCGACCGCACTGGACGATAAAGCCGCGGCACCGTCTCAGTATTGTGATTGAGCACGTCAGGCCGTGCATCCAGAACTATTTTCAGGGCGTCATCCAGGCCCTGGAAGTCTGGAATTAGAACCTCAACCCGGCACTCGGGCGACACTTCGCGCATCTGGCGGATGGTTTCAGCAAAAATGCGCGCTCCACCCAAGTTATCATCATCACGATTCACGCTGGTCACAACCGCATGTCTCAGACCCAGAGTCGCTACCGCCTCTGCTACGCGACGAGGTTCATCCGTATCGATTGGACCTGGCTTGCCTTTGGGCACTGCACAAAACCCGCAACGGCGCGTGCAGATATCGCCTAGCAACATGAATGTCGCAGTTCGGTGATTCCAGCACTCCCCGATGTTCGGGCATTGCGCCGATTCACAAACCGTGTGCAGGCTCAAGCTGCGGGCCAGCTTTTTCAAATTATGGAAGTTTTCCCCGACTGGAGCCTTGGCTTTGAGCCACGCCGGTTTGGGCTGCCGGACAGGCGGTCCCAGCTGGATTTGCACAAGTTGTGAGGCAACGGCCATCTATGGCTTGATTTTACATGTTGCCGATGCCATCGCGAAGCCAGTCACTTAGGGTGGTGGGCGACCTGAAAGTCGCCCACTTTTAGAGGATTTCCATCGGGCGTATTTCCAGGGCGAAGCGGAACAATCAGGAGAGCACAAGCTTGTGGAGGAGTTCTAGGAGAATGCAGCCTAAAAAATTTAGCTGCGGCCGATCGCGTTAATTTTCCAGATAGGCCTCAATCCATTCCTTAATTCGCACGCGCCGCTCATCCTGCTGATCAAAACGCACTCCGAAGCTTTTGTTGGGCTTGCGCCAACTCACGGCCCCACGAACCCAAATGCGCGGAAGAGTCAACAATGCAAAAGAAATTTCCACGGCCGTGCCGGGAGATATTTCCTCATCACTGCGCATAGACATGCCGCCGGCACTGAGCTCATGGCTGGTGGCGGTGAACCGGTGATTCTCGGCGGTGGTCAGTGCAATTTCAGTCATAACCGGAATGCGAACATAGCGGCGGAACTCGTGCAAGACCAACGTTTGCGTGGCGCGCACCAACTTTAGGGCAGCCGGACGTTCCAGTGGTTCATTGAAAATGGCATTGATGCCATACTTGGAGAATCGCATCGCTTCGTGTGCGCTGCCACCAAGTCCGTAGATCACCATCCGGCTGTTAGAGCGGGACGTGCGCGCCGACTCCATTATGGTTTCCGCATCGCCATCTAGCTTCAGCACACAGGCCTCGAATTTTTCTTTCCTCAGGCGCTCTGCGGCGTGCTCAGTCATGAGAACGGTCCCAATCCCGAATTGCCGGAAGCATTCCGACAACACAATCCTGGCGGAATCCTTCACGTTGATGAGCGCAACCCGTGCCGAATTTTTTCTGCTGCTGGGGATCGCGGCGGCACTGGCCAGAGCCTTATCAATCAGCTTGGTGGGGGTTGCCATGTAATTTCCATTGTGGCGTGTACGCCTAACAATGGCAAAAGGTTAGATGGGCAGGGGTAGGTACAAAAGTGTCATTACCAGGATGGACTTGTGCGGTCCCAGCATCGCAATGTTATTGCGTTCGCAGCCGTTGCCAAGAGTAGCACCGCCGTCTCGGCGGCCCGATGGGGGGCGTGACGCCCGCCAGGCAGCCGGCCAGAGGCCAGCGCTACATCTTGAGTGCGATATACTGCTTTTCCCATTTCACATCAGAGGACCCCAGTGAGGCGCGTTGGCTTTCTCCTTGTCGTTGTTGTTTCGATGCAGTTGGCCGCTCAAATCGGCTCCACTCCCGCATCGCCCAATCCGAAGGTCAGGGCAATCACCGGGTTCGTGCGGCTGGACGCATCGGCATATCAAAAGCAAATTGCCGATGCCCTCGTCGTGCTGCGGAAAGTGAAGGCCGAATTCGAATCCTCCGGTTATGAAGTAGAGACGGTGCGTCTGACAACTCAACCGCTGGCTGAACTCGTTGCCGGCATGTCGGAGGACCAAGCGTCGACATTTTTGCGGCAGCTTGACGAACTGTCCGTAAAGGAGAACTTCCTGCCGAACGTTGGACCGGCAATGCTGCACGACAGCGACAATCCTGCCACCATGCACCTGCTCGAAAGGGCGCTTTCGACGCTATCAAGCATCGAGGGCAGCAGCATTATCGCCGATGAAGCTGGAATTCATTGGAAAACAATTCGCCGTACAGCTGAACTCGTGAAGTATGTCAGCGAGCACAGTCCGCACAGCCGGGGAACTTTCAACTTCACGGCCACTGCCATGCTGAAACCCTTTTCACCATTCTTTCCCGGTTCATATCACACCGGCGCTGGCCGACAATTCTCTATTGGTTTCGAAGGAGCCAACGTTGTCCGCGATGTCTTTGCCAAAGATAAGGGAAACGCCGAAGCTGCGATTGCCGACCTGACGGCTGCGCTCACAAAACATGCGTTATTAGCTGATGCGATAGGCAAGAAGGTCGCTAAAGAAACTGGCTGGGTCTATATGGGAGTTGATCCTACCCCGGCACCCCTGGGGGACGTATCCATAGCAGCCGCAATCGAGGCTTTCACCGGCGCGAAGTTCGGTTCCAGCGGGACGCTCACTGCGGCACGCATTATCACTACCGCCGTGAAGGAGGTGCCAGTGAAGCAGGTCGGGTACTCCGGGCTGATGGTGCCGGTCATGGAGGACAGACTTCTAGCGCAACGCTGGGCCGAGTCAACCTACAACATTGACTCACTGCTCGCATACTCGGCAGTTTGCGGCACAGGGTTGGATACGATTCCGCTTCCGGGTGACATCAGTCCCGAACAAATGGAGCGCCTCTTCGGCGATGTGGCTTCGCTCGCAACGAAATGGAACAAACCTCTCTCAGCAAGACTGCAGCCTGTCCCGGGGAAGAAGGCGGGCGATCAAACTGACTTCCAGGATCCTTTTCTCTTCAACACTACGGTGCACGCCTTGCCATAATTGTTAACTGTCCGTGGGACTGCCGATGAAAATTCGGCACCTACGCATCCCACCGTCGGAACAGTAGCGCTCCATTCGTCCCGCCGAATCCGAAGGAATTTGACATGGCATAGTCAAACTCAGCCTGGCGAGCCTTTAGCGGGACGTAATCCAGATCGCATTCCGGATCAGGATTCTCCAGGTTGGCTGTGGGCGGTAGAGTTTGATCGCGAAGAGCCAAAACGGTGATGCCAGCTTCCAGGCCGCCTGCGCCGCCAAGAAGATGGCCAGTCATGGATTTCGTGGAGCTTACGGCTAACTTGTAGGCGTGATCGCCAAACGCTCGTTTTATCGCCACGGTCTCGAGCTTGTCGCCGAGGTCGGTGGACGTTCCATGCGCATTGATGTAGCCCACCTGCTCCGGCTGAATCTTCGCGTCATGTAAAGTGTTCAGCATGACGCGATAAGCGCCATCACCTTCCGGGGCAGGCTGCGTGATGTGATTCGCATCGCCGCTCATCCCGTAGCCCAGCACTTCCGCCAGAATCCGAGCACCACGGCGGCGGGCGAATTCCAGCTCCTCCAGGATCACGATTCCCGCGCCTTCACCAATCACGAATCCGTCACGGGCCGAATCCCAAGGCCGGCTTGCCTTTTCCGGTTCGTTGTTGCGTGTTGAGAGGGCACGCATAGCTGCGAATCCGCCAACGCCCATGGGCGTGATTGCGGCTTCGGTTCCTCCGGCGATCATCACCTCCGCATCGCAGCGGGCAATAATCTTGAATGCGTCGCCAACCGAATGTGCGCTTGAGGTGCAAGCGGTGCAGGTAGCCTCGTTAGGGCCTTTGGCGCTATAGCGGATGCTGACGTGCCCGGCGGCGAGATTGACGATCGCTGCAGGGATAAAAAACGGTGAAATCTTGCGCGGGCCGCCATTCAGCAAATTCGAATGCTCGCGCTCAATTACATCGAATCCGCCGATTCCCGAGCCAATATGCACGCCGATGCGTGGCGAAAGCTCGTCTGTGACCTGCAAGCCTGAAGACTTCATGGCCTCATCCGCCGCGGCCATAGCCAGGTGGATGAAGCGGCCCATCTTCTTCAGTTCTTTTTTGTCGATAAACTGCAGCGGATCGAAATTCTTGACTTCTGCAGCGATCTGGCAGGCAAAACTGGAGCTATCAAAATGCGTAATACGGGCTACGCCGCTTTTTGCGGCGAGCAGATTGCGCCAGGCCTCTTCTGTAGTGTTCCCAACCGCGCAGATCAGGCCGATGCCAGTGACTACGACGCGACGTCCCAACTACTTCCCGCCTTTCGCATGCTTACCGATGTAGTCGACGGCA
>Ga0209472_1002480_pt1 | contig 10366 bp, 9 predicted proteins | sample GraSoiAngelo_130_FD_185887 | JGI IMG/M metagenome (GOLD analysis project Ga0209472, IMG submission 185887) | Grasslands soil microbial communities from the Angelo Coastal Reserve, California, USA - 14_0929_02_20cm (SPAdes) (version 2) | ecosystem: Environmental > Terrestrial > Soil > Grasslands ...
GCTGGCCGAGGCCGCGTACCGACTCACGATGACGTCCCCGCTCGACAGACACTTCGGACTCATCGATCAGATACGACGCGCCGCGGTGTCGGTCCCGGCGAACATGGCGGAGGGATACGCCCTGAGTACCACCGAGCAGTTCATCCGGTGCTTGAGAATCTCGCTCGGGTCGGCAGCGGAGCTCCGAACTCATCTGGATTTGGTCAGCCGACTCACGCTCGCCGACGATGACGCCACGACGCAAGTCGTCGGTCTCTGCACGAGAGTCATCTCCATGGTGGTCGGCCTGCTTCGCAAGCTTGGGCAGCGCAGTCGTTCACGTTTCCCGTTTCCCGTTTCTCGTTTCCCGCCTACGAGAGCCGATCCAACAGCGTCTTCGTGACATAGAACGCCGCCGCTCCCGTGAAGAACGCGGCCGGCAGCCTCCACCCCCGCTTCCCCTGAAACTCGGGCACCAGGTTCGACGCCGCGACGTAGATCGTGACGCCCGCGGACAGCGCCAAGCCGTGGCGCACCAGGAACGACAACTGGTCCGTGAACACGACCCCCGCCAGCGTCGCGGCGCCCAGCATCGCCGCCGCCATGACCGCCTGCCCGCCGGAGCGTCCGCCCGCCAGCATCAGGCTCGAGACCGTCACGCCTTCCGGCAGCTTATGAAGAAAGATGGCGATGAACACCATCACGCCGAGCGCCGGCCGAACCAGAAAGGCGCTGGCGATGGCGACGCCGTCGAAAAAGGTGTGCAGCAACAGGCCGACCAGCGCCGACGTGCCGGCCACGCGGTTGACGGCGTGCGTCTCCTCGCCGAAGTGGAAGTGGGGCGTCAGCGTATGCTGCGTGAGGTGCACCGCGAGATACCCCACGAGCACCAGCCCTGGGGCCGCCGCGCCCGACCGGGCGAACGCCTCGGGGAGCAGCTCCACCAAGGCGACGGCCAGCATGAACCCGGCTCCGAACGCCACGAAGTGCTCGATGAGCGCCAACTCACGCGCCGCACGTCGGGTCACCGCGAGCGCGCCGGCGACGTTCCCCAGCGCCGCCACCAGGGCGTACAACAGGGCCCTAGACACGGGCGAGCAGCTGCTCCCGCGTGTTGCGCGTCGGGTCGTCGAGCACCTCGGCGAGCAGCCGCGCCAGCGTCTCCCCCACCTCCGGGCCGGGCCGCACGCCCGCCGCGATGAGATCGTCGCCGCTGATCGCGAGGTCCTTCAGGGTCAGCGGGTCCTTGGCGGCGCGGATCGACGCGACGACCTTCGGAAGGCGGGAAACGGGAAACGGGAAACGGGAAACGTCCAGTCCCGGTAGCAGTACCAACAGATCATCCGCGTACTCGCCCACCAGCGACAGCCATTTCCGTACGTCGGGAAGGTGTGTCGGATCAGGATACTTGTCCCGCCATTGACCAATCACCCGTCCACGTTCGATGTCTTTGTTCGAACTCTTCAGACGTGTCAGCACCGACGCGGGATCCGAAGCGAGGTATGCGGTCACGAGCACCGGGTCGCGGGGCAGCTTGTCCACGTTTCCCCTTTCCCGTTTCCCGCTTCCCGGAATTTCCGGCAGCCAGATCCGCGTCGCCCCCACGTCGATCCACAGCGCGAGCAGCTTCGAGACGCGGCCCGCCGTCCGGATCCCCTTGAACCACTCCTCCCGCACCCGCTCGGCCGACAGCTGCGCCAGCCCCTGGGCGTTGGCCTTTGCCGCCTCGAGCGTGCCGGCGTGGATGCGAAAATCAAAGCGTGCGCTGAACCGCAGCGCCCGCAGGATCCGGAGGTAGTCCTCCTGGAACCGCCAGTTCGCGTCGCCCACCGAGCGGATCACCTTCTTGCGCAGGTCCTCGGCGCCCTTGAACGGGTCGCGCCACTCGTGCCGGATCGGATGGTAGGCGATCGCGTTGATCGTGAAGTCGCGCCGGGCGAGATCGTCCGTGAGCGACACCCCGAACTCCACCACGGCGTGCCGGCCGTCGGTGCGGATGTCCCGGCGGAACGTGGTGACCTCGTGGGCGCGGTTGTCCCGGTCGAGCACCGCCACCGTGCCGTGCTCGATCCCCACGGGGACCGTACGCTTGAACAGGCGGCCCACTTCGTCCGGCGGCGCGGCCGTCGTGAGATCGAAATCGTGGTTCTCGAGCTCGAGCAGGGTGTCGCGGATCGCGCCGCCCACGCACCAGGTTTCGAAGCCGGCGTCCTCCAGCGTCCGTGCAATGCGGAGCACTTCGGCCGGGATGGGCAGCCGCTCGGGAAACGTCATGCGGTGCAAAGTGCGGAGTGCGGAGTGCGGAATGCGGAGTGTAAAGGGTAGAGCCGCTTGGCGAGCGACCTTGCCCTGACGTTCCGCACTCCGCACTCCGCACTCCGCATTCGAGTCACCCACACAACACACTTCCCCCGTTGACGTTCAGCACCTCGCCCGTGATGTGCCGCGCCAGGTCGGAGCAGAGAAACACGATCGGGCCGGCGACGTCCTCGGCGCTCGCGACACGCCCCAACGGGATCGTCTGCTCGATCTCCCGTTTCCCCGCTCCCGTTTCACGGTCGTACGGCTGCCGCGACATCTCGGTATCGACCCACCCGGGGGCCACGCAGTTCACGCCGATCTGGCGCGGCGCCAGCTCGACGCCGAGCGATTTCGTCAGGGCGATGACGGCGCCCTTGGTCGCGGCGTAATCGGCGTGGAACGCCTCGCCGCGCTGCCCCGCCGTGGACGAGACGAGCACCACCCTGCCGCCGTCGGGCAGCAGCGGGATGCCGGCGCGGCACACGTACAGCACGGCGTCCAGATTGACGCGCATCGTCAGGTCCCACTGCGCGTCGGTCATGCGCTCGAGCGGGACCTCGTCGGGTGGCCAGATGCCGTGATTCACGATCAGCAGGTCCAATCCGCCGAGGGCCCGGGCCGCCGCGGCGACGGCGCGCTGGGCCGGATCCCCCAGATCCCCGGCGATGGCCACCGCCTTCCCCCGCCCTCCACCACCCTCCACCGCCCTGACGGTCTCTTCCGCCTCTGCTTTGCGGCTGCGATACCCCACCGCCACCCCGCATCCGGCCCGCGCGAGCAGCAGCGCCGTCGCCCGGCCGATGCCGCGGCCACCACCTGTCACAAACGCGCGCTTCCCGGAGAGGTCGATCACAGCTGGTCTTCCACGATCCCGCAGATCACGTGCTCGATCGCGAGCTGCAGCTCCTGGATATGCGATGTTTCATCGCCAGGGATGACGAGGGAGTCGTCGACGCAGCGGCGCAGGGCGCCCCCGCCCTTGCCGAGCAGCGCGACCACGCGGACGCCCTTGGCGCGCGCCGCCTCCGCCGCCCGCACCAGGTTGGCGCTCTCGCCGCTGGTCGAGTGCAGCACGAGCAGATCTCCCGGTCGCACCAGCGCCTCCACCTGCCGCGCGAAGATCGCCTCGAACCCGAGATCGTTGGCGCACGCGGTGAGGAGCGACGTATCCGTGGTCAACGCGACCGCGGGCAGGGCCCGCCGGTCCTTTCCGTAGCGGATCACGTACTCCGCGGCCATGTGCTGGGCGTCGGCGGCGCTGCCGCCGTTCCCCGCGAACCACAGCGTGCCGCCGCCGCGCAGTGCGTCGACGTACCGGCCGGCCAGGCGCGCGATGTCGACGGCATGCTGGTCCGCCACGCGGGAGGCGAGCGCCGCCAGACCGGCGAGGGCGGCCCGCGCCTGGTCGGCGGGGGTGGGTGTCACCCGGCGACCGCCCGCACCAGCGCTGGCAGATCGGCGTCCGGTCCCCCCCCGTCCCCCCCGGCGCCCCGCTCCTCCAGCGCGGTCCCCACCACCACGAAGTCCGCGCCGGCGCGTCGCGCCGCCCGCGCCTGCTCCGGGCTGCGGATCCCGCCGCCCACGAACAGCGTCAGGCCCGGAACGCCCTCGCGGCAGGCACGGATCACCTCCGCCGACACGGGCCGCGGGGCGCCGCTCCCCGCGTCCAGGTAGATCGCCTGCATGCCGATGAGCCGGGCCGCCGTCGCGTGCGCCCGCGCCAGCTCGGGCTTGTCGGCGGGAAGCGGGCGCGTCTGGCTCACGGCTTCCACGCTGGTCACGCGTCCCCCGTCCACCAGGATGTAGCCCGTCGAGAGCGTGGGCACGGCATGCCGCGTCAGGAACGGCACCGCCCGCACGTGCTCTTCGATCAGGTACTGCGGGTTGCGCCCGGAGACGAGAGAAAGGAAGAGGATCAGATCGACTTCCTTGGTGAGCTGCAGCGCGGAGCCGGGGAACAGCGCCACCGGCAGCCCGGCGGCCGCCCCCCGGATCGCCCGTGCCACGAGCTCCGTATCCTGCGTGCCGTCGAAGGATGACCCGATGAGAATGCCCGCGGCGCCGGCGGCGCGCGCCGCCCGTGCGACCGTCGCCGCCTCGGCGGGCGCGGTGCGACTCGGGTCCACCAGCACCAGCAGCCCCGGCCCCCGTCCCAGCGGCGCAGTCACGGCTCGCGCGCGGCCCCCTCCCCCGCCCCCACGCGTCCCGCGAGCGCCGCGAGTCCGGCGACGTCGGCTTCGGCCTGCGCCTCGAACGCATAGGTGACGAATGCGTCGGCGGCGAGCAGGTCGAGCGCCAGCTCGCGCCCGCCCGCCGGCCGGCCCGCCACCCGGGCCAGCAGGCGTTGCCCCAACAGGGCGAGGTGATCCGGGAGCGGCAGGTCCGCGTCGGTCACGGCGGCCGCGAGGGAGGGGCGCAGCACCTCGGGCGGCGCCGGGCGGCGCGTCTCGAGCCACGCGAGCAGCTCGCGCCGGGTCATCGTGCCAAGAGCCGCCGGACGATCGCCGCGGTCTGTGCGCGGGTCTCGCCCAGCTTGGCGGGGTCGCCCGCACCCGCGGATGCGAAGTGCGGCCGGCCACCCCCCTTGCCTCCGGAGACGGCGGCGAGGGCGGCCGCGATGTCGCCGGCCTTCACGCCCTGCGCCACCAGGTCGTCGGTGACGCCCACGTGGATCCCGGGTCGTTCGCCGTTGGTGAACAGCACGGAGACCGCGCGCCGATGGCTCGACCGGAACGCATCCATGACGAGCCCGATTTGATCGCGATCTTCGAGATCGGAGTCCGCGACGTGGAGCTCGACGTCGCCGATCCGCTCCACGTTTCCGGTTTCCCGTTTCCCGCTTCCCGTCTTGAGCAGATCCTCGAGTCGCTTCTCGAGCTTCCGATTCTCGTCGACCAACTGCTCGATGCGCCGCACGAGGTGCTCCGGCTGCGTCTTGAGCGCGCCAGCCGCGTCCTGCAGCTCCCCCTCGAGCTTGCGAATCAGGGCGTACGCCCCCGGCCCGGTCACCGCTTCGATGCGCCGCACTCCCGCCGCCGCGCCCGTCTCGTGCGTGAACCGGAACAGCGCGATCTGCCCGGTGCTCGGTACGTGCGTGCCGCCGCACAGCTCGAGCGACACTCCCGCCACGTCCACCACCCGCACGATGTCGCCGTACTTCTCCGTGAAGAACGCCATGGCGCCCGCGGCGATCGCTTGTTTGTACGGCATTTCGCGCGTGGTGACCGGCAGGTTCGCCCACACCTGGCGGTTCACTTCTTCCTCGACCCGGGCGAGGGTCGCGTCGTCCAGCGGTCCGTGATGCGCGAAGTCGAAGCGCAGGCGCTCGGGAGCCACGACGGAGCCCTGCTGGCGCACGTGCGGCCCCAGGATCGTGCGCAACGCCGCGTGCACCAGGTGCGTCGCCGTGTGGTTCCGCTCGATGTTCCTGCGGCGCGGCTCGTCCACCTGGGCCACGACCGGCGTCGGCTCGAACTCGTCCCCGAAATGACCCACCACGGCGCTCGCGCCGTCCACCTTCTCCACGCCTTCCACGTCGAGCGTCAGCCCCTCTCCCTTCACCTGCCCCGTATCGCTCACCTGCCCGCCCGACTCGGCGTAGAAGGGATTCTCCTGGAGCACGAGGTCCACCACGTCGCCCGCCTGCCGAAACCGCAGCACGGCGGTTTCGGCCGCGGTGGTGTCGTAACCCACCCACTTCTGTTTGGCCCGGGGCTTCACGGTGCGCCATTCGCCGCCGCGCTTCACGTGGACGGCGGCGCTCTCCGTTCCGCCTTTGCCTCGCTCCCGCGCCTCGAGCGAGCGGGTGCGCTGTTTGGCCAGCTCGCGCTCGAATCCCGCGACGTCGACCGTCTGACCCCGCTCCGCGGCGATGAGCTGCGTGAGATCGATCGGAAACCCGTACGTGTCGTACAGCTTGAAGGCCTCCGCGCCCGAGATCTGCTTGGCCCCCTTGAGTTGCTCTAGCCGCGCGAGGCCGCCTTCGATCGTGTCGAAGAAACGCTCCTCCTCGGCGCGCGTGACGCTCTCCAAGTGGGTGCGCTTCTGCACCAGGTCGGGGTAGACGCGGCCCATCACGCCGCCGACCGCGTGCACCAGGTGCACGAGGGTCGGCTCGCGACGACCGAGCAGCCAGGCGTGCCGCACCGCCCGGCGCAGGATGCGGCGCAGCACGTAGCCGCGCCCCTCGTTGGACGGGTACACACCGTCGGCCAGCAGGAATGCCACCGCCCGTGCGTGGTCGGCCAGGACCCGGTAGGACGCTCCCGCAGGCCCCCGGTCGTATTGCTTGCCGATCACCTCGACCGCCCGCTCGATGATCGGGACGAAGAGGTCCGTGTCGAAGTTCGACGGCACGCCCTGCATGACCGCCGCGATCCGCTCCAGACCTGCTCCCGTGTCGACTGAGGGAGCGGGGAGCGGGGGACGGGACCCGTCGGGCTGCTGGTCGAACTGCATGAACACGAGATTCCAGATCTCGAGCAGCTTCCCGGCGTCGCCCAGCGCCACGAACTCGTCCTGGCGCAGGTCCGCGTTCCGCGTTCCGCGTTCCGCGTTGGTGCGAATATCCACCAGGATCTCCGAGCACGGACCGCAGGGCCCGGTGTCGCCCATCTGCCAGAAGTTGTCCTCGTCGCCGAGCCCGTAGATGCGCGCGTCGGGGATACCGGTCACCTGGCGCCACAGCCCGCGCGCGTCGTCGTCGCTACGGTGCACCGAGACGTACAGCCGCGCGGGGTCGATCCCCAACCAGTCGGCGCCGGTCACCCACTCCCAGGCGTACCCGATTGCTTCCTTCTTGAAGTAGTCGCCGAAGGAGAAGTTGCCGAGCATCTCGAAGAAGGTGTGGTGGCGGGCGGTGTGGCCGACCTGTTCCAGGTCGTTGTGCTTGCCGCCGGCCCGCACGCACTTCTGGCAGGTGACGGCGCGGGTGTAGTCGCGCCGCTCCAGCCCCTGGAACACTCGCTTGAACTGCACCATCCCCGCGTTGGTGAACAGCAGGGTGGGATCGTCCGCCGGGACCAGGGGGGAGCTGGGTACTTCGCGGTGCCCCCGGGCCGCAAAGAACGCGAGGAACTTGCGGCGGATTTCGGCGGAAGTCATGGGGGGGAATATAGCGCGCGCCACGGGGCAACTGAAAGGCGAGCGCGGAGTTACCGCTTGCGCCGGGGGCCACCGCCCGCGGCACCGACGTCCCCGAGAGCCCCGGGCCACCGGCCCGGGGTTAACCCACCCGGACTAACGTGGGATGCGGTTCGGGTGCCGCTGAAACTGCAGTGCCACGTACGACCGTGCCGGCCCGACGTCTCTTCGTGAAAGGGAACCCGCGTAGTAGCCCCGGCACCACCGCATTCGCTGCGCGTCGACGCGCGCCGCATTGATCCGCCGCGCAGACTCCGACTTGGAGTGTCTAATGAACGACGCCAATGCTACGTGCGGCGCGTAACTCACCACGACGTGGACGTGATCCGATAACACTGCCTGTGCGTGTACGCGCACTCCCCAGCGCTCAGCGGCGTCCAACACGGTAGCTGTCACGACCGCCACGTCAGACTTCCGCACCTGGGGTACACGCCGCCACGTGTGCCACGTGACGTGCGCGTATAGTCCACACGCCTTGTGAGGTCCCCTTTGCCGCACGCGACGCCCTTTCGGGTGGGTTAACCCCGCGGCGGTGCCGCGGGGTTCAACGGACGGCCGGCCCCCCCTACCCGCACAGCTCCTTTACCAGCTCCTTCACCTGCGGGCCCGAGTACCCCCGGCGCACCAGAAACGCGAGCAGTCGACGCCGCCGCACCGGCGGTGGCAGCTCGCCCAGCTGACGGGCCCGCTTGGTGGCCGCGGCGCGGGCCTCGACCTGGGGGTCGATCCCTTCCTCTTCCAGCGCGCGGCCCATCGCGGCCTCCGCGACGCCGCGCTCCACGCCCTGGGCCAGCAGGTCGGCCAGGATGCGGGCCGGCCCCTTACCTCGCGTCGCGCGCAGCGCGGCGTAGCGCTCCGCGTAGCCACGGTCGTCCAGCAGGCCCCGCTCCGCCAGCCGCTCCAGGGCGGCCCGCACCGCCGCGGGCGGATGCTGCTTCCTGACGAGCCGCCGCTCCAGGTCGCGCCACGCGTGGGCGCGGCGCGCCAGGGCCCGCAGGGCTGCGCGCTGCGCCGCCTCCACGTCCGCGAGGTCGCGCAGCCGCTCGAGCACCGGCGGCGCGAGCTCCGCTCCCACGCGCAGGCTCAACCCGTCCAGCGCGTCGGCGGGGAGCGACGCAAATCGCCCCCGATCCACCTCGACCAGCCGATAGCCCGGCTGGCGCGGATCGGGGGCGATACCGGTGAGAGTCGGCACTCACTCCTCGGGAGCGGAGGCCTCCTCGTCCGCCGCCACCGCGGCGGGCTTCACCCCGAGGTGCTCCTTGACCTTGGCTTCGACTTCCGCGGCGAGATCAGCGTGATCCTTGAGGTACAGCTTTGCGTTCTCGCGTCCCTGACCGATCCGCTCCTTGCCGTAGGCGTACCACGCCCCCGACTTCTCGATGATCCCCGCCTCGGCCGCGATATCCACCAGCAGCGACTCGTGGCTGATCCCCTCGTCGAACATGATGTCGAACTCGGCCTGACGGAATGGCGGCGCCACTTTGTTCTTCACGACCTTCACGCGCACGTGGTTGCCGATGACCACCTCGCGGTCCTTCACGGGCCCGATGCGCCGCACGTCGAGCCGCACCGAGGCGTAAAACTTGAGCGCCCGGCCCCCGCTGGTCGTCTCGGGATTGCCGAACATGACCCCGATCTTCTCGCGCAGCTGGTTGATGAACACCACCGCCGTGCGCGACCGGTTGATCGCCCCCGCGAGCTTGCGCAGGGCCTGGCTCATCAGCCGCGCCTGCAGCCCCGGGAGCGAGTCTCCCATGTCGCCCTCGATCTCCGCCTTCGGAACGAGCGCCGCGACCGAGTCCACCACCACCACGTCCACCGCCCCCGAGCGCACCAGGATCTCGGTGATCTCGAGCCCCTGCTCGCCCGTGTCGGGCTGGGACACGAGCAGGTTGTCGATATCGACGCCCAGCTTCTTGGCGTATTCGACGTCGAGCGCATGCTCGGCGTCGATGTAGGCAGCCGCACCGCCCTGCCGCTGGGAGTGCGCCACCACGTGCAACGCCAGCGTGGTCTTGCCACTCGATTCCGGCCCGAAGATCTCCGTCACCCGGCCTCGCGGAATCCCCCCGATGCCGATCGCCGCATCGAGGTTGATCGCGCCCGTGGGAATCGCCTCCACCCGCACCTGGGGCGAGTCCGCTCCCATCCGCATGATGGCGCCCTTGCCGCACGTCTTCTCGATCTGCGTGATCGCCAGGTTGAGCGCCTTGCGGCGCTCCTCCGTGAGCCTCGGAGCTTCGTTTTCCGCCGCCATGAGTGTCCTCGACATGGGTTGGGAGCCTCCGCGTGAGAGGCCCGAATATATACCGAAGCCCCGGCTAGCGCCACCCGGGGCGGAACGCGTCTGCCACGTGCTCCAGCCGGCCGTCCGTGATCGCGATGCAATCGAACCGATAGATGTCGGCGGGCTTGCCGAACCGGTCCACCCACACGCGCGCGGCTTTCACCAGCTCACGGCGCTTGGCCCCCGTCACGGCCTCGAGCGCGCTGCCGAACGCCGTCCCCCGGCGCGTTTTCACTTCGACAAAGGTGACCAGGTTCCCCTGACGGGCGATCAGGTCGATCTCCGTGTGACCCACCCGGAATCGATGCGCCACGATGTGGCACCCACGGGACAGGAGGTAGCGGATCGCCTGCTCCTCCCCCGCCAGGCCCCGCCGCTGGCGCTCGTCCTTCCATTCCGCCGGATCGCTCCGCAGCCCGCTCTTCACAGGTGCAAACTAATAGCTTCGCCCGGCGCGGGCGAACCATTTTGTTGCGAGTGGAATGGATTTGTTGCGAACGGAAGGGACCTTCCCTAACCTCCACCAACCTCCACCAACCTCCCCAACCTGTCTTATTAGTGCCCGAACACTTTCGTGAGCCCGACGATCCCGCCGGTGATGCTTATGACCACCCAGAGAAACCGCAGGTTGTCGCCCATGCCCGCGCCTTCCTT
>Ga0209472_1002484_pt1 | contig 10364 bp, 10 predicted proteins | sample GraSoiAngelo_130_FD_185887 | JGI IMG/M metagenome (GOLD analysis project Ga0209472, IMG submission 185887) | Grasslands soil microbial communities from the Angelo Coastal Reserve, California, USA - 14_0929_02_20cm (SPAdes) (version 2) | ecosystem: Environmental > Terrestrial > Soil > Grasslands ...
ATGTTCGGCGAGATTGTCAATCTGCAGCTGTAGTTGCGTCTCGCGAACTTGATGTTTCGAACGCAAATCGTGCAGTTCATTCAATGTGTTTCGGGCCGCGCGCACATTTGATTCCATCTCGTTCGTCGCGGATGATCGTTCCGCCCGCTGATTGATGAGGACGGCAACGGCTGCCTCCAAATCGGCGCGTTGTGCAATTTGTTTCTCAACGGCAGTTTCAGCGCTCTTCGATTCGGCCGCTTGCGCAGCCAGTCGTTCTTCGAAATTAACGATCTCTGTCTCTCGAGCTGCGACTGTCTCGGAAAGCTCGGTCGCGCGCGCAATCATGGGCTCGCGTTGCGCGACGAGATTTTCATAACGCTGCCTTTCAGTGGCGAGCGCAAGACGAATCTCGTTTATTTGTTCAGCAGCATCGTTTTCCCGCTTTGTCGCGTTTTCCCGCGCAGCTTCGATAGAATAGCGCCGGGCTTGCTGCTCCTCCAAGCTAGCGCGCTCTGCAGTCAATTCTTGCTCGAGCTTCGTAATGCGCTCACCCGCTGCTTGAATCTGTTGCGCGAGAGTCGTCTGTTCCGACCGGAGATGGTCGATCTTTTGGTCGTTGTCCTGCAATTCTCGTTCGAGGACGACAATTCTATTTTCGGAAGTGGACTGTTCCTGATCGGCAGCCCCGTACTGAATTTGGGCTTGCTCGAAATCATTCTTCGCTTTCTCCAATCCTGCGCTTGCTTTGCCACGTTTTTGCAACAATGCGTCGCGCTCGTTGCAGATATCGGAATATTCTGCACTCAGCATCGAAATCCGCGCTTTGCGTTCGAGCAGGGATTCGGCCGAGGGGTCACGGCTGCCGCCAAAGACAATTCCTTCCGCTGAAATAAATTCACCGGCGAGGGTGGCGGCTGCTAAGCCGTTTCCATCTTTTTTGAAAGACAAGGCTTCGTCGAGATCGCGGAAAATTGCGACATTGTGGAGCAATTCCGCTACGAGTGGCGCAAGTGAGTCTGGCGCTTTCACTTTGTCGGTCGCCCAGGCAAGGGCCGTCTGGGGAAGGGCTGCGGGAGTTCTCGGCGAGGCGCGACAGAATTCCGGAAGAACCAGCGCAGCCTGACCTAGTTTATTTTTCGTTAAGGCCGTTATGATTTCAGTCGCCAGTTCGGCATCTTTCAGAACGATCGCGTGCAGATTTCGGCCCAAGGCAGCTTCAATCGCTGCAATATACTCTGGATCGATCTCAAGACTTGAGACAAAGGCTCCAGCGAGCGCCGGCTGGATTCGCGACCGATCGTGAAGCCCTTTGAGAACAGCTTGCGACCCCTCCGCGAGGCCTTCGCCTTCTTCATTAAGCTGGCGCAGAATCTGGAGACGCGATTCTCTTTCCGCGAGCGCACGCTCGGTTTCGACGAGATCTTTTTCTGTCCTAGCCAGGAGCCGTTGCTGCTCGCGTAGTTTTTCTTCTCTGGCCTGCGCTTTGCTTTTTAGAAAATCGACATTTGTTCGTGCGGTCCCCATCGCCATGCGCGCGACGGCGATCTCTTTCTGAACTCTGTTGCGCGCGGCGTCCGCGTCCGAAACTCCTTTGTCGATATTGCGCCGATTTTCCTCGGTTATTTCGCGGCGAACCGCAATTCCAGAGATCTCGTCGTCCAGCTCGGCTATCCGGTTCTCATTTTTTGAGCCTGCCAGGCGCAGTGCCTCAGATTTCGACTTGTGTGCACTCTGCTCCGCACGAAGCTGCGAAATGAGGGCCGTAAGCTTAGCCAACTCCGTTTCTTTCCCTTGAAGGACTTTGTTTGTTTTTTCGATCAAGGCATTCGCGTCCTGTAATTCTTTTTCTTGTTGAACGCGTTTTGCCTTGGCCACGGCGATATCTTTTCGAAAGCGCTCGATCAGCTCGGTTAGTTCATCGGCGCGTTGACGGTTTACCTGGATTCGATTTTGATGCCCCGCGATTTCGCTTTCGAAACGTTGTAACTCAGTCCGGCCATCGGCAATTTGTGTGTCGATCTCGTCCATGGCACTGCGCCGCTCGGCCAGTTGATTTTCGCTCATGTCGATCTTAGCCCGGATCTCCTGCTCGGATTCATTGGCGCGCGCGATTTCCGCGTGACATCCGGTAAGTTCTGTTTGCAACGAATCGAGTTGCTTCCGCGAATGATGGGTGTCGAGTGTTCGTAGATCGACAAGTAATCCCTGGTAACGTCGTGCTTTGCCCGCCTGCCGTTGCAATGAACCGATCTGCCGCTTTACCTCTTTAATGACGTCACCGATGCGTAAGAGATTTGCTTCTGTGGCTTCCAGCTTGCGCAGCGCCTCGCGTTTCTGGTTTCTGTATTTTGTGATGCCGGCCGCCTCTTCGAAAACCGCACGGCGATCTTCCGGACGCGAGCTCAAGATCATGTCGATCTTGCCTTGTTCCATCATCGAATAAGCGGCCCGTGCGACGCCGGTGTCGGCGAAAAGATTTTGAATGTCGCGAAGACGGCAGGGCGTCTTATTGAGCAGATATTCAGAATTGCCATCGCGATATACCCGTCGCGTTACCCGAACGTCGTGCCAATCAATGCCCAGCTCGGTTTCGCAATCACTGAAAGTGAGAGAGACCTCCGCAAGACCCACTGGCTTGCGTGTGTCGGTGCCATTGAAAATGACGTCCGCCATCTCGTCGCCGCGAAGGGATTTGGCGGATTGTTCGCCCAGCACCCAGCGTACTGCATCGAGCACATTTGATTTTCCACAGCCATTGGGCCCGACAATGGCGGTGATGCCTTCGTGAAAATTGAAAATCGTTTTATCGGCAAACGATTTGAAACCGAGGAGCTCGAGCGATTGTAAATGCATGGTGGGCCAAAAACCTCGGGCCTCAGGAGGTCATTACAGTAAGCGTGCAAGGGTTACAAGCGAAAAACACACAATTGGAAGGGTTTTCGGCAGGGCTAACCACAGCATATTGAGATCCGGGCCGGGATTTGAACTCCAAATTCGAACGCCCCAGATCCATAGAAAAATCCAAGCTTTCAGTTTCCGCGAATTTTCGTAACCCCGAATATCCAAACCATTCCAAAACACGCGGCGATAGGAACAGCGCCTTGGCCGCGAAGCTTAGCTCGCACTCTTGCCTTAGACAACTGAATCACCCAGGATGCAACGATGGCCGATCATGCGACGCTCTCGATCCAACAAGCGGAGCGCGTCGATCATCAGTTGGTCCGCGGCATCGGAATTCCAGCTCTGACTGCCAACATTGTCAGCTCGACAATTGGTGCAGGAATTTTCGTGATTCCGGCAACGGTTGCAAAAGGACTTGGGCCCGCTGCTCCACTCGCATTTGTTTGCTGCGCGGTTGCGATGGTTTTGTTCGTCACTTGCTTCGCGATTGCGGGCAGTCGGGTATCGCTGACAGGTGGGCTGTACGCGTATGTCGAAGTCGCGTTCGGTCGTTACGTCGGATTCCTCGCCGGCATGCTTTACTTTTTAACCGCACTCGGAGCGGTTGCTGGCGTCGTGAACGTTCTCGCGAATTCAGTCGCGCTCGTCGTCCCATTCCTCGGCAGTCCGGTGATGCGCATCATCGTGATGGTCGCCGTTTACGGTTCGCTCGTACTAATTAACATCCGCGGTGTGCGCCAAGGTGCGGGCGCAGTCACTGTGATCACGGTGGCGAAGCTTCTGCCGCTCCTGCTGTTCGTTTGCGTGGGACTATTTTTTATTCACCCGCCTAATCTTGCCTGGAGCGGTTGGCCCGGCAGCAAATCGTTAGGCGACGCCGTTATTCTTTTGATTTTCGCTTTCGTCGGAATCGAGGTGGCATTAATTCCGAGCGGCGAAGTGAAAAACCCGGCGCGCACGGTTCCGCGCTCCGCGTACCTCGCGCTTGTCATCACGACGGTGATTTACATTCTGATTCAAGTCGTAGGGCAGGGCACGCTCGGCGCCGATCTTGCGAACCATCCTGGCGCGCCACTCGCCGAAGCCGCCGCGACTTTTCTCGGCCACATCGGTCGGACGATTCTTCTGGCCGGAGCCACCATTTCCGCATTTGGATTTGTGACCAGCGACATCCTGAGTTCACCGCGCTTGATCTTTGCTTTTGGCCGGGATGGCGCGTTGCCGCAGTTTTTCGCGCACGTTCATCCTCGCTATCGATCGCCAGACGTCGCGATCGTTTCTTACGCGATCCTGGCCTTTGCGCTGTCAATCAGCGGCACCTTTGAAAAACTGGCGGTGCTTTCGAACGTTGCCGTTCTGTTGATGTACTTGGTCTGCTGTGCCGCGTGCTGGGTATTGATGCGACGCGACGTGCGAGCCGACGGCGCACGACCCTTCAACTTCGTCGGCATGAAAATTGTGCCTGCGCTGGCGATCCTCGCGATTCTGTGGATTCTCGCCCATGCGACCGCTCGCGAATTCGTGGTAACTGGGATCGTGCTCGCGCTCGCTTCGATTGTGTATCTGATCCGCGTCCAGCTCCCTCAGAAGTCGTAGGCAAACTGTGAAAATCGATTAGGCTTCGGGCCATGCGTGACGATTATCTTGAAGAGTATTATTCTTTCCTGCGGTTTCCGAGTGTTTCGACCGACGACGAATACAAGGAAAAGCTGGTGGAGTGCGCTCGATGGCTGGTGCAAAAACTTACCAGCATTGGTTTGGAAACACAGCTTGTTCCGACGCGGGGGCACCCGATCGTTTGGGCGCGCAATAAACATCAGCCCGGGCGTCGCACCGTTTTGATCTACGGACATTACGATGTGCAGCCGCCGGATCCTTTGGAGCTTTGGGATTCGCCGCCATTCGAGCCTGTGCTCAAGAACGGATACGTCTTTGCTCGCGGTGCGACAGACAACAAAGGACAAATCCTTTCTCATATCCTCGGGATTCAAGAAACTATCGAACAAAGTGGCGATCTGCCCGTAAATCTGCATCTGGTGATCGAGGGTGAAGAAGAAATCGGCAGCGCGAACCTCGGCGGTTTTCTGAACGAAAATCGTGATGCACTGAAAAGCGACGTGGCGGTGGTTTCCGATACCGGAATGATCGAGCGCGGCATACCAACACTGAGCTACGGCTTGCGCGGAGTGACTGCCCTGGAGATCAAGGTGACCGGACCGAAAATGGATTTGCACTCCGGCGTTTTTGGAGGCGCCGTTGCGAATCCGATCACGGTGCTCGCGCAACTACTCGCGACGCTTCACGATCGCGAAGGTCGGGTGGCAATCGCGGGATTCTATGATCGCGTTAAACCGCTGGAGAATTGGGAGCGCGAAGCATGGCGCAAGCTCCCGATCGATGGGGACAAACTGATTTTGAAGGAAACGGGCGTGCCGGAACTGTTCGGCGAAGCCGGTTACAATTCCGTCGAGCGCATCTGGGCGCGTCCCACCGCGGAGATCAATGGAATCGGCGGCGGTTACCAAGGGAAAGGCACAAAGACTGTGATTGCCAGTCACGCGATAGCGAAGCTGACCTTCCGTCTCGTTCCGGAGCAGGAAGGCGATGAAATTCTGAAACTGGCAAAGGCACATTTGCGAAAGAATCTGCCCAAAGGTGTCACGATGGAAATCACCGACGGCCACAGCGGCCCGTGGTATCTTACTGACCCGCATTCACTGATCGGTGAGGCGGCCCAGCGCGCGTTGCGCAAGGCCTTCAACCACAACGTCGCGCTCATTCGTGAAGGCGGCAGCATCCCGATCGTCTCTGAGTTCCGTGGCATCCTGGGCGTTGAAACGCTCCTCATGGGCCTCGCTCTCGCTGACTGTCGCGCGCATTCACCCAATGAGAATTTCCCTCTCGAAAACCTCGAGGGCGGGATCCGGTTAAACAAAGCCATCCTTCAGGAACTCGCCAGCTGATTCTTGTTTCCGAGATTGAGACGATGCTTCGAGTCTTTCTGATCATTGCAATCTTTTTCGGGACAATCATTGCGCCGGGCGCGGCTGAAGAATCGCTCGGCACAAAAATTAAAAAGCTTCTTCAAGCAACGCCGACGCCTACTCCGACGCGAAAACAACGCAAACGCGTAGCAAAAAAATCTACACCGACCCCATCGCCCAGCGCTTCGCCCAAACGGAAGAAGACGTCGCCGACTCCGTCTCCGAGTCCAACACCGGCAACGAAGTCAAAACGAAAAAAGAGATCTCCGACTCCAGCGCCGAGGGAATCCCCATCTCCGTCCGCGACTGCCCCACCTGAGGAAACGACCACGCCGACTCCAAGCGTGACACAGACTCCAACAGAAACTCCACAACCGCGTCCCACACCTTCACCGATTCCGGAAAAAAAGGGTGCCCCGAATGCTACCATTTCGCCTGATGAAATTAGCGGATATGACGGTTATCCGCCGAAAATCCGCCAGATCGTCGAGTACGGTCTCGATCTGACAAAGCGAAATCTCAATTACATCTATGGCTCGGCAGACCCCTCGGCCGGCGGCATGGATTGCTCCGGTTTTATTTATTATGTGCTTCAGCAAAACGGGTTCATCAATGTGCCGCGGGATTCAAGTCAGCAATACGTCTGGGTGCGGAAGGCGGGAAATTTTCACGCGGTTTTGAGTCGGCACGAAGATTCGTTCGAGCTCGATGCGCTCAAGCCGGGCGATCTGCTCTTCTGGACCGGCACCTACAAGATTGATCGCGACCCGCCTATCACGCATACGATGATCTATTTGGGACGCGAAAAAGGAACCAAAAAGCGCATCATGGTGGGGGCAAGTGATGGTCGCACCTACGATGGGAAACAGCGTTTTGGCGTCAGCATCTTCGATTTCAAATTGCCACCGCCACCCAACAGCGGCGATGCCAAGCTCAGTCCGGTCTTTGTTGGCTACGGACGAATCCCCGGTTCAATCGGGGATTAAGCTTTACTGCTCGTCCCGCAGTTCGGGCGGATTCGGCGAGTGCTTGATGGCTGTCGCAGGTGTCGGATGAGCCGGAAGCTGCTGAGCGTACCACTGATGTCTCACCAGCGCGGCCGCGATTAACGCCAACACGACGAGCACGATGACGCGTTGTTCGCTCTTGGAGAGAACCAAAATCTCGGTCAGTCGTTTCATTTGTTCGCGTAACGAATTGGATCTTCTACTCCGGCTTCGCGAAAACCTTTGAGTCGGAAGAGACAGGAATCACAGTTGCCGCAAGCTAGACCATCCGGCGACGGGTCGTAACAACTGTGTGTAAGCGAAAGATCGACATCAAGCTCAAGCGCTTTGTGGATGATCTCTGCTTTCGAAAACTTGATCAGCGGTGCGTGAATGCGAAAATGTGCGCCTTTGACCCCGGCTTTGGTTCCAAGGTTAGCGAGGGTTTCAAATGCCGCGATAAACGCCGGCCGGCAATCCGGATATCCGCTATAATCAATCGCATTCGCTCCGATAAAGATGTCGGTCGATCCAATTGTCTCCGCCAACGCCAGCGCGTGCGAAAGGAAGATCGTGTTGCGAGCGGGAACGTACGTGATCGGAATTCCACCTCCAATTTCTGTTTCCGATCGCTTTTTCGGTACACCGACATCGTCTGTGAGGGCGGAACCGCCGAAGATGCGCAGGTCGATCTTTGCAACGCGAAGTTCCTTCGCGCCTAACGAGTTGGCGACGCGGCGAGCTGCTTCCATTTCGATCCGGTGACGCTGGCCATAATCGAATGAGAGTGCGTACGCTTCATAGCCTTCCGCGATCGTGATCGCCAGCGTGGTTGTCGAATCAAGGCCGCCGCTGAGAAGAACGACCGCGCGCTTCATCGGCCGTCGCGGCCTATCTTTTTCTCGCGAATATTTTTGTCCGGATACTCAGCGCGCACCGTGAGTGCGATTCCGCCGCGTGCGGAGAACTGCGCGGTTACGACTGCCTCACGCGGCGCGCAGGCTTTTACGAAATCATCCAGAATACGATTCGTGACCGCCTCATTAAATGCGCGCTCATTCCGGTATGAGGCGAGATAAAACTTGAGCGATTTGCTTTCGACGCAGGAGCGGTCCGGCACGTAATCGATGGCAATCCTGGCAAAATCAGCCTGGCCAGTAATCGGACAAAGCGACGTGAAATCATCCGTTTCGAAGTGAATCCAATAATCGCGTCGCGTCGGATTTGGAAACGTTTCCAACGATGCTTCCGCAGGCGACGTCGGCGGTTTCGCCTCGCTGCGTCCCAGCAAAGTTAATCGATGGCTCGGTTTAATCTTGGCCACGCCGAAACTTAGCGTTCGTCAGCAACGCTTCAATTCAAACATGGAGGGACGGAATCCAAACGAGTCGTGGTCGGGCCGGGACCTGCGCGCCGGACGGAATGGTCACCCGTACGAATCCGCATGCGGCGTGCGGCTCGAGTTTCAGCAAACTGCGAACCTCATCTGCAGTTAATTCATCGGATAGGTTTTTCATTTAGTTGAGAATTGACGGTAGAGGATTGAGAAGTGTTACATCAAAAGACAAACCGCAAAAACCAAGGATCGGACGGGCGTGATCGATGTAATCGCGCACGACACGAAGGCGGGTGAAGTCGTGCTCGTCATGAACGAGGCTGATGCCTGGGACGGTTCGGATGCGCGATTGGTCGCTTTACAGGAGCGGTTCAACGCCTACGCTTCATTTTTGCTCGACGGCGAAATGGCCGAAGCGCATCCGGAACTTGTCGGCAAACCTGCCCGTATTGAAGTTCGTTGCGCGCATATGCCCGACCCGCGCGCTCTCGAGGTGCTCGGCATGATTCACGATCAGCTTGCGTTTCAGGACATCAAAATGGAAGTGGTTGTCAAAGATCGATAGGGCGCTACGGCCCGTCGCGCCGATTTAATATTTGAGAAATGAAACTACGGGCGTCGGCTCGAGTTGTTTGCGGCCATGAAGGAATTCGAGTTCAATTAAAAACTGCGCTTCGAGAAGTTGTCCGCCGACTTTACGAATGAGCGCGGTCGCCGCAGCAGAAGTGCCGCCCGTCGCCAGCAAATCATCTACCAGCACAATTCGCTCCCCGGGCCTCATGGCGTCAACGTGCATCTCCATCTCGGCTTCCCCGTACTCGAGTGAGTACTTCGCAATTTCAGTCTTGTAGGGCAATTTTCCGCGCTTCCGAATCGGAACAAACCCGACCCCGAGCTCATATGCGACGGTTGATCCAAAAAGAAATCCGCGCGCGTCAATCCCCACGATTTTATCGATGTTTTTTCCGCGGCACTGGTCCAAAAAGAGATCGATCGACGCGCGGAACAATGCGTGGTCGCTCAAGATCGGCGTGATATCTTTGAAAACGATTCCCTTTTTCGGAAAATCAGAAACATCGCGCACGCCCGCGCGCAATTTGTCGACCGAATCTGCCATCATCGCGCGTCAATTATCAGCTTCAGGCTACATTTTGACCGGTGCCGACTTGGGTTTGTAAACAAAAAAGGTGACGAGGCCGAGCAGGATTGTTTGCAAGATGCCAGCAAAGAACCATTTGGCGGCGATGGATCCCGGCATAGGAACGACGACATACATGATGATTGCCCAAGTTCCTGAAAAGAGACCCATCCAACTCATGCGGGACCCCATCGCGGCATCAGTGCGCCAGAGCTGTTGGGTGCCGCGATAATCGGGCACCATCCAGACTCCATGGATAAGAAAATCAGTCACCCAAAGAACCACAAAGGCGACGACGATTGCGAGAATAAGGCGTTTGGTGTTCATAATCGAAAACAGTTTTAGGGATTTCCTTGCGGGCGTGCAAGCAAACGCCTGATTGCCAAGGATAGGTCGCGATTTTAGGGTAACACATCCGGTGGATCGACAACTTCTCATTGTTTCGACAATTTGTTTTCTCGCGGCGGTTATGCGCACGGTCATCGCATTGGGTGCGGGGACCTTTCGGTTGGGGCGTTTTAATTTTCTGGCGATTGGGCTCGGCTTCATCTTCCAAACGGCGTTTCTGTCGATCCGTGGCCACGAACTGCATCGCTGCCCTGTCACGAATTTGTTTGAAGTCTTGATCTTTCTCGCGTGGTCGGTTGCGCTGATCTACATGGTGATTGGGCCGGCATATCGGCTTTCGCTGATGGGTGCGTTCACGGCGCCGCTTGTTTTTCTGATTCAAACATTGGCTTTGCTTGCACCGATCGATGTGCGGCATCCGGCGAAGCTGCCAGCCAATGCGTGGCTCGAGTTTCATGCGTCGATGTCGATCGTGGCGTATGGCGCGTTCGCGCTCGCCTGCGTCGCTGGGGTCATGTATCTCGTGCAAGAGCGACAGCTCAAAACGCATCAACTGCATTCATTTTTTTATCATCTCCCGCCGCTAACGGACCTCTTCGCGGCGATTACGCGACTGCTCTGGGTGGGATTCGCGCTTTATTCGCTTGGACTTGCCAGCGGTTTCTTCGTCGACGCGCCATTGCCGCGCG
>Ga0209472_1002486_pt1 | contig 10361 bp, 6 predicted proteins | sample GraSoiAngelo_130_FD_185887 | JGI IMG/M metagenome (GOLD analysis project Ga0209472, IMG submission 185887) | Grasslands soil microbial communities from the Angelo Coastal Reserve, California, USA - 14_0929_02_20cm (SPAdes) (version 2) | ecosystem: Environmental > Terrestrial > Soil > Grasslands ...
CCCAGCGACGGCAGCACGCTCGACGTGCGGCGCGTCGTTCACGACGGTCAATACTTGAGCCGCGAACCCTGGCTCGACGGCCATGGCAATTCGATCACCCCGGAAGAGCACTTCAATGTGGGCGGTAAGACCAAATGGTACGGCGCCGCCCTACTTCGGTTCAGCGCGCGCGAGTTTCTTCCCGAGGCGCCGTACGCGTGTCTGGGATGGCCGATTTCCCTGAACGATCTGACGCCGTACTACGAACAGGCGGAGCGATTGCTCGGCGTGCGCCCTTTCGACTGTGAACCGGACCTGGCGGCAATTCTAGACCGCCTGCAGGCGGACTCCGCCTGGCAGAGCTCGGCGATGCCCATGGGTCTTTCTGCCGACATCGTGAACCATCCCAACGAGGCCGCCCATTTTGACGGGTTTGCGTCCGTCAAGAGTCTGAAAGGCGAAGCCGAGACCGCGATCCTTTCGCAACTTAACGCGCGTACCAACTTCACTCTGCTGCCCGATGCGGAAGTCGAGGGGCTCCTCGGGCATCCCGGCTCTCCCGCGACGGTGAGTGGCGTACGCCTTCGCGACGGACGCACTTTCTACGCACCGCGGATCCTGCTTGCGGCGGGCGCTTTGCATTCGCCCCGCCTGTTGTCCCGCTACCTCACAGAGACCGGGCTGGATTGCCTGCTGCCTGCGGGCGCGCTCGTGGGTCGCTACGTCAAGTTGCATCTCTTGACGGCCATGGTCTCCGTGTCCCTCGGGATCAAGACGGACCTGATCCGAAAGACGACGGTCGTGATCAATGAACGGTTTCCGCATTCGAGCATTCAGCCTCTGGGCTTCGACGGCGCGCTGATTGAAACGCTCATGCCCCGGTTTCTGCCCGGTGCGCTACGCCGGGCGGTGGCAAAGCGCGCTTATGGGTTCTTTCTGCAGACTGAGGACGGCTCCGACGTCGGCAACCGTGTGCAGCCAGGAACGCCTCCGGTGCTGGACTACGACGAAGCTCGCTTGCCTGCCGCTGCCCTGGAGCACCGGCGTCTCACACGTGCGTTTCAAACCGCGCTACTCAAGGCGGGACTCGTCAGCTTCACGAAGCGGATCGGCCTTAACGGGACGGCGCACGTCTGCGGATCCCTGATCTGCGGCCGCAGCCCGGCGGATTCCGTGGTCGACGCGGGCGGACGGGTCCACGGCATGACTGGGCTCTATGTCGTCGACGGCAGCGTGCTGCCACGTTCCAGCCGCGTAAATCCGTCACTGACGATCTACGCCTGGGGACTGAAGGTCGCAGACGCGCTCGTTCGCAGGTTCCAGCTCGAACGTCCGGCTCTCTCACAGGTCGGAACTGAGGCCGCCTATGTGGCGTGAGCGCCTCGCCTCGGCACTACGTCCGGCTGCCCAAGCGCTTGCCGCATGGCTTCTGAGCTGCGCAGTTCCCGTGTTAGCCGCCGCCGGCGCCCCGCCAGCGGTTACCGAAGTCGAATCCATTGCCATGACAGTCAGCGACATGGATGGGGCCGTGGATTTCTATACGCGCGTGCTCACGTTCGAGAAGGTCACGGACCGCGAGGTATCCGGTGAGAGCTACGAGCATCTCTGGGGCGTTTTCGGCTTGCGCGTGCGCGCCGTGCGGCTGCGCCTGGGCGAGGAGCAGATTGAGCTGCTGCAGTTTCGGGCGCCCGGGGGCCGCCCGATTCCGGTCGATTCGCGCAGCAATGATCGGTGGTTCCAGCACGTGGCCATCATCGTCAGCGACATGGCTGCGGCGTACGCTCGGCTGCGCAGCTTCAATGTCAGGTATGCCTCAGCTGGTCCGCAGCGTTTGCCCGACTGGAACCCGAACGCGGGAGGCATCGAGGCATTTTATTTCCGTGACCCGGACGGCCACAATCTCGAGGTGCTCGCCTTTCCCGCGGGCAAGGGCCTGGCAAAGTGGCACAACCCCGGCGGACGACTGTTCCTGGGTATCGATCACACCGCCATCGTGGTGAGTGATACCGAGCGAAGTCTACATTTCTACCGGGACACCCTGGGAATGCGCGTGGCCGGTTCGAGCGAGAACTACGGTACCGAACAGGAGCATCTGAATAACGTCTTTGGCGCCCATCTGCGTATCACCGCGTTGCGCGCCCAGCATGGGCCGGGCATCGAGTTCCTGGAATACGTGACTCCCGCCGGAGGCCGTCCTCTTCCGCTCGACACACAGGCTCCTGATGTCTGGTACTGGCAGATCAATCTGTGCGCGAGTCAGCCCGCCGCCTTCGAGCTCTCGCTCAGAGAAGCTCACTGGCAACTGATTTCGGGCGCTACGGAGCTGTCCCAAGCCGAACTCGGCTGGCGCAGCGGCCTCATCACGCGCGATCCGGACGGGCATGCGAGCCTGATCGGGGCGGGAGCGGCATGTACAAGAATCTGATCATTGTCGGCGGGGGGTTCGCGGGAACCAAGACCGCCCAGCTCCTGGAGCACACGTTGCCGCCCGACTGGACCCTGATGCTGATCAGTCAGGAGAACTTCATCACCTTCAATCCGCTCCTGCCGGAGGTCGTGGGGGCGTCGATCATGCCAAGTCACGTGATCGCGCCTCACCGCCAGATGTTGCATTGCAGCCACGTATGCATGGCGCAGGTCAGCGAGATCGATACGGCCGAACGCGTCGTGCACTACCTCGGAGAAGGTCCGGGCACCTTGCGGTACGACCAGCTCGTTCTCGCCTGTGGCGCAAACGCAAACCTCGACGTCGTCAAGGGAATGGCTCAGGTTGCCCTGCCCCTCAAGACGCTTGGCGATGCTCTCTTTCTGCGCAACCGGATCATTGCGCGCCTGGAGCAGGCAGAGTTACAACCGGAGCGGGAGCATCGGCGCTGGCTGATGAGCTTCATCATCGTTGGCGGCGGATTCAGCGGTGTGGAGACCGCCGGGGAACTGGTCGACTTTCTGTACGCGAGTTTGAAGTATTACAAACGGATCAGTCGCGAGGACCTGCGCATTACCTTGCTGCACAGCGGCGACCGCCTGCTGCAGGAGCTCTCACCGAGCCTGGGAAGGTTCACCCTGCGCAAGATGATGGACCGCGGGGTTGACGTTCGCCTGAATGCCCGCGCTGTGCGCGTGACGGATCGTGACGTACACTTGGAGAGCAGCGAACTCATCTCGGGCGGCACTGTGATCTGCACGATAGGTACGCAACCCAACGCGCTTTTGGACTCGATCCCCGCGATGAAGAGCCGGGGCCGTCTCGTGGTCAATCCCGACATGTCGGTTCCCGGTGTTGAAGGCGTGTGGGCGGTCGGCGACTGCGCGGCGGTCATCAACGAAGCGGATCGTAAGGTCTGCCCGCCGACTGCCCAATTTGCGGAAGCTCAGGCGCGGCAACTGGCTGCCAACATTATCTCGCACCTGGCCAGCCGCCCTACACGCCCCTTTAAGTTCCGACCAAAGGGGCAGCTTTCTTCGGTCGGGCACAACAAGGCTGTGGCCGAGGTCTTGGGTTTCAAGGTTTCGGGCTTTATCGCCTGGCTGATGTGGCGCGGGCTCTACCTCTTGAGAATTCCGACCTTCGCGCGCAAGACGAGACTGTTCCTCGAGTGGAACTGGGCGATGTTCTTTCCGCCGGACATCTCACACCTGGGTTACCGCCGCACTCAGCGCCGCAGCACGCTATCGCAAACCGTACCAGATACGCGTGCTCCGTCAGGACAGGGCGCCAGATCGTGAGAACTTCGACGGGACAGCACTTTGATTTGAGGCGGGCTGTCTGCGATGCGTGCGCCGCAACACTCGCACGCGTCAAGTTCGAATGGTTCAACAATTCCGGAGCACCAAAATGAACGTATCTATGCGATCGCTGTTAGCAGTGGCCTTATTGGCAACGGGCGGGCTTGCGTGCACTGCCGTGTACGCGGACGACATGGTCTCGTTTGCAACGGGCGGTTATGCGGCCGGACTGCGGACGATGGAAATGATGCACATCATTGACACGAACAAGGACGGGAAGATTTCCAAGGACGAGTGGATCGCCTTCCAGGACCGCGTGTTCACGGCTCTCGATAAGGACAAATCGGGTTTTTTGGAGGTCGGTGAGGTCTACGCCACGCGCACGGACGCCATCGCATTTGCGACCGCAGGGTATTCGCGCGGACTGCGAACCAAGGAAATGTTTGGCAAGATAGACGCCAACCATGATGGCAAGGTCTCGCGCGACGAATTTATCGGCTACCAAGCCAAGATCTTCGACATGATGGACAACGGTAAGAAGCAGGAGCTCGGCATCGCAGATTTCATCGTCAAGACCCACTGAGGCTGCGGCACGCTGCCACACAGCGTGCTGGGAGAAATCGCTGCTAATCAAAGGGTGGCGCGGGAGCGGGACTCCGATTTACGTCCGAAGCACTTGGCTGTGCATCGATAGCGGCTGCGCGTCGTGAAAGCGGCGGCCGGCTAGTCGGCCTCAAGACACACAGAAACTGACGTCAGACCGTCCCGAGCGTGATTGACAATCATGTACACGGGGCGTAAACGCTTTGTGACCCCACGGGTCGCCCCGTAAGTTGTTCAACCGAACCAGCGTCGGGGCGGCAAGTTCGGGTGAATCTCAACAATATCTTCACCAGTCGAGGGCGAGGTGCGCCTTGCGCGCGGTCGCTGTGACACGTGGTCACCACCGTTGCGACTTCACTTCGTCGCTTCAAAGGGAGTTCCGCACATGAACGCATGGCACAGTCTGGTGGCCCCGCGAGCGCGGGCCGTCCGTGTAAAGAGAGCAGGTTCACTGCTTCAACGACTCAGCTGGCTCGGGGTAGCGGCTGTAGTGGGCGCGCCGATGCTGGCAGGGGCCGGCACGTGGCAGACGCTCGCGAATCCGCCTCCTTTGCCGGACATCGTCGACCCGAACGGCGTTTTTCAATATCCGGGCGGCGCCGGATTTCCGCTGTTGCTCACGGATGGCGGGGTCATGGTACAGAACATCGGCGACGGAAAGATCTTCAAGCTGACACCCGATCTGAACGGTAGTTACGTCAACGGCACGTGGTCTGAGCTTGCAACTATGCCGTTTGTCTCGTACGCCGCGGCGCAGGCGGTACTGGCTGACGGTCGCGTGATCTATGAAGGGGGTGAGTACTCGGATTTCGATTTCAAGTTCCTGCTCACGAACAAAGGCGCGATCTACGACCCGGTCGCCAACAAATGGACCATGGTCTCGCCGCCCAGTTTCTTCGTCGACCTTTACCCGCCTCGCGCGGTCTTCGCCCCGCACCCGATTGGTGATTCTCAGAGCGTCGTGCTGGCGGACGGGACCTTCATGCTGGCAGACAAAATGAGCCGGCAAGCCGCGCTTCTCGATCTTAAGACGATGACATGGACCGAGACCGGCACGAGCACGAAGACAGACCTCAACGACGAGGAGGGGTGGACGCTACTACCCAACGGCAAGGTGCTCACGGTGGACTGCTACACCGACGCCTTTTTCCACCTAATTCCCTCCTATCCCACGGATCCGACGAACTCCGAGATCTATGATCCGCAGACCGGGCAATGGTCAAGCGCCGGCAGCACGATCAATACACTGACCGACCCGGCGACCGCGGAAATGGGTCCGGGCGTCTTGCGGCCCAACGGCACCGTCTTTGCGGTCGGCAGCCCGGGCAACACCTCCATCTACCACGTCTCCAGCGGTAGGTGGTCGGTCGGTCCGCGCCTGCCGATAAGCCCGCAGGGGTATCAGTACACTGCTCAGGATGCCCCGGGTGTGCTGCTACCCAACGGGAATGTGCTGTTTGGTGTCAGCGGCGGAGCGGAGCCCCCGGGTGGGGGCTATTCGGGGCCACCACTTGCCTTCTTCGAATTCGACGGTCACACGTTGATTCCCGAGCCTACGATTCCAAACGGCCCCTTCGAAACCTCATCGGCCGTCAACCTGCTGCCACTGCCGACAGGGCAGATCCTCGCGGCCGATGGCAGTACCGACATTGAGATCTATACGCCGGAAGGACTCAACGACGACGATCATGAGCACGAGTGGGCGCCGGTAATCCTCTCTGGACCACGCACCGTGCATCCGGGCAAGTCATATGAACTGCGGGGAATTCGCTTTAATGGCATGTCGCAGGCGTCAATGTACGGCGACGAGGGCGAGAGCGCGACTAACTATCCGCTGGTGCGGATCACAAACCTGGCCACGAAGCACGTGTTCTACAGTCGAACGCATGACCACAGCAGCATGGCAGTGGCCTCTGACGACGTTGTTTCGACGCATTTTGACGTGCCGGCCAACCAGGAGTCCGGGCTCAGCAAGCTGGAGGTGGTCGCGAATGGAATCGCCTCGGAGCCGCTGATCGTTCGCGTCGAATCGGCGGGTTAGGACGACTGACGCTGGTGACCGACTGCAGCCTAGTTGGGAGCGTGCGACACAAATCGTTGATCTCGCTGGGCGCATAAGCCGTGGAGGCTCAACTTTGCAGGCTAGGGGTGCAGTACTGATTGCACCCTTGGCCTGCTTACAGTGTTGGGAGACGCGCAGATCCCGGCCCGCGGGCTTTCGACCGCGATGCTGCCAAGTTCGAGACTACCGAGCTTTATTGCGACGGCTCGACTTTCAACGTGCCGGTGCGCCGGTTTAAGACTTGAAAGGAGCCGTCTGCGTGGCCGCTGAGCTTGAGCCAGTGGGACGTGCTCTCGTCGAGGTTGGCGATGCTTTCGTCCGTCCGTTGTTCAAGACGGCGATCCGTGGGCTGAAGGCAGCGAATGTAGCGGGGTCAGCTGCATGAGAGCCGCCGTGGTGTGCAACGAGGTATGCGGCCCGGAGAACCGCCATTCGCCGGTCGAACTCCGCACGGCTCTTCAGGGTCGGATGAGGCCGCAGCCAGCCCATTGCGGCCCCTAACCCGTGCGAGTCGAGCGCTCCGGAGGTGCCATTCATGCATCCGTGCATGTCTTGCTGCACACTCGCAGTTCGACGTCTTCAATTGCAAGGAGAGTGATCTTGCGACAATGGCGTACGTTGATGATGTTCCTGGCGGTGGCATACGCGCACGCAGCAGGTGCCGCGAATGACTACGGATCCCTCCTGAAACTCGCGCAGGACTGGCGAGGTTTCGAGCAACCAGTTATGAGTAACTGCACTCCAGACTACAGCGTCGCAGCCATGGCGGCCAAGGGTGCGACGTTGCCGACATACCGCGCGCGGCTGCATGAACTGGATACGCGGGGATGGCCGGCCGCGCAGATAGTCGACTATCGGTTGATCGAGGCGGAGATGAACGGGCTGGATTTCGATCTGACGGTTCGGCAGCCGTGGGCGCGCGACCCTTCATTTTATGCCACCGTATTTGGCGAGCGCAGCGACGTTCCGCAGCACGAAGGTGTGACAGCTGCGCCGGCCATCGACCTGTTCGCCTTCCAGTTTCCGCTGTCGCGCGCCGATCAGCGCAATTTAACGTGCCTGTTAGGTGCCGTTCCTGCGTTGCTGGAACAGGCGAAAGTCAACCTGCGAAAGAGCAACGCCCGCGACTTATGGGTCTATGGCGCGGGAACGCTGCGCAATCAGACCGAGGTGCTGGCCAAGTTGCAAGCCGGGACGCTCGACATGCGCACCTTGGAAGGATCGAAGCACGCAAACCTCGCTGGTGCCGACCGGGCTTTGCTGATCGCGCTAGAACGCGCACACAAGGCAACCGACGCGTTTATCTCTTGGATCGTGTCGGAGGCGCCAAAGAAGACCGGGCCCTCCGGCGTAGGCAAGGACAATTACAACTGGTATCTGCAGAAGGTGCATCTGGTGCCCTACGATTGGGACCAGCAGGTCACACTGCTGCGCCGGGAGCTGGAGCGCGCCCGGGCATCCTTGGCCCTCGAGGAATTCCGGAATCGGAATCTGCCGCCGCTTGAGCCCGCGAACACTCCCGAAGCTTGGCGCGCGTTGGGCGAGATGCGTATGCGCACGCTCACTGATTTCCTCATTCACTCCGGCATCGTCCTGGATCGAGACTATTTTCGCGACGCGATGGCACAGCAGGTGGAGAAATTTTCGCCACCCGAGCGGAGGAATTTCTTCCAGCAGACGATTGCTCGCGAACCGCTGGGCCTGTTCTCCCACGACTACCACTGGATCGAGCTGGCGCGGATGAAGAAGGAGCCAAACCACAGTGCGATTCGCCGTCTGCCGGCGTTGTACAACATGTTTGACAGCCGCTCCGAAGGCCTCGCGACAGCGATGGAGGAAACACTGATGCAGGCCGGACTCTATGACGACAACCCAAGGGGTCGGGAAATCGTCTGGATCATGCTGGCCAACCGCGCCGCACGTGGTCTGGCGTCGCTCTACGTGCAAGCGAATCAAATGAGCCTGCAGCAAGCCGGGCGATTTCATGCGCAATGGACGCCGCGCGGATGGTCCGATCCTGCAAGCGATCTGGTGGCGTTCGAGCAGCTTCTCTACTTGCGGCAACCGGGTTATGGCACGAGCTACATCACCGGAAAGCTGCAGTTCGAGCGGCTGATGAGCGACTATGCGCAGCAGCAGCAAGCCGCCGGTAAGCCATTTAGCCTTGGCGAGTTCTTCGCCCGCATCAACGCTGCCGGGACGATACCGTTTGCGCTCGTCGAGACTGAGACGGTGACTTCGGCGGCTGACCGGGGAACACCCGTGCCCGATAGCCTATACGAGATCAACTCAGCGCAGTGAGCGCAAAGCGGTATCTGACAGAGCGCGAGCAGCCACAGCGCGTATACAAGATGCGCTGCGAGTGTGGCCGCTCCTGGTTCGAGCTTGAGCTCCCGAAGCTCGTTACGTGCCCTGCCTGCCACATGCTCGGCCCGGTTTCCACATAACCGACCCGTGCGCTCTGCCTTAGGCTAAACCGCTTGACGATCCCGGTTGCGGGCCGCCTGCTCACGGTCGCAGGCTCGGGAAGCGTTAGCGCCCGCTCGATCGCCTGGAAGCGCTGCCCATTGCGAGACAGGTCCGCGAGATCGGTACCTGTCGCAGCTTGCTGTCGCAACTTGATGACGGGTTGCGCCAATGACACGGGATGTTCCAGCGCGTAGCATGCTCCCCGAAGGTATGCCGCGTGACTGTCGCTGGCTTCGCGGTCATAACCGAGAACAACACCCGACTTAGGGGTTGTATGGTGCGCCGCCATTTCGTTGGTCTCACTGCACGTCCTCTGTTTCTCGTCGCATTTCTCACGCCGCCCGTCGCTGGCGCCGGAGCCGACGGCTCCGCAGGAGAACCCGCATGATTCGACCACGCGCCTGCACGGGATGGATGGCCGCGGGCACGCTCGTCCTGTGCACAGCCGCACAGTCCGCAGAAAGCGCTCCCCTGGTTCAGCGCAGCGTGCGAGTGGAAGCGGAGGTTCGGCACGATACGTCGATTCCACTGCGGCAGATGCCGCCTGCATCCCGCGCTCGGGGGCAGCGAGTGTACCCCGTGCTTCCGTTGCCGCGACATGGAGGCGGAGGCGTCACAGCGGCCGATCCAGTCTTGCAGTCGTTGATAGCCCAGCCCCTGGCGCCCGCACTCACATTGAATTTTGATGGCGTCGGCAATGGTTTTTCGGGTCCTGCGGGTACCTTCACGGTAGCAGGAGCGCCTCCCGACACCAATGGCAGTGTCGGGCCGAACCACTACGTCCAGATCGTCAACACCGACTTCGCGGTGTTCGACAAGAGTGGCGCGGCCCTTTTTGGTCCCGTCCCCATTAATACGTTGTGGACCGGCTTCGGCGGTGATTGCGAGACGAATAACGACGGTGACCCGGTCGTGAAATACGACAACATGGCTGACCGCTGGGTGATCGCGCAGCCGTCCTTCTCGACGACCCCGTATCTCGAGTGCGTGGCTGTGTCGACGTCGGCCGATCCAACCGGTTCCTACAATCGCTACTCGTTCAGCAACACAGACTTTCCTGATTACCCGAAAATAGGTGTGTGGCCGGACGCCTATTACGCGTCGTTCAACTTCTTCACCTCCGCGAGTGGCACTTTTTCCGGCGGCGAGGTCTGCGCTTACGACCGAGCGAGCATGTTGGCTGGGCAACCGGCTACGCAACAGTGCTTCAATGTGGGCACGAGCTTCGGCGGTCTGCTGCCCGCCGACCTTGACGGCGGAAGACAGCCACCGGCCGGATCGCCGAACTACGTGGTTTCGCTCGGCGCGGCCGACGGGCAGCTCGCCTTCTGGCAGTTCCATGTCGACTGGGCCACCCCAGCGAACACGACCTTGACCGGTCCGACCACGCTCACGACCGCCGCGTTCACTCTGCCTTGCAACGATACGGGCGGCACGTGTGTCGCTCAGAGTGGGACCACGCAGCGACTGGATACGCTCGGTGACCGCCTCATGTACCGCCTGGCGTACCGCAACTTCAGCG
>Ga0209472_1002496_pt1 | contig 10347 bp, 10 predicted proteins | sample GraSoiAngelo_130_FD_185887 | JGI IMG/M metagenome (GOLD analysis project Ga0209472, IMG submission 185887) | Grasslands soil microbial communities from the Angelo Coastal Reserve, California, USA - 14_0929_02_20cm (SPAdes) (version 2) | ecosystem: Environmental > Terrestrial > Soil > Grasslands ...
AGGCCAGGTTCGCGGCGATGAGCCAGTGCCCATAACCGTCCTCGAACGGCTCGGGCAGCTGAGCCGCGAGCAGCAACAGGATGGCCGCGACGCCCATCAGCCCGACCGCTGGGCCCGCGACCCGCATCCTCGCGAGCGCTCGGCTGCCGAGGCGGCGCAGTGCCATCACCTCGACGAAGTCGACCAGGCTGAGGGCCGCCACGAGGAGAAAACCGAGACCGAACATGCCCGCGTAGATCGCGATCAGGAACTGGTGCATCGCGAGAGCGATGGGCGGGATCGAGAATGCTGCCACCGCCGCCACGCCCTCCACCAGCGCGCGCGGATCGCCCACCCGAACGTAATCCTGGTCTCGCCATTCCTGGCCCGCCTCCACGATGCGGTGCTTGGGTGTGCGCACGAAGACGCCGCCGGCTCGGGTGGAGCGGACCAGCGCGAGCATCGTGTTCAGCGACATCCCCGCGCCCACGACCTGGCAAAGCAGCGCTGGGACGCCTGACCACCACGGACGCCCACGCCTGGTCTGAGCGGCCATGAATCCGATCCATGGCGCAACGCCGACCAGGATGGCGATCGCTGAGGAGTCGGCGAGGAACCAGGGCAGCCTGAGTCCCGGCCGTCCAAAGGTGAGCAGCAGCACCGGGTAGCAGGCAAGCTGGACCAGCATCACCGGGCCGACCCCATAGGCGAGGAGATGCATCGCCGCCTGAAACTTGACCGCAACGCGTGCGTGCATGCGCAAGACCGGGCCGAGAAGCCTGAAGGCGGACTGAAAGCTCCCGGTGGCCCAGCGGGATTGCTGCCGCCGGTAGGCGTCGATCGAGACCGGCAGCTCCTCAGGGACGACCAGGTCTTCGATGTAGGCGGCCCTCCAGCCGCTCAGCTGCGCGCGGTAGCTGAGGTCCAGGTCCTCGGTCAGCGTCCGCGCGCTCCAGCCGCCCGCGTCCAAGATCGCGGTCCGGCGCCACACCCCGGCCGTGCCGGTGAAGTTGGTGAAATAGCCGTGCTCCGACCGCACCGCCTGCTCGACCAGGAAGTGAAAGTCGATCGCCATCGCCTGCAGCCGAGTGAACAGCGAGTAGCCCTCGTCGAGATGACCCCAACGCGCTTGCGCGAATGCGATCGAGGGGTCGTCGAATGCGCCGATCGTCCGCCGCAGAAAATCCGGAGGCGGGACGAAGTCGGCGTCGAAGATGGCGATGAAGGGCGCATCCGTCTCCTCCATGCCGTAGGCGAGAGCGCCGGCCTTGAATCCGGTGCGGGTGGCCCGGCGCAGCTGCGTCACGCCGATTCCCTTGCGGCGCCAGTGCGCCACCCGTCTGGCGAGGATCTGGACCGTCTCGTCGTCAGAGTCGTCGAGAACCTGGACCTCAAACCGATCGTGCGGCCAGTCGATCGCGCAGACCGCATCGAGGACCCGCTCGACAACGTAGCGCTCGTTGTAGATGGGGATCTGCACGCAGACGCGCGGTTCGCCGGCGGTGGCAAGGCGCGGCGCCGCGGGCGGCCCCAGCCGCATCGCGCGCACGGTGAGGTACAGGAGGTTGAGTCCAAAGGCGAACAGGAGCAGGCTCGTCGCCGCCACCACCGCCACGGCGATCACGGCGATCAACCGGCGTCGAAGAGCGTATAGGGACGCATGGTCGAGCGCACGTAGGCCACCCGTGCCAGGGCGTCGGGGCGATAGCGCCGCGTCCACTGCATGTAGCGCCAGGCCGCCTCGCCTAGATATCGAGCCGGCGTGTCAAGGAGAGCCGGGTAGAGGAGCTTCGGCGCTCGGCGCATCGGGCCATCGAGCAGCAGCGGCGCGGCCCTGTCAGCAAGCTGCGGAAAGTGCCCGAGCAGTGCCTGGTTTTCGTCCACCACCTCTCTGATCGCGTCCAATCCAAAGACCGGCTCAGCGACGAGCAGCTCGAACGCCATGTCCTCGTCCTGCCTTCGTAGGGGACGGCATTGCGAGCGCTCGAGAATGAGGTTCGCGGTCATGAGCCGCGGGGCGACGGGCCGCCGCGTGAGGTCGTCGACAGGTTTACCTCGGTGTCGAACCGCGTGCACCAGACCGAGAACGTTCACGGCCACATAGGCCAGGTGCCGGCGGCCGTCGTCGACGATTAGGTTGAGGTCGACATCGTCCGAGGCGCGGAACCCACCACTTGCCAGCGAACCCGCGATGGAGACGCCGCGGATGAAGGGGGCGATCGCGACCAGACGGCGGACGAACGCGATCGTCATCTCGACGTAACGGCCGGCCTCCGTCCTGTGCGTGAGTGCGCGGCTGCAGATATCGACCGCGCGGTTGATCGCCTCCTGCTCGACAACCAGGTCCTCCGCGATCGCAAGGCCCGGATTGGCCGCGACCGCCCAGCGGACGTCGGCCTCGGTGACGGGCCCGCCCAGGCACAGCTCCGCGAGGCGCGATGGAGCCACCGCGTAACCGCGGCGGCGAAGGAGGGCGACCGTCCGCCGGACTCGGTCGGAGAGCGCGGTCGAGCTCTCGCCCAGATACCCGACAGCCATCTGCTGGAATACGGCCGGGGGTTACGTCAAATCAGTGTTTGGCGCATCATCGAACCTGGCCCAGCCAGACATACGCGGATGGGAGGAGCACGATGACCGCCGACGGCCATTTCCAGGTCCCGCAACCCGCCAACGAGCCGGTTCGCTCCTACTCGCCCACCGACACGCACCGCAAGAGCCTGAAGTCACGCCTGGCCGAGCTTACCGATGCCCGGACCGAGGTCCCGATGCAGATCGGCGGCGAGCGACGGTGGGGCGCTTCGCGCGCCGACATTCGCTCGCCCCATCGCCACGAGCTGGCGATCGCCGAATACGCGGTCGGAGGCGCCAAAGACATCGATGACGCCATCAACGCGGCGCTGGCGGCGCGGAAGATGTGGGCCGCCACCTCATACCACGAGCGGGCGGCCGTCTTGCTGCGAGCTGCATCACTTCTCGCAGGCCCATGGCGCGACACGATCAACGCCGCGACCATGCTCGGCCAATCCAAGACGGTGCACCAGGCCGAGATCGACGCCGCATGCGAAACGATCGACTTCTGGCGCTTCAACGCCTTCTTCGGCGACGAGCTGCTCCGCAACCAGCCGTACAACGACGGCACCGCCTGGAACCGTCTGGAGTACCGGCCGCTAGAAGGCTTTGTCTTCGCGGTCAGCCCTTTCAACTTCACCTCGATCGCCGGCAACCTGCCCACCGCGCCGATGCTCATGGGCAACACAGTGGTGTTCAAGCCGGCCACACAGACGCTGCTCGTGAGCCACTTCCTGATCGAGCTGCTACTCGAGGCCGGGATGCCGCCAGGCGTCATCAACATGGTGAGCGGGAGCGCGTCCGAGATCTCCGACAAGGTGCTGAGCCACCGCGAGCTGGCCGGCATTCACTTCACCGGCTCGACGGAGGTGTTCCAGAACATGTGGCGTGAGGTGGGGCAGAATATCGGCCGCTACCGCACGTATCCGCGGCTTGTCGGCGAGACCGGCGGCAAGGACTTCGTGATGGTGCACGAGTCTGCGGACACGGACGCGTTGCGGACCGCCCTGGTCCGCGGCGCCTTCGAATACCAGGGCCAGAAATGCTCGGCCGCGTCACGCGCGTACATCCCGCAGACGATGTGGAACAGCATCAAGTCGGAGCTGGTGGACCTGGTTGACGCCATCCCGCAGGGCGATGTCGCCGACTTCCGCAACTTCATGGGTGCGGTGATCGACGGCCGCGCATACGCGAATCACATGAACGCGATCGAGTACGCACGCAAGCAGGAGAGCGCGAAAGTCATCGCGGGAGGCAAGGGCGATGACAAGGTCGGATGGTTCATTCGGCCCACCGTCATCGAAACGACCGACCCCGATTTCAAGCTGCTGCGCGAGGAGCTTTTCGGCCCCGTCCTCACCGTCTATCCGTACGCAGACGGCAAGTTTGACGAGACGCTCGACCTGTGCGACCGGACAAGCCCCTACGGACTCACCGGGGCGGTCTTCGCCCGCGACCGCCAGGCGATCCGCAAGGCGTCCGAGAAGCTGGTCAACGCGGCCGGCAACTTCTACATCAATGACAAGCCGACCGGTGCCGTGGTCGGGCTGCAGCCATTCGGCGGCGCGCGCGCTTCTGGAACCAATGACAAGGCGGGGTCGTTTCTGAACCTGATCCGCTGGGTGAGTCCGCGCGTCATCAAAGAGACTTACGCGGCGCCGACGGACCACCGCTATCCGTTCATGGAAGACGACCATGAGCGAGGGGCGCTCTAGACCCGTCAGATCCGAGGTCGATGGGGCGGTCCTCACCGTCACCATCGACCGTCCCGACCTCCGGAACGCGGTCGACTCCGAGACTGCCGCAGCGCTGACTGACAGTTTCGCCCGCTTCGAGGCGGACGATGGTCTCGCGGTCGCGGTGCTCACTGGCGCGGGAGGGACGTTCTGCGCGGGCTTCGACCTGAAGGCCCTTGCCGCCGGCTCTGGCAACCGGCTGAGCGAGGCCGGCCAGGGTCCGATGGGGCCGACGCGCATGGCTTTGACGAAGCCGGTCATCGCGGCCGTCGAGGGCTACGCCGTGGCGGGCGGCCTCGAGCTGGCGTTGTGGTGCGACCTCCGGGTCGCGGCCCGCGACGCGACGCTTGGCGTCTTCAACCGTCGGTTTGGAGTTCCGCTGATCGACCTTGGCACCGTGCGGCTGCCGCGAATGGTCGGGCAGGGGCGCGCGCTCGACCTGATCCTGACCGGACGCCCAGTGGCGGCTGAGGAGGCGCTGCGTATCGGTTTGGTGGAGAGGTTGGTCGAGCCAGGCACGGCGCTGGCCGAAGCTCAGAGCATCGCTCGCCAGATCGCCGCCTTTCCGCAGGCGGCACTGCGCGGCGACCGGCGGAGCGCACTCGACCAGTGGTCGCTGGGCCTGGAGGAGGCGATGCGCGCCGAATATCGCGGCGGCGTCGACGTCATCGCGTCCGGTGAGGCGCAGGAAGGAGCGAGGAAGTTCGTGGACGGCATGGGCAGGCACGGCGCCCCTTCCGACCGGTAGCCGGGGCCGAGGAGAAATAGCCTGTCTTGACAACTACTGTCTTAAGGTGGGGAAGTTGGAACAAGCCGTGATCGAGGCCAAAGGCCTCGTCAAGAAGTACGGCGACCTCGAGGCTGTCGCGGGCATCGACCTCGAGGTCTATGGCGGCGAGATCTTCGGCTTCCTGGGCCCCAACGGCGCCGGTAAGTCGACGACGATCTCGATGCTGTGCACGCTGCTCACGCCGACGGCCGGCATCGCGCGCGTGGCGGGCATCGACGTCGTCCGGGACCCGGCCGCAGTCCGGCAGCGAATCGGGCTTGTCTTCCAGGACCCGTCGCTCGACGACCAGCTGACTGCTCGAGAGAACCTCGAGTTTCACGCGTTCGTGTACAGCGTGCCCGCGCCCGACCGGCGGCGCCGGATCGACGAGATGCTGAATCTCCTGCAGCTCGCCGACCGCGCGAGCTCGGCGGTGAAGACGTTCTCGGGCGGCATGAAGCGGCGGCTCGAGATTGCGCGAGGCATGCTCCACCAACCTCAGGTCCTTTTCCTCGACGAGCCCACGATCGGCCTCGACCCGCAGACGAGAAAGAGCATCTGGACGCACCTCAACGAGCTCCGTGACACCAAGGGCGTGACCATCTTCATGACGACGCACTACATGGACGAGGCCGAATACTGCGACCGCATCGCCATCATCGACCGGGGCAAGATCGTCGCCCTCGGTACGCCTGACGAGCTCAAGGCCATGGTAGGAGGCGACGTCGTGACCATCACGTCGACCGCGCCTGGCGCCGCGGCGAAGGAGATCGAAGACATGCTTGGCGTGAAGCCCGCTCGGGACAACGGGACTCTCAGGATGGAGGTTCCCGACGGCAAGGCGTTCGTGCCGCGCCTCGTGCGCGAGCTGAGCGCGCCGGTGGACACTGTCACCCTGAGAAGGCCCAGCCTCGACGACGTGTTCTTGAAGCTGACGGGGCGCGCCATCCGCGATGAGGAGGTCAGCGCGAGGGATCGCAACCGCGCCATGGCGAGCCGCTGGATGGGACGCCGCAGATGACCGTCGAGACGGCGATCGGGCCGGTCGCCGCGGCGCAGCCCGCGCCGGTTGACACGCGCGCCGCCAGCTTGAGGGCGATCTACATCATCTGGTACCGAGACATCCTTCGCTACTGGCGCGACCGCTGGCGCCTCGTCGCCTCCCTGGCGCAGCCACTCCTGTTCCTGGTCGTCTTCGGGTCCGGACTGAGCTCCTCGCTGGGCGGCGCCTTCGGGCGCGGCACCGGGATCTCCTACATCCAGTTCATGTACCCGGGCATCATCGGGATGTCGATCCTGTTCAGCGCCATCTTCGGCGCGATGTCGATCGTCTGGGACCGTGAATTCGGCTTCTTGAAGGAAGTCCTGGTGGCGCCGATCGACCGTTGGGCCGTCGCCATCGGCAAAGCGCTCGGAGGCACGACCCAGGCCATGATCCAGGGCTTGATCCTGCTGGTTCTGGCACCCTTCGTCGGCGTGAACCTGAACCTGCTCACCGTCCTCGAGCTGATACCGCTGGCGGCGATTCTCGCCTTCGGACTGGCTTCGTTCGGAGTCGCCATCGCGTCGATGATGAAATCGCTCCAGGGCTTCCAGGTGGTGATGAACTTCCTGATGATGCCGATGTTCTTTCTGTCCGGCGCCCTCTTCCCGCTCACCAACCTGCCGGGCTGGATGACCTTGTTGACCAGGCTCGATCCCGCCTCCTACGGAATCGACCCGATCCGGCGGGTCGTGCTGTCGAATTCAGGCGTGCGGAATGTCGACAGCCTTGGGCTGACGATCAATGGACACGTGCTCCCCGTCTCGCTGGAGGCTGGGATCATGCTCGCGTTCGGCGCCGTGCTCCTCGGTATCGCGGTCGTCATGTTTCAGCGCCGCGACTGAAAGCAGAGCAAGGGCGCCCAGCTCACCCGCGATGACAGGCACCGGGCCCCAGATCGGAACGCCTTCCACCGCGACGGCCACCGCCAGCATGTAAGCCCACGTCCAGGCGCGCGGGTGCGCGCGAAGGCACAGCCATGCCGCCAGACCAAGCATCACCAGGTCGTCGAGGTGGACGTAGGGAGTGGCGAGCATGCCGCCGACGAGGGCGCACACAAACACCCATTCCGGACCGCGGCGACGCATTCGATAGGCAAGCACCAGCGACCAGGCGGCGATCAAGGCCTGGACCGCCCGTGTGAGGGTCACGTCCCCGATGAGGTAGGCGAGCGTGAGCTCGCGATTGACGGGTACGCCCGCGGCGAAGCTGAGGCGCGCCTCATACGCGCCGATGCCGCCGGGTCCAAGCGCGACGGCGGAGGCGGCGGCCAGCATCCCGAGCGCCAGCAGGCTGCCGGCGAAGGCGCGATCCCGCCGGGCTGCGAGCAGCGCGAGGGGCACGAGGAAGGCCAACTGCGGCTTGAGGGCAAGCGCGCCCAGCGCGATGCCGGCCAGAATCGGCCGGTTGGCGCGCAGCAGGGCATAGGCGCCCGCCACGCCGAGGGCGACCAGGATCCCGGGCTGGCCGAGCTGCAATGCGTAGATCACGGGCAGCCATCCGACCGCCGCCACGAGGTGGATGACGCGTGCGCGACCCGCGCCGGGCGCAGCGAGATACCACGTGAGCCCGAGCGTGACCAGCAGCAGCCCGCTCCAGGTCCAGTACGCGACCGGGTACGGCAACGCGGTCAGCGGCAGCGCGGACCAGGCCACCGGCGGCGGGCTGATGTAGCGGGCGAGCTCGGCGATCTTGATGCCGGACCCGAGCGCGTCCAGCTCAGCCTGCTGCAGGTTGAGGTCATAGATTGCCGGCCAGCCGTGCGCGAGCCCGATCCGGGCCGCGGCGAAGTAGAAGGTGAAGTCGTTGTGGAACCGGTCCGCGGCGTACGCGGACGCCCACTGGTAGAGGTCGAAGATCGCGAACAGGCCGGCGGTGGCCGCGCCGGCGGCCGCGCCGAGGTTGCGCCATCGGCTGTTGGGGTTCGAACTGGTCACCACGCGCGGAGGTTACCTTTTGTGATGGTGCCTACGACCGCCTTTGAGGCTCGAACCATCGAGCTGCGCGATGGAACCAAGTTGCGTTTGCGCCCGATCGTGCCCGAGGACGAGCTGCTGCTCCACGAGGCGGTGGCGGCGATGTCCGAACGCACCGTCTACTTCAGGTTCTTCTCACCCATCAAGCGGATGTCGGACGCGCTGGCGCACCGGCTGGCGGTTGTCGACTACAACGACCGCTTTGCGATCGTGGCCACGACTCACCGGCCGAACGGCAAGGAACGCATCGTCGGTGTGGCGCGGTACGACCGCGCCCGCGGCACCGACGTCGCCGAGGTGGCTGTGGCCGTGATCGATGAGTTCCAGCGTCGCGGCCTCGGCGGTGCTTTGCTCGCCGAGCTCGCGCGCGTGGCGCGCCCGCACGGTATCAAGACGTTCTCGCTCATCGTGCTGCCGGAGAACCGCGAGATGCTTGGCCTGCTGCGCAAGATGGGCTGGATACACCAGGCCAGGCTGTCCGGAGGGGTGTACGAGATATCGTTCGAGCTCCCCGACCTCGCATGATGGACACCCAGCTCATCGCCTTCGCAGGCGTCTCTTTGTTGCTTGCAGTGACGCCCGGACCGGACATGGCGGTGGTGACGAGGAACGCGCTCGTGCACGGTCGCCGGGGTGTGTTCCTGACGACAAGCGGAATCGCGCTGGCGCTCGTGCTCTGGGTCGCCGCGACCGCGATCGGGTTGTCCGCGCTCCTGCGCGGCTCGAGTGAGATCCTCTTTGCCCTCAAGGTGGTGGGCGCTTGCTACCTGGCCTACCTCGGGGCGCGGACGCTGATCGATTCGCGCCGGCGCCCCGCCGACCTCGTGGCCGGAACACCCGCGGCTCCGGCGCACGCGGTTTTCAGGCAGGGATTTCTTTCCGCGATCAGCAACCCGAAGCTCGGCGTCTTTTTCGTCACCTTCCTACCGCAGTTTGTACTGCCAGGCCAGGACGTGCTGCCGCGCCTGATCGAGCTCGGCGTCACCTTCGCGGTGATCGGGTGGCTGTGGATGAACGTGTACGGGCTTTTCGTGACCAGGCTCCGCGAGGTGATCACGGCCCCGCGCGTGAGGCAATGGATGCAGCGAGTGACTGGCGTCGTGCTCCTAGGCTTCGGCGCCCGCCTGGCCCTAGAGCGCGTTTAGCCCCAGATGAACTCGGTGCAGAGGTAGTCGAAGGCCTGGCCTTCGGGGATACCGTTCGGCGAATTCTTGGCGTCGGCGGGATCGACCGCGAAGACCACGACCGTCACCCCACCGCGACTCGCCGCGATGACCGCGAACCGGACCTTGGTTGCGGTCTGGGTCGAGCCCACCAGGCTCGCGGAATAGATGGCTCCGACACCATCCTGGTCACCGAGGTGCGCGCCTTTCAAGCTCGTGACGAGCGACACATCCTGCCATTTGGTCGATGGCAGGTTCGAGACGGCTGACTCGAGAACCTTGTCCGGTCGACCTCCATTCGAGCCTGTCACCACCACGGATCCGAGCTTTGTTCCCAACGTGACTCCGTATGCATCGTGGTCGCGAACCGTCCAGTCGGACGAGTAATTGACCTGGAACTTGTAAGCCGTGCTGCGAAACGAAGCCTCTTCGGGCAGTGGTGTGACGAACTTCGGTGAGCAGTTGACGGTGCAGGGCACGTGTGTGCCGGCGGCAAACTGCGCCGCGGCGAACGCACCGACCACAACCGCTGTGACGATCAGGATCAGGACGAGGCCGCCCGCGATCATCGCCGGCGCGAGCTTGTACTGGGGCGGGGTGGGGTAAGGCGGCGGCGGCGCGTAGGTGTACGCCCGCTGCGGAGCGGGCGTGCCGCAGCGGCCGCAATAGGTGGCGCCGGGCGCGAGCGGCGCCCCGGGCGCGAGCGGCGCCCCGCACCTTCCGCAGTAACGCGCCGGAGCAGCGGTCGCCATCAGGATCCCCGCGCGAGTCTTGGCCGGCCCTGCTTCGAGCTCGCCGACCGCGCCGCTCCACACGAGGGACAGAAAGCCATGGTCGGCACAACCCGATGGCATTCCGGACAGGGGGAATCTGGGCCGATCTCATGCGCCGCCCCCTCCACCAGCAACGCGTCGTGGATGACGAGCCTGACAAACAGAAGAAGCGCAGCCGCGACGAACGCGAGGATCAACACGTCCAGGATCAGGTCCTGGACGGCGAAGGCGATCAGGCCGAGCGCGATCTGAACGCCGAATCCAACCACCAGGGCGGCACGGATGCTCGACGCCCATGGACGATTGGAGCGCCGGCGGTCATACCTGCGGAGCCACGCTGA
>Ga0209472_1002497_pt1 | contig 10341 bp, 10 predicted proteins | sample GraSoiAngelo_130_FD_185887 | JGI IMG/M metagenome (GOLD analysis project Ga0209472, IMG submission 185887) | Grasslands soil microbial communities from the Angelo Coastal Reserve, California, USA - 14_0929_02_20cm (SPAdes) (version 2) | ecosystem: Environmental > Terrestrial > Soil > Grasslands ...
CGAGCACTTCGGCGCCGCCCTTGCCGAGCGCGGCGGCCACCCCTTCCAGCGCCGCCCGATCGACGTCGGCGAGCACGATGCGCGCGCCGCGCGCGGCGAGGGCGCGCGCCATGGCGGCGCCGATCCCGCCGCCGCCGCCGGTGATGACGGCGACCCGTCCCTGGAAGTCGTCCATTCCCGCCAGGCATACTCCGCGCCGCGGCCGGTGACCAGCGCTGGACAGGGGGCGGCGGGCGATGCTACGCGAACCGCGTGAGCGCCTCCGCGACCACCGCGCCGCGCGGCCGCCGCCCGATCGTTCCCTTCCTCCGTCTGCCCGACGAGGGCGAGCCCTACCTGGTCGGCCGGCGCTGCCAGCCGTGCGGGGCGGTCTACCTGGGCGCGCGGCGCGCGTGCTCCCGGTGTACCGCCGAGGGGCCGTTCGAGGAGATCCCGCTGTCGCGCAAGGGGACGCTCTGGGTCTGGTCGATCGTGCACCAGTCCATGCCCGGGGTCCCGGTGCCGTACGTGGTCGGCGTCGTCGACCTGCCCGAGGGCGTGTCGGTGCGCTCGAACCTGATCGACGTCGAGCCCGATCCCGCGCAGCTCCGCTTCGGCATGCCGGTCGAGATGACGACCGGCGTCTCCCAGCAGGACCGGGAAGGCAACGACGTGGTCGCCTTCTACTTCCGCCCCGCTCGGGGCTAGGAGCATCCGCCATGCGAGACGTGTACGTCGCCGGCGTCGCCATGATCCGCTTCGGCCGCTACCCGGAGCGGGACGTCCCCGACCTGGGGGCCGAGGCGGTCCTCCTCGCGCTCAAGGACGCGGGCCTCTCGATCAAGGACGTGGAGCTGATGGCGGCCGGCTGTCTCTTCCAGGCGAACGCGATGGTCGGCCAGCGCATCCTCCAGGAGGTGGGGCAGACGGGCATCCCGGTGGTGAACGTGGCCAACGCCTGCGCCACCGGCTCGACCGCGTTCCGCGAGGCGTGGCTGGCGGTCGCCTCGGGCGCGCACGAGGTGGCGCTCGCGGTCGGCGTCGAGCAGATGGGGAAGATGGGGCTCCTCGGGGGCGGCGGCGGCTCGGGCATCCGTACCGAGGGCGTGATCGGGAGCGGCCTCATGCCCGCGGTCTTCGGCCAGGCGGGCATGGAGCACATGCGGCGCTACGGAACGACGCAGGAGCAGTTCGCGAAGGTGGCGGTCAAGAACCACAAGCACTCCACCAAGAACCCGCTCTCGCAGTATCAGAACGAGGTGGGCCTCGAGGACGTGCTCAAGGCGCGCATGGTCGCCTACCCGAACACGCTCTACATGTGCTGTCCGACCGGCGACGGGGCGGCGGCCGCCGTCGTCGTCTCACCCGAGAAGGCGCGCCAGCTCGGCGCCAGGGTGAAGGTGCTGGCCTCGGTCCTCACCTCCGATCCGTGGACGGAGCGGGACCTGACGCTGCCCGACGTGAGCACGCTCACGCGCAACGCCGCCCGCAAGGCCTACGAGCTGGCCGGCATCGGGCCCCAGGACCTCGACCTGGTCGAGCTGCACGACTGCTTCGCGACCGCCGAGCTGCTCCACTACGAGAACCTCGGTCTGTGCAAGGACGGCGAGGCAGGACGGATGATCGACGAGGGCGAGAGCGCGCACGGGGGCCGGATCCCGGTCAACGTCTCGGGTGGCCTCCTCTCCAAGGGCCATCCCCTCGGCGCCACCGGCGTCGCCGGCATCTTCGAGGTCACCTCCCACCTTCGCGGCTCCGCCGGCGCCCGCCAGGTGCCTGGCGCCAAGGTGGGTCTGTCACACGTGATCGGCCTGGGCTCCGCCTGCACAATAAACGTCCTCGGCGTCTGAGCCGACGGCGTACGAGCGCGGGGACGGGGGCGCCCTCGCAGCGCCTCTGCGCCGGCACGTCTGCGTACATCGATACGCTCGTTGCGGCCGGCGCAGCTGAAGCGGAGAGGGCGCCCCCGTCCCCGCGCGCACCGACCTCGACGCCGGCTCAGTCGCCGGGACGCAGCCGCACGATGCGCTGCCGCACGTCGATCACGTAGGCGAAGTGGTTCAGGTAGCTGAGCCCGACGATGCCGTCGAGCGGCGGCGCCACCGAGTCGTGGACCACCGTCTTCACATCGCGGGCGCGGTTGCTGCCCAGGTCGAAGTACCGGATGGTCACCAGGGGGGCGCTCACCGCGCCGTTCGCGGTGACGAGCGCGGTGCGCTCCCCGCTCGCCCTGAGCCCGAGGCGGCGCGCGATGCTCTGGCTGATCACGCAGTAGGTGGCGCCGGTGTCGAGGAGGAAGAGACCCTCGACACTGCCATTCAAGGTGGCGCGCACGGTCAGGATCTTGCCATCGCCCTCGAGCCGGACCTCGCGGCCCCCCACACCGCTCCAGTCGGCGCGGCCGGGCGCCGCGACGAGCGCGGCGGCGAGCCCGAGGACCGCGAGGAGGCGCGTCATCGCATGGCGGATGGCTCGGGGGCGGGGCGGCGCTCCTCGAGGCAGATGCGCACCTTGCGCACCAGGTCGAGGCCGCTGAACGGCTTGGTGATGTAGTAGTTCGCGCCCATCGCGAGCCCCTTCTCGATGTCCGCGGGCGTGGATCTGGCGGTCAGGAAGATGACCGGCAGGCTGCGCGTCCCCGGCTGCGACCGGATATAGCGCAAGACCTCGTAGCCGTCGACATCCGGCATCATGATGTCGAGGATGACGGCATCCAGCGGCCGCGTCCCGATGATGTCGAGCGCCTCGCGCCCGCCCGCGCACTTGATCGGCTCCATCCCCTCGATGCGGAGCCGCGTCTCGACCAGCTCCGCGATGATGGGGTGGTCCTCCACGATCAGGATGCGCGGCTTCTGCTCTGACTCCGCCATGGTCCTCTCCTCGTCACGCCGGCGCGGTCCGCGCGGCAATCATGGGTCGCGTGCTCATCGCTCGCCCGCTCCGGGCAGGATGTCCTCGGGCTTCACGCCCGCCGCTACCAGGCGGTCGAAGTACCGGCTGCGCAGCCCGCTGGCGCGGAACTGACCCTGGACGCGGCCCTCGGGAGTGACCCCGGTCTGCACGAACTCGAAGATGTCCTGCAGCTGGAGCTGGTCGCTCTCCATCCCGACGATCTCGCTCACGCGCACGATCTTGCGCGAGCCGTCGGTCAGGCGCGCGGCCTGCACGAGCACGTTGACGGCGGAGCCGACCTGCTGCCGGATCGCTTTCACCGGGAGATCGTAGCCCGCCATCAGCACCATCACCTCGAGGCGCTGCAGGCACTCACGCGGGGAGTTCGCGTGGATGGTGGTGAGCGAGCCGTCGTGGCCGGTGTTCATCGCCTGCAGCATGTCGAGCGCTTCACCGCCGCGCGCCTCGCCGACGATGATGCGGTCGGGCCGCATGCGGAGCGCGTTGCGCACCAGGTCGCGCTGCGTGATCTCGCCCTTGCCGTCCAGGTCGGGCGGACGCGTCTCGAGCGGCACCACGTGCGGCTGCTGGAGCTGGAGCTCGGCCGAGTCCTCGATCGTCACCACGCGCTCGTGGTGGGGGATGAAGCTGGTCAGGCAGTTGAGGAGGGTCGTCTTCCCGGCGCCCGTCCCGCCCGAGATGATGATGTTGAGCCGGCCCTGGATGGCCGCCGCCAGGTAGCGCACCATCTGCGGCGTGAGCGCGCCGAAGGCGAGCAGGTTGTCGATGCGATAGGGGTCGCGCCCGAAGCGCCGGATCGAGAGGCAGGGCCCGCGGACCGCGAGCGGCGCGACGATCGCGTTCACGCGCGAGCCGTCGGGCAGCCGCGCGTCGACCATCGGCGAGTCACGATCGAGGCGCCGGCCGACCGTCGACACGATGCGGTCGATCACCTTCATCAGGTGCTCCTCGTCGCGGAACTTGACGTCGGTGAGCGAGAGCCGCCCCTGCCTCTCGACGTAGACGGCGCCCGGACCGTTGACGAGGATGTCGGAGATGTCGCTGTCCTTGAGGAACTCCTCGAGCGGGCCCAGCCCGAAGACCTCGTAGCCGACCTCCTCGATCAGCCGCTCGCGCTCGAGCCCCGACAGCTCGGGCGAATCGGCCAGTAGGAGGCGCTGGAGGGTGGTGCGGATGTGCTCCTCGGCCTGCGTGCTGTCGAGCGAGGAGAGGGCCACCAGGTCGAGGCGCTCGAGGAGCTGGCGGTGCACGCGCAGCTTCAACTCCTCGAGCCGCTTGCTCGCGGAGGGGGCGCCGCTCTTCTTCGCCGGCGCCGAGACGCTCTCGTGCGGGATGCTCATCGTCTAGACTCTCCGTTCCGTCGCCGCGAAGAAGCGGCGAAAGCCCTTGAGCACGGGGCTCTCCGGGCGGGGCGCTTCCTCCCCCCCGACCAGCGCGGCGATCGCGCGCTGCAGCGCCGCGCCGCCCTTCACCTCCTCGAGCGGGAGCCCGCTGTTGACCGCCGTGTACACGGCTGCGTCGTCGCGGGGGAGGAGAGCCCGGATGGGGAGCCCGAGGGTCTTCGCGGCCTCCGCCGGGGAGACCTCCCACGAACGGTTGGTGTATTTGTTGACCACGACCTCGAGCGTGCCCTCGACGCCTTCCTCGTGCAGCCAGGCGAGCGCGCGCAACGACGCGCGCAGCGCCGGTAAGGTGAGCTCGGTCACCAGGAAGATGCGGTCGGCGTTGGTGAGCGCCGCGCGGGTCGCGTCGAGCGGGACCGAGGTCGTGTCGACGAGCGCCACCTGGTGGGTGGTGTCGAGCAGCTTCAGGATGGCGAGCGTCTGCTCGCTGGTGAGCGCGAGCGGCCCCTCGCCCGGCAGCGGCACGGGTGCGGCGATCAGCTCCAGGCCCGAGCGGTGGCGGATCATCGTGCCCTGCAGAAAGACGGTGTCGAGCCGCTTGCTGGTGGCGATGTCGCGCAGGGTGTAGCCCGGGTTCAGGTTCAAGAAGAGCGCCAGGTCGCCGGAGTGGAGGTCGAGGTCGAGGAGCACCGTCCGTCGCCCCGCCGCCTGCAGCGCGATCCCCAGGTTGGCGACCAGGGTCGTCACGCCGACGCCGCCCTTGGCGCCGTACGCCACCCAGAACTCGGCGTGCTGGGCGCCGCCGTTCGGTTTCGCCGCGCGGCGGAGCGCCGAGACCTTGATGCAGGCCTTCAGGAGCGCGTTGGCGTCGAGGGGCAGAGGGAGAAACTCGTCCGCGCCCGCCCGCAGCGCCTTGACGATCGTCTCGGACCGGTCGTCGGCCGAGACCGCCAGGACCTGGGTCGCCGGGGCGCTCTTGTGCACCTCCTCGATCACCGCCAGGCCGGAGGACGGGTCGTCGCCCAGGATCACGATGGCGAGGTGCGCCTCGCGCATGTCGTTCAGCTCGACCGGGCCGAGCTGGTAGTCGAGCTCGCGGGCGATCACCGCGAAGCCGGGGATGCGCGCGAGCATCGCCACCGCCGTGCTCGACACGGCCGGGTCGGCGCTGAGGCAGAGGGCACAGAGGGTTTCGTCCATCGATCTTCCGTTCACGAGATCCCGTAGCGGGAGAGCTTGCGGTAGAGCGTCCGCCGCGAGAGCCCGAGTCGGCGCGCCGCCTCCACGCGCTTGCCCCCCGAGGCCTGCAGGGCGCGCAGGATCTGCTCCCGCTCCGCCGCCCGGAGGCTCAGGTCGGGCATCCCGGGCTCGTCCTCCAGCAGCGCAGGACGGACCTCGAAGAGGTGCGGGGGCAGGCTCTCGGGCACGATCACGCTCGACTTGCAGACCACCATCGCGCGCTCGATCATGTTGGCGAGCTCGCGCACGTTGCCGGGCCAGGGGTAGCGGACGAAGATGTCGAGCACCTCGGGGGCCGTGCCGGTCACGGTGCGCGACAGCCGCTGGTTGAAGATGCCGATGAAGTGCTGGACGAGCGGCTCGATGTCGTCGGTGCGGCTGCGCAGGGGCGGCAGGTGGATCGCGCCCACGTTCAGGCGGTAGAAGAGGTCGTCGCGGAAGGTCACCTGGCGCACCATCTCGGCGAGGTCGCGGTTGGTGGCGGCGATCACCCGGATGTCGATGTGCACCGGGTCGGGCGAGCCGATGCGCTTGATCTCCCGGTTCTCGAGCACGCGCAGCAGCTTCACCTGCACGCCCACCGGCAGCTCGCCGATCTCGTCGAGGAAGATGGTGCCGCCGTGGGCCGCCTCGAAGAGGCCCTTGCGGTCGCGGTCGGCGCCCGTGTAGGCGCCGCGCACGTGCCCGAAGAGCTCGCTCTCGAGGAGCGTCGGCGCGAGGGTCGTGCAGTTGCAGACCACGAAGGGGCGCTCGCGGAGCGGCGAGAGGTTGTGCAGCGCGCGCGCGACCAGCTCCTTGCCGGTGCCGCTCTCGCCCAGCACGAGCGCGGTGGTGGGATAGCGCGCCAGGCGCTCGATGAAGGCGAACACCGACAGCATCTGCTGCGAGCGGGCGACCATGCCCTCGAAGGTGACGCAGCCCTGCAGGCGCTGCTCGAGGATGCGCGTGCGGTGCTGGAGCTGGCACTTCTCGAGCACCGTGTGCAGCACGCGCTCGAGACGGCGGAAGTCGATCGGCTTCTCGACGTAGTCGGCGGCGCCGAGCTGGATCGCCTCCACGGCGTCCTTGACCGACGAGTAGGCGCTCATGAGGACGAGCTGGATCTCCGGATCCTGCTCCTTCACGTGCCGCAGCAGATCGAGCCCGCTCATGCCGGGCATGCGCACGTCGGAGAGGATCAGGTCGATCGGCTCCTCGCCGAGCAGCTCGAGGGCGCGCGGCGCGTCGTTGGCGATCTTCACGCGGAAGCCCTTCTCGCCGAGGAAGAGCTCGAGGATCTTCCGGATGTCGGGATCGTCCTCGACCACCAGGATCTTGGCCTGCTCCGTCGGGCCGACGGCGGCGATGGCTTGGGAATGGGTCATGTGCGACTCGCGCCCCGCGCCCCGTGTGCCGTCCGTCGCGGTCGGCCCCCGGGGTGTGTCAGCGGTGACGCAAATGGCGTGCCGGCCCGCCTTCGCGCAGCCCCGCGGCGAGCGCTTCTGACACGTGGGACGGAAAAGCCGAGCGTGCGCGTGGCACATCGGCGGCGCGGCGGGCTCTCGCGGCGGGCCGGAGGGGGCGAGGCGAGGTCGGCGTCGGCGTCACGCCAGTGCCGGAGACGCTCACTTCTCGCCGGTCGTGCGCGAGCCCGGCGGCTCAGCCGTCGGCGTGCGCATGCGAGCGGCGCACGATGTCTTCGGCCACCCCGCGCTTGTGCGCGAGGTCGTGGATCGCCTTCCACGCCAGCTTGCTCGGCTCGGCGTGCGCGTTCTCCCAGCGGTTCACGGTCGAGACGGTGACCGCGATCTCGTGCGCGAATTCCTCCTGCGTCATGCCGAGCTTCTGGCGAAGCGTGCGGATCAGGTTGCCAGCGTTCTCGTCCATATCGCATGCTGGCCAGCAAGTGACGTGCCACCGGCCGAGGCAGAGAACGACGGGGATTGCCCGCGCTAGGCCATGGGGAGTGCGGCGAAAAAATGATGCCGCCGCTGCAGAATCGTCGCCGGCTTCCGGCGGGCAGGCGGCCTGTGGTAGGGAGCCCCATGGCCCGCGCGGGCTGGTTTCCGTGCGCGCTCGGCACCCTCGTGCTCCTCGTCGTCGCGGGGGCGGCCGCCGCGGACCCAACGCCGCTCTCCCCCGAGGAGACCGTCCGGCGGTACTTGCAGGCCCTCAAGGATGGGAGGTTCGATGCGGCCTACGACCTGGTCTCCAAAGCGATGAAGCAGGGGAAGGACCGGGAGGTCTGGGTGAAGGAGCAGAAGACCGGCATGGCGTTCGCGGACGTCAAGATCTTCGAGTTCCGAGTCCACCCCGGGAAGGTCGAGGGCGCGACGGCCCACGTCCCCAACGTCCTCTCCTCCCAGGACCGCTTCGTGAACCAGCTCGGGCTCACCGAGTACGAGCTCTACACCCTCCTCAAGGAGGACGGCGTGTGGAAGATCGACAGCCAGGTGATCGTGGAGCCCAAAGACGTCTCCAAGTGGTTCCCCAAGGCCGAGGCTGGAGGAGGCCCACCATCCCATTGACATCTCGAGAGAGGGTCTGTTAGGCGCCCATCGACGGGACGTCGTCCTTGCGCCCCGGGGGAGGGGCTACATGCGTCGCTGGATCATCCCGGGAGGGGTCACCCTCTTCGCGCTCGCGCTCGGGTGCCACCACGAGGTCGAGATGGTGCCGCTCGCCGAGCGTACCATCTACGTGACCGACCGCTTCTACGACGTGCAGGCGCTCGGCAAGGACCGCGCCTTCGTGGTCGGCTACGGCGGCAAGATCCTCGAGACGGCCAACGGCGGGCGCAGCTGGGAGGTGCGGCCGAGCGGCACCGAGCTGGCGCTCTACGCGGTGCGCTTCCCCGACGACCAGCACGGCTTCATCTCGGGGCAGGACGGCATCATCCTGCACACCGCCGATGGCGGGAAGAGCTGGCAGACGCAGGAGTCGAACGCGTTCTTCCAGGACAAGGACGGCTCCAGGCAGCCGCTCTATCTCTTCGCGCTGCACGCGCTCGACGCCGATCACGCCTGGGCGGTGGGGGACCGCTCGATCCTCACCTCCACGAGCGACGGCGGCAAGACGTGGCGCGCGCGCAGGGTGGCGATGGAGGCCGACATCTCGGGCGGGGAGAGCCTGGCGGCCGCGGATCCGATCTTCTACGACGTCAAGTTCGTGGACGCGACGAACGGTTGGATCGTCGGCGAGTTCGGCAAGATCATGCACACCGCCGACGGGGGCGAGACCTGGCACGAGCAGGAGAAGACGCTCATGGAGGGCACCGGCATCTTCGACCTCCTCGACCTTCCCACCCTCTACGGCGTGCACATGACCGACACCCAACGCGGCCTCGCCTCCGGCATCGAGGGACGCATCGCGCGCACCAACGACGGCGGCCAGCGCTGGGCCTTCGACCAGATCGAGGTCGAGTACCCTCTCGTCGACCCGCTCTTCCGCGTGATCGAGCTGCCCGACGGCTCGGGCTGGGCGGTGGGCGCCGCGGGCGAGGTCATGCGGCACCAGCCCGGGGAGACGGCGTGGAAGCGCGCCAAGCTCGGGCAGGACGTGCTCACCTGGCTGCGCGGGCTCAGCTTCTCCGACCAGCAGAACGGCTGGATGGTCGGCGGATACGGGCTCATCTATCGCACCACGGACGGCGGCAAGACCTGGCTGCCGTCGCAAGGCTGAAACAGGAGAACCCGCCATGAGCAGCGGAACGACGAGCGAAGAGGACAAGCGAGCGCTCTACTGGCTCGGGGAGCGGCTGATCGATTACCGCCACCCGGTGATGATCGTCGTTCTGATCGTCACGGCGTACTTCGCCTACCTGAGCTTCCAGCTGAAGCTCGAGACGAGCTTCGGCGACCTCCTCCCGCAGAGCCACCCCTTCGTCCAGATCCACAACAAGTACGCCGGCACCTTCGGCGGCGCCAACAACATCCAGCTGATGGTCGAGGTGAAGGACGGCAACATCTTCACGGTGTCGACCCTGGACAGGATCTACAAGATCACCGAGGAGATGGACCGTGTCTACGGCGTGAACCACAACCAGATCGACTCGATCGGCCACCGCACGACGCGCTACCTCCGCGCGCAGGCGGGCGGATTCCTGAAGGCCGAGCCGGTGATGATCCAGATGCCGAAGACCGCCGACGACGCCGCCAACATCAAACGCATCGTCCACAACACCGAGAGCATCTACGGCCTCCTCGTCTCGCTCGACGACCGGGCGGCGCTCGTGCGGGCCAACTTCATCGAGTCGCGCCTGAACCACCGCCTCACCTTCGATCAGATCAACGAGCGCGTGATCGCGCCTTTCGAGAAGGGCTGGATCGGCGCGCTCATCAAGGGCCGGGACGCGATGAAGAGCGAGACCGCGGCGCCCGCGGTGGTGGACACCGTCTACCGCGAGACGGCGGCGGCGACGGCCGGCCTCAAGGCGGGCGACACGATCGTGTCGGTCAACGCGAAGCCGGTCGCCGACCGGGTCGAGCTGGCCGCAGTGATCGCCAAGCTCAAGCCCGGGACCACCGTCCAGCTCGGCGTGAAGCGGGGAGAGTCCACGGAGAACGTGGCGCTCACCATCCCCGAGCCCGACCTCGCGATCTACGTCGCCGGCGAGCCGCGCCTCTACGGCTGGGTCTACAGCTACGCGAGCGACGTGTTCTGGATCCTCACCGTCACCTACTGCATGGAGTGGATCCTGCGCTGGCTGTACTTCCACGACTGGCGCGGCGCGCTCCGGCCGACGCTGACCGGTGTGATCGCGGCCTTCTGGGGCCTCGCCTTCGTGAGCATCATCGGCTTCTCGCTCGACCCGCTCATCCTGGTGATGCCCTTCCTCATCACGGCGCGCGCCGTGAGCCACGCGATCCAGATGCACGATCGCTACTAC
>Ga0209472_1002499_pt1 | contig 10337 bp, 8 predicted proteins | sample GraSoiAngelo_130_FD_185887 | JGI IMG/M metagenome (GOLD analysis project Ga0209472, IMG submission 185887) | Grasslands soil microbial communities from the Angelo Coastal Reserve, California, USA - 14_0929_02_20cm (SPAdes) (version 2) | ecosystem: Environmental > Terrestrial > Soil > Grasslands ...
ACGACATCGCGCGTGCTGCTCGTCTATTTCGCCATTCGTCAGCTAACGGCTGCGCTTGGACTGACCTCGCTTGGTGGTCATGCGCAAATGGTGCGGCCGCTGATTGCGCCGATGGCTGAAGGCGCAGCCGAGAACAAACTCGGCGAGCTGCCACAGAAGACACGATATCGCATCAGAGCCAACGCCGCGGCGGTAGACAACATCGCTCTTTTCTTTGGCGAGGACATCTTCATCGCCATCGGCTCCATTCTTCTCATCCGCGGTTTTCTGGACCAGAACGGAATCCACGTTGAGCCGGCGCAACTGGCGATCTGGGCGATTCCAACCGCGGTGTGCGCGCTGATCATCCACTGTACGCGTCTGCTTCTGCTGGACCGGAAGCTGCGCGCCGAGGTGGAAAGGAAGTCGGAGAGCGCGTGATAACACTCGAGCACATCTACTGGCTGAGCGGGCTGATGATGGCGGGCGTCGCGATTGTGAACGCGCGGGACGCAACGAATCCGCGGCGCTTCAACAACACTTCGTTCTGGGGGATTTACTCCGTCACGTTTCTCTTCGGCTCGCGCCTTCCTGACATAATCAGCGGATTCCTGGTGATTGGGATGGTACTGGCGGCGAGTATCCGCGGACTTGGCCAGAGTAAGGCGGAGGCTGGTACCCGCGAGGAACGCGAAGCAAGCGCGCAACGCTGGGGAAACACACTCTTCGTCCCCGCTCTGACCATACCGATAGTGACCGTGCTGGGGACGATTTTCTTCAAGCGCATCACGCTCAACGGCTCACCGCTGGTGGACTTAACGCAGGTGACAGTGATATCGCTCGCCGTCGCCACCATCGTCGCATTGACGATCGGGATGGTGATGCTCCGTCCGCCAGTTTTGGCGCCCATTCGTGAAGCGCGACGACTGCTGGATGCGGTGGGTTGGGCAGCGGTATTGCCGCAGATGCTGGCAGCGCTCGGGGCGTTATTCGCGATTGCCGGTGTCGGCAATGTGGTCTCGGGAATCGCGCAGCGCTGGATCCCGCTCGACCGTCCGTTCGCGGTGGTAACGACGTACGCCGTTGGCATGGCGGTGTTCACCATGATCATGGGTAACGCATTCGCCGCATTTCCGGTGATGACAGCCGGCATCGGCCTGCCGCTGATCGTCCAGAAGTTTGGCGGCGATCCGACGATCATGGCGGCAATCGGGATGCTTTCCGGCTTTTGCGGCACGCTGATGACGCCAATGGCGGCGAACTTCAACATCGTTCCGACGGCATTGCTCGAACTTCCCGACGAAAACGCCGTGATCAAGGTCCAGATCCCGACAGCACTGATCCTTCTTGGCGCGAACATCCTGCTGATGAACTTTCTCGTTTTCCGGCATTGATCGAGACTTCATTGACTTCCGTTCTGGCCGCGCGATTTGCGAGGCTGGCGCTCTCGCACGTAACCCGTGAATATCCGAACAAGCTCGATCACGTTCTGACCAAACGCGCGGACCTCAAAGCTCCGCAGGAGCTGCACCCGATTTTCTTCGGCAGCTTCGACTGGCACTCGTGCGTGCACGCCTATTGGTTGCTGGCGACGGTCGCGCGAGTGTTTCCAGAAATCGAGGAAGCAGCGACGATTCGGGAGCTACGACTGGCACTCGTGCGTGCACATGCATTGGCTGCTCGTCCACGTGCGCCGGCTGCGCCCGACGCTGCCGCAATGCACGGAGATCGACGCGCTCCTCGAGCGGCATCTCACGGCGGACAATATCGCCGCCGAATGCGCCTACCTCGAACGGTCGCACGCGCAGTCGTTCGAGCGTCCATATGGCTGGGCGTGGCTGTTGATGCTGGCGGCGGAGCTGAATCGCCATGATGGGGGAAAAGCGAAAAAATGGAATGCGGCATTAAGTCCGCTAGCCGACGCTTTCAGCGAGCGGTTTCTATCGTTCCTGCCGAAGGCCACCTATCCCATTCGGGTCGGAACTCATTTCAACAGCGCGTTCGCCATCACGCTGGCGCTGGAATACGCGGACGTCGCCAGCGCCGCGGTCCTGCGTAAGGCGCTGGGGAGTAAAGCGATGAGCTGGTTTCGCAACGACGCCGATTATCAAGCGTGGGAACCAGGAGGAGATGACTTTCTGTCGAGCGCTCTGATGGAAGCAGAGTGCATGCGCAGAATTCTGGGAGGCGGAGCAGACTTCTCCGGCTGGCTCGATCGTTTTCTGCCACGGCTGGCAGTGCGAGAGCCGACAACGCTGTTTCAGCCGGCGATCGTGAGTGATCGCAGTGATGGCAAGATCGCGCATCTCGATGGATTGAACCTCAGTCGCGCCTGGTGCTGGCGATCGATCGCGCAAACGTGGCCAGCAAGCGACCCCCGCCGCGGAATCGCCCTGGAAGCGGCGGAGAAGCATCTCGCCGCCAGCCTTCCGCACGTCGCCGGCGATTACATGGGAGAACACTGGCTGGCGACATTCGCCCTGCTGGCGCTGCTGTGACGAGACGAATCGCACTCCTCGCCCTCTTCGTCGCCATCGTTGCCATCGCCACGGGCTACGCCGCTGCGTTCAACAGGGGTGGTACTCCAGCGTGGGCGCCATGGCTGCTGGCGCTGGGAATTCCCGTCGCGCTGGGCGCGATCATGATCCTCGGCGCGGTACGTGGTGCGGGCGGAATTGGTCGTCTGAAAATTCCGTTCGCCTTGGTCATTCTCATCCTGATGATGGGTTTCGTCGCCGCTCTCGCGCTGCCAGCTACTGAAAATCCACTGAGCAGACTCTGGCTTGGATTGCCGGTGCGGGCCGCGATCGTGATTTATGGGGTCGGGCTGCTGCCGATCATCGTCCTGCCCATCGCTTACGCGATGACATTCGAGACGTTGACTCTCTCGGCGGAAGACATCGAGCGGGTGCGCGAGAGCACTCGTCACCGTTCGTCAGGGGGTTCACCGCCAGATTCGAAAGAAGAAAACGCAATCATCAGATGAGTGAGATGCTTGCAGCGCCGCTGTTACTGCAGGTAGCGCTACCGACTGCAGCGCAGCCAGCAGTCATCGCGGTTGGTTTGCTCTATTTTGGGGTCATCATCGCCATCAGCGTCTGGGCAGCGCGTCGCACGCGAACCGCCAACGACTTTTTCGTTGCCGGCAAAGGAATTGGACTGATCGCGCTCACCGTCGCTTCGGTCTCGGTATCCGTTTCCGGATTCGCGTTCATCGGCGGACCGGGATTCATCTATGCTGCCGGGCTTGGCGCGATGTACATCGTGCTGCCCGCCGCCGTCACCAACGTCATGGGCGCGTGGGTGCTGGCGAAGCGGATGCGTCTGCTCGCTGAGGCGCGCGGACTGATCACGATTCCGGACGCGATTGGCGCGCGCTACAAGTCGCGCGCCGCGCAGGGGCTATCGGCGATCGCGATTCTCGTCGGGATCGTCGGCTACATGGCGACCAATGCTCTGGCGATGGGGGTCGTCATCAACTCAATCTTCGGTATCGGACTCGGCTGGGGAATCTGGATCGGCATGGGTGTCACCCTCGCCTATTCGGCGTCGGGCGGAATTCTCGCCGGCATTTACAACGATGTGTTTCAGGGGACGCTGATGGCGGCCGCCTCGGTGCTCGTTTTCCTTTTCGTGCTGAACTTCGGCGGTGGTCTGGGAGACATTTCACGGACGATACTCGCCCACGATCCAACCTTTCTTGGACCGTGGGGGCGCCTGACCCCGCTCGCGGCCCTCTCGTTCTTTTTCGTTTTTTCGATGGGCTCGCTGGGCCAGCCGCAGGCAGTGCACAAGTACTACATGCTCCGCGACCCGCTGCAGCTCAAATGGTATCCGCTGCTGAAAACGCTGGGACTCATCCTGGTGCTACTCTTGTACTTCGGAGTCGGAGTGGGTGTGAAAGCTTTCGTGTTAGAGGGGCGACTTGCTCCCCTGACGAGTCCTGATCAGGCGACACCCACCTTGCTCCTGAACGTGACGCCGATCGTTCTCGCCGCGCTCGTCTTTTCGGGGGTCGCGGCGGCGACAATGAGTGCGGCGAACTCCTTCATTAATATCGGTGCGGCGATCGTCACTCATGATCTGCCCATTGCATTCGGACGCAGAGTCTCGAACGAGCTGCGCTGGGGGAGAGTAGTGACCGTTCTCATCGCCGTCGCTGCTGCCGTTACCGCGCAGCGCTCGGGCACGATGGTCGCCTTCCTGGGAATTTTTGGCTGGGGACTTTTCGCATCGACGCTGGTGCCGGCACTCGCTGTCGGTCTCAACTGGCAGGGAGCTACTCGTGCCGGGGCGATGGCGTCGATTGCCACGGGATTGCTGGTGACGCTGGCACTGGAGACGGCTGCTTACTGGAAGGTCTTCACGTTCCCAGCGGGAGTGACCGCTTCAGCAGTGGCGATGGTCTCTTCTTTCCTCGTGTTTTTCATCGTGTCCTGGCTGACGCGCCACGGGGCTGCCGTGGCGATTGATTCCGACATCCGTCTGGTCATGGATATCTGAAGGACAACTGCCAAGGCGGCGCTGGTCGCTCAATTATTCCGTCGCCGAGGCCTTGTCGCGTTTGTCCTCGATGATCCGCACACTCTTGATGTTGACGAACTCGCGGATGCCGAACTCGCCCAGCTCACGGCCGAAGCCGGAGTGCTTGACGCCGCCAAATGGCAGGCGCGGATCGGACGCGACCATGCCATTGATGAAGAGCAGCCCCGATTCTATTTCGGCGACGAACTGAGCGCGCTCGGCGCCGTCGCGAGTCCACGCTGATGCACCCAATCCGAAAGTGGTTCCGTTGGCGATGCGGATCGCGTCGTTCAAATCCTTCGCCTTGAACACCGATGCGACTGGCCCAAACAACTCATCGCGCGCGGCTGGTGCATTTGGTGGAATGTCGGCGAGAACCGTCGGCGCGTAGTAGAAACCTTCGCCCTGCAGTTTCTTTCCGCCGGTCAGGACCTTCGCGCCAGCGGCGACCGATGCTTTCACCTGCCGATTGAGATCGTCACGGATGGCTGCAGTCGCCAGCGGCCCGAGCTCGGTCTGCTCATCCATTGGATCGCCCACTCGCACTCTCGAGACGCGAGCAACGAATTTCTCGACGAACTGGTCGTAGATCTTTTCGTGGATGATGAATCGCTTGGCAGCGATGCACGATTGCCCATTGTTGATCATGCGTGCCGCCACTGCTGTCGAGACGGCGGACTCCATGTCCGCGCTGGGCATGACGATGAACGGATCGCTGCCACCGAGCTCGATAACGGATTTCTTGAGATTCCTGCCGGCAGCGCCGGCTACTGAACGGCCGGCTCCTTCGCTTCCCGTAAGCGTCACCGCAGCGACGCGTGGATCGGCGATGATGCCTTCGATTGTGTCGGTCCCGATGAGCAGGGTCTGAAACGCTCCATCCACGAATCCTGCGCGGCGAAAAATGTCTTCGATGGCTAGCGCGCATTGTGGAACATTGGAGGCGTGCTTCAGTATGCCGACGTTGCCGGCCATCAGCGCCGGCGCGGCAAATCGAAAGACCTGCCAGAACGGAAAATTCCACGGCATGATGGCTAACACCACGCCGAGCGGCTGAAAGGCCACAAAGCTCTTACCGCCCTCCATCACGACCGGCTCGTCGGCCAGGAATTTCTCGGCGTTCTCGACGTAGTAGCTGCAGGCTGTGGCGCACTTTTCCGCTTCCGCCATTGCCGCCTTGATCGGCTTCCCCATCTCGATTGTCATCAGCCTGCCGAGCTGACGGCATTCCGCGTTGAGGAGGTCGGCGGCCTTGCGCATGTGTGTCGCGCGCTCGGCAAAGGAGGTACGGCGGTGCTGTCGGAACGCCGTGACAGCGCGGTCGAGCGCTTCGTTCACTCGTGCTGCGGAATACGGCTCGAAGGTGCGGACGGTCTTCCCGTCAGCGGGATTGATCGTAGCGATGCTCATGACTGCTTCCAGTAGAGATGCTCATGACTGCTTCCAGAAATTACCTGGCGTGCCGGAGCTCTCCCTTCGCGATGCGAAGTGTGGGACGCCAGGGATTGCTGAGATCCATGTCCTGCCACCGCACGTCATACAGGTAATAAAGCTTGCGTGCGTGCAGCGCGCGCGCGACGGGTCTGACGAGGGTCCACACCGACAATCTTTCGATCAACGCCGACGCACCGATGAGGTAGGATTCGATTTACATTGTTGTTCTATGTCCAAGAACAGATTGCCGCTGGCGCTCCTTTCACTTTTCGTGCTCGCCGGTATCGACAGTACCTGCGGGCAGTCGCAAGTAAATTCCGTCCAGAACCTTACCACGCCGCCGCCGGTTCGACGCGAGTTCAGGGGAGTCTGGGTCGCGTCGGTCGAAAATATCGATTGGCCGTCTCAGCCCGGCCTGTCGACGCAGGAACAGAAAGACGAGTTACTGGGAATCCTCGACCGCGCCGCAGCACTCCGTCTGAATGCGGTGATTCTACAGGTTCGCCCAGCGGCCGATGCGCTCTACGCATCGCAAATCGAGCCCTGGTCGGAGTATCTCACCGGGCGCATGGGCCGCGCGCCAAACCCGTGGTACGACCCGCTCGAATTCGCCGTCACCGAAGCGCACAAGCGCGGCCTCGAGCTTCACGCGTGGTTCAATCCGTACCGCGCTCGCCATCCGTCGGGCAGATCGCCAGTGTCCGCGAACCACATCAGCCGCACCAATCCCGAGCTGGTGAAACAATACGGCAAGATGCTGTGGATGGATCCGGGCGAACCGGCGGTTCGACAGCGCACCATCGACGTGATACTCGATGTCGTGCGGCGCTACGACATCGATGGAGTGCACATCGATGATTACTTCTATCCGTACAAGGAGAAGGATCGGCGCGGACGAGTGATGGATTTTCCGGATGCAACCAGCTGGCGAAAGTACCTGCGATCCGGCGGAAATCTCTCCCGCGATGATTGGCGTCGCGCCAACGTCGACAGTCTGATTCACGAAGTCTACGTCGACATCAAGGCAGCAAAGCCGTGGGTGAAATTCGGAATCAGTCCATTTGGCGTCTGGCGTCCCGGATATCCGCCGGAAACGAGTAGCAACCATTTTGATTCCTACGCCGAGCTCTATGGCGATTCCAGAAAGTGGGTGCTCAACGGCTGGGGAGATTATTTCACGCCGCAGCTCTATTGGCCGATCGATCGGCCGGAGTTGAGCTTTCCCGTCTTGTTGAAGTGGTGGGTCGGTCAGAATGCGAAGAGCAGGCACATCTGGCCGGGCAATTATCTGGACAAGGTGACGGGCACTCCCGAGGGATGGGACGCACAGGAGCTACTCGATCAGATCTCGGCGACGCGCGCACAGGCTGGCGCATCGGGCAATGTGTATTTCAGCATGCGCAGCTTCATGTTCGGGCGAGACAATCTCCCGCAGAAACTCGTTGCCGGACCCTACGCGGAGAGAGCGATCGTTCCGGCATCGACATGGCTGGACAGCGTTCCCCCGCTCGCACCGATCGTTCGCGTCGGACGCGATGCAAGCTCCGGCAACAATACAGTCTCGCTGCAGCCGCAAGGCACGGAACCTGTCTGGCAGTGGGTCGTGCAGACGCGGGTGGGCAATGACTGGACGACCGATGTCATTTCAGGACTGCAGCGATTTCTGACGATCCCGCATCCGGTAATCGGCGCGCCGGACGAAATCGCCATCTCCGCAGTCGATCGCAACGGCAACGAAAGCGCTCCGGTTTTAACGAGTCTTTCCGGGACGCCATAAAAAAATCCGCGCCGAGCTGATTTCGGCGCGGAGTGTTCACGGTCCTGCTGCGGCAACGGACTACCGTACTGTTATGTGCTGGACCATGCCGTGAGCGAAGTGCGGCTTGCCGTCCCTCGCATCTGGAACAAAGCAAACGAGGGCGTAGTTACCCGGCGTGAAATTGTAGGTGAAATATTCCGTCAGGCCCGGTTCCATGCCGGCTATTCCACCAAGCGCTTTTGCTGGCGGCGGGCCCTCCATCTTTTCCATCCAGGTGATGAAATCACTGAAGGTTTTGCCCGGAGCGAGCTGCACCAGCTCGACCTCGTGGACCTGCCTGCCGATGTTGTGAACGCGGATGGTGCGATTACCGGCGCGAATCGGTGACGTGAGCTTGAAGTTGTAATCGACAAGTGACACGGTGAGATCCGGCTTTGGCTTGGGAACCGCTGCCTTGGAAGCGACTACGCGGAGCGGGCGCAGCATTCCTTTCGCGAAGTGTGGGGGCCCGCCGATGTCGACGAAGCAAATCAGCGCATAATTGCCCGGCTCCATCATCATGGTAGCGTTCGATTCGAGCCCGGGATCTGGCGCGTTGGGGCCACCCATCTCCTTCAGCCATTCTGGCGGCGGCCCACCGCCCGGATTCGCCAGAGCTGTTTCGAGATCATCAATTGTCTTTCCTCCCGTCAGCTTCACGATCGCCATGTGATGGAGCGACGGACCCTTGTTCAGAAATCTGAACTCGGTGAGGCCGGAGGGTATGACGTCCGGCGCGTCAAACTTGAAATCTTCGCCGGTGATTTGAACGACGCGAGCTTTTGCCGCTGTGGCTACCACATGTCCGTGTACGGTCGCGGACAACGAGCTGGTGCCGAGAGTGCCGTTGATCGAAAGTCCTGCAACTGCCACTGATCCCACGAGTCCAGCTATGGTGGTCAGTGATGCCATGAACGAGCTCCTTTGTTGGCAGTTTGGGTCGGATGAGAGCGAGACATTGTGTCGTGGAACAGCTCATCTGTCAACTGTTTCTCGCGCGGCGTAATTGGGTAGAAGTGATTTCACTGTGAGGGCATCGGTCGTTGCCGCACCCAATGCGGTGTTATCGAAGATGCACCAGGTGGTGATTCTCTGTACCGCCTTCTCATCCAACACTCTGGCAACGTCAGCCAGCACTTCCGGCAAATACGCCGAGTAGTAGGTCCGCGGCGAGCCATGAAGTCTGTAATAGACAATGCGATCGTAACCGCCTGGCTCAGCGGCCGACGGAACGCACGCCGGATCAGCAGCGACTCGTGCTACTCGCCGTTCGCGCAACAAAGAGTCAACTTCGGAGGCGAACCACGTTTCGTGGCGCGGCTCGAAGACGACCTCTCCATCGTAACGATTGCGTAGCTGGTCGAAGAATGATCCCGCCGCTGCTGAATCGAATGCAAAGCTGGGTGGCAGCTGGACGAGAATCGGACCACGCTTCTCGCCGAGTCCGGAAGTCTCCCCGAGGAACTGCTCCAGCGGCGCTGTAACCCCGACTAGTCGTAGTTCGTGCGTGATGACCTTTGGCAGCTTGACGGCAAACCGGAAATTCTCCGGAACCGACTCCGCCCACCGAGCGTAAGTAGAGATTCGGTGGGGGCGATAGAAGCAGGAGTTGATCTCTACGCAATTGAAAAGCGTGGCATACCGCTGCAGGTGCGTACCAACATGGGCAAATCGCGCGGAGTGCTCGCGGCGAATGGCCCAGCCCGCAATACCAATCCGTAGTTGGTCTGACGACTGACCAGACGCCAATACGTGTGGAATATCGTTGTGCAGCATCCTAGCTTGTGCTCCGATGACGGAGACTGATGAGAGTTAACGCACAGGTCATGCTGTTGCCGGTACTCGTTGGCGCGTGCTTTCACGGATCGAGCACTCCCCGGCCTGCGCGGCATATCACCTACTGGGAAGCTCTCGCTGAATTGCATCCGGCCGATGCCGTCGCGGCGGCGCACACACCGTCGGAGACGCAGTTCGCCGAAGCGTTGGAAAACCTGATGTCCGGCGACATCGAGAAGGCCGAGGAGCAGTTTGCCAGGCTGCGCACTTCGGCATCGGACTCCTTGATACGCGCCGGCTCGCGGGTTGTCTACACGGCGACGCTGCAATACCAGGAAAAATGGCAAACTCTGGCCGCTCTCAAGGGAGAGACGACGCAGCCGGTCGCTGACCTGCATGATCTGGCAAGCATCGAGCTGTGGGCAGACGCGTTCAAGAACGTGCCCGCAAAGGTAGCGACCTTCAGGTCGTCCACCGGCCGACTGAACATGTCCATCTCCGCCGTTGGAACGCCTCTCGTTCCCGTCAGGATTCAGGACAAGGTTTACAATTTCTGGCTCGATACCGGCTCGAGCCTGACGATGCTGGCATCCGATGTGGCGGGAGAGCTCGGCATCTCACCGCTGGTGAAGGACACGCTGGAGATCGTTACCAGTACCGGGCGAGTGAAAGCGCTACCAGCGCTGATTACGCAGCTAATCATCGGCCCGCTCGCGGTCAACAATGCGCCGGCGATGATCGTCAACGAAGCGATGATGCGAATGGGGGAGCCGCGATCGGGCCCGATGTCACCAGTGAAGATCGACGGCATCATTGGTTTTGACAT
>Ga0209472_1002508_pt1 | contig 10316 bp, 9 predicted proteins | sample GraSoiAngelo_130_FD_185887 | JGI IMG/M metagenome (GOLD analysis project Ga0209472, IMG submission 185887) | Grasslands soil microbial communities from the Angelo Coastal Reserve, California, USA - 14_0929_02_20cm (SPAdes) (version 2) | ecosystem: Environmental > Terrestrial > Soil > Grasslands ...
CGAGCGCCGGGCGAAGGAGATTCACGAGCTCATCGGAGCGAAGCCGGATGAGATCCTCCGCATCTCGGCGAAGGAGGGCACCAACGTCCCCGAGCTGCTCGAAGCGGTGGTGCGGCGCGTCCCGCCCCCGCGCGGCACACGCGACGCGCCGCTGCGCGCCCTGATCTTCGACTCCTACTACGACCGCTACCGCGGCGCGATCCCGAGCATCCGCGTGGTGGACGGCGTGCTGACCCCGGGAATGAAGATCGCCTTCGGCGCCCACACGGCCGATGGGTACGACGTGGACGAAGTCGGCTACCTGCAGCTGGGCCACAAGCCGACCGAACTGCTGGAGGCCGGCGAGGTCGGCTACTTCGTCGCCAACATCCGCGGCGTGCGGGAGACCCAGCCCGGGGACACGGTGTTCGACGCGGAGCACCGGGACGTGGCCCTGCTCCCCGGGTACCGCGAGGTCAAGTCGATGGTGTTCGCCGGCCTCTATCCGACCAACGCCGAGCAGTTCGAAGAGCTGCGCGACGCGCTCGCCAAGCTGCAGCTCAACGACGCCTCGCTGCACTACGAGCCGGAGTCCTCGGTCGCGCTGGGCTTCGGGTTCCGCTGCGGATTCCTCGGCCTGCTGCACATGGAGATCGTGCGCGAGCGGCTGGAGCGGGAGTTCGACCTCGACTTGATCAGCACGGTGCCGAACGTCGAGTATCACGTGCATCGCACCGACGCCACCGTGGAGGTCGTCGAAAACCCCAGCCTGATGCCGCACGGCTCCGAAGTGGATCACATCGAGGAACCGTACGTCAAGGCGCGGATCCTGGCCCCCGCGGAGTACATCGGCGCGATCATGAAGCTCGGCCAGGAGCGGCGCGGGGTGTACGGGGGGATGCACTACGTGGACCCGACCCGAGTCGAGTTCACCTGGGAGTTTCCGCTGGGCGAGATCATCCTCGACTTCTACGACAAGCTGAAGACGATCTCTCGGGGCTATGCGTCGCTCGACTACGAGTTCCTGGAGTATCGGCCGTCGGACCTGGTCAAGCTCGACATGCTCCTGAACGGTGAAGCGGTGGACGCGTTCTCGGTCATCATCCACCGCGACAAGGCCTACGAGTGGGGACGCAAGATCGCCGAGAAGCTCAAGGAGCTGATCCCGCGCCAGCTGTTCGAGGTCGTGATCCAGGCGGCGATCGGGACCAAGGTGATCGCGCGCGAATCGATCCGCCCGCTGCGCAAGAACGTCACCGCCAAGTGCTACGGCGGCGACGTCACCCGGAAGCGCAAGCTGCTCGAGAAACAAAAGGAAGGAAAGCGGCGCATGAAACAGGTGGGGACGGTGGAGATTCCGCAGGAAGCCTTCCTCGCGGTCCTCCAGGTTGACTAGCCTCGTCATCCAGACGGCTTTCCTCGGAGACGTCGTGCTCACGACGCCGCTGCTCGAGGCCCTCGCCCAGCGGCATGGCCCCGTGGACGTCATCACGACCCCCGCCGCCGCAGCCCTGCTCGAGACGCATCCGGCCGTACGCCGCGTGATCCCCTACGACAAGCGGGCAAAGGACCGGGGAGTGCGCCAGCTGCTGCGGCTCGCCCGGACGCTCCGGGCGGAGCGCTACGAAGCGGCGTATCTTCCCCATCGCTCGCTCCGCACCGCGGCGCTGGCCTGGCTCGCCCGGATTCCGAAGCGCGTGGGATTCCGCGACGGCTGGCCGCTGCTGTATACCGAGGTGCGGCGGCGCGCCACGACCGACCACGAGATCGATCGCCTGCTCGCCCTGGCGCGAACGGGTGGGGACGCCAAACCGACGCGGCCCTCGCTGCTCGTGACCAGCAGCGACCGCACGGTGACCGAGCGGTTTCTGACGGAGCACGGCGTGGCGGAGCCGTTCGTCGCGCTGGCGCCCGGGTCGATCTGGGGCAGCAAGCGTTGGCCGTACTACACCGAGCTTGCGGAGCAGCTCGCCGCGCACGCGGCGATCGTGGTGGTCGGAGGACCGGAAGATCGAGGTCTGGGAGACGACCTCGTCCAGGCGGTGGAGGCCGGCGGCGTGCGGTGGAGGGCGGTGAATGCGTGCGGGCGATTGACGCTGCGCCAGTCGGCGGAGGTCATCCGGCGCGCGGCGGTGCTCGTGACCAACGACAGCGCGCCGCTGCACTTCGCGCAGGCGGTCGGCACACCCACGGTGGCGATCTTCGGCTCCACCGTGCCGGCGTTCGGGTTCGGGCCGCGCGGCCCACGGGACCGCGTGGTGCAGCGCGACGGCTTGTCGTGCCGTCCCTGCTCGGCCCATGGACCGCCGAGCTGCCCGCTGGGTCATCATTTGTGCATGAAATCACTCGCGGTCGAGGACGTCCTGCTCGCCATCGAGGAGACCGGTGCGCTACATCGTCGGGATTGACATCGGCGGTACCAACATCGTGGTCGGGGCGGTGGCCGAGGACGGCTCGGACCTGGTCGGACTCGTCTCGGCGCCCACCATCTCGGAGCAGGGCGCGGAGGCCGTGATCGAGCGGATCGTGAAGCTCGCGCGCGCCTCCATCGCCCAGGCGCGCGGCAAGGAGATCGCGGGGGTGGGGATCGGCTCGCCGGGCCCGCTCAACACGAAGACCGGCATCGTGCTCCTCACGCCGAACCTCGGCTGGACGAACTTCCCGTTGCGCGACCGGCTGGGACAGGCGCTCGGCCTGCCGGCCACGCTCGACAACGACGCCAACTGCGCGATCTTCGGGGAGTGGTGGCGCGGCGCCGCGCGCGGCTCCAACTACGTGGTCGGGCTCACGATCGGCACGGGAATCGGGGGCGGCATCGTGCTCGGCGGCGAGATCTACCGCGGCGTGTCGGACGTGGCGGGCGAGATCGGCCACATGTCCATCGATTCCAACGGCCGGCGCTGCAAGTGCGGCAACGACGGCTGCCTGGAGGCCTACGCCTCCGGGCCCGCGATCGCGGCGCGGGCGGTCGAGGGTATCGAGTCCGGCGCGGAGACCTCCCTCCCGCGGTACGTGGATGGCGATTTGTCCAAGATCACCGCGCAGATCGTGTATGAAGCGGCGCACGACGGCGACCAATACGCGCTGGAGGTGGTGCACGACACGGCGAAGTTCCTGGGCACGGGGGTCGCCAACATCGTCAATATCTTCAACCCCGAGGTGGTGGTGATCTGCGGCGGCGTGACGCTGGCCGGTGACAAGCTGTTCGCGCCGCTGCGCGGGGAAGTGAAGCGCCGGGCGTTCAAACCCGCCGTCGACGCCTGCCGCATCGTGCCCGGCGAGCTCACGGGCACGGCGGGCGTCTACGGCGCCGCCGCCGTGTTCGCGCAGCGCACGTGGGGAACGGTGTGAAGCGACTCGGGGTCATCGGCTCCATGGTGTGGGACACCATCCACGGCCGCGACCCCGCGCAGCCCGCGGTCGAGGAATGGGGCGGGATCTCCTACTCTCTGGCCGCGCTCGACGCCACGCTGGCGGACGATTGGGTGATCGTGCCCATCGTCAAGGTGGGGCGGGATCTCGCCGCCCGGGCGAACGCCTTCCTGCACACGTTGGGGCACGTGGCACCGGGGAGCCGCTTCATCGAGGTGCCGGAAGCCAACAACCGCGTCACCCTGCGCTACTTGTCGGCGGAGCGCCGCTGCGAGCAGATGGCGGGCGGAGTGGCGCCCTGGACGTGGCCCGAGCTGGGGCCCAACGTCGCCGACCTGGACGCGCTGTACGTGAACTTCATCTCCGGCTACGAGATGACCCTCGCGACGGCGCAGTTTCTGCGACGCGGGTTCGAGAAGCTCATCTACGCCGACCTCCACAGTCTGTTCCTCGGCAAGGAGTCGGACGGCACGCGGGTGCTGCAGCCGCTGGTCGACGCGCCGGCCTGGTTCGGCTGTGCCGACGTCGCACAGCTCAACGAAGCAGAGATGCAGCAGCTGGGCGACGATCCCCTCGCGGCCGCCGCCGCCGCGCTGGCGCAAGGGTGTCACACGCTGCTCGTCACGCTCGGGGCTCGGGGAGCGGCGTATTTCGTCGGACCGTCGGCCCGTCGGACGGTCGGACAGGAGGCGCCGATCCGCTCGGGCCGCGTTGCACCAGACCCAGCCGACCGCGCGCCCGCCGCAGGCGGAGATCCCACCGGCTGCGGCGACGTGTTCGGGGCGACCGTCGTCGCCTCGCTGCTCGCGGGCAGGCCGCTCGAGCAGGCGTTGCAGCTCGCGACCCGGATGGCCGCCCGCAACGTGACCCATCGGGGCGCGACCGGCCTGCGGGATCACCTGCTCGGGAAACTGGCGCGCGCATGACGCGCCTCGTCGAAGTCCCCGCGCAGTTCGACGACCGCTCGTTCGATCAGTTCGCGGGAGCATTCGCCGAGGCGCGCCGGGATGACGAGCGCCTGCTGTTCGACGCGCACGCCGCGGACTGGGCGTCGCCCTACGGCCTCGTCGGGCTGCTCGCGGCGGGACAGGCGGCGCGCCGGCCGGGGTCAGGGGCGCCCGCCGAACGACCGCTGCTCACGGCGCCGACCAGCCCCGAGGTGCTGAGCTACTGGGCCCGCGCCGGTTTTTTTCGGGAGGCCGCCGGGCTGTTCGAAATCCACGGCAAGGTGCCACGGGTGAAGGCCGCGGAGCAAAGCGAAGTGCTGCTGCCGGTGACCCCGGTGCGCGCGGCGGAAGACGTGCACGCGGTGGTGAGCAAGATTCAGCAGCGCGCGTCTGCCATCCTGGCGTCCGAGCTGAGCCTCGACCCCAAGGCGACGATGGGCTTCGCTATGGCGCTTTCAGAGGCATGTCAGAATATTGTAGAACACGCAGGCACGGGCGGGTGGGTGGCGGTGCAGGCGTACAACTGGCGGCGCAAGCTGGCCCGGCGGGTGGTGGTGATCGCCGTGGCGGACGCGGGGGTCGGGTTCCGGCACTCGCTCGAGCCGACGCAGAACAAGCGCTTCGGGGACCGCTGGGGCGACGCGGCGGCGCTGGAGGCGGCGCTGGTGCAGGGCGTGAGCCGGTTCCGCGACCCGGGCCGCGGGCAGGGGCTCGCCGGCATCCGGCGCTACCTGCAGCGCTGGACGGGCAAGATCGCGATCCGGAGCGGCACCGCCCGCATCGCGATCGTCCCGCAGTGGGACGATGACGTCCCACTGAAAGAGGGCCTGCCACCCTTTCCGGGCGCACAGGTGTCGATCATCATCCCTGAACAGGGGTCCGCCGAGCGGTGATACAGTACATCGACATGCACGCGGTGCTCCAGGCGTCCATTTCGGGTGTGTACGCGGACCTGGTCACGCGGCCGACCGGCCGCGTGGTGCGCGAGCGAATCGAGCGGGCGATCGCGGGCGGGAGGGGGGGAGAGGGCGGCACCGGCGAGATCACGGTCGCGCGCATGGACTTCACCGGCGTCGGCTGCATCGACTACTCCTGCGCCGATGAGATCGTTGCCAAGCTGCTGCGCGACCGGCCGGCCGTGCTGGTCCTGTCGGGGATCACCGATGGGCACCGCGAGGCGATCGAGCCGGTGTTATCGGGCCACGGCCTGGCGGCGTTGATCGAGCGGGCCGACGGGACACTCGAGAGTCTCGGCGCGGCCGCAGCGGCGGCCGCATTGCTCGACGAGCTCGTGGCCCGGCGCCTGGCGGCGCGCCGGCCCGGAGGTACGTACGCACTGACGCTCGCGTGAAGCGCCGCCTCGGGTTCTCGACGCGCGCGATCCACGGCGACCCCGAGGCCCGTCCCGACTGGACGCCGGTGGTCGCGCCCCTGTACCAGAGCAGCACCTTCACCAATCCGATCGGCTCCACCGCCGAAGTCCTCTACACCCGCTACGGCAACAACCCCAACCAGACGGCGATCGCGAAGCGTCTCGCCGCGCTCGAGGGCGCGGAGGCGGCGATCTTCGTCTCGAGCGGGATGGGCGCGATCGCCCTGTCGCATTTGGCGGTGCTGCGGCCGGGCGATCATCTGCTGTCGAGCGAGTGGATCTACGGCGGCGTGCAGCGTCTGTTCGCGCAGGAATTCGGGCGGTTCGGCATCGAGGTGTCGTTCGTCGGTCCGCTCGAGTCGCGGACCTGGAAACGGGCCCTCAAGAAGAACACGCGCGCGATCTTCGTGGAGACGCCCACCAACCCGTTGCTGCGGGTGATCGATCTCGAGCCGATCGCTGCGTTGTGCAAGACGGAAGGGCTCGCCCTGCTCGTGGACTCGACCTTCGCCACGCCCGTGAACTTCCGGCCGCTGGAGCACGGCGCGGACGTCGTGATCCACAGCGCGACGAAGTACCTGAACGGGCACACGGACGTGATCGCCGGCGCGGTGGCCGGGACCGAGTCGGTGATCGAGGAAGTGCGCAAGCTGATGCAGGTGTGGGGCCAGGCGATCGATCCGATGGCGGCGTGGCTGATCGAGCGCGGCATGAAGACCCTGGCGGTGCGGGTCGAGCGGCAGAACGCGACGGCACTGCGCGTGGCGGAGTGGTGCGCCAAGCAGGCCCAGTTCGGCGCCGTCCATCATCCCGGGCTGCCGACCCACCCCGACCACGCGGACGCGCAGCGGCTGATGAGCGGCTTCGGGGGGATGCTGGCGGTGGAGCTGAAGGGCGGCGCGCGCGCGGCGGAGCGGTTCCTGCGGGCCCTGACGATCGCGGCGCACGCGCCGAGCCTGGGGGGCGTGGAGACGCTGGTGTCGGAGCCGCGTCTCACGTCGCACGCCATGCTGACCGCCGACGCGCAGGCCCGGGCTGGCATTCCGGACGGGTTCCTGAGATTTTCCATCGGACTGGAGGACGCGGACGACATCATTGCGGATTTCGCGCAGGCCCTGGCGCAGCTGTAAGTGATCAAATTCACGAATGTCTTCAAGGCCTTCCCGAAAGGGGGGCTCGCCCTGAAGGACGTTTCGTTCCACATCGCGAAGGGCGAGTTCGTGTTTCTCACCGGCCACTCCGGGGCCGGCAAATCCACGGTCCTCAAGTTGATCTACGCGGAGGAGCCCGCCACGAGCGGCGAGGTGCGCGTGTCGGGCTTCAACCTGGCCGAGGCGCGCCGGAGGGACATCCCGAGGCTGCGCCGGCGCCTCGGCATCGTGTTCCAGGATTTCCGGCTGCTCGAGGACCGCACAGCCGAGGAGAACGTGGCGTTCGCGCTCGAAGTGACGGGGGCGCGGCGCGCGTCGATCCCGGCACGCGTGATGCGCGTGCTCACGCAGGTCGGGCTCGCGGCCAAGGCCCAGGCCTACCCGCGCGAGTTGTCGGGCGGCGAGCAGCAGCGCGTGGCGATCGCGCGCGCGCTCGTGAACGAGCCGACGGTCCTGCTGGCGGACGAGCCGACGGGCAATCTCGACGAGCGGGCCACGCGTGGGGTGTTCCAGCTGCTCCGCGACATCAACGCGAGCGGCACGGCCGTGGTCATGGCGACCCACGACCTCGACCTGGTGCGCCAGGCGCCGTACCGCGTCATCGAGCTCCAGGAGGGCGCGCTGATGTACGACTCCGCGGTCGACGAGCCGCGCGACGAGGCCGCCAGCCCATGAACCTCGTCATCCGCGAGGCGCTGCTCGCGTTCCGGCGTGCCCCCCTGCTGTCGGCGCTGTCCGTCACGACGATCGCGTTTTCGCTGTTCGTCGTCGGCCTGTTCGGGCTCGTGGCCGTGAACCTGCAGCAGGCCCTGCGCGACGTGGCCGAGCGGGTGGAGATCGTCGCGTATCTGCTCCCGGGCGCCCCGATCGAGACCATTACGCTCGCCCAGAAGGACATCGAAGCGTTTCCCGAGGTGCAGGCGGCGAGTTACGTGAGCGAGGACCAGGCGCTGCAACGCGCCCGCACCGAGCTGGTCGAGTTTCGCGACGTGCTGCAGGAGCTGGAGCGCAATCCGCTGCCCGCCTCGATCGAGGTGAAGCTCAAGCCCCGCTTCCGCGACGTCGAGCACGTGAACGACGTCGCCGAGCGGCTGCGCGGCTTTGGTTTCGTGGACGACGTGCGGTTCGGGCGCGACTGGGTGGAGAAGCTCGATCGGCTGCGCCAGGTCGCGGCCGCCGTGGGGCTCGTCGTGGGCGCGGCGTTCGCCGCCGTGGCGATCATCATCATCGGCACGACGATCCGCATGGCGGTGCTGCAGCGCAGCCGCGAGATCGCCATCATGCGCCTGGTGGGCGCGACCGACGGCTTCGTGCGGCGCCCGTTTCTGTTGCAGGGCGCGCTCAAGGGAATGCTCGGCGGACTGGCGGCGGTGGCGCTGTCGTACGGCGCGTACGCGCTCATCAACCGGTGGCTGATTCACGCCGCCTTCTTCTCGCAGGAACAGGCCGTCGCAATCGTCGGGTTCGGGATGCTGATCGGGTTCTTTGGAAGTGCGGCGTCGGTGGGGCGGCATCTGCGGCGAGTATGAACCGTCACGAAGCAACGTCACGAAGAATCGTCACGAACAGACGTCGCGAAACGACGTCTCGTAGGGACGTCGACCACGGCTCCTCGCGACGTCTCCTCGTGACGTTAGTCTGCAACGCAGTCCTCGTGACGTCTCTTGCCTCTCAACGCCCTGCCCCGTTCGACCAGCAGCTGAGAGACAACCAGCAACGGCTGGAGAGCATCCGGCGCGAACGGACCGAGGTCGAGCAGGAGCTGGAGCGACTGCGCACCCAGGTGCACTCGCTCTCCGACGAGCTCGCGAACATCGAGCGGCAGAAGGAAAGCACCAACCGTATCGTGAACGAGCTGGACCGCCAGATCAACGGCCTCTCCGACCAGATCGATCGCACGACGGTGGACCTGCTGCTCGCCCAGGACGCGCTCGAGGAGAAGCGCGCGGTGCTGGAGCGGCGCCTGGTGGACATCTACAAGCGCGGGCCGCTGTACGCCTACCAGGTGCTGCTCGCGGCGGAGACCTTCGGCGACCTGCTGTCGCGGTACAAGTACCTCTTCCTCGTCAGCCAGCAGGATCGCCTGCTCAAGAACGACATGTCCAAGCTGCGTAACCGCATCGCGCGTGAGCGGCAGACGCTGGTGGACGCGCGCGACGCCCTGGGTCGCCGCAAGAACGAGCGCACCGACGAGCTGCAGCGCTATCTCGCGCTCGAGCACACGCGGGAGGCGTCGCTGCGCGAGACCCGGCGGAGCGCGCGGGAGGCCGCGGAGCGGCTGTCCCAGCTCGAGCGCGACGAGCGCAGCCTGAACGACCGGGTGGCGGCCCTGGAGCGCGCACGCCGCGAGGCCGAGGCGCGCGGCGCCGCCCGGGCCGCGGCGTCGATCACGACCGCCGACCTGGGCCAGTTGGACTGGCCGGTCGACGGCAAGGTCGTCTACCAGTTCGGCACTGCCGTGGGCCCGAACAACACGCGGATCCCCTGGCACGGCATCGGCATCGCCGCGCCGCTCGGGACGCCGGTGCGCGCCATCGCCAGCGGCACCGTGAGTCTCGCGGGTCCGCTCGGGACATACCTCACCTCGGTGCTGCTCGACCACGGGGGCGGCTACTACAGCTTCTACGGCTATTTGAGCAACGCCGCCGTCGCGAAAGGCGAGCGCGTGCTCAAGGGCCAGGTCATCGGGCACGTGGGCGGCGAGTCGAGCGACCGCGGCCCGCACCTCCACTTCGAGATCCGGGGACAGGGGGGGATCGCGCTCGATCCCGTCAATTGGCTGAAAAGCCACCGATAGGCGTGAGACGTCACGGAACAACGTCACCGAGTGTCGTCGCGGAGAGGCGTCCGGCCAGCCACGGTTCTCCGCGACGTTCCCTCGTGACGTCGTCTCGCGACGGGTTTCAGTTGTCCGACACGCCGATCCGATCGGGCTCGCCTTTCTTCCCGCGGTCGAGCGCGGCTTCGACCTGCGTGAAGAGATCTTCCGGCCGCAGCACCTGGGCATGCGGGTACGCGACGACGCCCGCGGATAGACCCGGGACCTGTCCGGGACCGAGGTCGGGAAAGGTGTGGCGGGCCATCACCTGACGCAGCCGCTCGACGAAGCGCCGGCCTCCCTGGGCGTCCGTCTCCGGCAGAATCAGCGCGAACTCGTCACCGCCGTAGCGGGCCACGAAGTCCGGCGCGCGAATCTCGCGCTGCATCATCGCGCCGACCTCCGCGAGCACACGATCCCCCGCCTGCTGGCCCAGCTGTTCGTTGATGTCCCGCAGCCGGTCCACATCGATGACCACGACCACGAAGCGCAGCGCGTAGCGGCGCGCCCGCTCGAACTCATCCCGCAGTCGGCGATCGAGCGCGTCGAGGCTGGCGCAGCCGGTCAGGACGTCCGTGACGCCGGCGCTGATTTGCCGCCGGTAGATCGCGGCGCGGCGCTCCTCGTTCTCGAGCACCCGCGCGGCCGCGTGCACGATGGTGTTGGCGAACGCCACG